>ENA-UOYA01004808-UOYA01004808.1-activated-sludge-metagenome-genome-assembly--contig:-NODE-4808-length-11052-cov-6.107757_pt1 | contig 11052 bp, 13 predicted proteins | sample MGYA00238163_ERZ764804 | MGnify/ENA primary metagenome ERZ764804 (study PRJEB28919, sample SAMN05720223) | activated sludge metagenome | isolation source: Anaerobic digester | place: Hong Kong...
CCTCGCCACACTCACAACGTACCATTACATCTTTGATACCAAATTTTAATTTTGAAATTGCATCGTTAATAAATAAGAATGAATCTTCACTTAATGATTGAAACTCGTTTAATTTATCTTTTATAATCTTCTCATCAACCGATTTATAATCTGACATTAGAAATGGCATTATTTTTAAGAAAGCCATATCAGGAGTTTTCTTTTTCTCTCTGTATTCCTTAATAATATATTCTGTAAAGCTTTTTTGTAAACCAATATTTGGTATACCCACCTCAAATCTATCACCATTAATTAAATCAAAAACAAATTTTCTCTTATTATCATCAAAATAAGGAGACAGAGTATCATCCATATCATGGAATCTAAAGTATTGTCTTTTTAATTCAATATTGTGTTCTCTACCACAAGTACAAGATGCTGGTGCAGCTAATGTGTTTCCAGCTTGAAATGTTAATTCTCTAATTAAGAAGATTAGATAAAATCTATCCCCATCTTTAATATCTAAATAAGATGCTATCTCATCTGTTCTATATTTAACTCTCACACATGATTGAATCATATCATTCATTTTTTCAACAATATCATATGGATTATTATCATCAACCATAGAATAAGCTTGAACTTCTTTAACTGTACAAGGTCTAACCATTATTTTAGTTCCATTTGGATAGAACTTACCAAGTGGTGTTATATTACTATCAAAGTGATAGAAGTCTAAATTAGTAGCTTTTTGTTTTAAATCTTCTTGTGTTGGTTGTTGGAAGATAACCTTTGGTTTTGTTGTATTACCCATAGATGTATCATTTAGATATTGTTTTAAAAACTCATCATTTGATTGTAACTCTTCTTTATTAGTATCCATATTATTTATTATTTTCTAAGATTATATATAAAAATTTGGTGTTTTCCTACATTTTTTTTATTTTTGTAAATTACTAACGATAAAAGATGGAATATTATAAAACCGATAAAATTAAATTTTTCCCCACCGGTAATTACTTCATTAAACACAATCGACATCTCTGTTAGATGTATATCTATTTTTATTGTAAACTATTTAATCTCTAAGACTGATGTGGAATTTCCACTTCTTTTGTCATTAATGTTATCATCTGTTGTATTTTTATTTATAACATTTTTTTGTATGATTATTTATTCTGATATAGATATGTCATATAATAAGAAGTTAGTTCATATTTCAACTACATACGGACTATTTAAAAAATTAGAATACTTTACATACAAGGGTAGTGTTTATTCGACTGTTGTGGATTCCTTTGATGTTTATGTCTATAAAAGAGTATTTTTTTGTAATATTTGTGTGGGTCAATTTATGGATAGTAGGGACATCAATATCTATCAAGATAGATTAAGAACTTTATTAAATGATTATATCTCAAAGAAAATAAATAATAAACTAAAGAAAATATCAGAAACTAATAGATTTAAACATTTTAATACAATTGAATGATGAAAATTAAAATTATATTATATAGATTTTTACCAGCTAATCTAATAAGAATATCATTGATAGTTATATTTTACCTTTTACTATCTAAATTATCGATAAAAGGCAAAAATGAGGATATACTATTACTATTTATGAGTGTACTATTATCAATAGGAATTACTGGTCTTTTCTCTATTACACAAGATTCTGATAAATCTACTAATCTTATAGCAGGATTAATTGAAGGGTTAACATATTTTTATAAAGATGGTTTATATGCTACTAGTTCAACAAGTGATGATATTAGATATAGTAGGATTTATGTTTATAAAAGAAAACTATTTATAAATAAGTATATTGGTGAATTTATTGATACCGAAGATATTACTTTATATCAGACAAGATTACATGAGGTAATTTCAAATTACATTAAAATGGATATAAATAAAAGGTTAGATAAAATATCCAACAAGAAAAGATATAAAGATTATAATAATATTTAGTTATGAAAAGTTAAAAAATATTATTTAGACGTAGTTTAGAAATGATAATTAGAATATCTTTATTCTTATTATCATATTGTATATTCTTTTATATCTTTGGTAGTAATAATTTAATTATAACTATATTATCCGCTTTAGTATCCTTTCTAATATGTGGTGGTATATCACTTGTTATGATGTCTATACATAATTCCCATGATTTTGATGGTATGAGTACGACTTTTGGATTTTTTGAGGGTATGATACATTTTATGTATCAAGATAGTATGTATTCTATTATCGAGGATAAAACTTATATTAAGGTGTATAGGAGAGTATTATTTAGGCATTTAAAAATAGGACAATTTTATAATGAGTCTTCTGTACAATCCTCTACAGAATTATATAGTTCTAAAGTTAAGACTATACTTGATCGTTATATCACAGATCATATTGCAAAAGAGTTGGAAAAAAGAACAAAAAGAACTATCGGAGATAGGCTGAATAAATTAGATGATATTGACTAATTTTTGTATAATACTTTTAAGCCACCGTCTAATATAGGTACATAATCTATTAATAAATGTATGTGATCATTTTTATGTGTCATCTTATATTTAAAAGGATATACACTTAAATATTTTTTTAATTGAGTGTGATTTAAATAATTACCAGATGGCTCTTGTATATCCAACTCAATACCGAATCCCTGAGTATATATGTTGTCAATATATAAGTCCTCTACATCATCTGATGGGTTTTCCTCATATAAAATATTTATAATTTCGTCTAGGTATAAATTTTTTGTTCTTTCAATATCTATTTCATCACTACCGACGACATAGAACATAAGGTCTCGGAATAGAAATATCTTAGATATATCTACTTTATGTTTAAATGATAATATATCTTCGAAAATATCTTTATAGTTTTGAAGGTGTTCAGATGATATGCTTATTGTCCAACCTCTATAGACTTTGCAATCTTTTATGTGTGTTGTTAGTTGAGTCGTTGATATATTTGATAATGTAATATTCTTTAGATCCATAAAATTAATATGGATAAACATATCATTATCTAATTTTGAGAAAAATTTAAATCCTTCGTCATTTTTAACTAAATATCCCTCCATTATTTTAAGACCGGAGTCTTTAAATATTTGTAAGTCATCTTCTGATACACTATAAGATTCGAATATTTTTCTAATTTTCATATGATATATATTAAAATAAAAAAAGAGGACTTACATCCTCTTTTATATTTAGTTATTTTTAGTAAACTGTTGGTGGTGTTATTGCAAATCCATTATCAATGTACTCATCAATCCAATAGTCAGATACAAATTTAGCATCAACTGATTCGATTATTGATGTATTATTACCCCAATCTAAGGAAGAATAACCACCAATACCGTTTAATTGAACATTTTGGAAAGTTACACGTCTAATAACGAAACCTTTTCTATCGTGTTGATTTACAATTACTGTACCAACCATTTCTCTCTTATAATGCAAAGTACCATTTTGAGAGTTCCATGCTTTATCATACCATGATTTTAAAGTATTCCAAACAAATACAGAACCGTCATTATCTTGGTTAACGTTAAATTTAATGCTGAAATCAGTATGTGTTTGATCCGGCATTGTAACGTAAACACGGGTAGAATACTTGAATCTTTGTGTTTGAGTTGATAAATCTTTTGTTAAATCTAAATCAACAGATAATGCGTTTTCTAATAACATTAATGGATCTCTCCCCTCTGCTTGTAATAGAGTAGGTAAAATAAATGTTATCTCAAATAATGATGGATATATCGGTTCATATAGTGCGTTAGCTGTTACGATATTTGTAAAATGTGGCAAAGGCATATTTTTAAATTATTTTTTCGTTATAAGTATATATTTAATTTCTAAATAGATATTTATCCCAATATATATTATACTTAGTTGTGTTCGAACCTATCTTACTGATATAATTAATACTTGAAATCCTTTTATTAGACAAGTTTTTAGACTCTCTTTATTTAATTCGGAGTTGTATGATTTAACTGTTTTTTCATCATCCCAAAAGTCATAGTTGTCTCCACTAGATACATATCTTAATTCAACATATGTATCTGCAGAGCATTCGTGTTCAATAGCATCTAGAGATCTTATTATAGAATCAAATACATCATTTTTATCAACATCCTTGTCAATAAAAAATTCAAAAATTATATCTGTAACATCAGTAAATTCAATATCTTTTAGTTTACATATATCTGTTAGATATGTTAAACCGTTTAATATCTTTGATTTATATTTTTCCTTGATTTTAGAATTTTTTTCTTCCATTTCTGTTCTAAGCGTTTGAATCTTTTTGTTATAAAACTCATTTGTGTCTCTAAGCTCAATACTCATATTTAGTGCTTCATATGTCTTAATATATTTCATTTTTAAAAACAGTATTTTTTGTATATATCTAGTAATTCATCTGATACATTAAAGTAATCCATATCAAATTTACTTGACATATTAGACCACACTTCTTTTACTTGATATGGTGATTTACCAGGTAAACTCCACTTTCTCGTATATTTTAGTACTGTGTAGAATAGAATATATGAGTTAGCCTTTTGTATTTCTTCTGTTATATTTACAGGTATTTCATATTTCTTTACTTTTTCAATTGAACGTCTCTCACAATCTAATTCTACATTAATAGAACGTCTTATAAAATCACTTACTTCTTCGTCTGTAAATTCTTTTCCATTGCACCACTCATCTATATAATCAACCGATTCTTTTCCATTAATGAATGAATTTGTCCAAGCAGGAGAATCTTCTATCCATTGATCCATATGAGATGACTCATGTGATAATAACATACCCCATTCGGATAACTCTCTATCCATTGCAATTCCCAATTTTGGATGACCATAGTCAATGAAATATCCACCGACTTCAAAATCACCAACAGGGTAAGGTATAGTTTTAGTATTACTAAAGACTATTTCGACACCATGTTCCTCACCGATTCTTTTAGTATCTTCTAATAACTGGTCTATTTTACTAGTTAGAGATCTTTCATTTATGAATGTTATATACTTTTTAATTGACATACTTGTTGATATTTTAATGTATTGATATGAAAATATCACTATATCCTGAATGTAGAAAGTATATTACTCCTTCCTTATCCAATTCACCATCATAAGACTTAATTACTTCTCCACCCATTTGCTCTCCATTAACAACATGCAGTATCTCAATATATACTTCCGCATTGAATTCGTGTTCTAGAGAGTCAATTGTTCTTATTAATGAATCTAATATTTCTGCACTTGTAACGTCATCATCCATTGATATTTTGTGTGATATATAATATTTATCACCAGCCTTTCTTATGTTTGAGTCGTATACCTTACCAATATCTGATAAATATGTAATATATTTAAGTGAATTTGATTTATATCGTTCCTCAATTTCTTTAATTTCTTTATCTATGTTTAATGACTCAAATGTCTTAATATACTTCATATTATCTTATATATAATGTCATTTTTTTATAATCCATCGAAGTAGCTATTATAAAATTTCCTTCTATAATATTAGAGTTATACTCCTTACCAACTAAATTATCTCTATTATATGTATAAAATTCAATTTTCAAATCAGCATTAACTTCTGATTTTAAAGAATCAATAACTTTATTTATTGATTCTAACAATTCTTCGAATTCAATACCATCAATATCAAATGTTATTACAAAACATTTATTTATTGTGTAAGTTAGTTTATTACTAGAGCACAGATCAGATATATATAATAAACATCTAGTTATTTTTTCTTCATATTCCTTTAGTGTACTATCACATAGTTTATTTCTTTCTACTTCTAAATCAGATATTTTATTTCTATATCTTGATTTTATAGATGATAGTTCACTATCCAACTTCATGGACTCATATGTTTTTATATATCTCATTATTGAATGCCAAAAAATGCCTTTAACTGTTCTGGTGTAACAAAATCATTTAAATTTGTTGTCTCATACTTAGATTGATAATTAATCAATAAAATATCATAGTTATAATCTTTATATCCTAAATATATCATTTTATCTTTCCATGTATTGAACTTTTCCAAATTAGATTTCATTTGTTTAGATTCTTTTCTATCTCTTAGTGGATTAATAATCCAAGCATATACCATAGCAATTAAGAACCAAGGCAACGGAAATATAACAAAGAAGAATATAGCCACATACTCCATATAGTTGATGTAGTTTGCTAAGAATAAACTTATAGCTGATAATGCTAGTGACGTGATTAATTTACCGATGTTGGTCAAAAAAATCCATTGAAATACTTTTTTCATTTGTTTGTATTATTTTTATTATATATTAATTATATGATAGTAAGATATTTCTTCTATCTGTTTTATTATAGTATTTCTTTTGAAATGAATGCCATAAAAATCAAACATTTTTTGAAGATTGAGTAGATCAACTCTATTATAATCTTTTATAACTTCAAATTCATCAACTCTATCCAAAAACTCTCTATCGTTGATGTCAGTTTCATCATCAATATCCATAAACCTTTCTTCAACTATAATATACAATGAGTATAATGGGGTATCAAAAAACTCAATTTTACCACAGTTTAATGATGTTATGTATGTCAATGGGTTTCCGGTAACATAAATTTTATCACAAGCAATTGGAAAGTCAATATATGTTATTAGATTATCTTCTAATGATAACCCACCCAATATTTTAGTATCTTTTAGTACGTCTATATTTTTTATTTGATTTCTCTTTAAGTCAACATTACCATTTACGTATTTTGGGAATCCGGTAATATCATTTAGTTCTATATCAAATGCTGAGAAATTACCCCCTATATTACCAAATATACAGGGAAATTTATAGTCTTTGGATGAATCAACATACATATCTCCATAACAACTAACAATGTCATTTTGTATGGTATATCCTTTACTACCTAAATAAGTGTCTAATGATTTTCTTGATATACTTTCGAATAATAAATATGACCTAATATGATTCATTTACTATATATTATTATAGTACACCCATTTTTTATTACCCGCATTATATATTCGATAGTATCCTAATTCCTCCATTATTTGGTTCTCTGTCTTGTTCTTATCATATCCCATCTCAACCAACTTATATTTTCTCCAATTATATCTATGTTCTCTTTTATCGTTAACAACATACCAATATCCATAGGTAGATTCGTGTGAGAATTCAAATCCGAGAGTTTTATATAAATTCCCTGACGATATACAGTTATCCGAATATGAATGTATTTCAATTGGATTATAGTTTTTTATAAAATATTTTAATAATTTAGATGCGCCTCCAATAATATTAGTATTAGATAAATTACAAAATCTTGTTAGTTCATATATCAATTCATTATTGTTTTTTTGCGATAAGGCAATTCTTAACTTGGAAAATGTCATAAGACTAACTAAATCATTGTTGTGGTATAATCCAATCCTTATTGGTGATTTTATATCACCTTGTAAGTGGTTTGAATTTAAGAACGACATTGATTCTTTATAATTAACTAACTTTATTTCGCAATTTCTAGCATATATTCTATTTGATGTTCTATTTATTTGATTTAATATAAACGATTTAACCAATTCATTTTTCATTACCCAGTCATCCTCCCATATAGATATTAATTTAATACCATTTTCTTCGGAAAGTTTAAATTTTCTATAATGGTAATCTTTATCTTTTTGTTTATCTGAGTGCCAATAGAGACCATTAAACTCAAATCCAATTTTTAGATCAGGTAAATAGATGTCAATTTCTAATGGATAAATTATTTTTTTAGAATTTCTTATTATTTCACCTGTGTAGTGATCTGATATAAATTCGTGTAATAGTTTCTCCATACCAGAGCTATTTGATTCAATAGGATTACAAACCACACATATTTTTGTTTTTTCTCTATCCCTTAGATATAAAGAATATCTTGATATTTCATATATGTGTCCTTCTGTACATTTAGCAGTTATAGTTCTATTATCATAATTGAACGACAATATCTCATCAGTCATTCTTGACATTGTTATATTTTTAAAATTAATGTTTTTTGTCTCTATTTGATTATCTATGGTTTTTTTGTGTATGTTTTTATTTTTCCATGGATGATCCACACCATATTTTTCCATGGATGTCTTTTTGTATGTTTCCTTATATGATGAATTTTTAAATGATTTTATTCTCTTTAGTAAGAGTTCTTCTGACATGGATGGGTTTTCAACACCATAGTTTTTTAATAATGTTTCTTTTGATTTCTCCTTTGTAGTTTCTATACACATAGCTGAATTAGCACCATATCTGTCTTGATTTGTTTTTATTATCTTATCCTTTATTACTTTAGATTCTGCTGGTGTTTTTGTACCATACTTTTCTAATGATTTTAACTCTTTACATTTTTTAATACTTGGGTCTGATGAAATACATTTATTTGAACAATATTCATTATATCCAAGAGTTGAGTTTTTATACTTGGTCGTGTTTTCACAATTTGGGTTCTTACAAGTTGGTATAGTTGATAAATCATTTATACATATGAAGACTTTTTCTTTAAATGGTCGGTCTATTACATTTATATTGTTACAATATGAAATTATATAATCATATTCTTCTGGTAGGTTCTTTAATACATAGCTTTCTCTACTCAGCATCCCGGATGGGTCTGATTTTTTGAATATTTCTAAGTCCATAACATATGTGTTTTACATATATATTAAATACTCCTACTTTGTTTTTATAAAAAAACCCAGAATTATTAGTTCTGGGTTTTAATTGTTATGTAGTTCTATATTATTGTGTTAAGAAACCACCAGCTGAAATAGCTCCTGTTCTCAAGATAGTAACATTGTTTACAATGATAGCTAATCCTTTAACTGGTTCAACATAAGTGTCTAATACACCCATTTGGTTATCAATGATATCCGGAGTATTATTTTCCTCATCACACTTGTTAAAGAATGTATATAGACCATTTCTAGCTACATATTTCTCACAGATTAAGTCTGCTCTTAATTTAATTTCAGCTCTTACATCAGGAGTATTGAATTTCCATTGGAATTCTTTTAACATTGCTGCTAACTCACCTTCTAATTCGATTAATACCTCTCTTACGTGTAAGAATGATAATGCTGATTTAACATCTCTTTGAGCTGTATTTTCCATTTCAATTGCAAATCCTCTATTTTTCTTAGTAACGATTGCATTTGCTCCCATTTGATTTAAGAATTCAATATCAGTTGGTTTGTAGTCAAACTCTAAACCAGCGATACCTGTAACTAAACCATTTGTTATACCAGCAACAATTGTCCAAGGTAATACATTAGTTCTTTGTAGAATATGTTTCTTCATATAAGAAGTAGCTACATAAGAAGCTGGTGGCATTTCCATTGGTCTACCACCGTCATTGATAATACAATATGGTGTGAAATAACCAACACAAGATGCTCCTCTACCTTCACCAAATGAATATAAGAATGCTGGACTAGATTCAGGGTCACCACCTTTAGCGATGAATTCAACTTGTAACACTCCTTCTGAGTTAACAAATGTTGGAGATGTTGAGTTTCTGAATGATCTAATAGATGGCATATTTAAGATACCTAATACATCTAAACGTTCACCACAAATATCTACTAATTGTTGCTTAGATAATTCAGTTAAACCTAAACCAAATGAATCGATTAAGTATCTCATTGAGATAGCTTCTTTGTTAGTGATAGCTTGGAATAAAGCCGTACCCTTACCGATTACATTTAAGATTTCTGTTAATCTTGATTCTGTACCATCAGGCATAGATGCTTGTCTTACTGTAAATCCTTTTAATGAAATACCTTTATATGTATTTACATAGTCATTTACTGTTGTGAATCTGAATGTTTGTTTTTCAGTTCCGTAAGTATATTTTAAGATTTCAGCATCACAACTAACTTCTACAAATGTAGTATCCGCCGCGTATAATTTCTTCGATAAGATACGAGTTAATCTCTTAGGTGTGCCTAAAGCATTAGGGTCAACGTATGCTTCTAAGAAATCACCAACCTTTACTTCTGTGTAACGAGAAGCGTTAATTAAAATCTTATTAGGAACAGCTGTGTATCCAGATGGCTCTTCGATTTCAATTGTCTCTCTATAATTAGATATTTGTGTGTATATATCTAATGATGTAGTAGATGTTAGTTTTGGATTTATAGATGTTAATGTAGAATCCATAAACTGTATTGTTGCTAATCCTGTACTAGCTTCTAAATTCGCATCTATATAGTGTTTGTTTGATGCGTCAAATACCTTAGTAACTGAACTTAAAACCTCATCTGTAACATCGTTAACTAAACCATATGCATAGTAACCAGCTCCAAATCCTAAGTCTGTTGCTAATGTTACGGAATCATTACTGATTACTAATACTTCTGTATTTAGTTCAGAGTCCGGTACGATGATACTCATACCAGCAACAAATCCTGGATTTGTTCCTTGGAATATAATATAATCACCAATATATGTTCCAGATGTAACATCTAAGAACTGAACAGTGTATGATGATGTTATTAAATCATCATAGAAGTAATCTTTAGTGTTAAATACTCCATTATAATATGCAGTATAGAAATCTGAATATCTAGCAACAACACCTTCTGTAGATGTAGCTACTGTATCTTTTGTTGTAACTGATTCAGAACCCAACACAAACTCATCATCTTTAACATACATTAATAAGTTACCTGTTGATAAATCGGTTAAACTAGATCCAGTTAATCCTGTATCGATAGTGAATGCTTTATCAGCTATAGTAGATGTTACTATATTAGATACTGTCATATCAGATAATGATACTTTATTTTTAGTTGAATTGTAATTAGTAACTAATGTCATTTCACCTTTATTCACAGATGATATATTAGATGTAATATAATTAAATTCTTTGAATCTTCTGTATTGCTCATAACTAGAAGTATTTGGTGTTGTAGATGTTGAATTAAAAGTATATGTTAATTCACTACCAGATGCTGATATAGTAATATCAGAAGATGTACCACCAACTGTTAATTCTTTATAACC
>ENA-UOYA01004809-UOYA01004809.1-activated-sludge-metagenome-genome-assembly--contig:-NODE-4809-length-11051-cov-32.434158_pt1 | contig 11051 bp, 7 predicted proteins | sample MGYA00238163_ERZ764804 | MGnify/ENA primary metagenome ERZ764804 (study PRJEB28919, sample SAMN05720223) | activated sludge metagenome | isolation source: Anaerobic digester | place: Hong Kong...
GAGGCAGATGCCTATGTCATGGATGAGGATACAATGCTGACCGTTTCAGCGCCGGGCGTGTTGGCCAATGATGCCGATGTGGATGGTGATATCTTGACGGCTGTGTTGCAAAGCGCCCCCCTGCTTGGTAGCCTGACTTTCAACGAAGACGGTTCGTTTGACTATACTCCGCCACCCAATTTCTTTGGACAGGTGACCTTCACCTATTCCGTTTATGATGGCACAGTTTTCACTGCACCGGTGACAGTCACGATTACGATTACCGATGTGGGTGAGTATCTCTATCTACCGATGATCATCCGCTAGAAAGCATTCCCTCCCCCCGGTTTTCGGGGGGAGGGATGGTTTTTACTCGTATTTTAGCGCTGTGACCGGCATGAGCGTGGCGGCGCGCAGTGCCGGGTAAAGCCCAGAAAGCAAACCGATCAATGTGGCGAAGATGAGCCCAAACAACATGAGCCACACAGGGGTGCTGAGGGCGATTGTGGTGGGCGGCCCGCCGCCCTGTGCGGCTTGTGCTGCCAGGTAGTTGGCGGCAACGATGTTCAGCAGTTGTGCGGTGACCCAACCGATCAGCACCCCGCCTAGCCCGCCCAGGAAGCCAATTCCCGCGGCTTCACCGAGGAAGATGCTCAGCACATCGCGATTGCTGGCGCCAATTGCCTTCATCAGGCCAATCTCGCGCGTGCGTTCCAGAATCGCCATGGTCATCGTGTTGGCAATGCCAATGGCCGCCACCAACAGGGCAATCGCACCAACCCCGCCAAAGACGATTTGCAGGACGATGAAGAAGCTGTTGATGTTCTGAATGTAGGATTGCGGCGTGTAGGCCTGAAAGCCCATTTCGTTGATCTGATTGGCCAATTCAATCACGTTGTTCGGGTCTGTGGCCTTGACAACGACATTGGTATAGCCATCTTTGTTGCGGTTGATGCGTTTGTTGTTGACCCACTCATTCCATTGGGTCAATTCGCCCATGGAGACAAACACCATTCCATCCGCTTCGCCGCGCGTTTCTTGCAGCACGCCCACGATGCGCAGGCTGATCTTCTTGCGGATTTCCTGGCCATCGTTAGACCATTTGACAATTTCCAGGCGGACGGTCTGCCCGAGCAAATCGGGTGGCGGGGGCGGATCTTGCCCCGGCCGCAGGCTGGGATCATAGAAGCTGCGCGCCACCCAGCTCCCCACTACCGCCGTGCCGCGTTGCAGCTCCGTGCTGCCGCCTTGCAACGGGTATTCGAAGACATCCAGGTTGGCTGCCTCAATGCCCACAAGCTGCGGATAGGTTTCAAGTTTGCCAAAGCGCATTTGGGCGTAAGAATAGAGATAGTCGCGTGGAATGACTGCCTCCACTCCTGGCAGGGCGGCGAGCTCCTTCAGCGTTTGCGGGGTGAGCAGCTTTTGGTTACCGCTTCCTCCACCACCGCCTTTACCACCGACCATGCCTGGCCCGCCTTCGCCGCCACCATAGTTCGGCGAAACCTGAATCATCTTCAAGTCCGAAATACCCCACAGCTGACTGGTGGCGCTCTTTTGCAGTCCGTTGGCTAGTGAAACGAGGATGATGACCGCAGCTGTGCCGATGACGACGCCAATGGCCGTCAGCACAACGCGACCTTTGCGCCGTGACAGGTTGCTGCTGATGAGGCTGAGCAAATCAAAGAAGCGCATTGCAGTTTATCCTTTGCCGCCGGGCATGGGGGCAGGCATTGGGGCGTTTTCGGGTTGGGGTTCGACCCAAGTATCGGGCTGCGGGGCCTGACTGCCCAACCCAAGCAGGCCTTTGAAGAAGCGCACAATCTTTTGCCAGAGGGTCTCTTCGGTTACGGGCGGTTCGATCGGCGCGTTGGGGTCAAAACCCGGGTCGGGGGTGGGCATTTCCATTTCCTGCACATCCACGGTCAGCGTTTGGGTGATGGTGCGGGTTTGGTTGAAATCATCCATGTAGTTGATTGAGATTTGCAAATCCAGCGGCCCGGCGCTGTAGGGCATCAGGTTGGCATCCAGGGTGAAGTAGCCGCCCGGGTCCAGCGCGCCTACCAGAGCTGTGTTGTTGGTCAGTTCGCCATTGTCGGTGCGCACTTGTAGGTTGCCCAGTACGGCACTTTTGCGCCCCAAATTGGTCACCTGCAAGGGCAATTGGCTCATCATGCCGTTGAAGAATGGATCAGGTGGGCGGTAAAAGCCAACCTCGACGACGGGCAGGCTGTAAATGAGCAGCGTGATGGCCTGATCATCCACAATACGCGAGCCCTTTTTCTCGTCGGTATACACGAAGGACAGTTTGAATGGGTAAGCGCCCGGGTTGGCCCCCACGCTGACGATCAGACTTGGCGATGCATCTACGCTGCTCCCTTGGGCAATATCACCCAGATAGACGAGGTTGGAGCTGCCAAGCGGGGCAAAATTGGTCAGGTCGGCGCCGCTGCCCGAAACGCCGCCTGGCTGTTGGGTGCCCGAAGCATCGGTGCTGACCGAAGCCCCCCCGCCCAGCACCATCGTCACCGCTTTGGCATCGGCGTTGCCCAGGTTGCGGATCTTGAGATTAAGGTTGAAGATTGTGCCAGGTTGGAGGATTTCTACATCGCTGCTATAGCTATCCACCACAAGCTGCGGACGGATGATATTCATCGCAGTTGGCGTTGCCGTTGGTTTGGGGTTGTAGTTCGGTTGTTTGATGTCAACCGAGATGGTAAAGCTTGCCGTGTAGGGGATGCCGGTGTCTTCTTCATTGTAGGTCAGCTGAACGTTGATCGTGCCAACTGTTTTGCCCCACAAATCGGTCGCTGCGGTGAAGGGCTGCGTGATGGTGCGGTCGCCGGTCGGTGGAATGTGGTTGAGCGCCAAAACACCGCCGGTATCTTTGGGGAAAAATTCGGCGCTGCTGAAGACGGCGATGATGTTTACCGCGCCATGCTGACCGATGTTGTGCAGCTGCAAATCGAGGTCGAAGTTTTGGCCGGGGCTGATGGCGTCAAAGCCGGTCGAATAGGAATCCAGCACAATCAGCGGGCGGGCATCGGATGAGGCCGGTGTTGGGGTGGCGGTTGGATCATCCTGGGCGCTCACGGACGGGGCAATGTTGAGGAAGAGCAATAGCAAGGGGAGCAAAAACAGCAAAAAGCGAGAAGGCTTGTTCATGCGGGAGATACCTCCGAGGGGATTTCAAATTTGGAGGCCGTTTCATATTCGGCCTCGCTGACGATGTGACCATCCAATAAATGCAGTGTGTGGGTGGCGAAGCGCGTCATGCGCGGGTCGTGGGTCACGACCAGCACCGTGCGTCCGCTGCGGTGCAATTCGCTGAGCAACTGCATGATGGCATAGCCGCTGCTCGTATCCAGGTTGCCGGTCGGCTCGTCAGCCAGGATGAGCGGCGGGTCATTGACCAGGGCGCGGGCAATCGCCACGCGTTGTTGCTGACCGCCCGAAAGTTCGGTGGGGCGGTGATAAAGGCGTTTTTCCAGCCCTACCTGACGCAACAGCTCTGTGGCACGTTTGCGCCGGGCGGCGCCATTTTGCCCGGAAAAGCGCATCGGAAAGGCAACGTTTTCCAAGGCCGTCATGCTAGAGACGAGGTTGAAGGATTGAAAGATGAAACCGACTGTGCGGCGGCGATAGAGCGCCAGGGCGTTTTCATCCATTGTCTCTAGTGCCTGTCCGTTGACGTGAATGCTGCCGGAGGTCAGGCGATCGAGCCCACCCACCAGGTAGAGCAGGGTGCTTTTGCCAGAGCCGGAGGGGCCCATCAGCACGGTGAACGAGCCAACCGGAATATCAAGGTCTACGCCGGCCAGGGCGTGCACGGTGGAACGGCCGAGCACAAAGGTTTTGCGCAGCTGCCGGATGACAATGAGGGGGGAAGCGTTGTTCATGGCTTAGAAAAACAAGAAGCCGCCCCCACCCCCATTGAGCAGCCCGCCCAGTTGCCCGGCAATGAAGGCTGGCAGAGAGCGCAGGGACAGGGTGAGCAAGACGATGAAGAGGGTCACCGTCCAGGCTTTGGCGCGGCTGAGGTGCGACATGGGGCGCACACCGATCAGCAGCAGCGCCACCATCCACAGGAAGTAAATATCCACAAAGCCTAGCAGTGCTGAAGCAAAGGTGGAAAATCCCCCTGCCGGGGTCACAAAGCCAGACAGCCCTTGCCCCTGAATCAGGCTGTGGGTGGAGAGGATGGCGATGCCTTGCACGATCGAACGCAGGCCAAGCGGCAGGCTGGCCCAGCCAACCAGGTTGAAGGATGCTGCGCTGGAGCTGCGGCTGCCGACCAGGGTCAAGCCCAGGTGGAGCAAAATGCTCAGCAGCAGCCAGTTGATCCAAATGCCCAGCAGGGCACCCAGCGCCGGGAAGATGTAGATGAACATGGGCCCGGAGTTGCTTTGCGTGGTTTGCAGGTAGGCTTGCTGTTGTTCCATAGACCAATATTCAAAGTCTTTGGGCAAGGTGCCATCTGTTTGCGTCATTTGCTGCCGCACTGGCCCGGCAATCAGCACCAGCGCAATGGCCAGAATGCTCAGCACCAGCAACGGCGTCAGCCAGACGGCTTTTTCCTTGCTGGCAATGGCAGTCAGTGTGCGCCGTGGGCTAATCAGTGTTGGCAGCAGCCATTCAAAGTGCAGACGGCGCGGTTGTTCTTGCGGGGTTTCGTCCAGTTCAATGTCAGTCATAGGTCTCCTGAAAAGTTGCAGCACAAAATTAACCTGTGCTTGAAAAGGGTTGGGAATGAGACGCCTGAGCGTGCGGTTTGGTTCCCAAACAATGCAAAAATTGTACATCGTTTTGCAATTCTTGTGCAGCGGTCAGTTTCCACACAATCATCCCCAATGAATTGTGCGTTGTGGGTTTAGACACCCAATTGTAGCGGCTTTCGGCCCGTGTTATAATCAGTCATCGTTCCGTTCTTTCTCAAAGAGGTATATCCATGACAGAATCAACCTATCCATTCCAGCAAAAGCGCTGGAGCCTTGCAGACCTTTTCCCTGCTCCCAATAGCCCAGAACTGGAAGCGGCCTTTGTTCAGGTGAAACAAATGGCAAGCGATTTTACGCAGGTGCGCGAGCAACTGACGCCCGATATTCCCAGCGCCGATTTTTTGGCGCTTGCCCGGCGCTATGAAGAGCTTTCCGACCTGCTCTATCGCATGAACAGCTATGCCGGCCTGGCCTTTGCCGAGGATACCCAAAATCAGGCAACATTGGCTTTGATGGCGCGCGTCGAACAATTTACTGCTGACATTACCAATGAGACGCTTTTCTTCTCGTTGTGGTGGAAGATGCTCGATGATGCCAACGCCGAACGGCTGATGGCCGTTTCGGGCGATTATCGCTATTGGCTGGAGGAGATGCGCCATTTCAAGCCGCATACCCTCTCCGAGGCCGAAGAAAAAATTATCAACATCAAGGATGTGACTGGCGCCAACGCTCTGCGCACACTGTATGATACGATTACCAACCGCTATGTCTTCGAGCTGGAAGTCAATGGCGAGCGGCGTGAGCTGACGCGCGGTGAGCTGACTTCGTTGGTGCGGCAGCATGACCCCGAACTGCGCGCCGCTGCTTATCAAAAGCTTTATGAAGTGTATGGCAAAGATGGCCCGGTGTTGGGGCAGATCTACCAAACCCTGGTGCGCGACTGGCGCAACGAAGGCTTGGGCCTGCGCGGCTATGCGCAGCCGATTTCGGTGCGCAACCTGGCCAATGATATTCCCGACGAGGTGGTAGATACCCTGTTGGAAGTGGCACAGCGCAATGTGGGCATCTTCCAGCGCTTCTTCCGCCTCAAGGCGCGCTTGCTGGGCATGGAGCGCCTGCGCCGCTATGATGTCTATGCACCGATTGCGCGCTCGGATAAGCAATATCCTTTTGGGCAGGCTGCTGAGATGGTGTTCGATTCGTTCCGGCAATTTGACCCGCGCCTGGAGGAGTTGGCCCGCCGCGTGTTTGAGCAAGATCACCTTGATAGCGAAGTGCGCAAGGGCAAGCGTGGCGGCGCGTTCTGCGCCTCGACCTCGCCGCGCCTCACGCCTTGGGTGCTGGTCAACTATCAGCAGCGGGCCGATGATGTGGCAACCCTGGCGCATGAGCTTGGTCATGCCATTCACTCGATGATGGCCGCCGATCACAGTCTCTTCACCTTCCATTCTTGCCTGCCATTGGCCGAGACGGCCTCGACCTTTGGCGAAATGATGTTGATGGATCGCTTGCTGGCTCAGGAAACTGACCCGGCGGTGCGCCGCGATATTCTCTTCCGTCAGGTGGATGATGCCTATGCCACCATTCAACGTCAGGCCTTCTTCTGCCTGTTCGAGCGTCAGGCGCATGAAATGATCAATGAAGGCGCTTCGGTAGATGACCTGTCTGAGGCCTATTTGACTGCCTTGCGGTCACAGTTTGGCGATGCGGTTGAGGTGTCCGATGAATTCCGCTGGGAATGGGTCTCCATCCCGCACATTTATCACACCCCGTTTTATGTCTATGCCTATGCCTTTGGGCAATTGTTGGTCTTTGCCCTCTATCAGCAATTCAAGGTCGAAGGCGAGTCGTTCAAGCCGCGTTACCTCAAGATTTTGGCCACGGGCGGCTCAAAGGCCCCGGTTGAGATTCTGGCAGAGGCCGGCATTGATGTCCGTCAGGCGGCTTTTTGGCAGGGTGGCTTCGATGTGATTGATGCCCTCGTCCGGCAATTGGAAGCCGAACTCGCCTGAGCGAGGATTGCAACGCAAAAGTTTAGCGGCGCCCCAATTTGGGGCGCCGTTTGCATGGCTAGGCCAGCGTCCAACCGCCATCAATGAGCAGCGTGACACCGGTGATGAGGTTCGCCGCCGGTGAGGCAAGGAAAACGACCGCTCCGGCGACATCCATGGGGTGCCCTACCCGGCCTAAGGGAATGCGCTGCAGCACCGAGGCGCGAAAGGCCTCGTCTCCGAGCCATTTTTCGGTGCCCGGCGTTTCAATGAAGGTTGGGGCGACGGCGTTGACCTGAATGCCATAGGTGGCCCATTCCAGGGCCAGGCATTTGGTCAGGTGTGCAATGGCGGCTTTGGTCATACAGTAAACGGATTCGGAACGCAGGGCGACGAAGCCCGCCTGAGAGCTGAGGTTGATGATGCGTCCGCCGTTGCCTTGGGCAATCATGGCTTTGCCGACGGTTTGGGCGGTGAAGAAGGTGCCCTTCAGGTTGACCGCCAGGGTCTCATCAAAATCTTGTTCGGTGACGGCTTCGGCCAGGTTGGGGGCGCCGATGCCAGCGTTGTTGACCAGAATGTCAATTCGCCCAAAATGTTGCAAGGCGGCCTCAACTGCCGAGTGAATTTCGGGCAGGTGAGCGACGTTCATTTGCACGGGCAGGGCTTTTCGGCCCAGGGCTTCAATCTCAGCGCATACATCCGGGTGGGACGAGGCATTTTTGAGCCCCAGGACGACATCCGCACCAGCCTGTGCCAGGGCCAGCGCGCAGGCGCGACCAATGCCACGCCCGGCGCCGGTCACCAGGGCAATTTTTCCGTCAAGTTGAAAAGAGGGCAGGGTTTCCATCGGTACGTAACCTTTCTTGCTTCAGTATAGCATGAAACCCTGACCCGGGGTCTCCAATCATTTGGCTTCTGTGAAGGTGACGTTAAGGTCGGCAGCCTTGGGGCCACTGACCCGCAGCAACACGTAGGGATGGGTGATGACAGTTGCTGCACCGGTGCTGGGTGGCGGTGGCGCAATGCGATACGTGATTTGCAGATCGTTGCCGTTCAGCTTCACATCATCAATTTGCAGGGCATAGCCGCTGCTGGGTTGCGGCCCGGCGTATAGGATGACGTACACGTCTTGTGGGCTGGCAGCAAGCGCTTCTTGCAGCACGGTTTTCAGCTCATCGGGCAGACTCGCTTCAATGGTTGTGTTATGGGTCGTGCCGTTCAAGACGGTGTAAAGTGCTTGGGCTTTGTGTTCCCCGGCCATGGGGGCACCAAACGAGACGAGGGTTACCCGTACGCCTTCAAACTCAGCCAGGTTGGTTTCGCCAGCCGCGGCTGAGGGTGTTTCGGTAGCAGGGCTGGCACAGGCCGAAAGTGCCAGGCAAGCCAGCATCGCCAAAGTGGAAAAGAGTTTGTTCATCGGTCAACCTCCAAAACAGGATGGGTGAGGGTCACGACCCTCACCCATCAGACGTTCAACGATCCCGAAAAGTTTCTCCTCAGCGGAGCACGCCGGGCAGGTATAAGTTTTGCAGCAATTCAATGACGATGTAATAAGAGGCAGTGCTGCTGCTGCGGTTGGACACAACCAATCCATACCAGTCACTTTCAGATGCATACGTGATCCGCTCAACGGTTGTTGGGTCTGAGCTGCTATCCGAATAGCGAACGGCCTCCCATTTTTGCAGCGCCATGCCGGTTTGCGTGCTGGGATCTGATTTGTAGAGGTACACAGCCAGGTTGCTGGCATTGCTGCCGGTCGGAACGATGGAGACGCGTACGGAGTGTGTGTTGGACACATAGAGATCAAAGACTTGTACGACCTGGGAAGAGCTCATGGTGTAGGGCCCATAGGTGCCAGGCCAATAGATGGCAATGCCCTGGTTCGACCAGCCAACTTCATAGCCGGCGCTGCCATTATACCGTTTTACCTGATAATGTTCTGGCTGGCTTGAGTTCCAGTGATTGCCATCAACGACAATGATGTCGTCATTCAAACCGGATTGGGATGCGGCCAGTTGGGTGCGCATGCTTGGATCATCGAATTCACTGACCGTGGTCATGTACAGGTCGTGATCTCCACCAGCGCTTGAGCGGATGCCAAAGGCACGCCAGTAGGTGCTGGGTGACCAGTTGTTGGGGTAAACAGCCAGGTGTGTGCCAAGCGGCGTGGCTTGTGGGTCGCTATAGCCAGCGTTGGGGCTGATGCGATAGACGCCGCGCCACCAACCAGCACCCAGCCAGGTGCCGTTGCCGCTATGGCTGCCAAAGCGTGCGACCTTGAATTGATAGGTTTCAGAGGCGGGGGCGGTGAACTCGACAATTTCGAAGTTGTTGCTGCTGCTTGCGGAACCGGTGATGTAGGTTGTGCCATCAGCACGGTAGGCGGATAGGTCAAGGTCTACCGGCAATGGGTCGGTCGTGTAGTCGCTGGTGGGGTTAGAGAGCCAGCTGATGGCAAAGCGCACTTTCTCGCCCGCATACGCATATTGAGTGTAGGTGATTGGGTAGGTCGTGCTGGCATCAATGTAATTGGATTGGTAATTGCCGCGTTCGGCGCTTGCCAGGGCCGCGCTGACATCAATGCCGCCGGCGCCATCTACATCGCTGTAGCGGCTGCTGCCTTCGATGTTGTGCAGCGCCGTGGCCATGATCAACGCCCGCAACACTTCGGGCTCGGAGCTAAAAGCCGGCACAGCCTGGATCAAGTCTGCCGCCAGGGCGGCGACCATGGGGGAAGCGTAGCTTGTGCCGCTGCCCACTGGTCCAATATAGGGCTCGGAGGGGTTGGGCAGGGTGCTTGTCATGCCTGTGCCAATCGCCGAGACTTCGGGCTTGGCGTGGAAGACGGTGTTGCCATCGTTGGCCGGGTCGCCATAGCTGCTGCATACATCCATGGCATCGCCGCTCCAGCCGGTTGAATCCAAGTCATCGTAGTTGCCAACCGTCATGACGTTATAGCCCTTGGCGGGCGAAAGGACATAGCTGCTGAAGTTGCTGCCGCAGCCGTTGCCAAAATTGCCCGCTGCAACGGTGACAAAGTCATAGTTGTAGCGCACGTAGTAATCCTGCTGACGATCCGCAGACCAGAAGGATGGGTTGTTGCTGCTATCCCAATACCAGCTGTTGTTCAGCACGGTGTTGTTGCTTGCGCCCCAATCCATGGCGGCGCTCATCACGCCAAAATCGGAATAGGAACCATTGGCGCTATCTACTGTCGCGGCTTTGGCCAGCCCCTCGTAGTTGAAGATGAGGTTGGTGAAGGTGCTGCGGATGAAGCCAGCAACTGCGGTTGGGTGGTCGGCATAAGGTTTTGAGCCGTCATATGCCTGGTCAAGCGTCAGGTAGGGGTTGCCAAAGAAGGCGCGCTCCCCCTCCGTGACAGAGACATTGACCCCGTTGCCGGTGTAGCCAACAGCGGAGATGAGATTGGCGTTTTGCGAGATGCGGGCGACGTTTAAGCTAGGGCCGGCCTGATCCGGGACGATGTAGATGGCGTCAATTTCAGGCCAAAAGGCCAGCTTTTCGACTTCGCTGCGCGTCAGGTCGGGCAAATAGGCCATTGGCACCATTTCGCTGGCGTAGGTAGACTTGAGCCCGTTGGCTTCCAGTTTTTGCAAGAATTGGGCGCGAGCCGGGGCAATTTGGCTGCGAATGTGCGCATCGTTGGCGGCTTTGAACGCGGTGATTCCTGTATCCGCTGCGGCTGAGGGCAGGGCATCGCTTTGGGCCTGACGGTTGGCGGCAATTTCGGCTTCCGTCTTGGGCGTTTCGGTCACGTTTTGGCCGCTGCTGCGAGTGCTGAGCGCGTTGCGCACCTCGGCGGGGATGGCTGAGCTGGGTAAGGGCTGCACAACCGGCTTGCCTTCGATTTCTGTGCCGGAAAGCGGGGCGTAAGCAACATCTTGTGTTGCGTCTGCCGCAGCGGTTTCAAAGTCGGCGCTTTGCGGGGCGCGCTCGGGGCGCGGCAGGCTTTCAACTTGCACAGCAAGCCACACGGCAACGTTGACGCGTTCGTCTGCGGCCAGGTTGGAAAGGGCCGCAACCGTGGCAGGCGTCAGGGCGCCATGTTGCTCACGCCATTGTTTGCCAGCTTGGGCGGCCAGGGCGTTGTAATCCACAACCTGGCCGTTTGCAAAATCGGCGCCCACAACTTGCCCACTGGCAAAATGATAGGCTTTGAGACGTAAGATTTTTTGTCCATCCAGCAACGTGACAGTGCTGGCTTCGACCTCGCCAAGATCCTGGATTTGTGCACCAGTTGCGGTAGCGAGCAACTGCGTATGATCCGTTTGGTTGGATGAAACAGGGGCAACGGGGACGAACAGCGGCGCAATTAACAGCGTGAGCGCCACAAAGATTA
>ENA-UOYA01004811-UOYA01004811.1-activated-sludge-metagenome-genome-assembly--contig:-NODE-4811-length-11046-cov-6.329815_pt1 | contig 11046 bp, 9 predicted proteins | sample MGYA00238163_ERZ764804 | MGnify/ENA primary metagenome ERZ764804 (study PRJEB28919, sample SAMN05720223) | activated sludge metagenome | isolation source: Anaerobic digester | place: Hong Kong...
GAGATACAGGCATGTGACTGGAGTTCAGACGTGTGCTCTTCCGATCTGTCATTACGAAGTACAATTTGAACCCGCGCCCGGAATTGTCGTTAAATTTTACGATGCCGGACATATTCTGGGGTCGGCGATGATTGAGTTAATTGTCTCCGAAGATGATAAACAGACAAAGGTTGTCTTCTCCGGTGATATTGGGAACACTAATCAAGCCTTGGTTGAAGACCCCACAAAAATTAAAGATGCGGATATTGTGGTGATGGAATCCACATACGGCAATCGTTATCATTTGGATGTGGGAAACAAATTAAATGAGTTAGCCAGAGTGGTAAAAGAAACAATGAAAAAGGGCGGGAATTTAGTGATTCCCAGTTTTGCCGTAGAAAGAACGCAGGATTTGGTCTACTACCTGAAAAAGATGAAAGAAAGCGGAGAAATACCGCCGGTGGAGATCTATATTGACAGCCCCATGGCGGTGGAGGCCACCAAGGTCTTTATCCGGAATCCGGAGTGTTTTGATGAAGAGTCATTCGTTGCGATTAAAGGCCAGAGTGCCGAAGAGCTTTTTGAGGGACCGGATATTCATTATGTGGTGTCGGTTGAGGAATCAATTGCGGTGAATAAGATTAAAGGCGGCGCAATTATTATTTCCGCCAGCGGGATGGCTGATGCCGGCCGAATCAAGCACCATCTGAAGCATAATCTTTGGCGGCCGGAATCGACCGTGCTGTTTGTCGGCTATCAGGCTGAAGGTACTTTGGGCAGAAGAATACTGGAAGGGGAGAAAAAGGTTAAAATTCACGGGGAGGAAATTGCGGTTAAGGCAACGATTGAAAGAATCGATGATTTTTCCGCCCACGCCGACCAGAAAGGACTGCTTGAGTGGTTAGGCGCCTTTGAACGGAACCCGGAGAAAGTCTATTTAGTGCATGGGGAAGAAGAGGCGTTAGATACACTCCAAAGGGTGATTCACCGGGAATTAGCCCTTCATGCGCAAATTGCCGAATATGGTCAGGTTATTTCCTTATTCAGAGAAAGCGAGGAGCCCGTCAGAGAAGAAGTTGCTTCCGCCAAAGCGACAGTTGCCGCAACAATAGAACCGGAGCTTGGACAGGCCCTGGCTATTCTGAAAAACGAAATCAATAAGCAGGCCAAACAGCAAAATCGCGATATGAACGTACTGCAGCGTTTAATGGCGCATCTTGCGGAAATAGAAAGGGAATTACAAAAATGCTAAATATAAAAAAATTGCTAGTAGGAATTGAACGAATAGTGTCGAATTATTCCCCTGTGATGTTTAAGCGCGTGTCCAGGGGGTAATTTGATGTTAAATCTAAGTAAAAAGAAGAGAGTAAGGCGCAGAAGAAGCGTATTCAGTTTATTCGGTTTATTGTGTCTAGCCGGATTAATCGGCTGGCAATTGTTTACGCATCAGGCACCATTTGACGGGGGGGCCGATTCTCCCGTTCCGGAAAATCTGCAGGCGCTGGAAGCCTTAAAAGATCCCTCTGCCTTAATTCCTTGCGCGGAGAAAGCCGCGTTTGTGCTTTTAGGTACAGAGCGGGATTTGCGTCCGGTCAGGAAAGAAGCGGTGAAGGTCAAAGGCTTATACATGAGCGGCGCGGCGTTTAATTCGAAAACTCTTTTTACCAGGTTGGTTGAGCTTGTGGATCAAACCGAATTAAACGCTCTGGTTATTGATATGAAGGATGATAACGGGTATCTTTCGACCGATTTTGAGATTGAGCTGGCGAAAAAGCTGCAAATCAAGCGGCATAAGGGAATGAACGCGGCAGACAATATGCAACTGTTGTTAAGCAAAGGCATTTATCCGATTGCCCGAATCGTCGTCTTTAAGGATCCTTCTTTAGCCGAGAAATATCCTGATTTAGCGTTGCGCAAAAGTGACGGTAGCATCTGGCGGGACCGCAAAAAGCTGGCCTGGGTCGATCCGCATAATCAGGAGGTCTGGGAATATGCTGTTAATGTGGCCAAAGAGGCCGCAAAGCTGGGCTTTCGGGAAATACAGTTCGATTACGTTCGTTTCCCCAGTGACGGGGACATGTCTGATGTAGTCTATCCTTATCAAGACGGCAACAAGAAAGAGGACGTGATCCTAAATTTCTTGCGGTATGCCCAGAAAGAACTGGAACCGTATAATGTGTTTCTATCCGCTGACGTATTTGGGCTGACGACGATGACGCTTGATGATATGGGGATAGGGCAAAAGTTTGAGAAAATAATGACCGCGGTAGACTATATCTGTCCAATGGTTTATCCTTCCCATTATGGGACGGGAAATTACAAGTTTGCTAATCCGAATGCCCATCCCTATGAGGTCGTTCATTTAGCGCTCCTTGACGGGCTGAAGAAAGTAGGCGAGGAGCCGGTGATTATCCGCCCCTGGTTGCAGGATTTTAATTTAGGTTCGCCCAAATACGGCGCCGCAGAGGTGCGCGCCCAGATCAAGGCCACCTATGATGCGGGGCTGGAAGAATGGATTTTATGGAATGCCAGCAATCGGTACACAGCCGCGGCTTTATTGCCGGCTGAGGAACAAGCCCCAACTGTTACGGGAACAGATACGTGAACAGGTCGGTAGGAGCGGCGTGCGGTTCTTTAGCCGCAATGACGATGGAGATGCAGACTCCACAGTCGGTTTGTTTCGTATTGTAAGACGGTAATCGCCTCGTTGGCGTTAATTTTCCGGCCACATCTGAGGCAGTATTCATGATGGGGGGCTTTTCCCGGCAGAGTTTTTACCGGCGTCGCAGACCATTTTTGCCAGCTTTTCCAGCCGGTTTTGCACAAAGACGCCCGCTCGGGAAAGTCGGCCATGACCCATTTAAAGAGACGATGGAAACCAAAGGCATAACGGGCATGCAAGAGAAAATTTTTTGGTAAGCCTAAACTGATGATATATTGATTAAAGGAATTCTCGACCCGGTTTTGCAAAGAGCCGATGATTTTCGTGTTTTGCCAGGAGAATCCTTCTCCTGATAGCCAATGACGCAGCTGGTCAAAAATATACCCGCGGCAGAGGCAGACCGGTTCAGTTTTGCTGATCTGCAATCGCCGAATGGCTCTTTCCATAATGGTAATGACATATTCCTGGTATCGTTTTTGGGCAAAAAGCGGATGCTGAAAATACTTCAGGGGGATTAATTCGCTGTAATATTCACCGGTTTCTTTTCGGAAAATCCCAATCACTGTTCCCCCGATCAGGCTCCCGCTGCCGGCGTCATCTATTTCAATCATGCAGCTTTTTCACCTTTTCTGCGCGGTTGTGTCTAAAATTAACGAGATTATGTAGATAATAAAACAAGCTGCCCTTAGTATTTCTTAAATGTGCAGATAATATTTTTAAAGCAGGAAAGAACTTTTGAGGAAAAAATTGACGATTCTTTATCTTTACAAGTATAATTAAGGGTGGATTATAATCATTTTGAGGAGGCATAGTAGTGAACATTGATAGCATAGATGGTTTGCTGTGGTCGAAATTAATCATCGCTTCCAGTGTCTACTTGGCAGAAAGAAAGCAAAGCGTTGACGCTTTAAATGTTTTCCCTGTACCCGATGGTGATACCGGGACAAACATGAGCCTGACTATGGCCACGGCAGCGAAAGCGGTAGCCGAACAGGAAACAGCAAACCTGGGTGAGTTAACCAAGGCCATGGCCTATGGAGCCTTAATGGGGGCCAGAGGTAATTCAGGGGTAATCTTATCGCAGCTTTTGTCCGGCTTTGCCAAAAGCACAGAAGGCAAGGAAAAAATTGGCCTTGACGAATTCTGTCAGGCTTTGGATATGGCGGTAGAAACAGCTTATCAGGCTGTGACCAACCCGGTAGAAGGCACAATTCTCACTGTGGCCAGGGAATCGTCTGCGGCTGCCGCTAAAGCATTGGAAAAGGAAGGAAGCACGTTCCCCTCGGTTTTAAATGCGGCTTATGAGGGGGCTTATCAGGCTTTACAACAGACGCCCACGATGCTGCCGGTGTTGCAGCAGGCCGGTGTGGTTGATGCGGGCGGGCAAGGCTGGGTGTATATTTTAGAAGGCATGATCGCCGCTTTGAGCGGAAAGATGCCGCAATATCAGAAAGAAGCCCTCAGCGCCGTAAACAGTGTGCAAAAAAAGGTTGATTATACCGGCGAACAAGCCATTACCTATCAATATTGCACGGAATTCATCCTCAAAAAAAAGGAAAAACCGCTGACCCTGGATGCGGTAAAGGCCTTTCTCAGCGACAAAGGGGATTGCCTTTTGGTGGTTGGGAACAGCGATACCGGAAAAATACATATCCACACCAATCACCCCGGCAATGTGCTGGAATTTTGCACGGAGATGGGCACTCTTCATGAAGTACAAATCCATAATATGCTTGAACAAAGCGAGGAAATGAGGTTAAAGGCCAGAGCGAAGAAGCATTTAGGCATCATCACTGTATCATTGGGGTCAGGCTTAAATGAGGTCTTTAAAAGCCTGGGGGTTGATATCGTCATCACCGGTGGACAGACTATGAATCCCAGTACCCAGGACTTTGTGGAAGCCATTGAGCAAATCCTGGCGGAAGAGGTTCTGCTTCTGCCCAACAATGGTAATGTTATTTTAGCCGCACAGCAAGCGGCCGGGCTTGCGACCAAACCAGTCCAGGTTGTGGGCACCAGGACAATACCGCAAGGAATCGCCGCTTTAATGGCCTTTAATGCGGAGAATGACCTGGAGACGAACAAAAGCAAAATGGAAGAAGCCTGTACCCAGATTTTGACCTTAGAGGTTACCTATGCGGTGAGAGATGCGGAATATGACGGGCAACAGATCACGAAAGGGCAAATTTTGGGGATAGGCGAAGGAAAGATCGCCGTTACGGGAGAGAAGATTGATGAGGTAGCCCAGCAATTGATTGCGGGATTTATGAAGCCGGAATACGAACTGGTTACTGTTTATTATGGTGAAGAAGTGCAGGAAACGGATGCGGAAAAGTTAATTAAGGCATTATCCCAGCAGTATCCGCAGGTGGATTTTGAACTGCATTATGGTGGTCAGCCTTTGTATTATTATTTGATTTCTATTGAATAAAGATTAGGAGAATAATATTTTTTTAAGAAATGAGGTGTAATTATGGCCCGGATCAGAATTGCCACAGACAGTACATCAGATTTACCGGCAGCTTTACTCAGAGAATATGATATCGCCGTGATTCCGCTCAAAATAATTTTTGGCGAAGAGGCTTTTCGCGAGAATATTGATCTTACCACCAAAGAGTTCTATGAGAAGCTGGCGCAGGCTGAGAAACTACCGGCTACTTCGCAGCCATCGCCGGGTGAGTTCCAGGAGTTTTACGAAGAGTTAACAAAAGATGGTTCGACAGTTATTTCGATTCATATTTCCAGTCTGATGTCCGGAACATGCCAGTCCGCGAAGATTGCCCAGTCCGTTTTAAGCGACCGGGATATTACGGTGGTGGATAGCAGGCTTGTGGCTTCCGCCCTGGGAATTGTTGTCCTGGCAGCGGCCAAAGCGGTGAAAGCCGGGAAGGGCAAAGAAGAGATTCTGCAAATTGTCCAGAAGATGATTGAAAATGTCAAAGCTTATTTTGTGGTGGATACGCTGGAGAATTTGGAAAAGGGTGGACGGATCGGGAAAGCCGCGGCCTTCCTGGGAGGAATGTTAAATATTAAGCCGGTGCTTACCATTGACGAAGGGTTGATTGCTCCTTTTGAAAAAATCAGAGGCAAAGGGAAAGCTTTGGAGCGGCTCGTGGAAATAGCGAAAAACTTTGCCAATACTCACGGCAATGTTCGTTGCGTTCTTTCTCATGCTAATGTGTTGGAAGAAGCGGTGAAGGTTCATGAAAAGCTTGGGACAGAATTGCAATGTACGGAGCTGATGCTTGCGGATGTGGGCGCTGTCGTGGGAACTCATGCCGGAGCGGGTACAGTAGCCTTATTTTTCTATGAAGCAGCCCTGGAGGACCAGCTCTTAGCTTAGGATGCTCTAGAGAAGCTCTATCTTTGGAGATAAATAAATCGATAAGTCGGTGCAGATTTTCCGCTCATCGCAGTTTTTTCAGCACAGGTCATCACCAAAAACCTGTGTTGAACTTTATCTGTCATTTGTTTTGCTAAAAAAGAGGTGGACATTGTGGTACAAGGCATCGCTCACAGTAGTATGCAGAATATATTAGCCTTACTGAAAGATGCGGGTGGGATTAATCTCAAGCCCGGGCAGATTTTTTCCGCCGTGGTGGCCGCCCAGGAAGGAAATCTTTTTTTCTTGCAGATCGGTGAGAAAATGTTTCCTGTACGCGCGCAAACCAGTTTAACGCTGGGGCAGAGGTTAACCCTGCAAGTGCTGGAATGGCAGGGAGAGGAATTATTTGTGCGGAATCTGCCCTTCGGGGCGGCTGACGTTGTTAGGTGCGAAGGACGGGAACAGCTTTTAGCAAGAGTCCTCGAAAAATTTGGTTTGCGTGGGGAGAAAGAACTGCAGTCGGTGCTGGACAGTTTAGCCAGGATTCCGGCTGATGAACAGACAGCGGTTCGTTACCTGCTGGATCCGAATTTGGTGGCGGCCCTGTTAATTCCAAAGGAGCAGGGGCAGCTTGCCGCATGGTACGACAAGCTTGAAATCAGCCGTTATAAAGGGATGACAGGCCAGGAGGAGAGTTGGGAAGTTGTTTTTGAATTAAACTTGCCTGTTTTAGGTCATCTTGAGTTAAAACTCAAGATGGTGGAGCAGGGGCTCTATCTCCAGATTTGGGCGGAAGCCGCCGAAACAGAAACATTATTACGCACCAGAAAAGACGAACTGGCCGGGTTTTGTGCCCATGTGGAAATAATTGCGGGAGCCGAAGGCCCATTGCTTAAGGCCGATTTAACCAAAAAGATTGATGTGATGGTGTGAAGATGATGAGCAGGATGAAAAAAGAGGAACGGAGCATGGCGGGGAAAAAAGCGGTCGCCTTACATTATAGCCAGGAACAGACAGAGGGTGCGCCTCGCCTTGTGGCAGTTGGAGAGGGGTACATTGCCGAAAAAATCATCGAGATTGCCCAACGGGAAAAGGTCCCGATTGTGGAAAATCACGAGGTGGTCAGTAAGCTGGTCCGTTTTCCGGTGGGCGCGGAGATTCCGGCGGAACTTTATCAAGCGGTCGCCCGGATTCTGGTGTATCTGTATAAACTGGAACAGGAAAGAGGGGGAAAATGATGGTTAGTTATGTGATTTTGGGCGTGGTGGTAATACTGCTTGTATATGTGCTGATTGTCTATAATCAATTAGTCACGGTAAAACAACGAGTACAGAATGCCTGGTCGCAAGTGGATGTTCAGCTAAAACTGCGGTATGATCTGGTGGGTAATTTGGTTGAGACCGTAAGGGCTTATGCCGCGCACGAGCAGGAAACCCTGGAAAAAGTCACGTTGATGCGCCAGAAGGCGATGGCTGCTCAGTCTTTGCCCGATCAGGCGCAGGCGGAAAACAAACTGGAGGGAGCAGTGCGGGGACTGCTGGCGGTGGCCGAAAACTATCCCGCCTTAAAGGCCGACGCTAATTTTCGCCAGTTACAGCAACAGCTGAAGGAAATTGAGGATAAAATTGCTTTTGCCCGGATGTTTTTTAATGATACGGTTCTAAAATATAATCTGAAGGTGCAAATGTTTCCTTCAAATCTGGTGGCCCGTCTTTTTCAGAGACGGAGCATGCCCTATTTCAGTCTTGACGACCAAAGCGAAGCCCGTGAAGGAATTGAGGTGAAGTTCTGATGCGGGTGCGAAGAGCGAGTCTTCTACTTCTCCTGATTTTCTGTGGATTACTGCTGGCGTATCCTTTAATGGCGGATGATACGCGTGTTTATGAATTTACCAATTTAAACATCACGGCTGAGGTTTTACCGGATGGAGCAATGCTCGTATCGGAAGAACGCACCGTCAATTTCCAGAAAGGAAAGTTTAGCGGTCTCTATCAGTGGATTAAACTTGATCAAGGAATCGCCATTGAGGACATCGTGGTGGAAGAAAACGGGCGGGCCTATCAGTTTAATCCGGGGTCAACCTACGGACCGGCGGGAACATATTTCTTAAAGAGGGAAACAGACAGGTTATATGTTGATTGGAGTTTTGAGGCATACGGACCGGAAACGCGCACCTTTGTCTTAAAATATAAGGTGTTAAATGCAGTCAAAGCATATAGTGACGTCGCGGAATTATATTATCAGTTTGTGGGAGCTGAATGGGAAAAACCGGTTCAGAAGATTTTGGTGACTTTGCGTCTTCCGGCCGGAGCCCAAAAAGAGGAAATACGGGCCTGGGGCCATGGCCCTTTACATGGGGATGTCCGGATTGAAAATGCAGAGCAGGTGACCTGGCAGATTGCGCCTTTACCCGGACGGACTTTTCTCGAAGGGCGGGTGGCTTTTCCGCCGCAACTGGTCCCGGAGATTAAGACAGTAAGACAAGGGCAGGAGCGGCTGCCGCAGATTTTGGAAGAGGAGACAGCCTGGGCGAAAAAGGCTAACCGGGAAAGGCTCGGAGGAATCCTGGGGGTTATCTTTGCCGTCTTGCTTTTCTGCGGAGTAGTTGTTTTTGCGATTTATTTACATTGGCGCTATGGACGGGAGTTTCAGCCGGATTTCACCGGTGAGTATTACCGTGATCTGCCGGTCAGTTTTCCACCGGCCCTGGCGGGAAACCTCTGGCGCTTTGGGAAAGTGGAGACAGCGGATTTAATGGCCACGATTCTGGATTTAGCGCGTCGCGGGTTAATTAAGATTGAGGAGTATGATACTGACGAAGGTTTAATCTTTAAGAAAAAAGGGAAAGGCTATACCCTGATCAAAAACGAACCTAACTATCAAAAGGAAAAAGGGAATCTGAAGGCTTATGAAGAACTGGTCATGAACTTTTTGTTTATGCAGGTATGCAGCACCGTTGATCGGGTTTCTTTTGCGGAAATCGAAGCATACACGAAGAGGAATCCGGAATATTTTTATCATCAATTCTGGGAGAAATGGGAAGCCTTAGTGAAGAAGGAGGCCGATCAACTGGGCTTTTTTGATGAGGAGGCTTCGCTTGCCAACTGGAAGATGACCGGGCTCGGGCTTGGGGTTCTGTTTTTAGTGATGCTGCTGGCCATTAAGATAAAGAGTACGGTGCTCCTGGTTTCATCCGTTGCCAGTTTTATGGTGCTAATCATCTCTGCCATTTTTGTGCGGCGCAGATCGCGGAAGACGGTAGAAGATTATGCCAGATTAAAGGCTTTTCGACGCTTCCTGGCCGATTTTTCCAACATGGATAAAAGGGAGATCCCGGGGCTCATTCTTTGGGAGCATTTTCTTGTTTATGCCGTACCGCTCGGGATGGCGGATAAGGTCATGGAGCAGTTGCAGCTGGTCTTTCCGAACCTGGAAGAAGATAATTACCGGTTCGGACAGCATTGGTATTATTATGGCGCGGGCAGTCATAGCGGTCTGCACAGTGGCGGCCTGACCAGCGGAATTAGTGGTTTGCTGAGTGGTTTTGACAGCTTTAGTGGAGAAATTGAAAATGCGATCAAAACGGTGCAAAATGCTTCTTCCGGGCAGGGCCACGGAGGAGGTTTTTCCGGCGGTGGCGGCGGAGGAGCCGGCGGCGGTGGTGGTGGCGTCCGTTAAGCCTGTCCGTTAAACTGGAGGAAGCCAACCCGAAAAAGGAAAAACCCCATTAAGTTTTGCTTTCTGTTCAGTCTTAAGGGGTTTTTCTTTTCATCTTCATTTGTTGCCGACGCCTGGAGTGAGGGGAGTTTTCGCCGTTTATTCTCCTTCGCGACTGTCGTTACGCGAAGATGAGCTTTTCAGCGTCATCGGTTTTCCACAACAAAAATCAGGCAGTCTGGTGTTTCTCCCGCAGTTGGAGCAGATATATTCAGACATATTTATCACCCCCTGTCAATCAACAGTGTTTATAGCTTTACCAATTAAGGAACGGAATAAAACAGTACGCAAACAAAGGAAGTGGACAGCATGTTTAATATTGTTCTTGTGGAGCCTGAAATACCGGCCAATACTGGAAATATTGCGCGCACCTGTGCGGTGACCGGTTGTAGTTTGCATTTGGTTGAACCCCTTGGTTTCTCCATTGATGACAAACACCTTAAAAGAGCTGGTTTAGATTATTGGCACTTATTGGATCTGCATCTTTACCACAGCCTGGATGAATTTTTGCAGGGCAAGGACCCTAATTTGCTTTTTCTGGCGACCACCAAAGGAAGCAGGAGTTATGCGGAGGTGGCTTATCCTCCGGGGGCTTTCCTGCTTTTTGGCAAGGAAACGCAAGGATTGCCGGAAAGTGTCCGTCACGCTTTTCCGGATCAATGCTTTCGCATCCCCATGAAGGAAGGGATCAGGTCCCTTAATCTGAGTAATTCGGTGGCCATCATTGTTTATGAGGCTTTCCGGCAGCACGGCTTTTGCGGTTTGCGCTAAGGAATAAAAAAGAAAAAATCCTGCAAATTAAGCTTTGCAGGAAGAACTTTTGATTATTGGTACGCCCGATAGGAATCGAACCTACGCACCTGGCTCCGGAGGCCAGTGCTCTATCCACTGAGCTACGGGCGCATCTTATTTAAACAGCAAGATTTATTATAAAGCATATTCGCCAAAATGTCAAAAGAAAGCTTGTTATTCTTTATATTTTCTGTGGATATTAGCTGGGACACCTGCGGCTATAGACGTAGCAATGGCAGGGAATGTTTGTTACAATAGAGAAGTGAAACGGGGGGACAACAAATGTCAATGGAAGGAGAACAGAAAATTAGCTGGGTAGTTAATCATATGCCTGTCTTGCGCCAGATAGAGGCGGAATTTCGCCGGGAGAAGCCCTTGGCCGGGAAAAAACTGGTTGTTTGTCTGCATTTAGAGGCAAAGACCGGGTTCCTGGCGCTTGTTTTACAATCCGGCGGGGCCGAGGTTACCGCTGTGGCTTCCAACCCTTTGTCAACGCAGGATGATGTAGTGGCCGCGCTGGTGCAGCACGGCATTAAGGTTTTTGCCCGGCACGGGGAGACGCAGGAGGAAT
>ENA-UOYA01004813-UOYA01004813.1-activated-sludge-metagenome-genome-assembly--contig:-NODE-4813-length-11042-cov-4.268408_pt1 | contig 11042 bp, 12 predicted proteins | sample MGYA00238163_ERZ764804 | MGnify/ENA primary metagenome ERZ764804 (study PRJEB28919, sample SAMN05720223) | activated sludge metagenome | isolation source: Anaerobic digester | place: Hong Kong...
ACCAAGATCTGGACAGGTATTGCCGCCTGCTGCAGAGTCAATATAGTATGAATATCTTCAGGTGTTAGGGTTGAACTTGCATCAATGAGTACAAGCCCGAGATCACAGCGCGGGAGATAGGCATATGTCTCTGCTGCGCCAGCGGTTGCAAGTGAGCCAAGTCCAGGGGTGTCAACAAAACCTACTTTATTCTGTAACCGAGCGCTTGGTACGAATACCATTATCTTGCTTACATGAAGAGTATTTGAAGGATTATGTTGCTCTGATGCATAGAGGGGAAGGTCAGCAATATGAGAGGTCATTGGTTTTTTATCAACAAAAAAGACTTCAATGATAGGATCCTTCCCCCATCTGATATGAATAGGAAGTGCTGTTACTGGGGTGACACCTACGGGGAGAATATTATCACCTAAAATGGCATTTAACAGCGATGATTTCCCTGAGCTTACCCTCCCAAAGACTGCTATCTCAAAAGTTTGTTCTTCTACTTGATCCAATATTGAAGCGAGTGCAGGACGGAACTCGACAAGGCCATTGCGGGTGATGCATTCTTCTATTTTTTTAAGGTGGCTGATATCATATGATCCTTGCTCAAGTGCTCGTAACCGTTCGCTGAAATTTTGCCCTGCTGCACCGGTCAGGAACTGATCTACCTGTGTGACCAGAGCACGAAGTTCGTTAACAATACCTGATAGATAGTTCTCAGCTTCGTGCTCCATAGGTCCGTATGATCGCATCGCCTTGGGTCGAAGCTCATCCACAGATACCTGAATTGAAGCGAGTCGGACACGAACCGCACGCGATGCTGGGATATCTGGTTTATCCATCTCTATATCGGAACTTTCGACAATACTGAGTAATCGGGTCCGAATAAGTGAGACATAATCTTCTATGCACGAAGATTGGCTCGGAGAAAGATCAGATAGATAACGGGGAAAAGCAGTATTTGATGAGCTTTCATGGAGAATTCCCTCTATCTCGCCGAGGAGTTTGTCGATATGTTGACATCCTATCAAAAGCCTGTTTGCATGACTGAATGAGAAGAGAGGTTTTTTCGAGTGAGGGCTGATCATGTTATGCCTTTGATGGATTTGTGAAATTGTCAATCACGTGATGGGTTGTGGATGACATCATTGCCAGGTACTGTGTCGATTCATATGATTGCATGCTTATTCCTGCTGAGATTTCATCCTTTCTGCGATCCATTGTCTGATCTCCTTAAGCGGCTCACAAAACCCATCTACAAGCCTGCCGCCTTTCATATCACGTGCGATTGCTTCAGCATAGAGTTGATGTATAAGGAGGGGAACTTCCCAATTCTCCTGCATCCCTACGATAAATGAAAACGGAAAGAGCATAAATCGAAACCTCTCTCTCAATTCATGTGGTGTTCTGCTTATAACCAGGTTATCAAAGAATGTTGGTGATTTTTTGGCCATTGCAAGAAGAATCATGTACAACGGTTCAGGTAGTTCGTTGTATTCCTTCGTAAGAGCCAAAATAAACCAGTCCATTGCGCGAATGTCCTCTTGAATGCTTCGGTAATGACGGTTGTTATACAAGTGGAGCATAGCGTCTACATCACGATTTAATTGGTACATTGGGTTTGAGGAGGGACCGATAGTCGGAGCAATATACCTCGTTCTTTGCAAATATTCAAGGTGTTTTGTGATGCTCTTTGGATTTGAGAATCCGATCTCCAAAGCTATTTCTTTTCTGGATCGAGGATCAGATTGTGTCAATATCTGAATAATCTTCAGGTGTGTTTCAGTCCAGATCATGGCTAAATATAAGAGGATGGTGGATTTTCCAGTAGTTTTGCATTCTTATCGGGAATGGGTGAGAAGGGAAACATCTTCAGAGTGTAGTGGACGATACCATTTTTGTGCAATGACCGTTGGAATGACCGCACTTGCAATGACTACTCCAACAAGGATGGAATATTGTTCCTGGTTTATGTATCCTGATTGAAGGCCAAAAACGCTGGCAATTGTTCCAAAGGTAAGTCCGGTAGACATGAGAAGCGTCGTATAAAGTGCACCATCTGGAATATATTCACACGCAAGAAGATAAACGCCCATGAATTTGGTTATCATCTTTAGGATAAATAACATGGCAAAAAGTCCAAATGCTCCTATGATAAGAGCAAAGGAAACATTCATCCCACCAATTATAAAAAACACGGGCGTGATAAAGGCATATGCAACGGTCCGAAGTTTGAGGGTTACATCGCGGTTTTTTTCATTTTCTGCAAGATATCGACCCATGAAGAGACCCAGGAGAAAAGTTGGAAGCACAGCATGTCCATCTCCCAGATTTGCAAAATAAATGAACACAATCAGCAATAAAAAAATAAATTTAAGTTCTGGCTCAATGACAGAACCTTTAATGCGTGGATTATTAAAGAGATAATGGGAATATCGCGTTGCCAGAATAATCACAATTACTGCAGTTATGATGAAGATGCCAGTGTAGAGACTTGGTGAAATAAACAAGATACTTAATGCAATGGCCGTTCCCATATCGGTAATAAATGTGGCAGCCATTATTATCTTGCCAATATCTGAATTGCATAATCCAGATTCAACCAAGACAGAATATACGACGGCCAACGATGTTGTGGAAAGGGCAACCCCCCCAATCAGGGATGCCTGAGCTGACCAGCCAGCTAATAAGTAGGTGAGACTGGAAACACCAACGAAGGGTATAAAAAAAGAGAAGAATCCTAAGAGAAAACTCTCTTTAAATTTTTCGTGCATAAGTCTCAGATTAATCTCGGTCCCTGCAAGGAAGGTAAGAATAATGCCACCAAGGTTTGCAATGTAAGTCATCCAACTTTCAGCATGCAATATGCCGAGATTGCCGAGTATTGCTCCTGTTACCACTTCAATGATCGCAACTGAAAAACCAATCCTGATGGATATGAGACTTGCAAGAAAGATAATAATGGCCATTATGAGTGGAATACTGTCTGGTTGCAATTGTAGCCTCCAATATGTAAGCAGGAGTCATTAGCAAGAAAAACGCATTTAGCGGCGAACTCCATCGCCTTCTCTCATAACCTATTCGTATTGATCAGATATCAACCTGTGTATTCATTCATGGAAATTCTGGTACTGAATTTTGAAATATTGATCTATGGGTGCTATTATTCTGAAGTCTTCATCTTTTTCAAGTTCATTTCAATTCTTTTCGCTTCACTGCATGGCACTAAAACTATTATCACTATTGGTGTACCATGTATTGGTTGAAACAGGGGATAAGAATGTTATCTGTATGAAATTTGATTATTTTATTATTCGTCAATGAGAATGTTATGATAAAAATGGGCTGGTTAGAGTGAGATTCATTCCATCTGAAACAGGTGTTGTTGGAATCGGTGGATGTATTGGTTCGATTGCACGGTATCAGGTCAACGAGTGGATCCCGTCTCTCTTTGGCACGTTTGTCGTTAATATTGTTGGATGTTTCGCTATCGGCATTCTTATGTATGAATCGATTTATTTTGGTGCCTTCAGCAGGCATACTCGGCTTCTGTTTGGTGCTGGGATGATCGGTTCATTCACTACATTTTCAGCGTTCGCAACCCAGAGTTTCCAAGAAGGGTTTGTTATTGGCGGCATTTTTGTATTCGCAAATATCACATGTGGTTTATTCGGGGTGCTTTTTGGCCGCTATTTCATTCTCGGGGTGAGGTCTACGTGGAACATTTAATTTTAGTTGGACTTGGAGGTGCTTTTGGTTCAATAATTAGGTTTGAGCTCTCCAAGCTCAGACCCGTGCGAAGTATTCCGCTTGGAACGGCACTCGTAAATATTATTGGAACGTTCTGCTTTTCATGGGTAGTATTCTCGAGATCTCCTGGAGATATCTATTATCTTATTGATGTAGGATTGCTTGGTGGTTTTACGACATTCTCGACCTTCAGTTTTGAAACGTTTCGGATGCTTGAGGATCATGATGTGTATACAATGGTACTTAATATAGGAGTAAATGTTGGGGGAAGTCTTGGCGGCATTTGTTTGAGTAATCTTCTTGTACAGACTCTCTAAAGAGGTGTAGGATGTTATCAGATGGGATGTTATTACGCATATATATCGCAGAATCAGCTAAAATCGGAAAAAAACCTGCATACAGGCATCTCGTAGAGATGTTTCAAGCACGTGGATTTCCTGGGTGCACGGTTTTTCGTGGTATGATTGGATATGGTCATGAAAAAGTAATCCATACAGTGGATGTTCTGAACTTTTCTATGGATCTTCCGGTTGTAATTGATGTTGTTGATACAAAAGAAAAGGTGCTTGGAATCGTCGATGAGGTCGAAGGGCTGGTAGAACATGGATTGGTTATCACCCATGAGGTAAAAATGGGGAGAAAACAATAGCAATAATCTTTGTTGGTGCGCGGCAGTCACCGCAACACCCATGGTGAATCAATATGATAGCAAAGGTTTCAATGGTATTGACAACATGTGCCTTTTCCAGAGGAGATTGGGGGAAAAGTACAGGGGTTCATCCGAGCCCCTTGTTCGAGTATTAAATGGAGTAGATGATTGGTTTCAGCTGCGATCATGAGGGGTATAACTGGAGTTCTCGTTTCCAGATTTCAATACATCTATAATCAGTTTGTTTGTTGTCCTGTTACATCCTTTGCAGTGATAAAAAAACCTTGAATTTTGCCTTTATTGTTTTTATATATCGTCGCGCTATACAATGTGGTGATTCTTGTACCTTTTTTATGAATCATTTCAAGTGGATAATCTCGAACATGCCCTTGAGAAAAGATTACGTCATACCACGCTTTTACTCGCTCGGGGTTTGAAAAGTATGAAGAGAAATCAGTACCGACGAGTTTTTTCCGTGAATATCCTACCATTATCTCGGTAGCCTGATTTACATCCTGTATTTTTCCATCAGAACCGACGATGAAAAGGGGTTGGGGATGAAGTTCAATAAGGTATCGATTGCACCGGTTTGCAGTTTCAAGTTTTTCTTCTAACTTTATTGTGTCCGAAATATCCCGAGCAATTGTAAAGAAGAATAATTCATCGTTTTTACTAGTCTTGTGAGCAATAATCATTTGTGATACGGAAATATAGGTTCCATCGGTAGCTCTTAGTTTTGTTAATCCTTGCCACATTCCCTCTTTTATAGCAACATCTCTGGCTTTGGTAATTTTTTTCCAATCTTGAGGGGACAGCAATTGAGCCTCAGTATATGTAGTAATGTCAAAGCCATTTGGGATTTTTAATAAATTTTTTCCTGCTTTATTCAGATACAAGAGATTTCCGTGAAAATCGGACATTTGTATAATTTCTGGAATGTGTTCGATGATCGCAAGAAGTCTTTTGTTATCCTCCTCGATTATTTTCGATTTGGTAATATCCCTCCCTATCCCCTGATAGCCGGAGAATTGTTTATCGTCATTCATCAAAGGCATTCCAGACAATTCGATCCAAACGTGATTTCCATTTGAACACATCATCGGAAATGCGATCTGCTCAAAGGCTACACATCTTGTTTCTGAAAAAAAACTTTTAAGACCATCTCTATAACCAGGGTGTATTATGTCCCAAATCTTTTTCCCAGTTAATGTATCAGTTTCATATCCCAGGATCTGTGTTGCTTTAGAATTAATGTAACATATTTTTCCAAAGAGATCAGTTTGCCAGACAATATCTTTCGTAATTTCAGTAAGATTCTGATATCTCTCCTCATTTTTTTTCAGCGCATGTTCGAGAGACTTTCTATATTCAATTTCTTTTCTGAGCTCTGCAGTAACTTTCCGAAGATGATCGTTTTTTTTTTAAATTCTTGCAAAAAATCTTTTTGCAATTTGATATACAGTGTATCTCTTTCCCGCTCTTTAGTGACATCCTGGCCATATCCATGGAGTTCAATCAAGATCCCTTGCTCTTTAACTGGGTAAAAAATCCAGTTCTGCCATCGGACAGAACCATCTTTCATGATGACCTGGATATTAGTAAAGGTTGGTTCATTATTGGTTTTATTTTGCAAAACCAGATCCTTTATTCGAGTAAATTCATCATAGGCAACGAGAGGAATACCTTTGGTATTGAGGAGATCTTTATTTTTCATTCCACAATATGCAGCATACGAATCATTGATATACAATACCTCTCCTTTTGCATTCAAATGAAGTATAAAATTCGGCGTTTCATGGGTTAAAAATTGATACATCCTGCTATGATTCCTTTCTTTTATATGGGATAAGGTACTTGACGTATATTCATCAAGTAGTATGGCAATACCCTGTGTTCCATCATCATATATACAAGGGACAATTGACAAGTGATACATCCGCTTTCTCCAGTATACATCCTTATGTAAAAGGGGTGAAATGAGCCCTTTCCGATACTCCTGGATGTAGGACATCACCATTGGATCGGTAAATGCCGGGTGAAAAATTTCAGCATACGATTTATGAATAAGCTCTTTTTTATCCGAACCTGTCACATCCTTACAATTTCCAAGGATTTCTTTTATGTTCTTGAGTTGGTCAAGACCAATGACACATCCCTGCGTGATGAGAGGGAGTGCATGAAATGGGATACGATTAGTTGTATGGTAGAGCTTTACTTTGCCATACGATCGAAGTTCTATCCTACCCTGCATATGGAGGATGGAAAGATATTTTGCGATTAAATTACGGTTCCGATTTAATGCAGATGATATTTCACTGATACTAGCACCATGCGGGTTGTTGGATAAAAATTCCAAAATCAACGACCTGATGGTAATATCATTGTTCTGATGGTACATTACTCGTTTTCTCGCAGTTGTGCTCATAAATAGATTGATATGCATGGCATGAACGCACGGTAGATAAATCCTGTTAAAAATTGCTACGAAATACGATACTAAGTAAAGGTAGATAAAATGGGGATGGTGAGATCAGATCTAGAATTCTTCCAAAGCCTTCTTGATGGAATTGAAGCGCCGGTGGTTTGCATCAGTCCTGATCGAATAGTTCAGATGATTAATGAAGAAGCGCTTGAGCTCCTGGGAATCAGTCGCGAAAACGCTAAAGGTCAAATATATCCTGATTTATTCCAGATAGATGATTATGAATGGGAGGAATGTGCTGCATTTCGTGCACTAAAAGAAAAAAGAAAGATTGAGCGTGAAACGATTGTTCATGTTCATCGAAATGACATTCCAATCCGCAGTATAGCCTCTCCGTTATTTGATGATTCTGGCAGTCTTATCGGTGTTGTAGAGTATATTGTAGTTCTTACAGATCAGAAAGTATTGCTTAATGATATCTCGTCACTGGCAAAGGCAATTATTGAAGGGCACTTGAATACGCAGATCGATGTAACTGTACATCACGGTGATTTCCGCAAGATTGTTGAGTGCGTAAACGCAATGCTTGACGCGATCATCAGTCCCCTGAACGTTGCTGCAGAGTACATCGACCGTATCGGTAAAGGTGACATTCCTCCGAAGATCAGTGAAGAGTACCGCGGTGATTTCAATGAGATCAAGAATAACCTGAACCTGTGCATAGATGCGATCCAGTTACTGATCGACGACAGTGCGGTCTTAGCCAACGCTGCTCAAGAAGGTCGCCTTGATGTCCGATGTGATGCAAGCAAACTTCAAGGCGACTATCGGGTAATCATTGAAGGTGTCAATAAAACACTTGACGCGATCATCAGTCCGTTGAACGTTGCTGCAGAGTACATCGACCGTATCGGTAAAGGTGACATTCCTCCGAAGATCAGTGAAGAGTACCGCGGTGATTTCAATGAGATCAAGAATAACCTGAACCTGTGCATAGATGCGATCCAGTTACTGATCGACGACAGTGCGGTCTTAGCCAACGCATGTCATGAGGGGCAACTTGATGTCCGATGTGATGCGAGCAAACTGCAAGGGGCGTACCGCGTGATCATTGAGGGTGTCAACCGTTCGCTTGAGAGTGTGATCGTACAAATAAAAGAGACCCTTCGGGTTGCCAAAGAATACGCAAATCTCAATTTCACTGCACGTGTAAACCCCTCACTTCGGATGCCTGGTGACTGGCTTGAATTTAAGAATGCTCTTGATAATATTGGTCTGCATGTATCTACGGCAATCGGACTTGTCAATACGATTCTCCATGAACTCACAGCAAGTGCCGAAGAAGCGATGGCAAGCATCCAGGAAGTCTCTGCAGGAGCACAGCAAATTGCGGTAAACACCGGAAAGGTCAGCAGCAACTCCTATGAGGGAGAAGACGGGATTCACCAGGTTCTCAAAGCCATGGACGACCTTAATATCACAGTTGCAGAAGTTGCAAGACGTGCTGATGTTGTATCAAGTACCGCAACATTGGCAAATGGCTACGCAAAAAATGGAGTCGACTTGGCGCAAAAGTCTGACACAGCAATGGAAGAGATAAAACGTTCAACCGCTGAAGCAGATCAGATCGTCAAGGATATTAACACGCAGATGGAGGAGATTGGAAAGATCGTCCGTCTCATATCCGATATTGCAAACCAGACGAATCTCCTGGCCTTAAATGCAGCTATCGAAGCTGCACGTGCAGGTGAAGCAGGAAGAGGGTTTGCGGTTGTAGCAGCTGAAGTTAAATCTCTTGCCCAGGATTCTCGTCAATCTGCAGAAAATATAGCCGATATGATCACTGCTTTACAGAATAAGGCCACCAAGGCAAATGATGCAATGGGTCATGCTGGCGAGACAGTTGCTCTTGGAAGTTCCGCTCTTTCTGATACGCTTAAAGCATTTGAACAGATTGCAACGTCGATTGATGAAATAACCAGAAATATTACCGATGTTGCGTCATCTGCAGAAGAACAAGCTGCATCAGTGGAAGAAGTAACATCGAGTATTCATGAGGTGAGTGTTCTCGTCCAGAATACTGCAAAGGAAGCTGGGGATGCAGCGGCCGCAACTGAGGAGATATCAGCATCAATTGATCAAGTTAGCAAGGTCTTTGGAAATGTAAACGAGATAGTCGAGAAAGTCTCCAATGAGGTAATGAAATTTAAAGTATAGAGACTCAATATGGAATGCAATCGCCTACAACACGCAGAAAATAATGAGCAGAACTCTACAGAACATTACTTGAATATTGCTGAGGTAATAATTCTGTCACTTGATCGGAACGGTTGTGTCACCCTGATTAATCGGATGGGATGTGAACTCCTTGGCCTCTCCCAGGATCAGATCATTGGGAAAAATTGGTTTGACCATTTTGTTCCACCAATTGAATGGCCAGAAAGGAGAAATATTTTTAAAAATTTTCTGGAAGGAAAATTTGGGGACTTTTTCCGCCACGAAGGAGGCATTCTTACACATGATAATTCTCATCGGATCATGTCATGGTTAGTACATGGAAGATATTCATTATCTGGTGATTGTATAGGAATTTTCGCTTCAGGCAAAGACATTACGAGAGAACGGCAGTTAGAGAATGAAAAAATGTATGCCTTACGGCAGATTGAGGAAAATGTAGCGAAATTTGCTGTTCTCAACGACCAAATCCGCAATCCTTTATGTACTATTCTAACCCTAGCAAGCATGTTAGATGATGAAATCATTGCGAATATGATCACAGATCAGGTGGAAATGATTGATTCGATTGTGAAGGACATTGATCGGAGGTGGATTGAATCAGAAAAGATTCTTGAGTTCCTCCGAAAGCACCGTCATATCGATTTTAAAAAGCCGGCTGGCAAAAGATGAAACGTACCCTCGTTTTCATCACGATAGAATGTTCAGATAACTATTTTAAAAAGATTATCCATTGTACTTTTACTGCATGGTTGCTATTAAAAATGTTGAAAAATATGAGTGGTTGGTCTATCTTTTTGATGGAGTAACGTTAGTATTTGTTGGACTTTTTCTTATTGGTACATTATTTGGCGCATCTCAAACTGAACGCACACTACCGACCATGGTAGCTTCCCTTGCATGTCTGGTAATGTCGATATACTTTTTTGCTGAAGCGATGTTTGCCCGCAATAAGAAGAAATTTGTGTTAAAAGTATAAAGTGAAATGATTTGCATCACGATTATATATAATGTGGACAACAAAACATATTTCTTGCATCACTAAATATAGTATACTATGCCTGAATTATCTGAAGAGCATGCAAATCAGCTGGTCAATACATTCTCTACAATCTCTATAGTAGTATATATCGGTGTGGCGATATTACTGTCTATTATTGCAATATTATCCCTCATTGAATCTTTCTTTGAAATTCTCACAGTATTTTCAACGACGCATAGAGAAGACGTAATAATCCAGGTTATATACTCGATCTTGTTTACGATAATCATTATTGAATTGTTTGAAACCGTAACCGTTTACTTAAAGACAAAGCGTGTCCCTGTTCGAGCACTCCTTATTGTGGCATTAACAACCCTCATTCGACATATTATCATAATCAACATTGCTGATACAGAAATAATGCATTATATTGGAATGTCTGTAATTATGGCAGTTCTTATTGCAGGCATTTATCTTTTAAAAGAAGATATTCATTCAGGCGATCTCATTAATTAAGGAATATTTGTCCCCATGATCTGTGGATAGGCAATCAGAAATACAAAAAACAAGAAATATTTCTCTATTGATGTATGAGTCCAAATATTATCACAGATGGGACTGAGATTATCACACCACAACAAGCAGCTGAATTGTGGGAACTTGGGAACGGCGGAACATGTAACGCCGTTACTGCCCTTTCATCGCTCATTGGAGTTCCCGTGTCTATAGCCGTTCAAAATATCATCATGGTGCGCCTTGAGAATCTTAAGAATTATCTTGATGATTCGATAGCCTCCATGGTTGTTTTCCAGGTATGTGGCCAAGTCGTTGGAAATGGTTCAATAATCCTTCATGTTCCAAAAAGATCAATAATAAAGTTATCATCAGTCATGCTCGGTGTTCCAGATGAAGAGCGGGGAATCAACGAGATGGACATAAGCATGCTTCATGAAATTGGAAACATCATGACATCTTCCTATCTCGATGCCTGTGCCAATATTTTATCATTAATGCTTATC
>ENA-UOYA01004814-UOYA01004814.1-activated-sludge-metagenome-genome-assembly--contig:-NODE-4814-length-11041-cov-7.387948_pt1 | contig 11041 bp, 10 predicted proteins | sample MGYA00238163_ERZ764804 | MGnify/ENA primary metagenome ERZ764804 (study PRJEB28919, sample SAMN05720223) | activated sludge metagenome | isolation source: Anaerobic digester | place: Hong Kong...
CCAAGAGCATCAATCTCTCGAACAATTTGACCTTTTGCAATTCCTCCCATTGCTGGATTACAAGACATTTGAGCAATATTTTGCAAACTCATGGTTACTAACAAAGTCTTGCAACCCAAGTTAGCAGCAGATGCCGCAGCCTCACAGCCAGCATGACCAGCACCAACAACAATTACATCATATTTATCTACAAACATACTTCTACAAACAATGTTTCACGTGGAACAAATCCATAACAACAGATTATTGTTTCACGTGGAACAAATTAATTTTTTCTTCTTCTTTTAAGCGCATCATTCTTTCTTCTTCTTGTGATTTATCTTTATAACCACAAAAATGAAGAATACCATGAATAATAACCCTTTTTAACTCATTATCAAACGAAACACCATAGTCTGATGCGTTTTCCTTTACCCTATCTATGGAAATAAAAATATCTCCAGACACAAATTCATTCTCTGTGTAATCAAAACTAATGATATCAGTATAATAATCATGATTTAAATATTGTTTGTTTATTTCAAGCAAATATTCGTCATCACAAAAAATGTAGCTTATTTCTCCTAATGATTTGTTTTCAGAATTTATTACATTTTCAATCCAGACGAAAAATTCATCTTCATTAACAATATTAAAATCACATTCGTAATTGAAACTAATCATTATTTTTAAAATATTCTTGAACCTTCTGGTTAAAATTGGAGCGCAAAGGTAATGCTTGTCTATTTAATATTTCAATACTATTCAAATATTGTTTTAATTTTTCGGGTAAAGCATTCGATTGATTATTAAAATCTTTTTTATTCGTTTCAGATTGTCGCTTCTTGTCTTGGCCTTGTTGCTGAACAGCTTTTTCGAGTTTTAATAATTCGTATTTCAGGTTTAAAACTTTTTGTAAAGTTTCATTATTAAAGCCTTTGTTTAGAAGCTGTTTTTCTATTTGCTTCATTTGGTCTAAGGCATTCTGCCCATTTCCGCCTAGACCTTGCTTATTCAATTCTTTTTGAAGCGCTTCTCGAAGTTGTTGCTGTTCTTTATAAATTTCCATAATGGCTTTAGCATCTCCTTCACCATCTTCACCATTCTCACCATCTTTATTACCTTGAGAATTTCCATTTCCACCAGACTGACCACTTTTACCATTTTTACCGCTTTTTCCTGATGAATCTTTTCCTGTTTGACCTTCTTTACCGCTTTGGCCTTCTTTTTCTCCTTGCTCACCTTCTTGTCCTTCGCCTGGCTTATCGCCTTTCTTCATTCCTTTTTTCATCTTCTCACCAAGGTTTTGCTGTTTCTGAATAATATCTGGTAACTGCATATCTCCTTGACCTTGTCCGGGTTTTGGTTTCCCCTGACCTTGACCGGACATTTGCATCTGCATACTATTCAAAATATCACTCAATAAATCTGCTAATTTATTTGCAGAAGAAACGGCGTATTGCTGATGTGAATTTCCTTTGGGAACATTTGCCTCTACAAGATTTTCAAGAGCTTTGTCTACATTGTATTGTACGTTTCCTATTTCCTTAGTAACATCTTCGGCTATTTTTGGATTACGAAGTGATAACGCAAAAAGACTATCGTCTACATGCTTGAATTGCTGTTTTAAATCTTGTTGGATTTTTAAATTTTTAGTAAATGATGGTGAACCTCTTTTTAAATTCTTAAATTGTTTCATAACATCTTCTTGAGAAAATGAATACGAAAGTAAATTATCCAGAATTTGTCTTAACATGGCGACATCTTCATCCATATGTTCCATCTCACCAGAAGCCATCATCTCCATCATTTGTTCACTCATTTGCTTCATTTTTTTTGAAGCACTTTTTTGTTTAGGTTTAGCTTTGTCTTGATTTTGTTTTTGTAGTTGATCCTTTGCTCCTTTTAAATCTTCATCAATACTTTTCTCCTTTTCATCAGTTTTGGGTAAATCCATAGGAGATTTGAGCTCATTATTATCTTTTTCAAGATTATTAAGTTCTTCTTGTATTTTATCAAACTCTTTATTTATTTCTTCTTGCTTTTCTGAAGTGTTATCTTTTTGATTTTCAGAAAGTTTATCTTGTTTTTCAGAAAGTTTATCGAGTTTGTCGGCAATTTGTTCAGCTTTTTTCTCTACATAATATTTTTTGGTAAGCTCCAATAGTTGTTCCAAAGACTTCTTTTGATTTTTAGAATTCTGCTTGTACTTATCCATTTTTTCAAAAAACTCTTCTTTGCTTATCTTATCATTTAGCTTCTTGAGTTCATCTAGAAGTTTTTGATTTTTTTCTAATTCTTTTTGAGACTTTTCTAATCGTTCTTGAAGCATTTCCTTTTCAGCATCTTTTTTATCTGGATTGAATTTTTCAAGATTGTCTTTCATCTTCTCAGAGAACTCTTTCATCAATTCGTCTTGTTGTTTTTGACGTTGAAGAAAGTCATTGATTTTTTGTTGTTCTTTGTATTCCAATTCATCCTTTTCCTTACCCATTTTTTGAAGTTTATCCATTTCGGATAATTGCTTGTCTTGAGCCTTCAATGATTTCGATAGAGAATTAATATTGTCGTTTTGTTGTTGAAGCATTTCGTCTTGTTTCTCTGACTCGGTTTCAATTCTACTACTGAAAACAGAAGATTTTGTGCTCTTGAAATTATGAATAGCATCATTATCAAAAATTTCAAAATAATATTCATAATTTACACCTTCTTCAACAGGAAGATTGCTCGGGAAAGCAAACACAAATTGATCAAAAACATCTCTTTTTACAGCAATTGTTCCACGTTTGGCAACATTTGGTTTTTCTTTTGGATAATAAACAATTTGTAACTTCGACAAACCATAATCATCTGAAACTTGGCCTAGAACGTAATTTTTACCTACTTTTAGGCTATCTGGGGCATTATTTACAGTAATGGAAGGGAATTGGTCTTTAATTACAGAAATTTGATAATTGAGCTTCTCATAATTTTGAACTTTATTGTTTGAAGTCAAAATTTGATAATCAATATTTTGCAAAATGCTTTTAGAAAATAAAAAAGTGTTTTCATTCTTAGCAAACGAATATTTTCCATTAGCATCCAACCAATCCACTTTTTGAGTAGCTAGTGTATTCATTCGCCAAGTAACTTTTGTTCCTTCTGGAATGATGGCATTACCTGTACCTTTAACAATTTCAGACTTTTTATTCAAATAACTTGGAAAATTGATTACCATTTCAAAATTTGCTATTGATGGAACGGTAACAACTTTTAATTCGTATTCATGAGATGAAATTTCATTAGCTTCAAAATGAAATTCAATGTTTTCGTTTGGTTTTGGTATCACAAATTGAAATTCTCCACTTTCATTTTTTTCCATGAAATAACTTTCGTCACCAATGAAAATCATAGCATTTTCTGGCACAACTTTTCCAACTGTTTTCACTTTTACAAGGAAATCTTTGTTTTGTTCGGTTTGCAAACTAGAATTAACTAACTGAAATTCAAACGGTGCTGGAGGTAAAAATTGCTGCTTATAATTAACAACTCTATTCAAACTTTGTGTAATAAAATTGCTATTTCCAGAAATGTAGAAATAAGCAAAAAACAATATAGGGATAATGGCAAGTGGTAAATATTTTTTGTTTTTACCAAAATTAATTGCATTTGTAAACGGAATTGGCTGAAGTGTATTTGCCTTTTGTTCAATGGAAGCCAAAAGCAATTCAGACTTGTTATTATCTTGAGAAAGTTGCAAAAAATTAGTGAGCTTATCGCCTACTTCACTAAAATGATTTCCAATAATTCTTGAGGCTTGGCTATAATCAATACCTTTTTGAAGTTTAAAAAGCTTGAAAACTGGAAAAAGTATAAATCTTAATAGAAGAAAAATTTCAACAGAGACAAAAGACCAGAAAAGAATTGTTCGAGCAGTTGGTTTAAGCCAAAGGAAATATTCCAAAAAAAGTGTGAACAAAAAATATAACAAACCCAATCCTACGAAGAAAATTGTTCCACGTATCAATTCATTGGTGTAAAACTTTTTTATAAAAGCTTCTAATTTTTCGTAAATAATATTCGATTTATCCAAAATTGTTAATCTTTTGTTTATAACCGATAAAAGTACAATTTTTCCCGAATATCAAAACGTTAAAAAAAAGTCAATTTCATCTTGTCCCAAAAGACGAGACAAATTCAAAAAGCTATCTTAAAAACTTCTAACTTCTGACTTCTGACTTCCAACTTCTGTTTATCTTTGCCAAAAAATTTTATAAAATGTCAAAACCTGTGAGAGTTCGTTTTGCACCTAGTCCAACTGGACCATTGCATATTGGTGGTGTGCGTACTGCATTATTTAATTACTTATTTGCTAAAAAAAATAATGGTGTTTTCTATTTAAGAATTGAAGATACTGACCAAAATAGATTTGTTCCAGGTGCCGAAGAATATATTTTTGAAGCACTAGATTGGCTAGGAATTTCGCCGAGTGAAACGGTAGGGAAAAATGAAAAATTTGGTCCATATCGTCAAAGTGAGCGCAAACATTTGTACAAACAATATGCTGATGAATTGATAGAAAAAGGTTGGGCTTATTATGCTTTTGATACAGCTGAGGCATTAGATTTTCATAGAAAACAACACGAAGAACAAGGCAAAACATTTATCTACAATTGGCACAACCGTGAAAAACTAGATACTTCATTGGTTCTTTCCAAAGAAGAAACAGAAAGAAGAATTGCTTCGGGTGAAGCTTATGTAGTTCGTTTTAAAACTCCAGTGAATGAAACTTTAGAATTAAAAGACATCATTCGTGGTGATATTAAATTTGAAACTAATTTATTGGACGATAAAGTTTTATTCAAATCAGATGGAATGCCAACGTATCACTTAGCGAATATTGTTGATGATCATTTGATGGAAACCAGTCATGTTATTCGAGGTGAAGAATGGTTACCAAGTTTGCCTTTGCATTATTTATTATACAAAGCATTCGGTTGGGAAGCACCAGAGTTTGCACATTTACCATTGATTTTAAAACCAATAGGCAACGGAAAACTCTCTAAACGTGATGGAGATAAAATGGGGTTTCCAGTGTTTCCACTAGATTGGAAAAACGAAGATGGAACGATTTCTTCTGGTTATAGAGAAAAAGGGTTTTTCCCAGAAGCTGTGGTGAATTTTTTAGCACTTCTAGGATGGAATGATGGAACCGATCAAGAAATATTTTCGTTAGAAGAACTTTGTGAAAAATTTGATTTAAACAGGGTTCACAAAGCTGGAGCAAAATTTGATCCAGAGAAAAATAAATGGTTCAATCATCAGTATTTGCAGAAGCAAAGTGATGAAAGTTTGGCGGAAGCTTTCAAAAAAGAATTAGAAAAAAAAGATACTTCTCCCGAAATTTCGGGATCGCTCAGTGTGACAGATGAAAAGTTAACAAAAATTGTTTCATTGATTAAAGAAAGAGCAAATTTTGTTTCTGATTTTTGGGAATTGAGTGATTATTTCTTTGAAGCACCAAGAACTTATGACGAAAAAGCATTGAAAAACTGGAAAGAAGAAACTCCAGAGTTGATGAAAAAATTAATTATTGAATTAGAAAAAATAACTGATTTCAATGCTTCAACATTGGAAGAAAAAATAAAACCTTTTTTATTAGAAAATAAAATAATGCCTATATCACGATTGTGTCTTGTGGGATCATTGAAAGGTGTAGATTTATTTCAATTGATGGAAATTCTTGGAAAAGAAGAAACAATTAGAAGAATAGAAAAAGCTATTGCTACTTTATAAAAAAAGCCCTGAAATTCAGGGCTTTTTTTATAAATTTATTACAACTTGTCCGTTTATCGTTCCTAGATTTCCTTTGAATTTATCATTATTATTCAATAAAATTAAATTGTCGTCTTTATTTAATTTGTTTAAAAAATTTGTAAATCCATATTCATAAAAAATAACTGCACGAACAGTTTTAGTTCCGGCTGAACATCCTAAATAGAAGTTTCCGCTAACAGTTGATACATCAACTATTTTGTCCGCGGTTAACAAAGTTCCTTTCAAGATTTTATTTTCATCTGAACCGGCAAGTTTTAGTTTTCCATTTACTTGTAAAACTGGACCAAAATCTAGAGATACATGATCTTCAACAACATTATAACTCAACAATAATCGAACCTGAACTCCTTGAATATTGTATTTAATTTTTTGATCAAAAGTCGACATTAGTGAAAAGTTATTAGAAAAAAACTGCATTCCATAAATCATACTCCAGTTATTGTAATAATTTCCACGAACTGATAATCCGCCTGCAAAACCCATTTCTGGTTTAGCATCGAAATTGTTAGTAAATAAAGTGGTTTGTGAAATACCTGCAGAAATCCCTATTCTATTACCATCACGATAACCATATTGGGCAAAAGCAGTGGCCGAAAGCATTAGCAAAAATGCTGAAAAAATGTTTTTCATTGTTTGATTAAGAATTATTTTGTAACAAACATACAGTTATTTTCGTACAATAAACTCACAACCAATAAAATTATTCAAAAATGCCTTTTTTAATCTTTATTTTAGTCTTTGGACTAGTTATTTTGTTTTCATCTTTTTTTACTGTAAAACAACAAACGCTTGCTGTAATAGAAAGATTTGGTAAATTCAATAGTATTCGCAACTCTGGATTGCAATTAAAAGTTCCTATTATTGACAGAATTGCAGGACGTGTAAACTTGAGAATTCAACAACTTGATGTGATTATTGAAACACAAACTAAAGACAATGTGTTCGTAAAAATGAAAGTTTCTGTACAGTTCAAAGTAATTCAAGAACATGCTTATGAAGCTTTTTACAAACTAGAATATCCTCACGATCAGATAACTGCGTATGTTTTTGACGTTGTTCGTGCTGAAGTTCCAAAACTGATTTTGGACGATGTTTTTGTTCGCAAAGATGATATTGCAATTGCTGTAAAACGTGAGTTGAATGAAGCTATGTTGGCTTATGGATATGATATAATCAATACTTTAGTTACAGATATTGATCCAGATATTCAGGTAAAAAATGCCATGAATAGAATTAATGCAGCAGAAAGAGAAAAAACAGCTGCACAATTTGAAAGTGAAGCTCAAAGAATTCGAATTGTAGCAAAAGCAAAAGCCGAAGCAGAGAGTAAAAAACTTCAAGGTCAAGGTATTGCAGATCAACGTAGAGAAATTGCTCGTGGGTTAGTGGAAAGTGTTGAAGTTTTAAATAAAGTTGGAATTAACTCACAGGAAGCCAGCGCATTAATTGTTGTTACGCAACATTATGACACGCTTCAAGCCATTGGCGCAGACACTAATAGTAATTTAATTCTACTTCCAAACTCGCCACAAGCTTCGACTGAAATGTTGAACAACATGGTAGCAAGTTTTGCAGCAAGTAACCAAATTGGCGAAACGTTGAAAAAATTGCCTAAGAAACAAAAAGATGTGAATAATAAAACATCGCAAGACTATAATCCTTCAGATACTTCAAATCCTGAAGCATAAAAAAAAGCGGCTAATTGCCGCTTTTCTTTTTTCTATTTATCCACCAATTTATTGCAAATGGAATAGCTAGTTTTGCTATTGTACCTATTGGTCCCGAAGATATTTTTTGAGTGGTTTCAATAATCGAACTAATATTTGTAGCAGAAATTCCAAAAAATTTATGTTCACCATTATCAGTTGGAAAAATTGATTCTTTTGTATTATCAATACTTTTTACTAATCTTCTATAGCTTAGTTCTTTCTCTATTTTGAGAATTTCGAGTTCACGATTTATTTCGTCAAACGAATAGAATTTTTTCTTTTCCATAATCAATCATCAAAAAATATATCAGAAAAAATATCAATAATAGGCTTCTCAACAATTCTGTTTTTTATCAAAAATATAATGATAGCAAAAACCAAATATATACCACCAACTATCAGAAAACCAGTAGAGTTACTATTCAAAGCATTACCAATTGCTAGTGCTCCAGCTATAGAAAAAAACAACAAAACCATCACAATACAAATAGCTATTAAAAATATTTTTAATAACATAGTTGTAGACTTGATTGCTATTTTGAAACCTAATAATCTATAATAAGCAATGTTGCTTTCTATAAAAGCTTTAGTATTTTCCTGAACTTCTTCAGCGTTTTCTTTTATTTTCTCAAAAGGCATTATTTTCTCAATTTAGCATTTTGCTTTTTTAATTCAGCTAATTTTTCTTCAAGAAAAGTAATAACGTCGTCAGCCTTTTCACTTGTTGAGGCAATAACTCCATCTAGTTTTTCTTTTAAGTTTACCGAAGAATCAGCAAACTGATTTTCTGCTTTTTGTTTTGCTGAATCTAATTTTGATTTTAAATCATCTGTCAGATCATCGAGATTACCTTTAATTCTTTCTCTGGTTTTTTCACCTTTGTCTGGAGCAAATAAAATTCCTAAACCAACTCCAATTGCTGCACCTGCTAATAGAGCCAAAATGGTTTTATCATTTTTCATAATTACATTTTTGTACTTTTCTATAAAGTTACTAAAAAAAGGTAAAAAAATTAGTTAACATATTCCAAAAAAAGGCAAAAACCATTTTAAAGCCATTTAAGAAACTTTTTTAGTATAAACCATAAAATCTATTTAGTCTTTTTTATTGATTCAGCATAATCAATTTATTAAAGTCAATTTTAATTGCTAAAAATAATAGATTTTATAAAAATAATAGATTTTATAAATAATAAAAAAACTCGCATAATTGCGAGTTTTATATAAGTATAATTTATAATAAATTATTCTTTGCTTTCAATTTTTGCCCAAGTATCTCTTAGACCTACCGTTTTGTTAAAAACTAATTTTTGAGCCGAAGAATCTTTGTCAACACAAAAATATCCTAAACGTTGAAATTGAAATTGATCTAAATCTTTTGCCAATTGTAAACTAGGTTCAACATATCCAGTAATTATTTCTAATGAATTTGGATTGATGAACTCTTTGAAGTCGATTTCTTTATTTCCATCTGGATTTTCATTGGTAAATAATCTATCATAAACACGAACTTCAGCTTCAATTGCATGTGGAATTGAAACCCAATGAATAGTTCCTTTTACTTTTCGTTGAGAAGCTTCTGTTCCGCTTCCGCTACGAGAATCAGTATCATAAGTACAATGAATTTCAGTAATATTTCCGTTTTCATCTTTTATAACACTTTCACCTTTAATGATATACGCATTTTTCAATCGTACTTCTGTTCCTAATGTTAATCGGAAGAATTTCTTATTGGCTTCTTCTTGAAAGTCTTCTCTTTCGATGTATAATTCCTTAGAAAATGGTACTTTTCTGTATGTCATTACTTCTTCTTCAGGATTATTTTCAGCATCAAGCCATTCTTCTTTTCCCTCAGGATAATTAGTAATTACCAATTTCACCGGATTTAAAACTGCCATAACTCTTGGTGCTGTTTTGTTCAATTCTTCGCGAACACAAAACTCCAAAAGCGAAACATCAATAAGATTGGTTCTTTTTGCAATTCCAATAGTGTTGGCAAAATTTCGAATAGCCATTGGCGGATAACCACGACGACGCATTCCTGATATGGTACTCATTCTCGGATCATCCCAACCTGCAACATGTTTTTCTTCAACTAATTGCAATAATTTTCTTTTTGAAACTACCGTATGAGAAAGATTTCTACGCGCAAATTCTCTTTGTTTAGGTCGAACTTTTGAGCTATCATAAATTTGATCTAAAAACCAATCGTATAACTCACGATGTGGCAAAAATTCAAGAGTACAGAAAGAGTGTGATATTTGTTCTAAATAATCGCTTTCGCCATGTGCCCAATCATACATAGGATAAATACACCAATCATTTCCAGTTCTATGATGGTGTTTTTTTAGAATACGATACATAATTGGATCACGCATCAACATATTATTGTGCGACATATCAATTTTAGCTCTAAGAATATGTGTTCCTTCCTCAAATTCGCCATTTTTCATACGTTCAAAGAGGTCTAAATTTTCCTCAACTGAACGATTTCTAAAAGGTGAATCAGTTCCAACTTGGGTTGGCGTTCCTTTTTGTTTTGCCATTTCTTCCGAAGATTGGCTATCAACATAGGCTTTCCCTTTTTTTATAAATTCTACAGCCCAGTCATATAATTGCTGAAAATAATCAGATGCATAGCATTCATTAGCCCATTGAAAACCAAGCCATTCAATATCTTTTTTAATAGCATCTACATACTCTTGTTCTTCTTTAGCAGGATTTGTATCATCAAATCTTAAATTAACTGGTGACTGATAATCAATTCCTAATCCAAAATTTAAACAAATTGCACTAGCATGACCAACATGGAGGTAACCATTAGGTTCTGGAGGAAAGCGAAAACGTAATTTATCTTTTGATAAACCATTTTTTAAATCTTCCTCTATGATTTGCTCTAAGAAATTCAGCGATTTTTCTTCGGTTGACATAAGAAATTTATAATTTTGACAAAGATATGTTTAATTAGTCAATTTGAAAATTTGAAAATTTGAAAATTGACAAGTAAATCAAAAAATGGGAACAATTAAATTACAAAATATTAGAACTTTTTCTTTTCACGGATGTTTAGAAGAAGAAGGAAGAATAGGTTCAGATTATAGAGTTGACCTTGAGGTAAAAACCGATTTAAGAAAATCTGCATTATCAGATGATTTAAAAGATACTGTAGATTATGTTCATTTGAATAAAATTGTTGTAGAGGAAATGGCAATTCGTTCTAAATTATTGGAACATGTTGCTCACAGAATAATTGTTAGAATATTCAAAGAACTTCCTTCAGTATCAAGAATTGTTTTATCTGTTTCAAAAATAAATCCTCCTATTGGTGGTGATGTAGAAGCAGTTACAATTGAAATGGAAGAGTATAGAAATTAAAGAATAATTACTATTTTAAAATTACGAATTACGAATTTTGAAAAATTGTTAATTATCAATTGTTAATTATCAATTGTTTTCTATATTTGCTATCCAATAAAAACGGCATCGTGGCCGAGCGGCTAGGCACCGGTCTGCAAAACCGTATACTCCGGTTCGAAT
>ENA-UOYA01004815-UOYA01004815.1-activated-sludge-metagenome-genome-assembly--contig:-NODE-4815-length-11039-cov-9.565368_pt1 | contig 11039 bp, 13 predicted proteins | sample MGYA00238163_ERZ764804 | MGnify/ENA primary metagenome ERZ764804 (study PRJEB28919, sample SAMN05720223) | activated sludge metagenome | isolation source: Anaerobic digester | place: Hong Kong...
TCCAAAAAAGAAGCGACAATTTTAGACAGAAGACTGCCGCTTCTTTCTGTATCTTTGCTCTTCTTCAAAAATTGTCGTTTTGAGCCGAAGATAAGGGTAAAAAGGAAGGACAACCTGTTTTTGCCGCGCGAAAGGCTGCCCGGCGCGCCCCCATTCACTCATTGAGATTTCCTTTCATATATTGTAATGGCCCGCGAAAGGAGAGCGGAGGCTCTTTTGGGGGCTAAAACCATTATGAAAGGAAACCGATAAATGTCCGATTTTTTCAATCCCTGCGAAGACAAGTACAGGTGCGATAAGGAAGACAAATACAAGTGGGATAAGAAGGACAAAAAGTTCGATTGCTGCAACGTCCATGTGACCGTCAACTGCGACGGCGAGGACAAATCGTGGAAATGCGACGATGGCAAGCGCGGCGACGGCTGCCAGGTCTATATCGTCGTAAACTGCGAAAAGCAAGAGAAAAAGGACAAGTGCCAGCCCTGCTGAAGCTGAACCCGCTCCAAAGACTCCCTTTATTACGAGTGCCTGAAGCGGCGTCCCTTAAGGGGCGCCGCTTCAGGTTGCCGGGAAAGCGGCGGGGCGGTCGTGATTGCGTCCTTTTAGCTGCCCGCGCTAAAAAACGGAAAAAAACACTTGACAAAAAGTGTTTACCGTGCTATCATTTTAACACGATAAAGCGATGAAATAAGCGGGAGGGAGGAAAGAGGCCGTATGAACAGGCGCAAACGGTCTGTGCCGGAGGGTATGCGCGACCTTTTATTTGAGGAATGCGCCCTAAAGCGGCGAATAGAGCGCAGCATGGGCTGTATCTTCGAGGCCGGAGGCTACCGCGAGATAATCACGCCGGCGCTCGAATACCTCGAGCTGTACAGCGACACCAACTCCCTGCCTGCAGAGCGCATGTACAAGCTGTTCGACAGGCAGAGCCGCATACTCGCGCTGCGTCCCGACTGCACGCCGGCCGTAGCGCGGGTCGCCGCCACGCGCCTTATGGATATGCCCGTACCCTTAAGGCTTTACTATAACCAAAACGTCTTTCGCACCAACGACACCATGAGCGCCAAGTCCGACGAGACCACCCAGTGCGGCGTGGAGCTTATCGGCGCGGCGGGCCCGAGGGCGGACATAGAGGTGCTGCGGTGCGCCTTGGCCGCGCTCCGGTCCGTGACCGACGATTTCAAGCTGGAGCTGGGGCATGTGGGTATGTTCTGGCAGCTCTCGCGGCGTGCGGGGCTATCGGAGGAGGACACCGAGCTTGCGCGCTTTTACATTGAAACCAAGAATTTCGCGGCGCTCGATTCGCTGGCGGGCGAATACGGCAAATCCGCCGAGGGTCTGAAGCTGCTCCCGAGGCTATTCGGCGGGGAGGAGGTCTTCGACGAGGCCGCGGCGGTATCCGAGGGCGAGACGGGCGGCATACTCGCGTATCTGCGCGGGCTTTTCGATACCCTCTCGGAGATGGGCTACCGCGACCACATCATGATGGACCTCGGGCTGGTTTCCAATATAGAGTACTACACCGGCGTCGTTTTCTGCGGCTATCTCGGCGGATTTGGCAAGCCCGCCCTTTTCGGCGGCCGCTACGACGAGCTGATGAAAAAATTCGGGCGCGACATGCCCGCCGCCGGCTTTGCCATAGACGTCGACGCCGTGGCCGACACTATCCAAAACGGCCAAAGCCCGCTTTCGCCGCCCGATGCTTTGGTTTACTGCGAAAGCGCGTGCCTTTCGGACGCATACCGGCTTGCCGAAAGACTGCAGGGCGAGGGCAAAATAGCCCTCGTCAGCACGGCGGACAGCGAGAAGGCCGCCGGGGACGAGGCCAAAGCGCTCGGGGCGGCTACGTTGTACACCGTCACAAAGAGCGGTGTACGCTCCGTAGACGCGGGCGGCGGCTTTACAAAAGGGGGCGGTAAAGGATGAAGCCGCTTAGAATGGCCCTCACAAAGGGGCGGCTGGAAAGGCATATGGTGGAGCTTTTTTCCCGCATGGGCTGCGACTGTACGGAGCTTACCGACAAGGGGCGCCGGCTTATCATCGCCCTTCCGGAGCTCGGGCTTGAGGTGCTGCTCGCCAAGGCGGCCGACGTCGTCACCTATGTGGAGCACGGCGTATGCGACCTGGGAGTGGTGGGCAAGGACACCATAATGGAGTGCGCCAAGCCGTTTTACGAGATACTGGACATGGGCTTCGGCCGCTGCCGGTTCGCCGTAGCCGGTAAAAAGGGCGGCGCTTTGCGCGACGGCTACCGCAAGCTCTGCATCGCGACCAAGTACCCCCGCGTCGCCCGCGAGTATTTCGATAAAAAGGGCATGGACGTTGAGCTCATCAAGATAGAGGGCTCGGTGGAGCTGGCCCCGCTTCTGGGGCTCTCCGACGCCATCGTCGATATCGTGGAGACAGGCGCGACGCTGCGCGAAAACGGTTTGGAGGTCTACGAGTACATGCAGGACATCTCCGCGCGGCTCATCGTCAACCTGACGAGCATGAAGATGCGCAAGCGCGAGATAGAACGCCTTGCGGCGGGCATACGAAAGGCAGTGACGGGCATATGATAAGGCTTCGCAGGATAATGGCGAAGGACGGCGGGGCGGAGGCGTTTTTAGCGTCCTACCGCGCGCGCGCAGAGGCCGACAGCGCCGCCGCCGAAAAGGTCGTGGCCGCCGTTATCGCCGATATCCGCAGGGACGGCGACAAGGCGCTGCTCTCTTACACCGAGCGGTTTGACGGCGCGCGCCTTCCCGCGTCCGAGGTACCGCGAAAGGCCGTCTCGGCCGCGCTCGATAAGGTCGACCCGGCTTTTCTCTCGGCTCTGCGCCGCGCCGCGGACAATATACGCGATTTCCATGAGCGACAGACGCGCCAGAGCTGGTTTGTGACCGGCGACGGCACCCTTTTGGGCCAGCGCGTAAGGCCCCTTAAGCGCGTCGGCGTCTATGTGCCGGGCGGCACGGCGTCATACCCGTCCTCGGTGCTGATGAACGTGCTGCCCGCAAAGGCGGCCGGCGTACCGGAGGTGTGCATGGCCACGCCCCCGCGCGCCGACGGCACCGTTAACCCGCGGATACTTGCGGCGGCGGCGGTGGCAGGCGTGGACAGGGTATTTGCCATGGGCGGCGCGCAGGCCGTGGCGGCCTTCGCATACGGCACCGAGTCGGTGCCCCGCGTCGACAAGATAGTCGGCCCCGGCAACATCTATGTGGCTACGGCCAAGCGCCTGGTGTTCGGCGCGGTGGATATCGACATGATAGCCGGCCCGAGCGAGATACTCGTTTTGGCCGACCAAACGGCGAATCCCGCCTTCGTAGCGGCCGACCTTCTCTCGCAGGCCGAGCACGACCCCCTTTCCTCGTCCATTTTAGTGACGACGTGCTCGCGTCTGGCCGACGACGTCGACGCCGAGCTTTCGCGAAGAATAGAGAGCCTGCCGCGCAAGGACATCATAAAGCGCGCCCTCTCGGGGTACGGCGCGGCCGTTCTGTGCGCCGACATGGACGAGGCGGTCGACATGGCCAACGAGCTGGCGCCGGAGCATCTTGAAGTGATGACAAAGGACCCCATGTCCCTTTTGGGACGGCTGGACAACGCCGGCTCGGTCTTTTTGGGCCCGTACAGCCCGGAGCCGCTGGGCGATTATTTCGCCGGCCCTAACCATGTGCTGCCTACCTCCGGCACGGCGCGGTTTTTCTCTCCGCTGTCGGCCGAGAGCTTTGTCAAGGTTTCGAGCTTCATTCGCTACGGCGAGGACGCTCTGCGGACCTGCCGCGGCGATATAGTCGCACTTGCGCGCGCCGAGGGCCTTGACGCCCACGCCGAGTCTGTGGAAGCGAGGTTTTGCAGGTGAGCGAGATTATCCCCGAAAGGATTGGCCGCATAGCGCCCTATGAGCCCGTACAGGGCGATTACCCGGTGAGGCTGGACGCCAACGAGAGCTTTGTCGGCCTGCCGCAAAGCCTTCGCGACGAGCTCGCCGGCATTGTGTCCGGCTTTGCCTTCAACCGGTATCCCGACCCCTTGGCCGGCGAGGTCACGGCGCTTTTCGCCGCCTACCACGGCGTCGACCCTGCCTGCCTTACGGCGGGCAACGGTTCCGACGAGCTCATCGCCCTCATACTGGGAAGCTTTTTGGACCGCGGCGAATGCGTGCTGACCGCCTCGCCGGATTTTTCCATGTACCGCTTTTACGCGTCGCTTTCAGGGGCGCGGTGCGCACAGATCCAAAAGGACGAAAGCCTTTGCGTGGCGGCCGAGGCTCTGCTTTCGGCCGCGCTAAGGGAAAAAGCCCGGCTTATAATATTCTCTAACCCCTGCAACCCCACCGCCCAGGGAATGCCGGCAAAAGAGGTGCTGTGGCTTACCGACAGCTTCGACGGACTTGTCGTCGTTGACGAGGCCTATATGGATTTTTGGGACCAATCGGTGCTGGACGAGGCCGCGCTTCGTCCGAACCTTATCGTGCTGAGGACCTGCTCCAAGGCGCTGGGGCTGGCATCGCTGCGGCTCGGGTTCGCGGCGGCCTGCCCGCCTCTTACCCAGGCGCTGCGCAAGGTCAAATCCCCGTACAACGTAGGCGGCTTGACGCAGGCCATGGCCGCGGCGGTTCTGCGGCACCCCGACGTTTTGCGCGAGGCGGCGGCCCGCGTCGTCGCGTCGTGCCGGTCGCTGCACGGGGCGTTGACGGAGCTTGCCGGAAAATACGGCGGCATTCGCGTCTATCCGACGCGTACCAATTTTGTGACGGTCGCGTCGCCCTATGCCGGAAGGCTTTACGACGGGCTTTTGTCGCGCGGGATATGCGTCCGCCGGCTCGACGCGTTACTACGCATCACCGCCGGCAGCGAGACGGAAAACGCGGTCCTTATTTCGGCTTTCGGCGAGCTTCTGGCGCAGGGCGCCGGCGGCCCCGACACAACGCAAGGGAGGTAAAAACCATGGGAAAAAGCGTGAGTATTGCCAGGCGGACAAAGGAGACAGATATCGAGCTTACCTTGGGCCTTTGCCCGGGGGAGCGCAGCGTCGACACAGGCATCGGCTTTTTCGACCATATGCTGAACACCTTCGCCCTGCACGGCGGGTTTTCGCTGTCCCTCACCACAAAGGGCGACCTTACGGTGGACGGCCACCACACCGTGGAGGACACCGGAATAGTGCTGGGCACGGCGCTGGCGGAGCTTGCGGGCGACAAATCGGGCATCGCGCGCTTCGGGTCGGCCTATGTGCCCATGGACGAGGCGCTTGCATTTGCCGCGGTGGATATAAGCGGCCGGCCGTTTCTTTGGTATGACGCCGAGCTTTTCTCCGGTCGGGTGGGCGACTTTGACTGCCAGCTCGCCAGGGAATTCTGGCGCGCCTTGGCGTTTGCCGCCGGCGTCACGCTGCATGTCCGCGTCCTTTACGGCGAAAACGACCACCACAAGCTGGAAGCGCAGTTCAAGGCCGTGGCGAGGGCGCTTAAGGCGGCCCTTGCGCCGTCCGGCGAGGGCGGGGTGCCGTCGGCTAAGGGCGTGCTGTGACGGGCCGCGCACATATCCCGCCAATAAATATATAAGGAATACGGCATATACGCAAAAAAGGACGGTAATACCGAGTGATCGCGATTGTGGATTATGGCGCGGGTAACCTTCTAAGCGTCGACAAGGCGCTGAGGTTTCTCGGCTTCGAGACGACCGTGACGGACAACGAGGACGATATCCGGCACGCAGACGCCGTTGTGCTCCCCGGCGTGGGCGCCTTTCCCGACGCCATGGCGGGCCTTAATGCAAGGGGCCTTGTAGGCGTTTTGAAGGAGCAGGCGGCGGTAAAACCCCTTTTAGGAATCTGCCTTGGCATGCAGCTTCTGTTTGAAAAAAGCTACGAATTCAAAAAGACGCAGGGCCTTTCGCTTATACCGGGCGAGGTGGTCAGGATGGAGCCGGAGGGGCTGAGAATACCCCATATGGGGTGGAACGACCTGTCGCTTGTCACGCCCTCCCCGCTTACGCGGAGTCTTCAGGGCGGCGAATACGTCTACTTCGTGCATTCCTACGCGGCGAGGACAGACCGGCGGTATATAAGCGCCGTCACCCATTACGGCATGGATATACCGGCGATAGTGTCCGACGGCCGCTTTGTGCACGGGGCGCAGTTTCACCCCGAAAAGAGCGCCGAGGTCGGCCTTGCGCTTTTGCGCCGCTTCTGCTCGCTTTCGGGCGGCGGGGAAAGGCCGGGTGACGCGAGATGATACTGTTTCCCGCCATCGACCTGCAGGGCGGCCGCTGCGTCCGCCTTATCCGCGGCGAATTCGGCACGGCACACAAGGTGGCCGACGACCCGCTTGCGGCGGCCCTTTCCTTCAAAGAGGCCGGCGCGCGTTATTTGCATATGGTCGACCTCGACGCCGCGCGCACGGGCGAGTGCAGAAACCGCGACGCAATACTCGACACCGCGCGCAAAAGCGGGCTTCTGACACAGGCGGGCGGCGGAGTGCGCACGCTGCGCGAGGTGGACGATTACCTCTCCGGCGGCATCCACCGGGTGGTCTTAGGCTCCTCCGCGCTGCGCGACCCGGGCTTTGTGAGGGAGGCGGTAAAGCGCTACCCCGGACGTATCGCTGTGGGAATCGACACCCGCGACGGCAAGGTGAGCGTCGACGGATGGCTCAACACTTCAGAAACCGATTATATCCATTTCGCCCGCACCATGGAGGATATCGGCGTAGAGCACCTCATATTCACCGACATATCGCGCGACGGAACCCTCGAAGGCCCCAATTTCGAAGCGCTCGCAGCCCTTAAGGAGGCGGTGTCCTGCGCCGTCGTGGCGAGCGGCGGCATAAAGGATATAGGCCATATACGCGCCCTGTGCGCCGAAGGATATTACGGCGCCATCTGCGGCAAGGCCCTTTACAGCGGCACGCTGTCGCTAAAGGAGGCTCTTGCAGCCGTGAGAGGAGAATGACTGATGCTTGCAAAGCGTTTGATACCCTGCCTTGACGTGGACATGGGCCGCGTGGTCAAGGGCGTCAATTTTGTGGATATAACCGACGTGGGCGACCCGGTGGAAACGGCAAAGCTCTACGACCGCCAGGGCGCCGACGAGCTGGTGTTTCTCGACATCACCGCCACCCACGAGGGGCGGCGTACAATGATAGACGTTGTGGAGCGCGTCGCCCGGCAGGTGTTCATGCCGCTTACAGTGGGCGGCGGCATACGCACCGTGGAGGATTTTCGCGATATACTGCGCGCGGGCGCCGACAAGGTGTCGGTAAATTCCGCGGCCGTCCGCGACAAGTCCATCATATCCCGCGCGGCCGACCGGTTCGGCAGCCAGTGCGTGGTGCTCGCCATAGACGCGCGGCGCATGCCCGACGGGGACTTTCGCGTGTTCATAAACGGCGGGCGCGTCCCGACCGGGCTTAATGCCGTAAAGTGGGCGGCAGAGGGCGAGCGCTTGGGTGCGGGGGAGATACTCCTTACCTCGATGGACGCCGACGGCACCAAAAACGGCTACGACCTTGAGCTTACCGACGCTGTCAGCCGCGCCGTCAACATCCCGGTCATCGCTTCGGGCGGGGCGGGAAAACTCGAGGATTTCTCCGAGCTGTTTGAAAAGACGGGGGCCGGCGCGGCGCTTGCGGCGTCACTCTTCCATTACGGCGAGCTGACGGTCGAAAAGGTCAAGAAATATCTTAACGAAAGGGGAATACCGGTCCGGCTTTGACGCGCCGGCAAGACGATATGGATATCGGAGAGCTTTTTAAAAAATCCGAGCTGGTGCCGGCCATAGTGACCGAGCACGGCGCCGGGACGGTGCTCATGCTCGCGTATATGAACCGCGAATCGCTCCAAAAGACCATGGAAACGGGCTATACATGGTTTTTCAGCCGTTCCCGCGGCAGGCTCTGGCACAAGGGCGAGAGTTCCGGGCATGTGCAGCGCGTCTGCCGCATAACGGCCGACTGCGACTGCGATACGTTGTTAGTGGAGGTCGTACAGCACGGCCCCGCCTGCCACACCGGCGCCAAAAGCTGCTTTTTTAATCGCGTGTTTGAAGCGCGGGGGGACTGACGGCGTCTATTTACGGAAGGCCGATATAGGAAAAAGGTGATTTAATGGACACGATTAATTCGCTTTTCGAGGTGATAACCAAGCGCAGGGAGCATCCGGCGCAGGGCTCCTACACATGCTACCTGTTTAACGAGGGCGAGGACAAGATACTTAAAAAGGTGGGCGAGGAATGCGCCGAGACCATCATCGCCGCCAAAAACGGCGGCGGCGACGCGCTTGTCGGCGAGCTGTGCGACCTTGCCTATCATTTGCTTGTGCTCATGGCCTACAAGGGCATCTCGCCCGACGCCGTCAAGGCGGAGCTTAAAAGGCGCAGCCAGAAGATAGGCAACCTCAAGGCGAGAAAGCAAACCGACAAAAACACATAAGCCAGAGGGGAAGACGGGGGAAAACATTGACAAAAATAAAACAAGGATTGCTTCCCCCGATTGACACAGAAGGTAATATTCGGTATAATACATGGTAAAACTATTGCGCTTCAGCCGGCTGAAACGGCTGAAAGCTTTGCGGCTTAAGCCGGATCTGTTCGGAAAGACCCCGGCCGGGCGCGTGTCGCGCATACAACCAGCCGGGTGTTTTTGCTGTTTACGCCCTGTTCATCAGGGCGGTAGCGGAGGTAATGCTTATGGCTTCGGAAATGGTAAAAAGGGTGCTTGAGGCGGAGGCCGACGCGCGCGGCGTCGTAGATGCCGCTTATATTGAGGCGGAGCGCATCGTGGCCAGGGCCGAGGCCGACGCCGCAGAGCTTATTCGCCTGCAGACGGAAAAAGCCCGCCGGCGCGCGGAGGAAATACTCTCAAAGGCAAGGCTAAAGGCAAGCGAGCATATGTCGGCTAAAGAAAGGGCCGCGCAGGCCGATGCCCAGGCCCTCAGAGCCGCCGCGGCCGACCGCATGGAAGCCGCCGCTAAAAGCGTCGCCGATTTTTTGATAGGCGGACGGAACGCGTGACCGACAATCGGCTTTGTTGGAGGTGATCGCCCGTGGCCAAGGTAAAGATGATGTCCATAGAGATTGTGGCGCTTTTGAAAGACAGCAAAAAGGTGCTGGAGCTTTTGCAGCGGCGCGGGGCGGTCCAGCTTAGCCAAGGCGCGCCGGAGGGGCGCATGGAGCGGCTTGATACCGGCCGCAGCGTCGCTATTCTTGAAAAGCAGAAGGCCACCGTGCTGCGCGCTTTGGCCGTGCTCGACGAGTACGCCCCGGCGAAAACCTCCCTTCTGGCGTCGCTTAGCGGCCGCAAAAGGCTCAGCCTGTCGCAGTTTGCCGAAAAAAGCGAGAGAATTGACGAGGCTATGCGCCGAGCCTACGATATAATCGCGCTGCAAAAGCGCATCGTTAACGCCAAGGCGGAGATAGCGCAGCTCAGCGCTCAGATGGACGCGCTCGCGCCCTGGCGCGCGCTGGATCTTCCGATGAGCCTGCGGGGCACGGAAATGACGCGGGCCTTTTTCGGCACCCTGCCCGGGCTTTACAGCCGGGAAGACATTCTGAAGGCCTTAGAAAACGACTTTCCCGACGGGCTTTTGGCGGAGCTTGAGGTTATCTCGGCTTCAAGGGAGCAGAGCTGCGTGTTCGCCCTCGCCCATAAAAGCGCGGCGGAGGAATTTGAAAAGGCGCTTCGCGCGCTCGGGTTTTCCTGGGTGGGCGATTCGTCCGATATACTGCCTTCAAAGGCCATCTACGCCTGCCAAAGCAAAATAGAGCACCTCAAAAGGGAAAGCGACGACTGCGCCGCCATGCTTAGGAGCAGCGCCGCCGCAAGGGAGGACCTTCTCTTTGCGGCTGACCACTTCACCCTGCGCAGGGACAGGTACGAGGCGCTGCAGGAGCTTATGCTGACGGAAAACACCTTCGTGCTGTCGGGGTATGTGCCGCAGGACAGCGCCGGAAGGCTTGCCGAGGAGCTCCGAAAGAAATTCACCCTCGCCGTTTCGATTGCCGAGCCGGGCGAGGACGAGGATGTGCCTGTCCTGCTCAAAAACAACGCGCTGGTGGCGCCCTTAGAGGATATTACCGCTTCGTACAGCCTTCCGTCCAGGGACGATATCGACCCCAACGCGCCCATGGCCGTTTTCTACTACCTTTTTTTCGGCATGATGCTGTCGGACGCCGGCTACGGGCTGCTCATATCGGTTGTCACCGGCCTGATACTGCGCTTCAAGCGCCCGGAGGGCTCGCTTAAGCTGAACCTGCAGAAATTCTTTTTGTGCGGGCTTTCCACGGTGTTCTGGGGCGCGCTGTTCGGGAGCTGGTTCGGCAATATAGTAAACGTCGTGTCGGTATCCTACTTCGGTGGAAGCGATATCATGAAGCCTTTGTGGTTCGACCCCGCCGCCGACCCCATGCGGCTTCTTGTATTCAGCATAGGTCTGGGGTTTGTACATGTAATAGCGGGACTCGGCATCAAGTTTTACATGTTCTGGAAAGGCGGCAAAAAGCTTGACGCGCTCTTTGACATAGGGCTTTGGTGGGTGGTGTTCGCCGGGCTTTTATGCCTTGTCGCGGGCTACCAGATAAATACGGGCTTCCCGCTTAGCACTGTCGGCGGGGCGGTCGCCATAGCCGGCGCGGCCGGACTGGTTCTGACACAGGGCAGGGACAGCCCCTCCTTAGGCGGCAAAATACTGGGCGGCCTGGGGAGCCTGTACGGCATTACAGGGTATTTCAGCGACGTGCTGTCTTACTGCAGACTCATGGCTCTGGGGCTTGTGACCGGTATTATTGGCACGGTGTTCAATGCTATAGGCAATCTCGCCGGCACCTCGTTTTTCGGCACCGTTATGCTGATCGCCGTCTTCGCAGCCGGGCACGCCATAAATCTCGCCATCAACTGCCTAGGCGCGTATGTCCACTGCAACCGCCTGCAGTATGTGGAGTTTTTCAGCAAATTCTACGAGGGCGGAGGAAAGCCCTTCAAGCCTCTTACTGTCAATACCAAATATTATACCTTCGAGGAGGAAACAAACCATGTTTGAGATCGAATTCATCGGGCT
>ENA-UOYA01004818-UOYA01004818.1-activated-sludge-metagenome-genome-assembly--contig:-NODE-4818-length-11035-cov-4.817122_pt1 | contig 11035 bp, 8 predicted proteins | sample MGYA00238163_ERZ764804 | MGnify/ENA primary metagenome ERZ764804 (study PRJEB28919, sample SAMN05720223) | activated sludge metagenome | isolation source: Anaerobic digester | place: Hong Kong...
GCTGAACCCCGCCTGCGCGAGCGCCCGGCCCAGCTTGCCGTCAAGATGAGGGACCAGTTCGGCAACCAGATCGGGCGCGGCCAACGGCGTGATCGTCCAGACCAGGTAATCGTCGCCGCGCCCGGCACGGATCACATCGGCTTTCCAGCGCCCGCCCTCACCCTCGGCCAGATCGGCACTGCCTTTGCCGTCGCGCCAGGCCGCGCGGCCGGCCTTGGCCAGCCGTTCCAGGCTGGCATTGTCGGCCGGCAGGCGCGGCGGCGCATAGGCGATCCCGAACCAGTTTTCATAACGCGGATTGGCGCAGACCAGCCGCCCAGCGCGATCGGTGATAACAACCGCGCAGTCAGCCCGGTCAATCGCGGCAACCGTTACTGACCAATCGGGCAGCGCATATTCGGCCTGGGTCGGTCCCGGCTTCGATCGTGTCAAAGTCCAGGCAATCGCGCCCAACGCAGCAATCCCAGCGATGAAAACTGCCACCGCTAACCACTGACCGGTCGCCAGCCAGACCAGCAAGGCACTGGCGCCAAGCGCCAACCCCAGCACCAGCCGGTCGCTGCCCGCAGGCGCCAGTGCCCGCGCCTTGCCGCTCAACCCGCCGGTTCCCGCATCCGCGCCTCGGCCAGTCGCCGCGCACGCCTGCTGCCAACCCGCCAGCGCCAGAAAAAGCTGGCGACCAGATAGCCGACCGCCGCAAAGACCGAGGCAATCACGAACATCCCGAAAGCCACGGTGGGCCCCTTCTGGGTCAGCATCGCCAGCAGGCTATCGGTTTCGGTGGCCTGCATGGTCTGGGTTACCGGAGCAACCACAGTCATCGCATCGACCCTGAGCAGGAAGGTACCGACCCTGTCCGCGGCATAGATGATGACCGGCAGGAACGCCGGGAATCCTATGAATGTCGCTGCCAGAGCCACCGGGATATTGGCCCGCACGAAGATTGCCAGCAACGTTGCCGTTACAAAATGGGCCAGCGGGATCATGATCCCCACGAACAGCCCCAGCGCCATCCCGCGCGGCACGGATCGGCGGTTGAATCGCCACAGGTCGCTGCGCAGCACATGCTTGGCAAACGGCTTGATCCAGCGACTACGCTCAAGCTGTTCGCGGGTCGGGATGTGACCCTGGAACCAGGCGATCGTGCGGGAAACAAGTGTACTCATTTGTGTTCCCGCATAATCCGTGCCTGATCGCGCTTCCAGTCGCGTTCCTTGACCGTCTGGCGCTTGTCCGCAACGTTCTTGCCCTTGGCCAGGGCCAGTTCAACCTTGGCCCGGCCGCGGCTGTTGAAATAGATCGAAAGCGGCACCAGCGTCATCCCCTTGCGCTCAACCGCACCGGTAAAGCGGGCAATCTCGCGCTCGTGCAGCAACAATTTGCGGGGACGCCTGGGTTCGTGGTTGAAACGATTGCCGTGGCTGAATTCGGGGACGTTGGAATTGATCAGCCAGACCTCACCGTTTTTCACCTCGGCATAGCTCTCGGCAATCGACCCTTCGCCGAAGCGCAGGCTTTTCACCTCGGTCCCGACCAGCGCGATCCCGGCTTCGGTGGTGTCCTCGATATGATAGTCGAACCGCGCCCGGCGGTTCTCGGCGACGATCTTCTTCTTGTCGAACTGGGCGTGGGTCGGGCGGGCCATGATTGAGGGGCATGTAGGCCCCTTATGGCAAAATTCAAATCAATCCCGCATGCGCCAGCCCTGCATCCACAGCCGTGCGGCTTTCCGCGCTGGCAGTGACGAGCGGCAGCCGCACTTCCTCACGGATCCAGCCGAGCACGCGGCTGAGCGCATACTTGACAGGCGCGGGGCTCGCATCGGTGAACAGGGCCTGATGCAGCGGAAACAGCCGCTCGTTAAGCGCGTGGGCGCGGGCGGTGTCGCCTGCCAGGCTGGCGGCCTGGAATTCAGCGCAAAGGCGCGGCGCAACGTTGGCGGTGACCGAGATGCAGCCAGTGCCGCCCCCGGCGTTATAGTGGAGCGCCATGTCATCGTTGCCGCACAGCTGGACGAAATCCGCTCCCAGCGCCAGCCGATGCGCGGTCAGCCGGGTCATGTCGCCGCTGGCATCCTTGATCCCGACGATACGATCGGGAAAGCGGCGGGCCAGTTCGGCGACCGTTTCGGGCTTGATATCGGTCACCGTGCGGCCGGGCACGTTATAGAGAATGATCGGCAGATCGACCTGTTCGGCCAGATAGCTGAAATGCGCCAGCAGTCCGGCCTGGCTGGGGCGGTTGTAATAGGGCGCGACCATCAGCGCGGCCTGACAGCCCAGATCCTTGGCAACCTGCATGTGCCACTTGGCGGTCTGGGTGTCGTTCGATCCGCAACCGGCAATCACCGCCGCCTTGCCTGCCGCAGCCTCAACGCAAACCTCAAACAGACGGTGCTGTTCTTCGCTGGTGATGGTCGGCGCCTCGCCAGTGGTGCCGCAGGGAACCAGCGCGTTCGATCCTTCGGCCACTTGCCATTCGACCAGCCGGCGGAACGCGCCTTCATCAATCGCTCCGTCGCGAAAAGGAGTCACCAGAGCGGGTATCGAGCCAGAGAACATTGCCATCATTCCTGCGCTTGCCCATAGGGCGGCTGTTCATCCCGCCATAAGGAGCGTTTCGCCAGAATGTCCAGCATGCAACGCAAGACTATTGCTTCCGTACTGGCAATCCTGGCTTTCTCCCCTTCGCTTGCGCAGGCGCAGGACGATCAGATGATGGGTGAGGATGGCCGCCAGTGGGATCATGCGCGGGTCCAGCTGGCAACGCTGCCCCCCGGCAACATGGTCCAGGCGATCGAGCGCTGGAAGCTGCTGTCACGCAGCGATGGCTTCCTGTTCAGCGACTATTCCGGATTCATGCTGGCCTACCCGGACTTGCCCGAACAGGACAAAATGCGCGCCTTCGCCGAAAAGGCGTTGGAACGCGATCCGGCCGAACCGCGCCAGGTTGTGACCTTTTTCGATCGATTTCCGCCGCTGACCAATCCAGGCAAGGCTCGCTATGCGCTGGCACTTTACGCGCTGGGCCGCCCCGAGGCCGCGCAGGTTGCCAGAGAGGCATGGCGCGGCGGAGTGATGAGCGATGCCGCAGAGGCCGCGTTGATGGCCCGGCTTGGCACCGGTCTGACCCTGGAGGATCAGGATCAGCGGATGGATGCCCTACTGTGGCAGAATGCGCCCGATCAAGGCAGCCGGGCGCTGAACACTGTTTCCTCGGCACGCCGCGCACTGTTCGCTGCCAGGTTGACGATGCTGCAGGGGCTCGACCCTTTTGCTGGTGGCACTTTGCCTGCTGCGGATGCGCTGGCCGACCCGGGTTATCTCTATAACCGCAGCCGCTATCTGCGGGGCAAAGGCCAAGCAGCATCGGCAGCCAGTTTGCTGGGTTCGCGCCCGCGCTTTGTCGCCCCGCCCCGCGACCCGCGCAAATGGATCGCCGAACAGCTTGCCGTCGCGCGGCAGGCCGATCCTGAAAATGTCGTGCGCATCGCCGGTTCGATCGACGATACCTTTGCCCCGGGAACCGACGTTTCTTTGCAAAGCTATGCGATCCGTGACGATTACACGTCGCTGATGTGGCTGGGCGGCTGGAAGGCGCTCTATGCGCTGGGTGACGGGCGCCGCGCAGCGCCGCTGTTCCGGCGATATGGTGCGGCCGCACGCACCCCCCAGACCCGCTCCAAGGGCTTTTACTGGGCTGGGCGAGCCCTGGCGCAGGCTGGGGACCGCAGCGGAGCAGAGGACTATTTCCGGCAAGCAGCGCAATATTCCGACCAGTATTACGGCATGCTCGCGCTGGAACGGCTGGGTCAGGCGATCCCGCCTTTCGCCGGTTCACCCAGCGCGGTGCCAACTGCCGAGCAGCGCGCGCAATTCAACGCCCGCCCGCTGACCCAGGCGGTGCGCGAGGTTGCCCGTGAAAGCGACTGGCCCACCGCGGTGCGCTTTTTCAAGGAAATTGCCGAACAGGCCGACAGCGAGGCCGACCACGTGCTGGTTGCCGATCTGGCGCGCGAACTGGGCCGCCGAGATCTGGGCGTTATCCTGGGCCAGGCAGCCCATATCGACGGACATGGCATGTATCGCGCCACCAGCTTTCCGTTGATCCCGGTGCCGGCCGGATCGAACTGGACGATGGTCCACGCGATCAGTCGCCAGGAAAGCCAGTTCGCGATGAACGCGCTGAGCCATGCCGGCGCGCGCGGGCTGATGCAGCTGATGCCGGGCACCGCCAACGAACAGGCCGGCAAGATGGGCCTGGCCTATGACCGGCAAGCGCTGATCACAGACGCCGGATACAACTTGACGCTGGGCGACGGCTACTTCCGGCGCATGCTGGACTATTATGGCGGCAGCTATCCGCTGGCGGTGGCGGCCTACAATGCCGGGCCGGGCAATGTGAACAAATGGCTGCGCAGCGCCGGCGATCCGCGTACCGGCGCGGTCGACTGGGTGGAATGGATTGAACGGATTCCGCTGTCCGAAACCCGCAACTATGTGCAGCGCGTGCTGGAAAACGCTGTGGTCTATGACACGATGCAGCCCCAGCGGGCGCGGTTCAAAGGCCCCAACCCGCTAAGCCAAGCCTTGGGCAAGCGGTATCCTGGGTAGCAGCGCGCGGCAAGGCACGCGCTCCTCACTCCCCTCCCGCTTGCGGGAGGGGTCGGGGGAGGGCATGTTGGTTGCCTACCGAAACAAGCCCTCCCCTAACCCCTCCCGCGGGCGGGAGGGGAACAAAGGGAATGGCGACTTCGTGCCATGAATAGGATCAAGGAAGGCCCGCCGATAACCCCGTCCGGGATGGCGGCGCTGCGTGCGCGCTACGATCACCTGCTGGGCACCGAACGTCCTGCGATTGTAGAGATCGTCAGCTGGGCAGCAGGCAACGGCGATCGCAGCGAAAACGGCGATTACCTTTATGGCCGCAAGCGCATGCGCGAGATCGACCGCGAGCTTGCCCACCTCGCCCGGCGGATGAAGGCTTGCCGGGTCATCGATCCGGCGCGCCAGGAAGATCGCAGCCGGGTGTGGTTTGGCGCCACCGCCACGATCGCCGACGAGGACGACAGTCAACGCACCCTGACGCTGGTGGGTGATGATGAACAGGATGCCTCGGCAGGCCGGATCGGCTGGAGTGCGCCGCTGGCCCGGGCGCTGCGCGGCGCGGCGGTGGGCGATTTGCGCAAGGTCGCGCTTCCCGGCGGCGAAAAGGAATGGGAAGTGCTGGCGATTTCCTATCCTGCGGGGGCCTGAACATGGCAGAGATCGTAAACTTGCGCATGGCCCGCAAAGCCAGGGCCCGCGCCGAAAAGGATCAACAGGCCCAGGCCAACCGTGCCAGATTTGGCCAGGCAAAGGCCGAACGCAAAGCCCGGCAAACCGAAACCGAACGCGCCGCGCGCGAGCTGAGCGGAAAAAAGCGCGACGATTAGACTGCGAACGGGTCCTCATACCCGGTCGCATAATGCGCCATTGCCATTGTGGTGTGCTGGGCGTTGACCCGGATACAGCTTGGAAAAGTACTGGCGTCGGTCACCAGCACGTTTTCAGCGGCGTGGAGCCGGCAATGCAGGTCAACCACACCTTCATTCGGATCCTGATGAATCGGATTGCCGCCCTGCGGGTGCGAACTGGACAATGTGACATCGTCGGCTTCTTTGATCGCATCGCGGAAGAAGGCGTCAAGATCCATGCCCGGACGCAACACCTGGCCCTTGAGCAGTGCCGGAAAGACCTCCAGCGCACCGCCCGCGAAATGAACCGCTGCCAGGGTTGCCGCGGCCCGGCGCACCAGGTGGATGTCATCAAGGGTAAGCTTCATCTCCAGCTTGCCGCCCACCAGATTGCCGCGCCGGTCTGCCGGAAACAGAATTCCTGCCGAACAGACCCGGCCAAATGCCCGCATCCGCTGATCCATATCGCCGAACCAGCCGGGCATGAGCGAGGCCATCGACATTGGCGGCTGGAAATGGCTTTCCAGCAGGAATTCGCCGCAATCGACCACGCTGGTCATCTGATCCTCATCCCAGGCCGGCGACTTGCCTTCGGGCATCAGCGCAACCAGCGGTGAAGCGACGTTGAGCGAGATCTGATACCCGGTGCCGCCAATCCCGCTGCGCTCAAGCAGCAGCGAACTGGCGATCGTCCCGGCAGCCACCACAACACCCTTGCGTGCCGCTATCACCCGCGAAACGCCGTCGGCATCGATTACCTGAACCCCGGTAGCGCGGCGCTTGCCCCCGGCGCCGCGCGCCCACAGGATCTTTTCGACCTTGGTTTCGGCCAGGATTCGCGCGCCATGGCGACTGCACGCCCAGGGCAGATATGCCTGCGCCATCGCCACCTTGCGGGCATAGGGGCATCCCGTATTGCAGTACCCGCAATAGGCGCACGGGGTATCCGATCCCGGCGGGCCAAAATTCTTGGTGAACCAGCCCGACTTCGCCGCCCGGAACCAAGGGTCCTGGCTGCCTGCGGCAAAAGCGGTCCAGGCATTCAGCAAATGCGTGCCGTTGGTCTTGCCAGACCGCGGTTCGGCCAGGCCCATTCCCAGTTCGGCCTCTACCGTTGCGTAAGACTGCATGAAGCGTGCTTCGTCCAGCGGAGCGCCGATCTGCGCCCATTTGGCGAAGACATCGGCCGCCATCGGATGGCTTAGCCGGTCCCCCTTCATCCGCAGGCAGATGCCGTTGTTGATCGTAGGCGAGCCGCCGACATTGCGCCCCTGAAACACCACGAAGTCACTGTCACGAGAGGTTTGCAGCGCACCATGCTTGAACAGGTCGGCGATCATCAGCCGTTCTTCATGGGTGATCGTCGGCGATGGCCGGAAGGGCCCCGCCTCAACCACCAGCACCTTGTGGCCGCGACGCGCCAGATTGTGCGCCGCCACCGCACCGCCAGATCCCGATCCCACGACGATCACGTCGATCGCCGGGTCCACTTCGGCAAATGGAATGACATGGTGTGCTTCGATCTCGCGTCCATCGACCCGCTCAAGCGGAACCTCTCCTGCGCCGCGCCGGCGGAATTTCGGCAATGTGAAACCGATCTGCCGGTGCACCGGGTTTTCGCGGTTGGCGGTTTGGCCTCCGTCGGTGTTGGTGTGACCGATGGGGTCGATCCAGTGCCCGTAATAACCGGTGTAGATAATCGCCCGCAGGCGCGCCATGTCCTGAAAGGCATCGAACTGGGTATTCTGCATCCGGCTGCGAATACGATCCTTGCGCGCTTCGACCGATAGCTCGTTGAACAGCGGCCCCATCGCCAGTTCGGCAATCCTGAGTGACAGTCCGATCTCATCCGCTTTGGTGCCGCCGACCAGCGCAAAGAAATGGTGAACGTTCTGCACCACCTGATCGACGTCGATCGCCATTTCCGCAAAATCGTCGAACAGGGCTTCGGCCAGAGCTTTCAGGAAGCGCAGCTGGATGTGATCGAAAGGCAACTTCACGGTCAACTCCTCCAAGGATTTTGGACAGGCAACGACCGCTTTCTTGTTTTGCCGAATTTGCCCGAATGCCGATCGGTTGCCAAGAGCGCCAAGACAATAAGCCGCCGAAAATCCTAACCTTTGACGGCTCTGACGGTTTGTAGCAGTATTCGCCGCAATGAGAGGGGCATTACTGATGAAATCTAAGTATTTCGGCATTTTCCTGGCAGCAATTTCGGTGGCGTTTGGTCCGGCGGTTTCGGCGCAAACCCCGGCCGCGACGCCTTCGGCGCCAAACCCGCCGCAGCCCTCTCAGCTTGCGGCGGAGGATTTTGGCCGCCTTCCGTTCCTGTCAATGCCGCGAATTTCACCTGATGGAACGACCCTCGCCGGGCTGCTGAATATGAACGGGGAGCAGGTGATCGCCATGCTCAACTTGTTCAATATCAAGGACAATCCGGTTTATCTCAGGGTGATCGACGGGACCCAGATCAACTGGATCAGCTGGGTCAACAAAGACAATATCCTGGTTGGTGCCTCTGCCCTGCTTCCGGTCGAAGGCGATCGCTGGGCAGTTTCGCGAATGATCGGAATCAACCGCATCAGCAAGAAGGTTACCAAGCTGATGTGGGACCAGAACGGCCAAGGTTCAGAGCCGCTGTGGTTTGCCAGCGATGGCAGCCCCACGATCCTGATGGCTTCGCAGAATTCGATCTATCTGGGCGAAGATTTCTGGCCGTCAGTTTACCGCATGGACATTGAGACCGGAAAGCGCTCGCTGGTGCTCAAAGGCCGAACCAATGTGATGGACTGGTTCGCCGACAGTGCCGGCAGCGTGCGCGCAGGGGTTGCCTACAACGACGATAGCCGCAAGTTTCGGCTGCTTTATCGCGGCCCCGAAGGTGGCTTGTTCAAGACTGTCGACGCTGCCGATTCCCGTAAGCAGGAAGTGCTGACCCGGCCATTCCTGTTCATTCCCGGGACCACGCACGCGATGGTCATGCACGACAACGATCAGGGCATGACGGCGATCTATGAAATCGACATGACCAGCCAGCAAGACGTACGGACGGTCTATACCGCACCGGAAGGTTCGGAAGTGGATAGCGTGACCCTCTCTGCCGACGGCGCAACACTGCTGGGTGTCAGCTATACCGGCCTGGCCAGCGGGACGGTCTGGTTCGACACCGAACTGGCCGATGTCCAGAAGGCGATCGACAAGTCGCTGCCCGACAAGCAGGCGCGCATCATATCGATGAGCGCCGACCGATCGCGATTGCTGATCCGGGTCGATCGCCCGGACTCGCCCGGCGCGCTGTATTATTTCGACATCAACGAATCGCGGATGCAGCGCATCTCGATGTTCAACGACAAGCTGGGCAGCCGCCCGCTCAATCCAGTCAAACTGGTCCGCTACAAAGCGCGCGACGGGCTGGAGATCGAGGCGGTGCTGACCTTGCCCAAGGATCGCCCCGCACGGAATCTTCCGATTGTGATGCTGCCGCATGGCGGGCCCTGGTCGCAGGACACGCTGGATTACGACTACTGGGCGCAATTCATCGCCAGCCGCGGCTATGCGGTGCTGCAACCCAATTTTCGCGGTTCGACCGGTTATGGCACCGAATTCTTGCGCAAGGGCGAAGGCCAGATGGGCCTGGCAATGCAGGATGACATCACCGACGGCCTGAACTGGGCGGCCAAGGAAGGGCTGGTCGATCCCAAACGCGCCTGTATCGTCGGCGCATCCTATGGCGGCTATGCTGCGATGTGGGGGATCGCCAAGGACCCGGATCTCTATCGCTGCGCAGTGTCGATCGCCGGGGTCGCCAACGTTCGCCGCGAGGTCAACGATTTCGGCGATTCGCTGATGGGAGGAAAGTTCAAGGACGACTGGAAGCGGATGAGCGCCGACTTCCCGGCAATCTCGCCAATCAATGCGATCGACCGGATCAAGGCGCCACTGCTGCTGATCCACGGCAAGAAGGACATCACGGTCGACTATGCCCAATCCGACAACATGTATGGCAAGATGCGGGCCGCCGGTAAGCAGGTAGAACTGGTCCCGCTACCCCTGGCAGACCACAGTTTCCGGCGCGAGGCTGACCGGGTGCTGCTGCTCCGCTCGATCGAGGCCTTCCTGGCCAAGCACAATCCGGCCGATCCGCCGCCGGCCAAATAGCCTAACTCTCCCATTCGTGCACCGGCGCACCGCTGCGCTGATGTTCCAGATAGTCGGCAGTCAGGCGGTAGGGATCGCGGCAGCGCGCAAAGTGCGCCAGCTGCCAACTGGCCCCGTTCCGTCCTGCGGCGATGCGCTGTTCGATTACGTCCAGGTACCGGTCAATTGCCGCTGCGGCGGTGCCCAGCTGTTCCAGCCCCTGTCGCGCCAGCGGCAGCAATTGCGCCAGCACTTGCCGCGCGGATCGCCGCTCTCCTCCGGGCCAGTCCAGTTCGGCGTCGATGCCGAATCGTGCTGCTCGGTAGAAATTGTCGCGCGCGGCCGCGAAAGTCAGCGCCTGCGGCCGCGCCGCCAACATGTGCACCGCGCCATAGAAGAATGCGGCATTGGCCAGCATGTCGATCACGCTGGGCCCGGCAGGCATGATCCGTTGCTCGATCCGCAAATGCGGGGTTCCGTCATCGTCAAAGCCCACCAGCGGCCGCACCCAACGCCAGATCGTGCCGTTGTGCAGTCGCAAGTGGGCAAACCTTGCTTCGTCCACTTCGCCGACGATCGGTAACAGCACCTCGTAATCGGCAAGGTTTTCCGCAAACAGCGCGGTCGGATCGGACCCGGCATAGCCCGACCCGAATCCGACCCTTCCCAAACCCAGCGCCTGTTCAAACAAGGCAATTCGGGTTTCGTGCCACAAGGGTTGGCCGAACAGGAACGGTGAATTGGCGCTCAGCGCCAAGAGCGGCGCGGACAGCTCCAACGCGGCATCATAGGCCGCCCCGATCTCTGCCAAGGGCACCTGCCAGTGCAGCTGGAACGAAGTGGTCGCGGCTTCCAGCATGACGTCGACATGGCGCGAGGCGAATGGCGGACCACCGGTGATTGCGCGGTCGATCTCCAGCTCTACCGCCGCACCGCCGCGCCGCTGCATCACCTCGCGGTTAAGTGCGGCATAGCGGTTGGACGGCGTCATCGCCGCCAACGAAAGATCGGCATCGCGCAGCGTCGGCAACGTGCCGATCGCCACCACCGTATCGACGTCGACGTGGGCATTGGCCAGGCAGCGCGCCCAGATCGCTGCCAGCTCGTCCTCCATCTGCAGCAGCCCCTGCCCGGCCGGACTGCGCGGCGCGCCATTGATTTCGATATTGAAGCGCGACAGTTCGGGCACGACCAGCGGATCGCCCAACCGATCGAGGAAGGACTGGTTGTGCGGTGCGGGAAAGCAGTTGCGGTCGATCAGCCAGGCTTCCAGCTCGTAACCGGCCACGGGCCCAGCGTGTGACAGTCGCCCTTCCGCATACAGTTTGCGGATCAGCATGGTCTCCCGCTTCAGCAGCGCCCCGAATCGTTCCCGATCGAGCTTGCTGAACATCTCGGCCGCGATTTCCTGCCAGATCGGAAGAGCGTCGTGTAGGGAAAGAG
>ENA-UOYA01004819-UOYA01004819.1-activated-sludge-metagenome-genome-assembly--contig:-NODE-4819-length-11030-cov-5.115809_pt1 | contig 11030 bp, 13 predicted proteins | sample MGYA00238163_ERZ764804 | MGnify/ENA primary metagenome ERZ764804 (study PRJEB28919, sample SAMN05720223) | activated sludge metagenome | isolation source: Anaerobic digester | place: Hong Kong...
CAAAAGACGAACCGAGAAATGCCGGAACCTTCCTCTTTGAAATAAGGTGGAACAGCAATGTTCCAAGCCCGGCGAAAAGCAGTGTTGCAGATACGGAAAGTCCTGTAAGTGCAGGTACAAGAACGGTGGAACCAAACATGGCAAACATGTGCTGCAGACCAAGGACGATGACCTTACCGGCGCCGAGAGATCGCGCGTCGTATATCGCACCTTCCTGAGAAGAAGATTTACTCATAACAAAGCCTCCTGAAACTTTTGTGTTTATCTCCCATGTATCTTAGTTGACTTAAAAAATCAAGTCAACTAAAATATTACAAAATAATTACACTGTATTCAGGGAACGGAGAAATGTTATGAAGTACAAAGATTTTGCAAATGTCCAGATAATGGAGCATCCGCTTATCAAACACAAGATATCACTTATGAGGAAGACTGATACCGGTACGTACGAGTTCAGGAAACTTGTTGAGGAAGTCGCCATGCTCGAAGGCTACGAGGCTCTTCGCGATCTTCCTTTGGCAGATGTCGAGATAGAGACTCCGCTTGAGAAGACGATGCAGCCGATGATAGACGGAAAGAAGCTCGCGATTGTTCCTATTCTTCGCGCTGGCCTCGGTATGGTTCCGGGCGTTCAGGCGCTTACACCTCTTGCCAAGGTAGGTCATATCGGTCTTTACAGAGATCCTGTGACACACGAGCCGCATGATTACTACTGCAAGCTTCCTGATGCGATTGACCAGCGTCTCATTGTGGTTGTCGATCCTATGCTCGCGACCGGCGGCAGTGCTGTCGACGCAATAAACTCAATTAAGAGCAAGGGCGGAAAGAACATCAAATTCATGTGCATAATTGCTGCTCCTGTAGGTCTGGAACGCCTTGCAAAGGCACATCCTGATATTGATATATATGTCGGTGCGGTTGATCGTGAGCTCAATGAGAATGCATACATTCTTCCCGGACTTGGTGATGCCGGAGACAGAATTTTCGGAACCAAATGATATACGACATATCACGTGAGTTATTTATGGCACGCGTCTATCCGGGGGACACCGTTCCTTCACACAGACGCGTGCTTTCTATTGATGAAGGAAATGTATGCAACCTGTCGCAGATGATTCTTGGCAGTCATTCAGGAACTCATATTGACGCGCCGCTGCATTTTGTCGGCGGTGGGAAGGATGTTGCGCAGATCTCTCTTGAGAAGTGTTACGGCGAATGTGCGATAGTTACGGTTCCTCCGGTTGTTGATACCGATACTGTGAGAAGGCTTACCGAAGAATATCCGGGCTGCACCAGATTCATTTTCCGCAATTCACCCGATCTGTTGCCTGACGCCTGCCTTAAGCTCATGTCGGCGGGTGTTGTTCTTATCGGTACCGAGGGCATGTCTGTCGGGTTCGAAGGGAATGCAAAAGCCGTTCACGACATTCTTCTCGGCAACAGTGCCGTCATTCTGGAGAGTGTGAAGCTTGATGGCGTACCTGACGGCAGGTACACGCTTGTATGCTTTCCGCTAAAGATGGAAGGACTTGACGGTTCTCCGGTTCGCGCAGTGCTAATTTGTCAGTAAATTCACGCGATTGAGGCATTTTTTGTGCATTTTCGCCCAGAGAAATTCAGTTTACTAAAGCGTTCTGTTAATTTATCATAATTTTGTTAACACTTTATAATGATAAAGCAAGGAGAATAGTTATGAAAATGAACAGAATTTGCGCGGCTCTTCTTACCGCCACAATGATGGTTATGCCTCTTGCAGGATGCCAGTCCGCACAGAGTACATCAGAGTCTTCAGCATCTTCGTCTGCAGGTTCAGAAGCTTCAGTACAGGAATCGGTCTTGGCGTCTGACGCATCTTCTTCCGGTGCTGTAACCGGAACTGCTGATCCGGACAAGACTTTGACAGTAGGTTTTGACGCTGAGTTTCCTCCGATGGGATTTATGGATGAAGACGGCAATTATGTCGGATTTGACCTTGATCTTGCGAAGGAAGTTGCAGACAGACTCGGTTATGAGTTCGTTGCGCAGCCTATTGCATGGGATTCCAAGGATACTGAGCTTGAATCAGGCAATATTGACTGTATCTGGAACGGATTTACCATAAGCGGTCGTGAAGACCAGTATACATGGACAGAGCCTTATATGGAGAATCGCCAGGTAGTTGTTGTAAATTCCGATTCCAAGGTTACTTCGCTGGCTGACCTTGCGGGGCTTACGGTTGCCGTGCAGAAGGATTCATCGGGACTTGCCGCTCTTGAAGAGAACTCACAGCTTACAGATACATTCGGAGAGCTTGTTCAGGAAGATTCTTACCTTAACGCACTTATGGAACTTGAGTCGGGAAGCGTTGATGCAGTTGTAATGGATGAGATTGTTGCACGCTATGAGATTCAGACTTCAGGCAAGTCTATGGTTGTTCTTGATGAGTCGATTGCAAGTGAAGAGTACGGCGTAGGTTTCCTTCTTGGAAATGAAGCGCTGAGAGATGAAGTGCAGGCAACACTTGAGGATATGGCTGCCGACGGAACAATGGCAGAGATTTCCAACAAGTGGTTCGGTGAGGACATTACGACAATCGGCAAGTAATACAGAGTTAACTTCAGCTGATTAATAATTTTGATACAAAGGCCGCTGCGGAAGATTGCAGCGGCTTTATTAATTGTAAAAAAAGTGTTCTCTTTCCGTGAAAGAGAACACAATCATAAGTAATACTGATTGGAGCCAGAGTCGTAGTTATTTACAACTTTTTGCTCCTTGGCGATTGATATAAAATCAATCAAATTATTAAAGTATATCATATTTCTGTATATATTATTATAATTTATAAACTTATTTATTATATCTTTTATCTCCCCACCAGTTAGGAATTAAATCCTTCAAATATACAATTTTTCTTGTTTCATAGTCTGTAAGAATCTCCATGTTTCTATTTTCATAATTCAATTGCATTAAAAATTCTCTACAAGCACCACAAGGCATTCCTCCATTTAATTTAGGTGGCTCATTTCTAAAAGCAATCATTCTAAGGACTTTAGTTTCGCCAGTATTTATATACATATTCAAAGTTGCTACTCTTTCAGCACATAAATTAATAACTCCACTTGCACCTTCTATGCAAAACCCTGTAAATATTTTTCCGCTTTCACTTTGAACTGCTGCTACCACATGATGTGCTGTTATAAATGGTGAAACGTCTTCCGGATGATATTCGTTCTTTGCTTTTTCGTACATTTCTTGCCATATGTCCATATTAATACCTCCTAATTTGATTGTTTTATCTCTTTTCAATTTTTTCTTTAATAATTATAATACTGTAATATCTTTTTACAATCAAAAATAAAAAAAAGAGCCCTGGAAAAGATTTCTAAAGCTCTTGTTATTACTGATGTTGTGCTTGGTGCGACCAACCTCATTATTGGAGCCAATGGTGAGAATCGAACTCACGACCTATTCATTACGAGTGAATTGCTCTACCCCTGAGCCACATTGGCGTGCTCTAAAAATATACTAATTTAGTCTCAATATGTCAAGCAAAAGGATTGTCACAGCATAAGGAATGATATAATAAAACAGGAGGTGCAAGGCGTTGATCAATATAAAGAGAGTATTTTTCCCGATATTTCTGTCATGCTCCGTTCTGCTTTGCGGCTGCACTTCTGATGGAAAGACATTTCCTTCAATTCCGGAAGAGACCACCTATGCAAGTGCATTTTCCGAGCCTGCCGAATCAGAGACAAGTGTAAGCTCGGTAGAAGAACTGACTGTTGCACTTCCGTATTCCGATGATACCATAAAGTGTCTTTCGGAGATGTTCTATGCCAAGAATAACGGAACCTGGAACTCAGCAGAAACCGGCGCCACCGTTGCTGTCAGCTATCTTGACTCAATCAACACCAATTATGTAGTCAATAATATCGGAGTTTCTGATGAGGGTGCGAGTCTGGACAATTACAATACATGGACAGCGGACGGCGCAGTTCCGGATGTATTTCTCGCTTCGGATTCCAAAGCTTTTTATGATAAAAATTTAACGATGGAACTCAATGACGAACTTGCCGTTTCAGACTATATAGATTCGTCTGCGACAGAACCTTCGTGTCTTGAATTCAACTCGGTATCAGGTGTTTATTACGGTATTCCGCACTATTCATCTGCGATAATCCTTATGGGAAACAATGATTTTATACCGGAATCCGGCAGCCTTCCGGCGCAGTACACGCTGTCTGACCTTTACGATTACCTCGGCGCTATTGACAGCCGTTACGAAGATGCAGTGCCTTTTGCATCGGCTTATGAACTTACTCCGTATATCGGTTCCTGTTTCGACACGTCGTCACCGTCATTCATGACTTATGACGAGGAGTGCCGCAGTTCGGATTATGTGAAGAGTCTATATGATGCGGGATATTCTTCGACTGATTCAACTGCCGCATCCGACGCCTCCAATCCTGTCTATACACGCAATGCGGCGTTGTGGCTTGAGACATCGGCTCACATTGGCACATGGTCAGAGTATTATCCGTCAAAACTGTATCTTATGAGGCTTCCTGCCGCTGAGAACACGGATTCCGTAAGTCTTTATCTTCAGAATTACGCACTTTGCATTGCAAAAGATACCGATAACCCTGATTTTGCGGCGAAGTTTGCTGAATTCATATCATTTGATCCTGATGCTGTGCAGCTGATATATCGTCTTGAAGATATGACCGGATTTCTTCCTGTAATCAAAGATGAAGATGTCTGGGACATAGTGAATGACAACGATTCTTTCGGCGCACTCAGTTCTGGTATTGAACACCTGATGAATGAAGCGGTTTATTGTCCGGGAAGTTACGACAACAGTCTTTACCGCAGCGTGAATAATTACCTGTCGGGATATTACGGAACTGACAGTGATTTTGACTGGGAGGCGTGCCTTGGAAACTAAGCCTTGCATGAGAAGAATCAGGATAAATGATGCAAAACCTCTGCGTGAGCGGCGGCTTATGGAGGGGACTCTTGCGGTTATTGAAGATGATATCAGAGGATTTGCCGCGAGCAGGACATCTGAGGTGCTTGTCGCATATACTGACAGAATTTATGCTATGGTAAAGCTCTTCAAGAGCGACAGAAGAAGGTGCCATGTACATCTTGAGTTTGTGTTTACCAAGGATGCAAATGTAGGAACTCAGAGCGGAATTCTTGAAGCTGTCCTGAGTTACTGTTTTACAGTTGAGTTCTATCACAAGGTTACCGTTACCTGCGGCAGCAGTGACAACGGGTTTGAACGGCTGCTTATGGGCTTCGGTTTTGTACAGGAGGCTGTGCTCAAAGATGAGATACGAGTAAAGGGCGGATTTGAAGATGCCGGACTTTTCGCAATGATGTCGCAGGACTATCCGTACAGTAATTACTGTTTTGTCCCGTTTGAACGCGGTGTAGCAGCGATATTTGGAAATCAGGACTATATAGACGAGATAAGGCTGTATCATTTTGGCGCGATTCCACAGGATGCGTTTGCAGCCAATGTCGCAGGAGGTCTCGGGCTCCTGGATTCGAACGGCGGATATGTCAGCGATGAGAATCGTTATATTATTGAAGAATCACAGCTCGCTGCAATGCCTCGTGAACTTGCGAAGGCGTATACTCAGCTTACGGAATATTTCGGCAATCGGAGGGCGTCATTTGATCTGAACTATAGATTCCTTCACGGTACACCTTTTCAAATCAGTGTATGGAAATATCTGTGCAATATTCCGTACGGAACTTCGGTGAGCTATGAGGATGTTGCCTGCGCTCTGTGTGATAATAATATCAGGCAGGCACGCAAGATAACCAGGGCTGTAGGGGCAGCGTGTTCTGAGAACCCCGTGGCAATCGTTGTGCCGTGTCACAGGGTTATCGGCAAGGACGGAAATCTTGTAGGTTATTCCGCCGGTCTTGATATAAAGGATTACCTGTTGCTGCATGAATCATTCTCGGCAGTGACACCGTTAATAATAACTAAGGAGGCCTGATATGGCAAAACATGATAAGAAAGACATTGGAGTATCGACAATTCTCAACCCTGTACCTGTGGTAATGGTATCCTGTGCGGGAGTAAATGCGGACAACGAGGCGGAAAGACCCAATATTATGACTGTTGCCTGGGCCGGCACAGTCAATTCCGAGCCGCCCATGCTCTCTGTCAGCATACGCAAGTCGCGTCATTCACATAAGCTGATTACCGAGACAGGCGAGTTTGTCGTAAATCTTGTATCCAAATCTCTTTGCAGGGCATGTGATTACTGCGGCGTCAAATCCGGTGCCGATGAAGACAAATTTAAAGCCTGCGGTCTGACACCCGTCAAGGCGTCCGGTCTCAAATATGCCTATGCTGTCAAGGAAGCTCCGGTATCCATATCCTGCACAGTCAGGAATGTTATTGAGCTTGGTTCGCATGATATGTTCATTGCTGAAATCACCGCCGTCACTGCAGACTCTTATCTTCTTGATGCCCAGGGACGTCTGTGTCTTGACGATGCCAGACTGGTCGCTTATAACCACGGCGAGTATTTTCTTCTTGGCGAGAAGACCGGATTCTTCGGATATTCGGTTGCATCTGAAGATATAATCGCGAAAAGAATGGGCAAGAAGTGAGGCAGCTTAATGAAGTTTGAAAGAATTGAGAAGATACACGAAGGCAGATTTATTTCCTTCTACAATGCCATATACCGTACAGCGACAGGCAAACAGAAGATTTATGAGATGATATCGAGAGACCGGAACATCAGGTCGATTGATGATCTTAGGAAAGACAAATGCGACGCGGTAGTTCTGATTATTCAGACGCCGGATCATACGAAGATTCTTCTTAACCGTGAATTCCGTATGGCAGTCGGTACCGAGGCTGTTAATTTTCCGGCCGGACTTATAGATTCCGGTGAGACATGTGAGATCGCAGCCGCACGAGAACTTCGAGAGGAGACAGGACTTACACTTACTTCAATTGAAGATGTCCTGCCAATGAGCTATTCCGGAGTCGGCCTTACAAATGAGAGGAACTGTTGCGTAATCGGCACTGCCGAGGGAACGTTTGCTCCGAGTACTTCCGATGAGGAAGAGATTCAGGCTGCATGGTATACAAAGGACCAGGTTAAAGAACTTCTAAAAGGTAATCTTTTCGCTGCAAGGACGCAGGCATTCTGCTATATGTGGTCAAACAGCTGAACAGTCAGACATTGTGTTTCCGCGATTAATTTATTGTAAATTGCGAATAAAAGTGTAGTAATTGGTATTCGCCGCTGATAGAATCTGACTTATGAGGTATCTGAATGAAGTCCTTGCCGGTTCAGTTGAATTTAAAGAAGCTTCCCGTTTTATTATGGGTTCTCGCTGTCTGTCTTATAATCGTAGTGATGTATTTTTACTGCGCGGAAGTATCAGGGAGCGACAATATCCGTGAGACGGTTGATGACGGATGGGTACTTACAGGTACAGATATCAGTGTGAATCTTGCCGACAATCTCTCAATTCCCAAGGACGATGACGGCTCTTATTCAGTGAGCAATGTTCTGCCGGAAGATATCGATGACGGGGAAGTTATTAATTTCCACACAAAGAGCGTTTTTTTACTGTGTATGTCAACGGGGAACAGCGCTGTGACTATCACCCGGAAGTTCCTGCTACATCAGGCAGATCAACAGGTTCGTCCTATCATACGGTGGTAATCTCATCAGACGACAGCGCGAGGACAGTCACAATTGTTGCTGATCCGGTTTATGACGATGATTCGTGTTTCTTCAGAGATTTCTCCATTGAGAGTCCGGAAGAATATACGGCGCAATTTATGCGCGCCCATGTTCCGGCGGCGATTGTATGCATACTGATAGTATTCAGCGGAATTCTGTTCGCGCTGATATCACTTCTCGTTCCGGAAGAAGCTGAAGTGAGCAGCGATGCTATTCTTGCTCTTGCAGGGGTTGCAATAACAGTCGGAGGCTGGGCTCTGACGGAGACAATGTTTATCCAGTACGCATTTCATATGGAGGCTTTTGCACACTCTCTCAATTTTTTTCTTATGATACTTATGCCTTTCCCGGTTGTCAGCTATGTCAACAAGATATCTGCCAGACCTGTACGGTTCTGCACCGGGATATCGATGAGTATGACAATTATTGTCTTTATCATATGTTCATTTCTCAATTATTCCGGAATTAAGGATTTCCATGAGTGCCTTCCGATAATTCATTTCAATATAATTCTGGCTGCTCTTGCGATTATTGTAATGGTGGTGCGAAGTGTCTTCTATCGCAAACATGCGAGAAACAAAGTACACAGCGATATCAGATGGGTTTGGATGGCGCTGTTTGTCTTCGGTGTGTTTGTACTTACAGATGTTATCCGTTATACCCTGTCAAGTCACAGTTATCCTGACAACAGTGCTTTTACACGCGTAGGTCTCCTGCTCGCGATGTTAATACTTCTGGTGTACTATATCGGTCTTGTTCTTGGTGCCGTTAAGTCATCATCCGAGAATCACATGTTCAAGCGAATGGCGTATGTTGACGTGATGACAGGTCTTGGCAACCGCGCGGCTTTCCGTGAGGAGGAGAAGACATATACCGAACATATAACAAGCGGAGTTAACAGTTCTGTTATCTGCTGTCAGTTCGACCTTAACGGACTCAAGGATGTAAATGACACGCAGGGTCATGCTGCCGGAGACACGTTTATCATCAGGGCGGCTGCCGCAATATCGGACATATTTGGAGGGGTAGGCTCATGCTTCAGGACAGGAGGAGATGAGTTCTTTGTTTTCGCACCAGATATCAGCGAGGATGAATTTGCCGACAGACTGAAGGTTCTGTCAGATAAATACAAAGATATTTCAATTGCCTATGGGTTCTGCAATTACAGGAGCATGTCGTTCGCGTCAATAGAGGTTGCGGAAATACTTGCGGACAAGAGAATGTATGAGATGAAGAGGAAAATGAAGGATAGCGGCACTGATACTCCGGATGTTGAATCTGACAAGTAAAAATACTTGACACAAGGCGCCGGCTTTGTTATTATTCAACGGTCAGATTGGAGGTAATCTCTTAAATGAAGGAGAAGTCAGTCAGAACAAGTCTTTTGCTCGATTTTTACGGAAGCCTCCTAACTGATAAGATGCGCAGAACCTGCGAGAGTTATTTTTACGAAGATTTATCTCTGGCTGAGATAGCTGAGAGTGAGAGTATATCAAGGCAGGGCGTACACGATACCATAAGGCGGGCAGAGAAGCAGCTTGATGAATTCGAGAATAAACTCGGGCTCGTGGCTCTTTTCGAGAAGCAGCAGCATTCGGCAAAGCGTGCGCTTGAACTTATTAAGCAGGGCGAAGCTGACAAAGCAGAAGCAGAGCTGGCGAAGCTCATAGATAATATGTAAGGAAGATATTGATGTTCGAGAGTCTGACAACCAAACTTCAGAATATAACCGGCAGGATGCGCGGCAAAGCTCGCGTTACCGATGCTGACATCAAGGAGATGATGCATGAGATTCGCATGGCTCTTCTTGAAGCAGACGTCAATTACGGCGTTGTGAAGGAATTCATAGCGGATATGACTGAGAAATGCTCGGGCAGTGATATACAGTCTTCTTTTACTCCCGGTCAGCAGATAGTAAAGATAGTCAGGGATTCTCTTACGGAGCTTCTTGGCGGTGAGCAGGGCGAAGAGAAGCTTCTGTCTTCATCGACAGGCTTCAATACAATTATTCTTTACGGTCTTCAGGGTGCCGGCAAGACCACGACAGCGGTTAAGCTTGCAAAACTCCTTAAGGCATCCGGCAAGAAACCCATGGTCGTCTCGGTTGATGTGCACAGACCCGCTGCTGCACAGCAGCTTAAAGTTCTGGCGGATTCCGTAGGCGTCGACTGTTACATTGATCCTGAAGAACATGATGCGGTGAAGATAGCAAAGGATGGTGAAGGCAAGGCAAGATACATGCTTTGTAATTACCTGATTATCGATACTGCAGGACGTACGGTTGTTGACGATGAGCTGATGAATGAGCTTAAGTCGGTAAGCGATGCCGTCAATCCTACCGAGAAGCTGCTTGTCGTCGATTCAATGATCGGTCAGGAAGCGGTAAATGTCGCACAGACATTTGACGGAGCAATAGGCATGGACGGGTTCATAATGACAAAGCTCGACGGCGACGCCAGAGGCGGAGCCGCATTGTCAATAAGGAAGCTTACAGGAAAACCTATCAAGTATATATGCGTGGGCGAGAAGGTTGACGCAATCGAGCAGTTCTACCCGCAGCGAATGGCCGACAGAATTCTGGGAATGGGTGATGTTATCAGCCTCATTGAGAAGGCTTCCGTCAATGTTGATGAAGAAGAAGCTCGCAAGGCAATGGAGAGAATGATGTCGTCTGGTTATAACCTTGATGATCTTTATTCCCAGTTTGCACAGATGCGGAAACTCGGTTCGCTCAAGGATCTCGTCGGAATGATTCCCGGTGCTGCCGGTAAGGTCAATGAAGACGAGCTTGATGATAAGATAATTGACAGACAGATGGCTATAATTACTTCAATGACAAAGAAGGAGAGAAGAGTTCCTTCAATCCTCAATGCCAGCCGTCGCAAGAGAATTGCGGCAGGCGCCGGAGTTACGGTCACTGATGTCAACAGGCTTATGACTCAATATGAGCAGTCGGCCAAGATGATGAAGCAGTTCTCCAACGGCCGCGGCGGTATGAAGATGCCGAAGGGCATGGGAAAGATGATGTCAAAGATGGGCAAAGGCGGTTTGGGCGGCATTGGAGGTCCGGGTGCCCTGAAGGGCATGGACATGAACGCGCTCGGAAGTCTTGGCGGACTCGGCGGCATGTCAGGTTCGGAAGATCAGGATGCTGTTTCCGGCGGATTGTACGGAAGCGCAGATACGGTTTCAGGTCTGTCTCTGCCCGGAAGACGCGACCGCAAAAAGAAGAAGAAGGGCAAGAGATAATTTAAGTTCATCCCGCATGAACAGGGGCTGCAGGCTTCTGGTACAGGCGATGATTATAAACAATTTATTATTGGA
>ENA-UOYA01004820-UOYA01004820.1-activated-sludge-metagenome-genome-assembly--contig:-NODE-4820-length-11030-cov-4.448109_pt1 | contig 11030 bp, 10 predicted proteins | sample MGYA00238163_ERZ764804 | MGnify/ENA primary metagenome ERZ764804 (study PRJEB28919, sample SAMN05720223) | activated sludge metagenome | isolation source: Anaerobic digester | place: Hong Kong...
CTGGATCGTATTGCTGTTGTCCTTCCTGGTTCTCCTTACTTTTTTATTTGGTTTGTTCGGCATCTTCGGTATCCGAAAAATTGCGCAGGTGGCGCATGAAAATTTCGAAAAAGCGAATATACTGATTGCCCGCTTGACTGGATGGATCCTGACCGGGTTCAAGCACGCTCAAAAAGCTGCGATCGAAACTGAAGTCTATTCTTCGATCTTGGGCATAAAAAGAAAAAATTGATCCTTGAGAAAATAAAATGAACGAAAAAAACAGCAAAATTCAAATCTATATAGCCGGGGGGTTGATTGGGGCAGCACTTGGCGTGACTGCTGCCTATCTACTGGATAAATCTGCTGAATTCGAAGGCAAAAGAATCGGGATTACCGGCAAAAAGGTTTCGAAAACCGCATTAGGTGTGATATCTCTGCTTTGGTCTTTGATTGAAAAAGGTAGATAGCTGGCTGCGGTATTTATAAATATTTTCGTTAATTCTTCCAGTTTTAAATGAATAATGGATTTCCGGTCAATACACTGATCGTTGGAAAGTTGGCGCAAGAGACGATCATCAATAACCGCCGCAAGTTGTCACTGGACCGTTGCGGAGGGAACCTTCTTTATACGGCTTATGGTTTTAATTTATGGCGGCAGGGAGCGGGCCTGTCTTCCAAAGTCGGCATGAATTTTCCTGAAAACTGGCTGGCTCAAATTGCGGTAAATGCATTTGATGTCTCTGGGATCAAACGCCTCCCCCACGAAATTGACTTGCGTGAGTTTTATGCATTCACGAACGAAGATGATTATCGCACTGACAACCCCCAAAAATACTTCGGGGATCTAGGATTGCCTTTTCCCAAATCACTTTTAGGATATTCTCCCAAAGCGGAGCAATTGGATAACCGAAAAACAGCGTCAGCGCTATCCATGCGGCCGAATGATTTACCGGTTGAGTTCCTTGAATGCCGCTTCTCATATTTCTGTCCAATGGATTTTTTTACCCACAGCTTGCTGCCCCCGGTTTTGCGTTCTACTGCGAATAGTACTGTATTCATCAATCCGGGAACAGGATACATGCATCCATCATTCTGGTATGATTTACCGGCTTTATTGCGTGGATCGACAGCCGTCATTACCACCCGCAATCGATTGGAAAAATTATTCCTGGGCCGCAGTAAAGATATCTGGGAAATGGCGCAAACCATTGCCAGCTTTGGCGTCGAGTTCGTGGCGGTGACAGCCGGTGCTGACGGCCAATTTTTATATGTCTCTGCGGCACAAAAAAAATATCACATACCGGCCTATCCAACCAGGATAATTGACACCATCGGCGCCAGCGATGTATTTGGCGGAGCGTTTCTGGCCGGTTACAGTCAATCCTTTGATCCGTTATGGTCTGCTTTGATGGGTAACATTGCTGCCAGTATTAAAGTCGAAGGGACCAGCGCTGATTATCTTCTTTATGCCTTGCCGGAACTGGCAAAAGCCCGTTTGGAAAATTTGCGCGGGAAAGTAGAAGAGTGTTGAGGAGATGCTTTTACCTTTTTTACATACTAATAAATGATCTCCTGTTACGGGTACGTTATAATCAAGTTCATCGGAGAAAACGCACATGAAAAAATTTTTTAATTTTCTGGCTGGAGCTTTCATCGGGGCAGCCGCAGGCGCACTGGTCGTCACCCTGCTTGCTCCTGAAAGCGGTGACGAAGTCCGCCTGGCAATCAAAGAAAAGGTAAAAATTTTACGGGAACAAATGCAGGAAGCCGCCAAAGCCAAACGCGAAGAATTGGAAGCGGAACTGGAACGGTATAAACAAGCCGGCTAATTCTGGCTTATTCTGATTCGATAAGCCGCGGGAATGTGGGTAAAGCGGGCCAGGCCGTTGATAGCCAAGATGATACTGCCGTTTGAGTCATTGCTTTCCACGGCAATTGTTTGTTTCAGCCCGTTAGCAGGCATCCATTTTTTAACTGCCAGTGAAGAATCGGATCGAATTTCAGCAATTGCGTAAGTCTGCGGAAGTAAATTACTGATACGTACAAATCCATTCCCTTCCCAGCCGCCCTCATCCTCTTCAAAATTGGAGAAGTAATCAATTGCATTCACTGAAATATCATCAATCAAAAATCCTTCTCCATTTACTGCGGCATCTGTCAGATATTCGAACTGGATTTTTACTTTTTGTCCGGCAAATGAGGAAAGGTCAACCTTCTCATTGATCCATCCAGCAGTCAAACCATTGTACCCACAGCTGTAATTAGCTCCGGTGGGATTTTCCCGCGTACAGGATGTGGGTTCCAGAATTTGCCAGTTGATTCCATCGATTGAAGCGGTCAGATACAGATAATCGTAATCCCGTTCGATGTCGTACCAGGTCCAGTAACTGAGTTCGATTGGTGTATTGACCTGGGTGAAATCGAACTCGCGGCTGAGCGTCATATGCGATTCGTCGCCTGTATTCGACCAAAAATAATATTGACCGGAGTAAGGATCAACCGGCATTAATGGAATCGTCGATTCGCCTTCCAATTCGACTTTAAAATCGCCCTCACAGGTGATGTGAATATAATCCGTTCCGTATTGGTTGACTGTCCTTTCCAGCCACACGGTATCGTCAGTACAATTCAGCTCATCGCTTGGATAAAAAACCGGCAGGCTGCCTGCCTCTTCCCCGTACCCGTATATGCCATTGAGCAAATCATCGTTTTGAAGGATATTAGCGATCACCCAATTCTGAAAGACCCGATCTCCCGGTTTAATTGCTCCATCCCCTGCAGAATCATAACTCTCCATTTTCTCCGCTAGTACATCATCCAGTCCCTCAAAACCATTCTTGGGGTTGGCGACAATCTCCTTGATCGTGTCCGCTCCAAATTGCGCCAGCAGGTAACGCGCGAATAAGTAGGAGGCGCCATAATGCGGGGCTGAATCCCCCTGATCATTTCCGGGCCAGAAGTTCAATTGCAGGTCAGGTTCAAACGCGAAGTAATAATCGAAACCGCCGATATCATAACCATTCAAAGCTGCCGCGAGTTCCGAAATCCCTTCATTTATCTAGGAAGTCTCATTCCGGTCATGATTCCAATGAATCATGTGTTGTAACTCGTGCGCCAGTACGCCATAAGTAAAAGAACTCTTCAGGTCGGTATAATCGGCTGAAAGGTAAAACATTTCCGCCACGTTGGAATATGACCTTACTTCCGGCATAAGGGAATCCGACCCGGCGAAATAACCAGCCGCGCCTCCCATTTCGCGGGCATAAATGATCACCAGGTGAGGATCGTTATCCACACCCGGCGACCATTCGCTGCCGAAAAACTTGCGGTCGATCACGTAAATTTGGTTCTCGAATGTTTCTGAAAGGCGGGTAACATCATCCAGGTCGTATTCAAGCCCATCTTCCACCCAAAAATACAGGTGCGGTGTTTGATAAACCAGCTCCGCGTTGACTTCCCGGTAATAATTCTCGTCGACCTCCAACACCCAGAATTTTCGTTCTGCGCCATTCTCGATCGCGGCTGGTTTTTCTTTGAGCTGTACGCGTGGATTGGCAACATGGTTGAACCTTCTGGTTAAATCCAGCGGGTCGTTTTCCGGTACTTGTTCTGACTCCAGGCTCAGCAGCGTCTCATTGCCGGTTTGTGCGGCCAGTTCAACCAGCGTGGCTGCGGGTGTTGCGGGCGCAATGGTTGCTTCCATGCTGATGGTTGGCGTGATTGTCGCGATCGGCTGGTTCTCAACTACAGGCGTCACAGAAAATATTTCATTGTTCGCCATCCGTGTAAATTGCCTGGCTAGTAAAACGACGCTGGCGAAAAGAATGACCAATCCACACATGAGAATCGTGATGAAAAAACGCTGCAATCCTTTGCCTTGATCTTCCATAAAGCAATCGCCTTACTTTTTTACATATGGGTGTTGTGACTCGGGGTTGACCGTGGACACTGCCAAACCGAGGGAGATCCACCAATATGGCATGGCAAATGAATCGATGCTGAATCCTTCCAGGACCAAGGCCAACAATACAAAACAACCCATGAAGCCCAATGCCGATATAGTCAAGGAACGGGAACGTACTTTCGTTATTAAGGCCGATATTAACGAAATTAACCAACCGGTAAATAGCGCAAACCCAACCAGTCCGGTCTCGGCTAACAGGCGCAGCCATAGACTTTTAATATTCAGCAAAAGTGTGGTGCGGTTCAACAGATTTTCCACTTCCACCAAAGACCAGCCATAAGCCGGAAGGTATTTCGGAAAATAAAAACCGGCATTTCCGAGTCCCACCCCAAGCAAGGGATAGGCATTAAAAATATTCCATCCGGTCAGCCAATAGATCACGCGGTCGCCGAACTTCAATTCATTGAAAAAACGCAACAGCGAATCCTCTTGTGCAAAAGAGAATGTGAACAGGTTCTGCATGCGCGGATCAACTTTGGTGAACGCGTAAGCGACTCCCAGGAGAATCAGGAAATATACCCCGATGATCAAACCCGAAATAACGCCTCGCCTGGGGTTGGTGGCATTATTTTCCTTTTGTGTCCGCAGCCGATTTTGAATGGCAGTTACGATCTTTCCGTGCGCCATGACACCGATCAGCATTAGAGTAAGGAGGAAAGCAGCCACGCCTACGCGCGAGAGTGTAAGCAATAAGGCGCCGATACCGCCGAGCAGCAGTATATTCTCAAAAGTGAGAAATCCCAACCGGAAGGTATGAAACGAATGCCTTTTCCAGGTGCAGGCCAGCCACAACGGCAGGTAAAGCATGTTCAATTGGTGCGCCAGCCAGGACGGTTCTAACGCAAAACCATTGATGCGCTGACGGTAGAGCACGCGCGCGGAGACCATTCCCTGGAAATCAAACATCCACTGCGGATAATGCCCCGGCCCGTACCAAAAGAAGGCTTGCATGGCGCACCACACAAGCATGATCAAACCGCTCCAATTGATGATCTTTATAGTGATCTGCAGATCCTTTTCAGATTCCACAAAAGAGCTGGCTGCGATGAAGAAACAAAAGCCGATCAGCAACGTGGAAAATGCTGAAATGGTCGGGGCAAATTGATCAATTCCTTTGAAAGCCGGAACATGATAGAAGAGGGAAAGCATGGTCGCAATCAGAGCGGCTATGCAAAACAAGAACAGCGGAAAAATATGGCCAGAAAACCGCTTGTTGTTCCGGAATCCGGGTAAAAACCAGGTCAGCATGAGGACTATCAAAAACAGGATTGCCGGGCTGGCCACAGAATCGGAACCCAGCATTCGCGCTACAAACGGCATGCTGCTGATCGGGAGCACGGCAACCAGCGCGAACCAGCTATATCGGCTGATCGTCCGAAGAGCGTCACCCATTGCCGGAGGTTTTCCTCATTTGAAAGCGGATACTCAAGATTAGGATCGCGCTCAACAACCCGATCACCATGCCGCTGAGTACCTGGATATTGGTTTGGTATCTCACCGGCTTGACGGGCAGGTCACCCTGATCGGATAGCACGACCGCCAGAGCCGAAAACAAGCCGCGGCTTTGCGCTAATTCCGTTTCAACCAGGGTGCTGGCATTGCTGATCGCTGTGGTTATTTCATCTAAATTTTCCACCGAACAATCCACCAACGCTTCGCTGGTTTGCGTGCTGCGCTGCAGGCAAAATTCCAATCCATTTAGCACGCGTTGATAGGAAGCCGCCAGCCGCGCGTGCTCCAGCGAACTTTTCAGAATACGATCCGCTTGCTCCTGCCAGGCCGTTATAACCTGCAACGCAATTTCGGGGTTTACATCCCGATAACGAATTGCCCAACGGAATTCCTCGCGGTCAAAGACTGCGTCATCAAAAAATTCGTCGCGTGAAAGTTCCAATCCTTCTTGCTGCAGAGCCGCCAGCGTTGCGCTGACAACCTCATCCGAGAAGATAATATCCCCCACCCCGCGCATTGCCTGATCCTCTTCAACGTCCGTCAATGCGCCGGTTTGGGTGTAATCGATGGTTACCGTGAAAACCGCGTTGGCTTCGTAGATCGGTTTTTTGAGCGTCGAGACGCCCCATCCCAACAAACCGCCAATGATCATCGCGGTAACCAGCCAATACCAGCGGGCTGTTACGGTTTTTAGCAGGTCCAAAAAGCTGAGAGTATTCACAGTTTTTCCCTTTATCGGGCAGCAAAATTGATCACGATCAGGTTCTGCGTGCAATCCGGGTAAGTGTCGAAAGCATACGCATCGGAAAGCGCGTTGCCGTTCAAATCATAAACCTGGATGCTCAGGCTTTGCGTGCTCGCGGAGGGTGTATCCGCCAGTTGGATCTCATATCCCCCCGGACCGTATATATCCGCTTCAGGGATTCCGCTGACACCTGCCAGGTCAAGGTTGTTCTTACCAAGCTTGCCTTTGACCACCACCACCAGGTTAAGCTGCGGTTTCCCATCGGCGCCGAATATTTGCCCGGCCACTCCCAGCCATTCGCAGCCTGCGTCGGGATGGGCGAAATTTTCAATATACGCAGGCGTTTCCTCCTGCAGCACGTATGGCGCCGGCGTGGCGGTTTGGGTGGGTGTCGCCGTTCTGGTTGGTGTTGCCGTTCTGGTGGGTACCGGTGTTTGCGTTCGCGTAAGTGTGACCGTTGGAATCAACGTTTCAGTAACGGTCGGTATTAAGGTCGCTGTACCGCGAATCGTGGCAGTAAGCTCTATCACCGGTTCAGCGGTATTGGTTCTTTCAATCGCCGGTACGGCGGTCGGGGTAAGGGTTGTTTCCGGCAGTAAAATGCAGCCCGAAAAGAACACGGCAGCCAGGAAAATGATTGGGATCGTTCTTCTCATCTTATCCTCGTGACAATTTCATCAGATCGACAATTCACTTCAATATTTTACCGGTATTTATTGATCGCTTTCATCCTGATACAAGTTTTCGGCTTTGATGATCTGAAATACATCGATGGGAAGATAATAGCGGTAAGGTTTTTTTTGGCTCACCAGAGAACGAATCTGATTGGAGGATATTTCCAGAAGAGGCGCATCGATGAATTCAATCTTTTGCGAAATTCCCGGCAGGCGTTCTTCGATGTCGCGCATATTGATCACCTCGCCCGGCCGGCGCATGACGCCCAACCGGTCGCAAGCCTGGATGAACGATTCCGGCTCCAGCCAGGTTGGCAGGTTGCGCAGTGAATCTCCGCCCATCAGGAATACCAGATCCTCTTCAGGGTATTGCTGCCTCAGCAAGCGCATGGTATCCACCACGAAATGAGGCCCCGGCCGGTCAATATCCACGCGGGATAGTTCGAATTTTTCATCCGCGTCGATTGCCGCTAGCACCATCTCGATGCGAATATCAATCGGGGTCAGCTTTTTTCCCGCCTTGTGCGGAGGATTGGGTTCAAGCACCCACAGCACTCGATCCAGGTGCAATTGATCGTAAGCTTCCATGGCCAGGATCAAATGGCCTACGTGCGGAGGATCGAACGTCCCGCCGAAAATCCCCAATCGTTTTCTCTTGCCGCTCAATCCTGCCAATTTTCACTCCACACCAACTCGTGCCGGCCAATCATCACCCGATCACCCTCCTGAACGCCGGCCTCGGTCAGGGCAGCTTCCGCGCCCATCGATTCAAGGATACGGTGAAAACGGCGCACTGATTCGAAATACTCCCAGTATGTCATGGCGGCGGCGCGTTCAATCGCCTCGCCTTTGATCTGCCAGCCATCCGGCAGGCGCACAATTTCGAATGCGCTTTCTCTGGCTTCGGGACGGTAAACCGGCAGATTGGGTTCGCTTATTTCCTCCGGCAAATTGACCAATTCCCGATGCGCTTTCCAGAGGATCTCAGTCAGATTTTGCCGCGATACCGCCGAAACCGGGTTCAGACTGACATTTTTCTGTTTGAATGCTTTTTCAATCAGGGGCAGCCGTTCAGCCACCTCTGGTAAATCGATTTTGTTCAAGGCCACCACCTGCGGTTTCTTGCCCAATTCGGGATCGAACAATGCCAGTTCAGCGTTAATCTGGGCGTAGTCCGCCAATGGGTCGGCCGAAGTGCCGTCCAGTAAATGGATCAATACCTTTGTTCGTTGGATGTGTTTAAGAAACGCGTCTCCCAAACCGAGTCCGGTGTGCGCGCCTTCAATCAAACCGGGAATATCCGCCAGTACCAGGGTGACTTCGTCGTTCAATACAGCCACACCCAGGTTAGGGATCAGGGTGGTAAAAGGGTAATTGGCAATTTTCGGTTTGGCATTGGTGACCGCCGCCAGCAGGCTCGACTTGCCGGCGTTGGGCATGCCGATGATACCAATATCCGCAATCAGCTTGAGTTCCAGGTGCAGCGTCTTCTCCTGCCCCGGCTCGCCCTTTTCCGCGATGCGCGGTGCCTGACGGCGGGCATTGGCGAATCTGGGGTTTCCCCTCCCGCCGCGTCCTCCCTGGCAAGCCACAAACACATCTCCGCTTTCAACCAGATCAAATAACACATCCACGCTGGACTTGTCGCGTACCAGCGTTCCGGGCGGCACCTCGATCACCAGATCGGGTGCTGACTTTCCGGTCATATTGTTCACGCCTCCGCGTTTGCCGTCTTCCGCTTTGTATACGCTACGGTGGCGGAAAACTTCGAGCGTGTTCATGTGCGGGTTAACCCGAAAAACAATATCGCCGCCCTTGCCCCCATCCCCGCCATCGGGGCCGCCGCGGTTGACATACTTTTCCTTATGGAAATGGACCATGCCATCCCCGCCTTTTCCGGAGCTGACTTCAATTTCGACTTCATCAACAAACATGGGCTTATTATAAAGCAGGTATTATTTATCCATAAAAATTGAGGAGAGGCAATCGGTATGACTGTCTCTCCTCAATTATTCTTCGTCTGTGATTTGGGTGAATTATTTTTTGAATTTCTTGGCCAGCAGATCTTTCAAGGTCGGAGTGCCGATCTCCTGCAGTTCGTAGCGTACGCGCTGCATGGGTTTGTTGACCTTGATCACGCGCGTCAGATCGATGGGAGTAGCCGAGATGACCATGTCCACGTCGGAGCGATTGATGGTTTGTTCCAAATCCGCGATCATGGCGTCGCCGTAACCCATGGCCGGCAGGATCGGCCCGGTGCCTGAATACTTTTGGTAGGTCGCCGCAATGCTGCCCACTGCGAAAGGCCGCGGGTCGACGATTTCAGCCGCTCCGAAGCGCCGCGCCGCCACCCAGCCTGCACCGTATTTCATCTCGCCGTGGGTCAGGGTCGGGCCGTCTTCAATCACCAATACACGCTTTCCTTTGATGCCGGAGGGATCGTCCACGAACAGCGGGGAAGCCGCTTCGATGATAACCGCTTCGGGATTGATGCGGGTGAGCGATTCGCGTACTTTGATCACGTTTTCCGGGTCAGCGGTATCGACTTTGTTGATCACAAAAGCATCCGCCAGGTGCAGGTTGGTCTCACCGGGATGGTAGCTGACCTCGTGTCCAGGCCGGTGCGGGTCGGCTACGACGATGGAGAAATCAGGCACGTAGAACGAGAAATCATTGTTGCCGCCGTCCCATAAAACGATGTCGACTTCACTTTCCGCCTGGTGCAGGATGTCCGCGTAATCCACGCCAGCGTACACGATCACGCCATTGTCGAGGTGCGGTTCGTATTCCTCGCGTTCCTCGATGGTGCATTCGTGTTTATCCAGGTCGGCGTAGGACGCGTAACGCTGTACACGCTGTTTGACCAGGTCGCCGTACGGCATGGGGTGGCGGATGGCCGCGACTTTGTATCCCATTTCGATCAGGATTTTGGAAACAGCGCGCGTCGTCTGGCTCTTGCCGGAGCCGGTGCGCACGGCGCAAACCGAAACTACCGGTTTGCTGGATTTGATTTGCGTGGTGTGTGTGCCCATCAGGCGGAAATCCGCCCCGGCCGCGAGAACTTGCGAAGCTTTGTGCATGACGTACTCGTGCGGTACGTCGCTGTAGGCAAAAACGACTTGATCGACATTATGCTGCTTGATCAGCGAATTCAACTCGCTTTCCGGATAGATCGGAATTCCTTCCGGATACAGCTCTCCCGCCAATTCTTTCGGATACTTGCGTCCCTCGATATTCGGGATTTGAGTGGCTGTGAAAGCAACGACTTCATACTCCTGATTGCCGCGGTAGTAAGTGTTGAAATTATGAAAATCTCGCCCGGCGGCTCCCATGATGATAGTTTTAATTCGACCCATTCATTTCTCCTTTTTTTGATTATTAATTTTTACATCACTTCGGGAACTTCAATTCCCAATAAACTCAAACTGTTGGCGATCACCTGCCTGGCCGCTGCCACCATGCGCAGGCGGAAATTCCGCGTGCTGCCCTCGGCGGTTAAAACCGGGCAATTGTTGTAGAAATTGCTGAATACTTTGGCAAGTTCGAAGGCATAATTCGCAATCAACAGCGGACGCATGTCTTTGGCAGCGCGCTGCACTTCCTGCGGAAAACGTGTCAGGTAATCCACCAATTCCACTTCATCTTTGGATAATGTATACCCCACATGCGTGCTTTCGGGTATGGAGAATTGTACTTTTCTGAGTATGCTATTTGCCCTGACCGCAGCGTATTGGATATAAGGCGCTGCCTGACCGTTGACGTCCATGGCAGCGTTCCAATCGAAAGTGATAATCTTGGTGTTATCACGGTTTAACAGCGAATATTTTATGGCGCCGATGGCAACCGAGCGCGCGATTACTGCCTTGAGGTCGTCGGTTAAATCCGGGTTTTTCTCCTCCACAATTACCCGCGCGCGTTTTTCCGCCTCAGTGATCAGGTCCTCCAGCAGCACCACCGTTCCCTCGCGCGAGGCAATGGTGACGTTGCCGGGCAGGTTTACGATCTCGTATGCCAGATGGTAGCAATTCTCTGCCCAGGGATAGCCCATCAGCTCCATCACTTTGAAGATCTGCTGCATATAAAGAGACTGGCGCACGTCGATCACGTAGACGGATTGGTCAAGCGCATATTCATCGAATTTTTGAATAGCCAATGAAAGATCCTTGGTCGAGTAAAGCGAAGTGCCATCAGAGCGTAAAATGACCAGCACGCG
>ENA-UOYA01004822-UOYA01004822.1-activated-sludge-metagenome-genome-assembly--contig:-NODE-4822-length-11023-cov-9.830598_pt1 | contig 11023 bp, 10 predicted proteins | sample MGYA00238163_ERZ764804 | MGnify/ENA primary metagenome ERZ764804 (study PRJEB28919, sample SAMN05720223) | activated sludge metagenome | isolation source: Anaerobic digester | place: Hong Kong...
AATAAACAAACAATAAGAGTGTGTTCACGCTTCTGGACATCCCGGGTAATGTGGACACACTCCGGATTTACAGGAGCGTGATTAAGTTTGGGAAATAAAAAAAACGACATCCGCATGGTTGCGTTAAAAATGCTTAAGGCCGCCGTGGATATTGACGAATCGCTTGTAAAAATCCTAAAGTCGCAGATAAAGAGGCTCGGTCAAATGGCAAAGGGCAAAACCGACGTCGAAGAGCTGCAAAAGATAAACGCCCTTATAAAAAACATCATAATAGCGCTTTGTCTGGCTGAAGAGAAAATAAAAACCGGTATGGAATTATATTTAAGCGACCGCGCCGACGACAAGCACAAGCCGAGAAAATGATTATGCCCTTTGCCCGCCCCTCTCCTTGAGGCGCATAGCGTTACTTAGTATGCGCTTTCTAAGGCGCATGCTCTTGGGAGTGACCTCCAAAAGCTCGTCCTCGGCGAGAAACTCCAGCGCTTCCTCAAGACTTAAGCGCTTGGGCGGGATAAGCCGCAATGCGTCGTCGCTGCCGGCGGCGCGTATATTGGTCATGTGCTTTCTCCTGCATACGTTGACGACGATATCCTCTTTTTTTGGGGACATTCCCACCACCATACCCTCGTACACCGGCGTGCCCGGGCCGATAAACAGCACGCCGCGCTCCTGCGCGTTGTAAAGCCCGTAGGTCACGGCCTCGCCCGTCTCATGCGCTATCAGCGAGCCGGTGTAGCGGCGCACTATCTCGCCCTTATATGGCACATAACCCTCGAAAATGGAATTGAGCACGCCCTCGCCGCGCGTGTCTGTCATAAATTCGTTGCGGTAGCCTAAAAGCCCGCGGGCCGGTATCACATACACAAGGCGCATGCGGCCCCCGGCGGGCGACATCTGCACAAGCTCGCCGCGCCGCGCGCCCATCTTCTCCATCACCGCGCCCATGAACTGCTCCGGCACGTCGATGACAATGCGCTCGGCTGGCTCCATAAGCTGCCCGTTTTCCTCGCGCATCAGCACCCTCGGCGTGCTTACGGCGAATTCGTAGCCCTCGCGGCGCATGGTCTCTATGAGTATCGAAAGGTGCATCTCGCCGCGCCCGGCGACCCTGAAGCTTTCGGTGGTCTCGCCGTCGGACACGCGAAGCGACACGTCGCGCAAAAGCTCCTTGTAAAGGCGGTCCCTTAATTGCCTGGAGGTGACGAATCTGCCTTCCCTGCCGGCGAAGGGGCTGTCGTTGACCGAAAAGGTCATCTCCACCGTAGGCTCGCTGATATTTACAAAGGGCAAAGGCTCGGGCGCGTCCGCCGACGTCACCGTCTGGCCGATATTGACGCTTTCAATGCCGGAAAAGCACACAATATCGCCGCTCGACACGCTTTCGGCGGGTATGCGCTTAAGGCCCTCGATGCGGTAGACGTTCACTACCTTTGCGCGGTACGGGGCGACCCGCCCGCTGTAATCGCATACCATGACCTCCTGACCTGCGCGCAAAACCCCGCGCTCGACGCGCCCCGTCGCCAGGCGGCCCACATAGTCGCTGTAGTCGAGGGAGGACACCAGAAGCTGGAGCGCGCCGTCGTCGTCCCTTTTAGGCGCGGGGATATGCGAGAGGATGGCCTCAAAGAGCGCGGCAAGGTCCTTGGCCTGCCCGTCCCAGGTCAGGGACGCGGTGCCCGAACGCCCCGAGCAGTATATTATCGGGCTGTCGAGCTGCTCGTCGGACGCGCCCAGGTCCATGAGAAGCTCCAGCACCTCGTCGGCGGCCTTAAGCGGCCGCGCGTCGGGGCGGTCCACCTTGTTTATCACCACTATGACCTTGTGCCCCAGCTCCAGCGCCTTGGTAAGCACAAATCTGGTCTGGGGCATGGGGCCCTCGGCGGCGTCCACCAAAAGCAGCACGCCGTTGACCATCTTGAGCGCGCGCTCCACCTCGCCGCCGAAGTCGGCGTGGCCGGGGGTGTCCACGATGTTTATTTTCACGCCCTTATAACGCACGGAGGCGTTTTTTGCTAAAATAGTGATGCCGCGCTCGCGCTCTAACGCGTTGTTGTCCATCACCCGCTCCTCGACCACCTGGTTTTCGCGCCACACGCCGCCCTGCTTCAAAAGCTCGTCCACAAGGGTGGTCTTCCCGTGGTCCACATGGGCTATTATGGCTATATTGCGGATATTGTCGTTTGTTGTCAAAGTATCTTCTCCCCTTGCTGGAGGTGAAATTAGAGGTCAGAGGGCGGAGGTCAGAGATCAGAAGTCGGAGGGCGGAGGGCGGGGGTCGGAAGTGGGGCGCGCAGCAGCGCACGCATGCCCGGCGCCATATACAGCGAGCCGCATATGATTACGGCGCCCGAACGGCCGGCGGCCTTTTTTGCCGCCGCCACAGCGCCGGCGTAGTTAAGCCCGTACGGCCGCGCCTGCGGGCAGAATCGCGAGGCAAGGTCGGCCAGCGCCTGAGATGGCAGTGCCCTGGGATTATCCGGCTCCACCGCGAAAAACGCCGAGCTGCGCCGCGCTATCTTTTCCGCGCAGTAGGCGTAATCCTTGTCCCGAAGCATGCCCATGACGGCAGCGAGCCTGCGCTTGGCTACAAGGCTGTCCATGGCGCGGCAGAGCGCGTCAATCCCGTCGGGGTTGTGGGCGCCGTCGAGCAGCACCGCGGGACTGCCTCCAAAAAGCTCCAGCCTGGCGGGGAAAAACGTCTCCGAAAGGCCCGCCCGCACAGCCTCGTCCGGTATGACGAGGCCGCGGCTTCGCAGCGCCCCGACCGCCTCCAGCGCGGTTATGGCGTTGAGGCACTGGTGGTATCCCAAAAGCCTCAGGCTGTACGCCGCGCCCTTGTACCTGAAGGACGAGCCGGAAAGCGTGCATTCCACATCCGAAAGGGCGCCGGCGTCGGCCATGCGCAGGGGTATGCCCTTTTCGGCGGCGCGCTCCCGTATGACGGAAAGCACCTCCGGCTCCTGCGACGGATAGCATACGGCAGCGCTTCCCGCCTTTAGGATTCCGCATTTTTCTTTGGCTATGTCGAAAAGCTTCGAGCCGAGCACGCTCGTATGGTCGCAGGCTATATGGGTGAGCACCGCGCAAAGCGGCGCCGGTATCACATTGGTGGCGTCAAGGCGCCCGCCAAGTCCGGTTTCCAGCGCCACGACCTGGCAGCCGCTTCTTTTAAAATGCAAAAACGCGGCGGCTGTGATAATCTCAAACTCGGTTGGGCTGTCGCCCTCCGCCGCCATCCGCTCGGCGTGGACGCGCACGCTCTCCACCGCCGATGCGAGCTCGTCGTCGGCGATATAGCGCCCGTCCACGGCTATGCGTTCGTTAAAGCATTCCACATAGGGCGATATGTACCGCCCGGTACGGTAGCCCGCCCGGCAAAGCACCGACGCCAAAAGCGCGGTGACCGAGCCCTTGCCGTTGGTCCCCGCCACATGCACAAAGCGCGCCGCGTCCTGCGGGTTGCCCGTAAGGGCGCACAGCCGGCGTATGCGGGAAAGTCCCGGCTTTGAGCCGAACCTCTCCTTTGAATGGATATAGCTAAGGGCTTCGTCATATGTCAAAGATAATCACCCATCCTGCGGCCGACGCGGGATGTCCCCCATATCGGCAAAAGAAAGGCGCAAACGACTGTTAAAACGGCTTGACAGGCGCGTATTTTACATTCGGTCAAGTCGTTTATAATATCGTCTGCGGCCGTAAGGTTTATACGCTCGCGCGTCGCTTCACGCGCCTAAGTACGCTTTTTTCACCTTGTCGTTTTCCATGAGCTCCTTGGCGTCCCCGCTCATGACCACGCGCCCGGTCTCCAGCACATAGGCCCGGTTGGCGATGGAAAGGGCCATCTTGGCGTTCTGCTCCACTAAAAGCACCGTCACGCCGGAGCGGTTGACCTCCTTGATGATTTCGAATATCTCCTTGACGAGGATGGGAGAAAGCCCCATCGACGGCTCGTCTAAAAGCAGCATCTTCGGCCGCGACATCAATGCGCGCCCTATCGCCAGCATCTGCTGCTCGCCCCCGGAGAGGGTGCCCCCGAGCTGGCGCTTGCGCTCCCGAAGGCGCGGGAAACGGTCGTAGACCGCTTTGCGGCTTTTTACCAGGCTCTCCGGAGTGTCCTTAATGCAGTAGGAGCCCATCTGAAGGTTTTCCTTCACCGTAAGGTTGGCGAATATCCGGCGGCCCTCCGGGGCCTGGGCGAGCCCTAATTCGACTATACGGTGGGCCTCCATCTCCAAAAGGTTTTTCCCCATAAAGGTTATCTCGCCGTTTCTTGGCTTAAGAAGGCCGGATATGGTCTGCAGCGTGGTGGTTTTTCCGGCGCCGTTGGCGCCGATAAGCGACACGATCTCGCCCTCGCGCACAGAGAGCGACACATCCTTTATGGCGTGGATGCCGCCGTAGTACACGTTCAGGTTGCTGACTTCAAGCATGGCTTTGCCCTCCTTCACTCGCCGAGGTACGCGGCGATAACCTTCGGATCGTTGACCACCTCGTCGGGCGTGCCCTGGCATATGGTCATACCGTAATCCAGCACAAGTATACGCTCGCATATCCCTAAGACAAGGCTCATATCGTGCTCTATAAGAAGGATGGTCACGCCGAAGCGTTCGCGGATAAGCGAAATGGTCTGCATGAGCTCCTTTGTTTCGGTCGGGTTCATGCCGGCGGCCGGCTCGTCCAGAAGCAAAAGCTTGGGGTCGGTGGATAGCGCCCGCGCTATCTCCAGCTTGCGCTGGCGGCCGTACGGCAGGTTGTCGGCCAGCATGTCGGCGCATTCGCGAAGCTCGAAAACGTCCAGAAGCGACAGCGCCTTTTGGCGGACATGCTCCTCCTCGCGCCAGAAGCTCCCCAGCCGGAACATGGCGCCCAGCACCGAGTACCTCATCTGGAAATTGGACGCTATCATAACGTTTTCCAAAACGGTCAGGTTCTTAAAAAGCCGGATGTTCTGGAATGTTCGGGCGACTCCGCGGCGTACGAGCTGGTCGGGTCGGATCCTCCGCCCCACCGGTTTTCCCATGAGCGTCATGGAGCCGTCGGTAGGTTTGTAAACGCCCGTTAAAAGGTTAAATACCGTGGTCTTGCCGGCGCCGTTCGGGCCGATTAGCCCCACAAGCTCACCCTTTTTAAGCTCGATATTGAAGTCGGTAAGCGCCTTTAATCCCCCGAAGGCAATACTGAGATGCTCCGTTTTTAAAATGCACTCTTCCATATCTCAGCACTCCTTCCCCTGCGCGGCGCGCGCCTTCCTCTTAAATCGTGCAAACGGGTCCCTCTCTTTTCTGAAAACGGCCATCCAGTAGCGTATGGCGCGCACAAGCGAAAATTCGTAGGTTCCGAAAAGGCCGGAGGGCTTGAATATCATAAGGACGATGAGCGCCGCCGAATAGGCCAGCATACGGTAATCTGCAAAACCCCGCAAAAGCTCCGGCAGTATGGTGAGCAGCACGGCGGCCACGATGGAGCCCGTAAAGCTGCCGAGCCCTCCCAGCACGACGATGATTATTATCTCCACCGAGCGCATAAACCCGAAGTTCTGCGCCCCCAGTATGCCGATATAATGGGCGTAAAGCCCGCCCGCTATGCCTGCGAAAAAGGCCGCGATGGTGAATGCCAGCGTCCTGTAATAGGTGTTGTGAACGCCGCAGGCCTCGGAGGCTATATCGTTTTCGCGGATGGCGAGGATGGCCCGCCCGTGTCTTGAGCGCATAAGGGTAGTCAGCAGCGTGACCGATATGACGCAGACGATAAAGGCCACGGGCAGCGTGGAAAGCCTGGGGATGCCCCGAAGTCCCTGCGCCCCGCCGGTGAACTTGAGGTTTTCGATGAGCACCCGTATAATCTCGCCGAAGCCCAAAGTGATGATGGCAAGATAATCGCCCCTCAGTCTAAGGGCCGGTATGCCTATGATAACGCCCGATACGGCGGCCAAAAGCCCGCCCAGAAGAAGCCCGGCCGCGAATATATGGTAGCCCTCCAAGCCCGCCGACTGCATGGCCTTGTAGAACAGCCCCGCGGTGTAGCCGCCTATCGACATAAACCCGGCATGCCCGAGTGCGATCTGCCCGAGGCAGCCTGTCGTGAGGTTTAAGCTCACCGCCAATATAACGTTGATGCACACTACAACGAGTATGCCGCTGTAATAATTATTGATAACCTTAGTCGTTCTCAGCAGCATGAGCACGCCGAACATCAGGGCGACGGCGGCGAAATTTATAAGCGTTGCGTTTCTTACGTCCTTATTCACCACTCATCACCTAAACCTTTTCCCTGATATTCTTGCCTAAGATGCCCGACGGTTTTACGAGGAGCACCACGATGAGGATGCCGAACACCACGGCGTCGGCGAGCTGCGAGGATATATACGCCTTTGTGAGGCTTTCCGCAAGCCCCATGACGATGCCGCCCAGCATGGCGCCCGGAATGATGCCTATGCCTCCGAGCACGGCGGCCACAAACGCTTTAAGCCCCAGCATGGAGCCGAGGGTAGGCTCTACGAGCGGATAGGCGTTGGAGTAAAAGACGGAGCCCACCGCCGCCAGCGCCGAGCCTATGGCAAAGGTCACCGATATGGTGCGGTTGACGTTTATCCCCATAAGGCGCGAGGCTCCCTCGTCCTCGCTCACGGCGCGCATGGCCTTGCCTGTCTTGGTAAGCTTGACGAACAGGTTCAGGGCTATCATCAAGGCCACCGACACAACTATTGTCAGCATAGTGTTAAAGGGCACCTGCACCTCGGATATCTTCAGTGGCTCCACGTCGAACACCTGCGGAAAGGGCCTGAAGTTCGGCGTGAATATAAGCATGAAGAGGTTTTGCAAAAACAGGCTCATCCCGATGGCGGTGATAAGCGAGCAAAGCCGGGGGGCGCTGCGCAGCGGCCTGTATGCGATAAGCTCGATGAGCACGCCAAGCACGATGCAGAAAGCCACGCTTACCACGATGCACAGCCAGACGGGCAGCCCCAGCGATATAAACTGCGGTATGCTTACCAGCGAAATGTAGGAGCCCACCATTATAATATCACCGTGCGCGAAGTTGATGAGCTTTACAATGCCGTACACCATGGTATAGCCGATGGCTATCAGGGCGTATATGCTGCCTATCTGCAGACCGTTTATAATCTGCTTGATAAAATCGATCATAGTATCCTCCCGTTTGCACGCCCGTCCGCGACAGGACAGGTAAAAATACGCCGCCCGAAGCTTCGTCGCCCCTCATGCAAAAAAGCCCTCCTGAAGCCTTGAACACCGCCAGCTTACCCGGCGTACGCGCTCAAGCCGCCAGGATGGCTTCTCTGCGGCCGGCTGAAAGCGGAAAAAGGCCGGCCATTAAAATTAAGGGCATCCGGAGCGGCGGTAAGGCCGTTCCGGATGCTGACGAATGTCAACGCTCAGGTCACGGAGAAACCCTCGTATAGAAGTTGTATTCGCCGTTGTCAATCTTTATGACCGTAACGTCCTTGGTGGGGTCGCCGACATAGGTGCCGTCGCCGTACGAGATGTTGCCGGAAACGCCGGCGTAGTTGGTCTTTGCAAGCTCCTCGTTTATAGCGGCCCAATCGGTGGAGCCGGCGGCCTCAATGGCGTTGGCGAGGATGTAGGCGGCGTCGTAAGCAAGGGCGGCAAGCGCGTTTGGCTTAACGCCGTATTTCTTTTCATAGTTGGCGACAAACGCCTTGACTTTTTCGTCGGTATCGCCTACGAAATAATGGTTTGTGAAGTAGACGTTGTTAACCACTGAGTATTTCTCCTCGGCGAGGACGTCCAGAACGCCGTCCCAGCCGTCGCAGCCTAAAAGCGGCTTGTTAAAGCCCAGGGCTCTGGCCTGCGTGGCGATAAGAGCGTCGGTGCCGTAATAGTCGGGGACATAGATAGCGTCGGGGTCTTCGGCCTGGATAGCCGTCAGCTCCGCGTTGAAATCGGTGGCGTCCTTGCTGTAGCCCTTTATGGCCACGACCTCCATGCCGAGCTCCTCGGCCTTTTCCTTGAAGGACTCATGCAGGCCGTCGGAATAGTCGTCCGAGGTGTTGTAGATGATAGCCACCTTCTGGACATTGAGGTTCTCCTTAGCAAACACGGCCATCATGGAGCCCTGGAAGGGGTCTATGAAGCAGGAGCGGAAGATATTGTCGCCGGCCTTGGTCACGTCCACATGGGTGGCGGTGGGCGTGATCATCGGGATGCCTTCCTCGGCCGCCAGTGGCGCCACGGCCAGCGTGGGCTTGGTCGTGACGTCGCCCAGAAAAGCGACGATATTCTCGTTGTTCATAAGCTTGTTGAAGGCGTTGACGGCTTCTGTCGGGTCGCCCTTCTCGTCCTCGCACTGGTATTTGATCTGCTTTCCGAGAATACCGCCTTTTTCGTTGATTTCTTCAAACGCAAGATCGGCCGCGTTCCTCACGGCGATGCCGTAAACGGCTACGTCTCCTGTCAGCGGCGCAAGCCCGCCTATGAGGATGGTGTTTTCGTCCTCCTGATTGCAGGCCGACAGCGGAACCAGCAGCAGCATAGCCGCCAGGACCAATGCTATTTTTTTCATCATTATGTACCCTCCTTGCCATTATCGGCCCGGCTTTGCTCCAGCCGGCGCCAATTTCTAATAATTATACTAATATTTACGGCATAAATCAAGGTAGAAATTTAAGAAAATGTTCACAATGTTAAAATTATCGGATGCCCGTCAAAAAATCATTTTAAACAATATAAGCAAAACATGCCCATGCCGCGTCCTTTTTTACCAGGTCCCGGCTTGTTGGCGGCGGGTTTTTCAATACATTATTGCCAAACCGCCTGTTTTATGTTAACTTGTTTTTTATTTTTCTCAGCGCCCGTCCGCGGCATTTTGCGCTTGAAATCGGCCGGCCGCTGGTTTATAATATAATGAATGATGAATAATTCCAGCCCGAAAGCCTCCCGTCAGGCCCGGCTTTCCGGGGCTTCCATCAAAATATTCAGCTTTACGCAGGAGAGGGTTTTAAATGTCGCTCGCTATCACAAAAAAGCTTACGTCCGCGAAAAAGGAGAAGCCCGACGAAGAAAGGCTCGGGTTCGGCAACTATTTTACCGACCACATGTTCATTATGGACTATATCGAGGGAAAGGGCTGGCACGACGCGCGCATCGTCCCCTACGCCCCGCTGTCGCTTGAGCCGTCGGCCATGGTCCTGCATTACGGGCAGGAGGTGTTCGAGGGGCTTAAGGCGTACCGTGCCGACGACGGCCGCGTGCTCCTGTTCCGCCCGGAGAAGAATATGGAGCGCCTTAACGTCTCCAACGACCGCCTGTGCATCCCGCCCGTCGACGTGGACGACGCTGTAAAGGCCGTAAAGGAGCTGGTGCGGACCGACATCGACTGGGTCCCCAAAGCGCCCGGCACCTCCCTTTATATCCGGCCGTTCATCATAGCGGTCGATCCGTTTTTAGGCGTGCGCCCGGCCAAGCATTACCTTTTTATCATCATCCTTTCGCCCGTCGGCGCCTATTACCCCGAGGGGCTTAACCCGGTCAAGATTTACGTCGAGGACAAATATGTGCGGGCCGTCCGGGGCGGCGTGGGCTATACCAAAACGGGCGGCAACTACGCGGCCTCCATCCGCGCCCAGCACGACGCCCACAAGAAGGACTATACCCAGGTGCTGTGGCTGGACGGCGTCCACCGCAAATACATCGAAGAAGTGGGCACCATGAACGTCTTCTTTAAAATCGGCGGCACGGTCGTCACCCCCGCCGCCAAGGGCAGCATCCTCGCCGGCATCACCCGCATGTCCTGCATCGAGCTTCTGAAAAGCTGGGGCGACGCCGTCGAGGAGCGCGACCTTTCCATAGACGAGGTGTTCGACGCCGCACAAAACGGCCTTTTGGAGGAAGCCTTCGGCACCGGCACGGCCGCCGTCATATCCCCCATAGGCGAGCTTAACTACGGCGGCAAAATCATATCCATAAACGGCGGGCGCATAGGGCCTGTCTCCCAGCGCCTCTACGATACCCTCACCGGCATACAGTGGGGCCGCATCGAGGATACCTTCGGCTGGACGCAGACCCTCTAAAAGCCAAGCGCCCATGCCGTACACAAACAACCACCGTGCAAAGGGGTCTTACTGTGTACAAATGGTTCTCCCGCTCGCTTTATATAACGCTGCCCGCCTGCTTTGTGATCCGCGTGCTGCAGTATTACACCGTCATAGACGAGCAGACGGGCTACTTCGTAAACGACAGCGCCTTTTCCCACGCGGTTAATATCTGCCTTATAGCCTCCGCCCTGCTTTACTGTGCGCTTTTGGCCGCGGCCGGCAAGGACCCGAAGCCAAGAAATAAAAGCGGACGCCTTTGGCTCTCCTATGAATCGGCGTACGATAAAGCGCTTTTATGCGTGCCTGCGGCTCTCGGCGCGCTCACGGCCTTTATCGCGCCGGGCAAAAGCGGATTCTTCGGCCTTGTCATGGCCTGTTGCCTTTTGGGGACAACGGCGGCGCTGGGCCTTCTTATGGCCGGGCGGCCGGGCGAAAAGGACGAGCTGCTCCAGCTTTTGCTTCTGGCGCCGGTGGCCTACTATATTCTGCGGCTCATATTCACGTTCGACGCCTACACCCGGGTGGCCAACATCTCCTCCTATATGCTGGAGCTTTTCACCGCGTGCTTTCTCGCGCTTTTCGCCATGAACTTCGCCAAGTTCCTCTACCGCGACGGCAGCAGGAAAACCCTTCTTTTTACCGGCGCCATGGCGATTTCCGGCATATGCGCGTCCACGCTTCCGGCGCTCGTCGTCCTTATCCTCGGATTTGCCTACCAGATGGACGCCGACATAATCCGCCCCTTCACCCAGCTTTTCGACCTTGCCATGGGCATTTTTATCGTCCTCACCATCCGCAAGCTGCGCGGCACCCCGCCCGCCGCGCCTGAAGCGGACGTTTCCGGCGAACCCGTTGCGGGGGAATGAATGGTTAAAGGATGTGGTTTTTTTGAGTTGGACAAAAGAAAACTTGGCCGCAGTCATTACATTACCAATAAGAAAACCCAAAAGT
>ENA-UOYA01004823-UOYA01004823.1-activated-sludge-metagenome-genome-assembly--contig:-NODE-4823-length-11022-cov-4.062642_pt1 | contig 11022 bp, 5 predicted proteins | sample MGYA00238163_ERZ764804 | MGnify/ENA primary metagenome ERZ764804 (study PRJEB28919, sample SAMN05720223) | activated sludge metagenome | isolation source: Anaerobic digester | place: Hong Kong...
GGACGGCGACAGTCCTGCGGCTATGCGTTATACCGAGGTCCGGATGGCCAAGATGGCGGAAGCCATGTTGGAAGATATCGATGAAGATACGGTGGACTTTGTCCCCAACTATGATGAATCTTTAAAAGAGCCTTCCGTACTGCCGGCCAAGATTCCGGCGCTGCTTGTCAACGGTTCCGACGGTATCGCCGTCGGCATGGCTACCAATATTCCTCCCCACAATCTGCGGGAGGTAATCAATGGTTTGGTGATGCTCATCGATAATCCCGACGTGGAAATCGAAGAGCTGATGACGGCCATCAAAGGACCGGACTTCCCCACCGGCGGGATTATCTTAGGCCGGGAAGGTATCCGGGATGCCTATATGACCGGTCGTGGTTCCATCAAGGTCCGGGCCCGTACCTCTATTGAGCCCATGCCCAAGAATAAACACCGTATCGTAGTTACGGAGATTCCTTACCAGGTAAACAAGGCGCGCCTCATCGAGAATATCGCCCAGTTGGTTAAGGATGGCAACATTGACGGCATCACCGACTTAAGAGATGAGTCTGACCGCCGCGGTATGCGCATCGTCATCGAACTGCGTGCAGATATTGTGCCCGATGTTATCTTAAATAAACTCTTTAAACATACTCAGCTGCAAGGCTCCTTCGGTGTGATCAACCTGGCCCTGGTTAACGGCCGGCCCCGGGTACTCACCTTAAAGGAGATGCTGTACTATTATCTGGAACACCAGAAAGATGTAGTGACCAGAAAATGCCGTTTTGAATTAGCAAAAGCGGAAGAACGCGCCCATATCCTGGAAGGTTTTAAGATTGCCCTGGATAATCTGGACGCCGTGATTCATACCATCAGGGACAGCGCCAACGCTGATATCGCCAAGGCCGCCCTCATGGAAAAATTTAAACTGAGTGACCGTCAGTCTCAGGCTATCCTGGATTTACGCCTGCAACGTCTGACCGGTCTGGAGCGCCAGAAGATTGATGATGAGTATATTGATGTCTTAGGTACCATCGATTATTTGAAGGGCGTCCTGGCCGATGGCCATAAAGTTTTGGAAATCATTAAGGCGGACCAGCTGGAAAAAGCTAAGAAGTTCGGCGACGAACGCCGTACGGAAATTTCTGCCGATGTAAAAGATATGCAGGAGATCGACCTGATTGCGAATGAGGATATTGTGATCACCATCAGCAATCACGGTTACATTAAACGCCAGACCACCGTTAACTTTAAGGCGCAACGCCGGGGCGGCGTGGGCAAGATGGGCGGCGGCGGTAAAAAGGAAGATGATTTTACCGAGCATATGTTCCTGGCTACTACCCATGACTATGTCCTCTTCTTTACCAACAAAGGACGCGCTTATCAGCTGCGTGGTTACGAGATTCCGGAAGCCGGCCGTACGGCTAAAGGCACCGCCATCATCAACCTGTTGCCGTTTGCTCCGGGTGAGCGGATTACGGCGGTCATTAACGGCAGTACGTTTGGCGCGGCCAGATATCTGTTCATGGCTACCAACCACGGCAGTGTCAAGAAAACGAGAGTGGAAGATTTTGCTTCCGTCCGTAAGAACGGTCTTATGGCCATCAACCTGAACGACGGCGAAGAATTAATCAGCGTGCGTCTCACCGACGGTCAGGCGCATATCTTCATGGCTACCCGTAAAGGTATCGCCATCCTCTTTAAGGAAGAAGATGTGCGGTGTATGGGCAGACAAGCCCACGGTGTCAAGGGTATTAAGTTGAGACCCGGCGACCTGGTAGTGGCTATGGATACGGTAACCAGTGAAGCGGCCGAAGTCCTCACCGTTTCGGAAAAAGGTTTTGGCAAACGCAGCTCCATTAAGCTGTATAATCCCCAGACCCGCGGCGGTATGGGCCATATCAACTATAAGATTGCGGACAAGACCGGTAACGTGGCCGGCATGACCATGGTACATCCTGGCGAAGACTTGTATCTGATTACGGTTAAGGGCATCATCATCCATATGCTGGTTAATGATATCCGGGAAACCGGACGCAGCACCAGCGGTGTTATCATGGTGACCTTAAATGACGGCGATCTGGTTTCGGCTATTGCTTCTGTGGCTCCGGAAGATACGGTGGCGGCACAGCGCCAGGAAGAATATCAGACCGAGGTTAAGGCAGCGGTGCAAGCGGAGGCGGCCGCTCCCCAGAACGAAACACCGGCCGATGTGCAACAGTTGGCAGACCGGGCTGAAGAAGCTGCGGCTGAGGAAAAAGCTGCGGCAGCAAAAGCAAATCCGGCAGAAGAACCCAAAAAGTAGTCCTTTAAATAGGATACAAATGTGCAATAAGAATGGACGGACAGCTTTCTCTGAAAGCTGTCCGTTTTTTGTCCCTGTCGTGAAGAGGAGTGGATTTTCGAGATACTGTAACAAATGTTTCACGTGAAACAAATTAAAACTTTTCGTGAAGAAAATGTTACAAAATTATTGACAAGGTATTTTTTTGGTGTTATATTTACACTCAAATCCCCGCTTAGAGGGATAACTGTCATCATAACTTCATATTGTAAGGGAAAGAGGTATCATCATGAGTGGTTTAGCAGTTGTAGTTTTTGCGATTGTTGTTTTTATCTGTGCCTACTGTTTTTACGGCCGCTGGCTGGTAAAGACCTGGGGCATTGATCCGGACGCCAAGACGCCGGCTTATCGTTTTGAAGACGGCAAAGATTTTACGCCGGCCTCCAAGTTTACGGTTTTCGCCCATCAATTTAGTTCTATCACCGGCGCCGGTCCTGTAACCGGTCCTATTATCGCCGCAGCTTTCGGCTGGGTTCCGGCTCTGTTGTGGCTCCTGATCGGCGGCGTGTTCTTTGGTGCCGTGCAAGATTTTACCGCCCTGTATGCTTCCGTTAAAAACGACGGCAAGTCCATGGGCAAGATTATTGAAAAGTATGTAGGCAAGCTGGGCGGCCGCATGTTCTTAATGTTCTGCTGGCTGTTCTCCCTGCTGGTAATCGCAGCCTTCTCCGACATTATGGCCAGCACTTTTAATGGTTTTGCCAAGGATGGCAGCCAGCTGGTACCTAACGCTGCCGCTGCTTCCATTTCCGTTATCTATATTTTCGTTTCTATGATTTTTGGTCTGTTAGTACGCAAGTTCAAGATTACCGGAACTACCGAATTAGTTCTGGGTATCATCTGCATGGTGGCCATGATTGCTGCCGGTATCGCTAATCCGATGTTTGCTTCTCGTACTACCTGGCTGTACATGACCTACGGTTATTGCTTCATCGCTTCTATCCTGCCGATGTGGCTCTTAATTCAGCCCCGTGACTATCTGAGCGTTTTCCTGCTTTTAGGTATGATCCTGGCAGGCGTAGTTGGTATCATCGTCGGCAACCCGACCTTGAATATGCCGGCTTTCGTTGGTTTCAACGTCGGCAATAAACCCTTGTTCCCGATTTTGTTCATCACCATCGCCTGCGGCGCCGTTTCCGGTTTCCACAGCCTGGTTTCCTCCGGTACATCTTCTAAGACCGTTTCTAATGAAAAAGATATGCTCACCATCGGTTACGGCTCTATGTTGATTGAATCTACCCTGGGTGTTGTTTCTCTGGTTATCGCCTGCTCCGTAGCTGTTAACGGTGCTCTGCCCAAGGCAACCCCGTTCGCAATTTTCGGCAGCGCCATTGGTGGTTACTTCACCATGTTCGGTATCCCCAAGCTTATCAGTACTTGTATCGTGACCATGTGCGTCAGCGCCCTGGCCATGACCACCATTGATGCGGTAACCCGTATTGCCCGCATGAGCCTGCAGGAACTCCTTTCTCCGGAAGAAGGTCAGGAACTGACCGGCTGGAAAAAAGTTCTCAGCAACACTTATGTAGCAACCATCGTTACCCTGGTGCCCAGCTATCTGCTCTGCCTGGGCGGCTACCTGAATATCTGGCCGCTGTTCGGCGCTGCTAACCAGCTGCTGGCTTCTCTGGTACTGATCGGCTTAACGGTGTTCCTGCGCACCACCGGCCGTAAGGGCTGGATGTTGTACTTCCCCATGATTTTCATGTTCTGCGCAACGATGAGCGCCCTGGTTATGAGCGTGTACGGTATCTTCGGTAAGATGATGGCCGGCAAGTTCGTAGTCCTGGTAGATGGTTTACAACTGGTGGTTGCCATCTGCCTGATGGTTCTGGCGATCATGGTAGTTAAACACTGCGGCAAGGAATTGTTCGGCAGCAAGCCGGCCAAGGAAACCGCGGCTAACTAATAATTTCACAGCGAGTTAAAAATTAACGTCCGGAAGAACAAACTTCCGGACGTTTTTTATGTGCAGGATAATTTACATTTTCTTTGGGCAGAGCGCCGGAAAAGTTTCTAACCGGTACTTACTTTTGGGAGCTGGTTCCTGTAAACTTTTGCGCCGCCAGGTAGAAACATGGCAGACTGAGTAGTTGGGTTAAGGTAGAAGCCAGGACCATGGCGTTCAGGTTTTGATCGTAGAGCCAGCCTAAAGCCCAGCTGCCTAAGAACCAGCAGATACCGAAAGCGGTCTGGGAAATGCCGAAGCCGGAGGAACGGGTTTCTTTAGGAACGATACTGGTGACGGCCGCCTTGAACACGGATTCCTGGGCACCCATGCCTACACCCCAGAGCAGGATGCCGGCTATGACCACGTACAGGTTGGTAAAGTTAAAGATGAGGATGCTGAAAGGTGCAGCGACCAGGGTGGACAGGATTAAAACTTTTAGACCGTATTTATCATACATCCAGCCAAAAATTACAGCGGCGACCGCGTCGGTAAACATGGCGGCGGCGTACAGCAGCGGCAGATAATCCGGCGCTACCAGCTGTTCCCTGGAGACGTGCATGGTGATCATGTTAAAATCCAGGAAGCCGAAAGCAAAAATACAGGTGGCGGCGATGTACCACAAAAAGGGCGCGCTGATTTTGAAAGGCGTTCCGGTGGCCGCCGGTGCTTCAAAATTTTCCGGATCCGGGAACTTGCGCCAGGCGAAAATTAAAAGGGCGATGGTCAGTACCGCCGGGATAAAGAGCAGGGCAAAACAGAGCCGGTACTCCGTCACCGGAACGGAACCTTTTTTAAGCATCAGGGCTGCAAATAATAAAACGGGACCCAGGAAGGCGCCCAGCTGGTCCAGTGCTTCCTGCAGGGCAAAACTTTTACCGGCGCCCACCTGGGACGCCGCAAAAGACAGGAGCGTATCTTTGGCCGGTTTCTTGATAGCCTTGCCTGAACGTTCCAGGATGATGAGGGCGCAGGCATACATCCAGCCGTTTTCCGGCACCAGGGCCAGCAGCGGTACCGCAAATACATCTATGATATAGCCCAGCAGGGTCAGGGACCAGTAGTTTTTGGTCTTATCAGCGATGTAACCGGTCACCAGACGCAGAGAATAACCTGCCAGTTCACCCAGGCCGGAAACAAAACCGATGGTGGCGGCAGAAGCGCCCAATAAAGATAAATACGCCCCCAGGATGGAGGACGCGCCTTCATGGGTCATGTCCGAGAACATGCTCACGAAACCCATGAGGATGATAAAAGCTAAAGCAGAAGTAGAAGCAATTTTATGCATAATTTTTTCTGGACCGCCGTAGATAGGACGGTCTGCCTTTCCGTCGTTCATTATAGCACCTGGACCCGGGCTTAGCAATTTATGGCAGGAAAAATCTGTGCTCATGTTGAAGTAAAACATATTAACATTAAAAGCAGATTAAGAACCAGTAATTTTTTACCGGCCACCGCGGCTAAATTTGCCGGCGTGGTCCGCTGAGCGTCAGGAACGGAGGAATTATGGAAAAACCTATCTATGTGCTTGGACACCGGAACCCGGATACGGATTCCATCTGCGCTGCTATCGGCTATGCCTTTTTAAAGAAACAGCTGGGCGCCAACGCTATTCCTGCCCGGGCAGGGAAAATTAATCCTGAGACCCGTTTCGTGCTGGAGTATTTTCAAGTGCCGGAGCCGCTTCTGGTGCATGATTTATTTCCCTCCCTGGATGATGTGACCCTGCTGCAGACGCCAACGGTTACGCCGGAAGATACGGTGCGGAGCGTGGGTAAACTGTTAGTGGAAAATAGAAAATTAAAATCGGTACCGGTGGTGAATGCCCAGGACCAGGTGGTGGGTATTATCACCAGCAGCGATTTGGCCCGGCACTGGTATAACGAGGTCCTGCTCCGGGAACAGGAACGGGCGGATGTGAGCTGCGGCGTCATCTTGAACGAGACGGTAGCCCACGTGATGACTAAGGACGTGGTAGGTTTTAAGCTGGGCGACCTGCTCAGCGATGTGAAAGCCAGGATGCTTAGTGCTCAGTTCGTTTCTTATCCGGTTACGGACCGGGGACGCTACCTGGGTATGATTGACCGGGGCATGATGTTAGAGCCCAGCCGACAGGCCGTGATTCTGGTGGATCATAACGAACGCAGCCAGGCGGTAGAAGGTATCGACGAAGCCAAGATCCTGGAAATTATCGATCATCACCGTTTAGGCGGACTTACTACGGGCTCCCCTATCTTTATCCGGCAGGAACCTGTGGGCAGTACCAGCACCATCGTAGCCAATTTGGCCTGGCACAGGGGCGTGACTTTGACGCCGGCGGTAGCCGGAATTTTGTTTGCGGCCATCGTGTCTGACACTTTGTATTTTAAGTCCCCCACCACGACCATCTTTGATCAGGATACGGCGCAGCGGTTAGCTAAGCTGGCCGGTATTAAGAAACCGGAGCAGCTGGCCATGGAAATCTTGCGTCACGGTTCCCTGCTCACCACTTTGCCCTTGAGTGATTTGGTGCGTATCGATATCAAGGAGTTTGAGCTTCCCGATTTAAAAATGTCCGTAGGCCAGGTAAACAGCATGGACCGGCAGCAGGTTCTCAAGATGTTGCCGCAATTAAAGGGTGCTTTGGAAAAATTCCGCAGCCAGGAAGGTTACAATCTGTCCCTGCTCATGGTGACGGATATCCTGGCCGGCAGTACGGATCTGGTGGCCGCCGGAGAACCTCAGGCGGTTTTGCGCAGTGCTTTTGGCGCGCCGGCTGATCCGAAACATTTTTATCTGCCGGGGGTGCTGAGCCGGAAGAAACAAATTATTCCACCCCTGATGGAGGCTTTAAAAAATAAATGATGAAAAAATTTTTATTATTAACTTTAAGCATGTTTTTTTTATTAACGGCTACGGCCTGCGGCAGCACACCCCAAAAAGCAGCTGCGCCCCAGCCGGAACCGGTAAAGCTGCCGGATGGTCAGGTAGAAGCTATTGCTAAGGACCTGGTCAGGCACATGACCCTGGAAGAAAAACTTGGCCAGATGATGATGGTGGGTGTAGACGGTACCGCCGTGGATAAGAATGCCCTGGAGTTATTACAGAAATATCATGTAGGCGGCATTATCCTTTTTGACACGAACATGCAGACGCGGACCCAGGTACAGCAACTTCTCAGCCAGCTTAAGGCTAATGCTGACGATAAAGGCCTGCCGCTCTTTACGGCCGTGGACCAGGAAGGCGGCTTGGTGACCAGGATGAAGCAAAGTATGTATACGGCTCCACCGGCGGCACAGTTAGCTGCAGCCGGCGATAGCCAGCAGATTTATCAGGCGGCCCGTAAGACGGCGCTGGACATTAAATCTTTAGGCTTCAACCTGGATTTTGCGCCGGTACTGGATATTGACCAGACCAAACAACGCAGTTATGGTAAGACTGCGGCAGAAGTTATCCAGAATGCCGGAGTAGCAGCTCAGGGTTACCAGGATGCGGGCATCCTTTTTGCTTTCAAACATTTTCCCGGAATCGGTAAGGCCACCCTGGATACTCATATCGGGGCCAGCACCGTGCCGGTCAGCAAAGAAACTATCCTGAAGGAAGATTTTTTACCGTTTAAAGAGCTAATCAAGCGGTTTCCTAACGACCAGTTCATGGTGATGATCGGACATTTAAAATTTAAAGCTTTTAACAATACGCCGGCCAGCGTGGAACCGCAAATTGTTACAGATTTGCTACGTAAGGAGGCCGGCTTCTCCGGTATCGCTATCACGGATGACATGGGTATGGGCGCCCTGATGGAAGGATATACGCCGGCACAGGCGGGCGTACAAGCTGTCCTGGCCGGCCAGGATATTCTGTTGGTATGCTTCGGGCAGCAGTCCAAGATTCAGGTACATGACGCAGTGCTGGCCGCCGTCCGGGATGGACGTATTCCGCAGAACCGTATCGATGAGGCGGTGACCCGTATCGTAACCTGTAAGTTAAAAAATCTGGTGACCTACAGAGAATTGAAACAATTTGCGGACACTTATACAAAATGATACAATTAAAGTTAGTGAATTAGTATATTAGTAAGAAAATCTAAGCTTAGGGAGTGAAGACATGGATTATTTTAAGGAAGCTGACGTCGTCGTCATTGGTGGCGGTATCGTCGGTACCGCGATCCTGCGTGAACTGAGCAAGTACCAGCTGCGCAGTATCCTGGTAGAAAAAGAACCGGACCTGGCCATCGGGACCACTAAGGCTAACAGCGCTGTCTGCCATGCAGGATTTGATGCGCCGGTAGGCAGTATGAAAGCCCAGACTAATGTACGTGGCAACGAACTGTACCACGAGCTGGCGGAAGATTTGCAGCTGGATATAAAATGGTGCGGCTCTTACGTGGTGGCTACCACGGACGAGGAAGTAAAAGCTTTAGATACACTTTTGGAACGGGGCCAAAAAAATGGCGTGCCCGGTTTAAAAATTATTTCCGGCGACGAACTGCGCAAGGAAGAACCGAACCTGAGCACGGCTAAGGCTGCTTTGTGGGCACCTACGGCCGGGGTAATGTGGCCTTTTGGCTGCACGATTGCTTTTGCCCAGTGTGCGGTACAAAACGGCGCCGAAGTTATCCGCGATTGTGCGGTCACCGGCTTTGTGAAAGAAAACGGTGCGGTCACTGCAGTGACTACCAGCAAAGGTACGATTAAGACCAGGTTTGTCATCAACGCTGCCGGTGTATATGCCGACACGATTGCCAAATTAGCCGGCGATGAGAGTTTCACCATCACTCCCCGCAAAGGTGAATACATTTTGTTTGATAAGACGGCCGGCGCCGACCTGGTGTATGGTATCGTTTTCCCCTGCCCTACAAAAACCTCCAAGGGCATCCTGGTATGTACTACCAGCCACGGTAATACTTTTATCGGGCCTAATGCCCAGGATCAGGACAACAAGGAAGATAATGCGGTGACCACTCCCGGTATGAACGAGATTATTGCCGGCGCTAAAAAGCTGGTACCGAATCTGCCCATGGGAGCAGCCATTACGGAATTTGCCGGCCTGCGTGCTGTGTCCAGCACCGGTGATTTTGTGCTGGGCGAAACCAAGGTGCCCGGTTTCTTTAACGCTGCCGGAACCCAGAGTCCCGGTTTGAGCGCCGCACCGGCTATTGCCGAACAGTTAGTGGCAGCGCTGGAGCGGACCACGAAACCGTTTGCATACAAAGAAAAATTTAACGGTAAGCTGCCGGTAAAAAAAGCATTTATCCGTATGAGTGCCGCTGAAAAAACAGCAGCCATTAAAAAGGACAGCCGTTTTGGACGCGTCATCTGCCGCTGCGAGACGGTTACGGAGGGTGAGATTGTGGCCGCTATTCACGAACCTTGCGGCGCCCTGACGGTGGACGGGGTGAAACGTCGTACCCGTGCCGGCATGGGCAGATGCCAGGGTGGTTTCTGCGGCCCGCGTGTGGTACAGATTCTCTCCCGGGAATTACATATTCCCGTACCCCAGGTACTCAAGGAACGTCAGCACAGCGAACTGTATTACGCTAAGTTTCCGGTAAAGGAGGGCAAATAACCATGAGTGAACTTTATGATGTAGTCATCGTGGGCGGCGGCCCTGCCGGATTGAGCGCGGCCTATAGCGCCTATCAAAACGGCGCCAGGAAGATTTTGGTGCTGGAGCGTGACCGGGAACTGGGCGGTATTTTGCAGCAGTGCATCCACAACGGTTTTGGCCTGCACCATTTTAAGGAAGAATTAACCGGACCCGGTTATGCGGGCCGGTGCATTGATTTGATTAAGGATAAACCGGAGATTGAGACCCGGGTGGACACGATGGTCCTGGAAGTACACGAAGACAAGACGGTATTAGCTGTCAGCCCCACCAAAGGAATTTATACTGTCCAGGGCAAAACGGTGATCCTGACCATGGGTTGCCGGGAACGTACCCGCGGTGCGATTCGTACTCCGGGCGGCAGACCGGCCGGTATTTTTACCGCCGGTGCGGCTCAGCGCATGGTAAATATGGAAGGCTACCTGCCCGGCAAAAAGATAGTCATCCTGGGCAGCGGCGATATCGGTCTGATCATGGCGCGTCGTATGAGCCTGGAAGGTTGCAAGGTCATGGCGGATATCGAAATCTGTCCGTTCTCTAACGGCCTGACCCGTAACATCGTGCAATGCTTAAATGATTATAATATTCCTTTGTATCTGGCCCATACTATTACCAGGATTCACGGCAAAGACCGTGTGACCGGCGTGACGGTAGCCAAAGTTGACAATAAGATGCAACCTATTCCCGGCACGGAGTTTGACATCGAGTGCGATACCCTGCTCTTGTCCGTGGGTCTGATCCCGGAAAATGAACTGTCCCGGTCCCTGGGCATTAAACTGCACCGGCTGACCAGCGGTCCTATCGTGGATCAGCACCGGGAAACCAGTCTGTCAGGTTTTTATGCCGCCGGCAACGTAGTGCATGTTCACGACCTGGTGGATTTTGTCTCGGATGAAGCTGAGATTGCCGGTAAGTTTGCCGCCCTGGATGCTCAGGGAAAACTGCCGGCCGTTAAACATGATGTGGAGGTAGAAGCTGTAAACGGTGTACGTACCTGTGTGCCTCAGCATCTCAGTCTGCCGGAAGGCGGCGAAGGCGCCCGGCTCTTTATGCGTGTTAGTGCGCCGGCCCGTAAAGTAACTTTGGAAATCAAACAGGGGGACGAGGTTTTGTTAAGCCGTATGCTCCCCGTAGTTAAACCCAGCGAGATGATCGGCGCGGAGGTTCC
>ENA-UOYA01004826-UOYA01004826.1-activated-sludge-metagenome-genome-assembly--contig:-NODE-4826-length-11019-cov-3.449745_pt1 | contig 11019 bp, 9 predicted proteins | sample MGYA00238163_ERZ764804 | MGnify/ENA primary metagenome ERZ764804 (study PRJEB28919, sample SAMN05720223) | activated sludge metagenome | isolation source: Anaerobic digester | place: Hong Kong...
GGATCGAATGATCAACCGGCGCATGCTCAGGAATGATGGATGTGGCTTTTCACCGGCCAGCGCGGAGTCCATCGGGTTGCTCCCTTTGTTTTCATCCTGCAACTGCAGTTGTATGATCTTTTTTTTCTTGATGGGGTTCGCGGCATTGGCAGCCGTGGTGAATACAGTGAGTACGGATGGATTTAATGACCTTATTTGCCGGAAGAATGCAGGGAGATCGTAAATATGTTCGATCACATCGGTACCGCAAATCAAATCCGGGGGATCGTTGGCGAGCACACTACATACCTTGTCGGTATCTCCGGTTATAAATCCATCGATGCAGATATCCAATATTGCCGCGAGCGACTGTCTGGCTTCTGTAAAAACGGGATCTATGTCGTTGATGTACACTTTCCCGATTCCGCAATGTTTGGCAAAGAGGCCCAGAAGGCCATTGCCTGCGCCGTAATCAAGCAGTATCGATCGGGAAAGGTCTTTGCGGCCATGCCTGGCGGCGATATCCAATACCCGGGCATATATCTTTAAAAAGTACCTGCGGTGTTCCAGTAAATGGGCAAGGTATCGTTTGCCATATGGAGATGCATTTACGGCCTGTATATTGACGCGTTGTAATTTTTCTTCAAAGAATGGAATCTGTTTTGTGAAGGAAGCGGGCATGGGGCAAGTTACTTGAAATGGATAAAATGGGAAGGGGTTGGGGTAAAAGGGTTGAAGACGTTTGAGGGTTGAAGAGGTTGGATAGGTTGGAGGGTTGAAGACGTTTGAGGGTTGAAGAGGTTGGAGGGGTTGAAGAGGTTTACATGAGTTAAGGATTTCGGGAGGTTTAAGTTATGATTTGCAATTTTCGACACATCAGTAATATGATGCAAAATCTGGCATTTAATATCCATAACAAAAAAACCTCCGCCTGCTTTGGAACCCGGGTTCCTCGCAAACGAAGGTTGAGAGAGAAGGTATCTGGATGATTAGTTGCTAAATCGAATACCGAACGTGAATGGCCTGATATCCAGACTGTGTTCGTATAAGGATTTGGGCGAGTATGATCCGTAGAATTTTACCGGTCCGAATCCGATTTCACCGATATATGAAAACTTGAATTTTTCCAGGTCATAATCACCTTTGTTCTTTTCCTTGCCGCGTTCTTCACTCTTTTGTTTATTACGCTGGCTGTAGAGGTAACCGGCACTCACGCCTACGCTCAGGATAAAAGGTTTTTTGCCTGTTTTGGCATTGCTGGCAAAGTTCAGCATAAGGGGAACGGTCAGGTAATCGGCCGCCAGTTTATTTTTCGAAAAGGAGATGGAATCGCGGAAAACAAACGGGGCATTTGTAATGGATCCGTTGGAATATGGTACCGGTCCGTTTTCCTTATAGCTGATGGCGGAACGGTAGCGGTAATTATTCAGTTCCAGACCAAGGCCGTATTTCAGGTTAACGTTTTCTTTAACCAGGTGGAGGGTTTGCATAAAGAACCAGATGTTCACGTTTATGCTTTTGCCGGTGCGCAGTTTGAAATCGGAGCCATTGATGGCAGGGAAACCGGGGCGGTTCACAAGAAAGCTGCCGGCCTGGCCATAGTCGGTCTGGTCATTGTAGTTGGCAAAGCCCAGGTCGATGATCCCCCAGTTGGTACTTACGCGCGATTTTTTCTTTTTGGCCTGATCTCCATCTGCATTGATCTCAATATTGCGTTTTTTTCCGATGGAAGCCTTTTTAATGATGATGATATTGCCGATCCGGATGGTGTCCGGTTTATTCGGTTTCGTACTGTCTGCAGTTTCCTGGGCGAAAGCGCCGGAGCAGAATAATGCCAGTGCTAATGTAGATGTTAGCCATTTCATGATAGTTCGTTTTTAAAGGTGATATGATTATCTCACGGCGATCTCGAATCCGGCGATCTTTACACCGTTGCCGGTTTTGATGTTGGTTTTTCTTTCGATGGTTCGTTTCAGTTTTCTGAACATGCCACTGAGTTTTGTTTTTTTAACCCTTGATTCATCCAGGAAGAGGATATCGTTTTTATCTCCTTCTTCATCGGGGCTCAGGGCCGCTGTGCGTGCATCCGGAACCGTGAGTGGTTGCATGATATCGGTATCCAGTGCGCTGAGTGGTTTGATCTCTGTGCGCTTCTCTTCCGGGTTCACACCAGCGATAAGCGTTGGCTGGTTTCTTTCTGGGCTCAGTTCCTTGTTTGTAAGTTGTACGCCGGAAGGATCGGAAAAGTTACTTTCCTGTACGGATTTTTTTTCAGAACCCCTGTTGGAGGCAAACTGGCTGTTGTTATTGGATATATTTTTGCGATCAGGCCTTACCGTTACATTGTCGGGCGATGACTGATCTTTCGTGGCGGGTTTCCCGGGAAGTGCGGCGAGGTTGCGTCCGTCTTGCTGCACGGGACGGACCGGCAAATCACGGGAATCCTGCCGTTGCGTGTTCGGATCTTTTGCATCCTGCTGTTCTGCAGAGGGCGTAATGCCCCGATCTGCCAGTTGATCCCGATCTGCCTGATCTTTAGCCGCATCTTGTTCCTGCTGTTGACCAATGTTGACTGACTTATTGTGCTGATCAGCGTCATGGTTAGCCATCTCCGTTTCCGTTCTGCCCTTTTTCTCCAGGGCGGAAATGCCCAGGTAGATGCCGAAGCCTATGATGGCGGCTGCTGCAGCCATTCGCAAGAAACGGATGCTGACCACCCGGCCGGCAGTATGATGATACAGGCTGGCTTTATGGGGAAATTCAATGCTATCGGCAGGGTCAAGTTTGGTTTGCTGCAGTATATTCCATTCAGACTGCATGGCCGGGTTGTGCCGGATCTGTTTGTGTAACTCCCGGCTTTCGTCGGAACCAAGTTCTGCATCAAGCATCAGAAGCATTTGATCCCGCGCTTCGGAAGGGATGGGCTCCGGTTTGATCAGGTCGTTTTTGCCGGCAAAGGAGAAAGGCTCAGCCGGTAAGGAAGTTTGGGCCAGCAGTTCCAGTTCCGGGGCCAGGTCGGGATTTTCCTGGATGAACCGGTCAACGGCGGCTCTTTCTGCAGCCGGCAATTCATTGTCGACGTACATCAGAAAAAACTCCTCGTAATTATGTCGGTTGATGTTCATGGTTGCCTCAGATTACATTTTCCGGTTTCACAATATACTCTCTCAACTGCAGCCGGGCGCGGTGCAGGTAAACTTTCACCTGGCTTTCATTCAGCCCGGTGATCTGCCCGATCTCGGCATAATTATAGCCTTCATAGTCTTTCAGCATCACCAGGCTCCGCTGTGTTTCGCTGAGGCGGCTCAGGGCTTCATCAAGGATCCTTTTGGCATTCGAACGTTGACCGGTACTGCCGCGCTCAGATTCCGAAAAATCCTCTTTCAGACTGATCCGTTTGCTTTTACGGATATGGTCGATCATCTGGTTATATGCGATCGTGAACAAGTAGCTCTTGCTGGTGGCATGGTCTACCTACTCCCTGTTTTTCCAGAGCTTTTCAAAGGAATTCTGTACCACATCCCTCGAATCTTCCTCATGGCGGAGATTCTTAAGGATGAAGCGGTACACATTATCTGCGTAAAGCCTGACACATTCGTTGTATTCTCTCTCTGTCATACAGCCAGTTGGGTCTATACTTTCGGTAGTAGTACGCCGTAAGCTTGGTAAAGTTACAGTCTGGACATATTTTTTTTGAAAATCCTGTTGAAAGGGTTTCAAAAGACTGAACCGAATGTGCGATCAATTTCGCACTGGATTTTATATAGGTAGAATATTGAAGCGTCCAGGCAGGCGGCCATGGTGATTTAAGGAATGCCGTCCTTCTTTGAAGTAGATAGTCGTGTTGGGCGGTAAAATTATTTATACTATTAATATATAATCTATTAAATATTAAATTAAATTTAAATAGAATGAGATTATATGTTTTTTCATGAGGTCATGTTTGCACATTCCTCACAATACGGAAACGTGCTAATATATAGGTTTGATGGAAAACCGGAAAAGAGAATCGCCCGTATTAAATATGCAGCACACCCCTGGAAACGGGGTTCCAATGATATTCCTGTACAGGTTTGCCTGGATTGACGGAGCAAGGGGTATTGGGGAGGCAGGTTTCTCGTGGCTCAGGGGTTGTTGTCGTACTGGCCATGCCAGCCATCCCGGCCAGCAATACCAGGAAGAGCAGTATGAATGTTCCGAGCAGGATGATTTCCTTTTTTTGCCGCATGAACCTGTTTTGGATTGATACGAAGCTAAGGGCAAAAAGTTACAGGGTTGGGAACAAAATGTTAAAATGGGATTCACAGACGCGGAAAACGGACCGTTAATGGTTCAAGACTGTACTTGTAATGAAATTCAAAAACAATGTTTTACAGTACTTTTAATCCTGGTAAGTAAGTATTCAAAAATAATCTGAACCCAGTAAAAGGTCAGGTTATATCTTTAACCCTGATCCCCTGCTTGCCGGCAGACGGACTCCATTATTGGAAATTCGGGCATCAACTTATCGTTAAACTATAGACTTTAAATACACATCGCATGAATCAGGCTTTTGTAAAACGTCTCGCGGCCGAGATCGAAGAGATCAAAAATTCCGGGCTGTATAAAACAGAAAGGATCATCACCAGTCCGCAGGGTGCGGAGATCACCGTAAATGGAAAAACAGTACTCAATTTTTGCGCCAATAACTACCTGGGTCTTTCTTCCCACCCAAAAGTGATCGCGGCTGCCAAGCAATATATTGATACACGCGGTTATGGCATGAGCAGTGTTCGTTTCATCTGCGGCACGCAGGATATTCACAAGGAATTGGAAGAAAAGCTCTCTCAATTCTTAGGTACGGAAGATACGATACTCTATGCCGCGGCATTTGATGCCAATGGAGGGGTATTTGAACCCCTGTTCAATGAGCAGGATGCCATCATCAGTGATGCGTTGAACCATGCCTCTATTATTGACGGTGTACGCTTGTGTAAGGCACAGCGGTTCCGGTATGAGCATAATAATATGGCAGACCTTGAAGCCAAACTGCAGGAGGCGGCCTCTTGCCGAAGCCGGATCATCGTAACGGACGGATCTTTCAGCATGGATGGTACGATTGCGCAGTTGGATAAGATCTGCGATCTGGCCGATCAATATGATGCGATTGTAATGATCGATGAATGTCACTCATCCGGATTTTTGGGAAAAACAGGTCGTGGTACACACGAATACCGTGGGGTCATGGGCCGCATTGATATCATTACCGGCACCCTCGGCAAGGCACTGGGTGGGGCGAGTGGCGGATTTACTTCCGGAAGAAAAGAAGTCATTGATATCCTGCGTCAGCGTAGCCGTCCTTATTTATTCAGTAATACACTGGCCCCCAGTATTGTGGGCGCTTCCATTGCGGTGCTCGACATGCTGAGTGAAACCACCGAACTGCGTGACAAACTGGAACGCAATACCCAATATTTTCGGGAACAGATGACGGCAGCAGGATTCGATATCAAGCCAGGCGATCATCCGATTGTTCCGATCATGCTTTACGATGCGGTGCTTGCTCAGCAATTCGCCGCTGCATTACTGGATGAAGGCATTTACGTGATCGGTTTCTTCTTTCCTGTTGTGGCCAAAGGACAGGCGCGCATCCGTGTTCAGTTGAGTGCCGCACACGAGATGCATCACCTCGATAAAGCCATCCATGCCTTTGTGAAAGTAGGGAAGGCGTTAGGTGTGCTGAAAGGATGATGAATGACTGAAAAGCAACAATCATGAACCCAACATTTTATCCCTGTATCTGGTTTGATGGCCAGGCGCGGGAAGCCTGTAATTTTTATTGTTCGATCTTTCCGGGTAGCCAAAAACTCAGCGACAATGGTATGGTCACCATCTTTGAGATCGCAGGTACCCGATTCATGGCCCTGAACGGAGGACCGGCATGGAAACCCACACCTGCTGTTTCTTATTATTTCTATACGGGTAATGAATCGCTGCTTAAAAAATACTATGATGCATTGTCGGATGGTGGCCAGGTGCTCATGCCATTGGGCCGTTACGACTGGTCGCCCGCGTATGCCTGGGTCATAGACCGATATGGGGTTAGCTGGCAGATGGATATGGATGATCTGCCGACCACGCAAAAGATCGTTCCAAGTTTATTGTTCGTCAATGAAAAGCAGGCCCTGGTTAAAGAAGCGATGACTTTATATGCGTCAATTTTCCCTGACTCGCGTTCTTTGCTGGAGGCGCCCTATCCGCCAGGTTCAGGTACGGCGGAAGGCATGTTGTTATTTGCCCAGTATCGCATCAATGGCAATTTGATGAATGCCATGAGCAGTGTGATCAGGCATGATTTTGATTTTTCACCGGGCAATTCTTTTGTTGTTTTGTGCGACACACAGGAAGCGATCGATCAATACTGGCATGCATTGGGGCATGACGGCCAATTTGAAAAATGTGGCTGGCTCCGCGATAAGTTCGGTGTTTCATGGCAGATCGTGCCATCCATTCTTCCATCCTTAATGGCCGACCCAACCAAACGGGATCGGGTCATGGCTGCTTTTTTGTCTATGAGCAAGTTTGAGATCGACAAGTTGATGGTTTAGTGATCTTTCAGTCATGACCATCAGATTCATCCGCTGATAAAAGTTGCCATTTTTCAATTTTGATTCCACACGGGAATTTCCGGGCAGCGCAAACAATCGATCCATGCATATTATTGTACGGTAAAATGGGTTTATCCTTACAGATAAGAAAGTCTATCTATTACCGCTCATTCATTGGATATCTGGTCCGGGATATTAATTCAGTTTCTCCAGCCTGTATTCCAGTCTTTTATCCTTTTTGAAATACTCCAGGATGGTTACGAAGCCAGGTTTGGCAGGAAACACACGCGTCCATTTTGCTTTACTCTTCAGGCTGATCTTATCTTCCGACATTTGACCGTCGGCATAGTTGAGTGATTTGAATTGAAGCCCTTTTTCATCTCCGGATCGTACATAGTCGGTGTAGCCAACATTAAACCGGGTATGGTCTTTGTCGGTGATGGTAAACGCGTAATCAAAAGCGCCAAATGCTTTGGCGATGAGGGCCATGACATGGGGCGACATAAATTCGGCGCCACCGGGCAGTTCCATATCATTATTATTTTTCTCGTAGATCCTGGCATCGGTAATGCCGAAGTTCTCATCAAAACGGAAGGTGAGCAGTTCGGTGATCACCACTTTGAAAGCACTGGTGTTCGTTCTGACGGACGTCAGGCTTGATAATACTTTGCCGGCCACACCTTCGGCGCTAACCGACTTCTTATAACCTTCGCCCACCGCAAAGAAACTGCCGTCGGCCATTTGCAGTACCTTATGAAAAAAGATGAAGCCCACATTGTCGATCTTGCCCTTGCTGCTGACGGGTAGGTATTTGGCAATATCGCCCGTCCAGGAATTGTATTTTTTAGCCGTCACCTTTCCCTTGCTGTTCATCGTCCATGCGCCAATACCCTGGCTGGCGTCTTTCATTACTTTGGCATCCGGACTGTAATATGGTCCCATCAGAATAAAATCAGATTTTCCACTTATGGTGGCAACATTCATGGCGTATAATTTATGGTCATCCTCTTCGGTCATTACTTCAAAAGCTTTTTTGCCGTTATGGATGTAAAGTCCAACCACCCAGGTATGCGGCCCGCCGCTGAACATCATCGATTTTTGCTTGACCACTTCAAAGAGCACCAGTGAATCGGTGGCACCCAGGTAAACGGCTTGTGCAAATTTGTCTTCCTGGTCTTCAGCTGCCTCATAGGTCCATGTTTTTCTCTTATTGCTGAAAAAGAAATTGATCTCGTAGCTGTAGTATTTTTTTTCCTTAACGGGGTAAACGGTTACGAAGCCGTCGTTGTTGACGCTGAACAGCGCTTCATTTTGGCCTTCATCCGATTTACTGCCATAGGTGGATTCCAGCAGTGCCTGGCTTCTTTTGTCGAGGTCTTTTACATAACTCATTTTTTGTTTGCCATTGAAATCATAAGCGCGGTATTCCAATGTTTTTTCCTTCTTATTATAGAACAGGAACATGATGGCATTGCCGTTGTAACTCGATTCAAGGACCTGGATATTCTTGTCGTCTTCGAATTTGATCTCTTTTACTTTCGCCAGATTTTTATCCAGGATCTGCAGGGTGTATTCGTTCTCACTTTTGCTGATCTTATCAGACACAAAAAAGCTGAAATATCCCTTTAACTCTTCTCCGTCCATGATCTCTCCGCTATTGCGGATATAGGTACTGCGTACGTTTTCGATCTGCAGTTTTTCCTGGGCTTTAACGGTTGTTCCGCAGCAAGTCAGGATGAGTATCCAGGCTAATTGTCTGATTGATTGCTTCATGGTTTTATGGTATAACGGGGTTTAGAAAAATTTGATTGATAATATTGTATCCACTGTGATCTCTCCTCTTTTTTGCCGGCATTTTCCCTGCTTTGGATCAGGGCAAACACAAAATCTTCATTGGTAAGGGATTTGTCTTTATGGCTATCCAGGAAATAATAGTTGATGGACGCAATATCCGTCAGTGACAGGTTTTGAAGGAACCGGAGAAAATCGTTGTATTTTTTTTCGTGATAAGGTGATGGCAGTTCGACGATGCGGCTCAGTTCGTGTTTTTTCTGGGCTTCGTATATCCGGTTCAGGCATTGCCCGGCCATGGCCAGCAACCAGGGATCTTCCCTGTAGTGATCCAGTGCCTGTAAGGTTTGGTACAGGGCGAGGGATATGATCTCCTTATCGAACAGGAAAGCAATGACCTCGAAATCATAAGCCTCCTGCCATTGTCGAAATTCTTTTTCGAACAAATTCTTTTGTGTACCCTTGCCGGCATAACGGCTAACAATAGGCGAAACCTGTATGACCCTTTTCCGGCAATCGGGATGTGTTTTGAGGGAATCCAGTAATTTACTGTCGGTGATCTCCATCGTAGCGCCACCAAAAAAACTTTCTTCTTCTTTTAGCCAGGCTTTTTTGAAGGGATAGGATGGGTGATTGAAATATTGCTGAAGTGGAGGTTCGATATTGTACTTGTCGTCATCAATACTATCCAGTTGGGCCAGCGCCGTTTTGGCTTCTTCCAGGCTGTAAGGGGTGTTCTTCAGAAACTCAATGGCCATTGAATCGGCTTCGCTCTCCTTGGCCCGGCTATGACGGCGGCTGCTGAATTCAATGCTTTTTTCCAGTTCATTCAGTTTGCGGTTTTTTTCATATTGCTGTTTGGCGATTTTTTTCAGTTCTTTTTGAAATTCGTCATCATAAACGGTATTGACGTATTTGTCAATGGCCTGGTTGCCGTGGTTGAGATGCAGGTGAGCCAGCTCGTGGCAAAGGATGAATGCCAGTTGTGCTTCATTTCTTACTTTATAGAGTAACCCGATATTGCATAATATCGTTCCTTCGCCCAGGCTCGATGCATTGGGCCACCAGGCTTTATAAAGGAGGATGCGGAGTTTGTGTTTTGTTAATTCGGGATTCCCCTGTAGGATGGCCTGGCTAACAGACTGCAGGTATTGAACGGCTTTGGGGTCTGATATGATGGCCCCTTGTTCGAAGCATGAACGGATATATTCGTACCGTTCTTTATAGATGTCTTTGATGTATTTCTTATAAGGTCCAGACGCAGTCTCCGCATCTTTCTGGTACTGATCTTCCAACTGCTTTTTCATGTTTTGCAGGTAGACGGAATCGGTAACAAGCCGGCTAAAGGAAACTTTTTGGGCCGTCATGCGAACCGTGAGCATGATAAGCGCCAACGACAACAGTACTAACTTTCGGAGATTTGTTTGTTTCATTCTTTTAGCTCAACAAGGATAGGAAATTAATCCGTACAAAAAAAGCGTAAAATCGATCGCCTTGCACCCAGGCCGGAGCTGTATCGTTATCGGCGGGATCAATTACAACGGAAAGAATGGGCCCGCAGGAAATTCCGGAAAATGCAACATGCAGACTGGATGTAAAACAGCATATAACAATCGGTAAGCAACACATAAAATTCAGTTACTTTTGCCTCATGTCTCTGCCCATCGACATATTCCTGGAAAAAAGCCGTGAAAAGGCTTCGGATAGTGGTCACCGGAAAACGATCAATTTTAATATCGGCCGGTATAATGCCGTGGTGCCGCAGGGAAAAAAGCAGTTCGATTTCCTGGAGCTTGCCCGGGAGCGCGCTAAGAATACGAAATGGCGGGCCATTGAAACCCTCGATCAGCAACTGGAAATATTTGAAAAGAATTTCATTGCCCGGGGCGGAAAACTGCTGTGGGCCGAAACCGCCGACCAGGCCCTGGAAGAGATATTGCATATCTGCCGGCAGAAGAACTGCAAAACGCTGGTCAAGAGCAAGAGCATGGTCACCGAAGAGATCCACCTGAACCAGGCCCTTGAAAAAAACGGCATTGAAAGTGTGGAAACCGACCTTGGCGAATACATTCAGCAATTAGACGGCGAAGCGCCATATCATATCGTTACTCCGGCCATGCATAAAAGCAAGGAAGATGTGGCGAAGTTGTTTGCAGAGAAACTGGGTACGCCACCCAACCTTAGCCCGCAGGAACTTACTCTCGTGGCACGGAACATATTGCGCAAAAAGTATGTGGAGGCCGAAGTGGGTGTTACCGGCGCCAATTTCATTATAGCCGATACCGGTTCTGTGGCGGTAACGGAGAATGAAGGCAATGCACGTTTGAGCTGCTCTTTCCCCAAAACACATATCGTTGTCGTGGGTATCGAAAAACTGATCCCTTCGCTGACGGATCTTTCCCTGTTCTGGCCATTGCTGAGTACTTTCGGCACCGGGCAGAAAGTGACCGTATATAATACGATCATTTCCGGGCCCAGGCAGGAAGGGGAGACCGATGGGCCGGAAGAGATGTATGTGATCCTGCTCGACAACGGGCGAACAAATATTCTGCAAAATCCAAAACAGCGCGAAAGCCTGTATTGTATCCGTTGCGGGGCTTGCCTGAATGCCTGCCCGGTGTATAAAAATATCGGCGGACACAGTTATGGAGCCACTTACAGC
>ENA-UOYA01004827-UOYA01004827.1-activated-sludge-metagenome-genome-assembly--contig:-NODE-4827-length-11017-cov-8.380679_pt1 | contig 11017 bp, 7 predicted proteins | sample MGYA00238163_ERZ764804 | MGnify/ENA primary metagenome ERZ764804 (study PRJEB28919, sample SAMN05720223) | activated sludge metagenome | isolation source: Anaerobic digester | place: Hong Kong...
ATTGCATTTGGGTATAGTCTATTAAAGAACTGTCGGAAAAATCAGGGTAACTTATGAGGGTGTTACAATAGAAAATCTTCTTACTGTTGAACCTCATGGACGCAATCCAGCGTTAGCAGATGCATTAAAAAGAATTGGTCTTGCTGAACGAACTGGACGTGGTGTTGATAGAATATATGAAGGCTCGCTTTTATATGGCAAACCATTACCTGATTATTCAGAATCTACTGATACTATGGTAAAATTATTTATTCCAAGAAGTTTACCTGATAAGTCATTCATTTCAATGATTTCTAATGAACAAAATAGGACATTGGTTGCGTTACCTATAAATTCATTACTTGTATTAAATGAATTAAAGAGAACCACAAAAGCAAGCATTTCCGAATTATCAAACTCAATTCATGTAAATGAATCTAAAATCAAAATCACTGTTGAAAAACTTGTAGAGTCTGGATTAATAGAGTCAACTGGTATAGGTAAAACCAAATATTATATTTTAAGTGTAAACTTATATAAAAAAATGACAATATTCAAGGATATGTACGTCAAAAAGAAATAGAAAGCATACGGTATCCTGAAATGATACTACAATTTGCTAAAACTAATAATAATAAAATCACAAGAAATGACACTATGCAACTTCTTAAGATCACAGATTCACAAGCGTATAGGCTATTAAAAAAACTTGCTGATAACGATAAGCTTGAACTTATTGGAAAAGGTAAATACTCTTATTACAAAATAAAAAGCCATCAATGTAAATAAACATCAATGGCTTTTATAGCAGAAATATGAGTGGCCTTGGGTCTTATTTGGGTCTTATGGATATGAAAATTAGCGATATTTTACGTTAAGTTAAAATAGGCATATTGGATATAAACAACGTAGAATAGACATTTACACCACTTTAGGATTAGTTGCATAATCCGTGCCGCTTGATTCGATTCCCGTACGGGTCACCAGCAGTATGTCGCTCAAATAACTTAAATACGTTGTTTGAGCGATTTTATTTTACCCCAAAAAATGCTTTGTCCGTTACTTGTCCGGATACCGTCAAACCCCACCCTCTTTCGCAACGCCGATACCGTCAAACGATACCGTCAAACCTCACCCTCTATTACAACGCTCACCCACATGATAAAATAAAAAGAAAAAGCATAGAGATGGGTGGAAAAAGGATGAGCAAAGCAGAAAAGTGGGCAGAAATGGTGCAGAAATTTAAGGGGAGCGGGAAAAGCCAGCGAGTATGGAGTGCTGAAAGAGGTATAAAACGGAGTAGTCTTAGGTATTGGCTTGAACGATTGGACGAACTTGCAGACGGTAACGAAGTGCTATTTGCAGAAATTACGATTGGCGGTAATGAAAAATGCTGATTTTTAAGTCTTCTAAAATATATATTTCGTCTGCAAATGTGGATATGCGCCGTCAGGCTGTCATAGCCGATCTGAACCATTTCAGATCCACATTTTTCGCAGGCTTTATCATCAACATCATATTCAATTACATCCGCAGGAAGATCTCCATACATTTCAGCATAGCTGCGTTTTTCTGCTCTTACATGCGAATTAACCACAGTTTTTGGGGGCTTAGGCAGTTCGCTTTTTTCTGCTTCATCATCGCCCAAAAAGCTAAGCTGGTCGTAACAATCAATGCAGATTTTTTCAGAGGATTTTCCGTACATATTTTTTACGGCAAGCTTCAGCAAATCTGTGATACGGTTCAGTTCGTTTTTAAGTTCCTTAATTTCAGCTGCCATTGTTTCTGATTTTTTCTTCTCTGAAGCAAGCTCTGATGCAAGATATCTGCTGTGATTTTCATGCTTTTTCTTCCTGCCACAGTGACAGGCTTATCATGTATTTCAGGACGATAAAGACATTCGACAGAAGCATAAAAAGAATTGAGGTCTGAATGTAGTATAGTTCTGTCCACAAAAATCATCTCCATATCAGAACTTTTGTTTTATTATACTAACGGCACGTTTGTTCGTTAAGATGAAAAGTTCAACAATTATATGTTTCTATAGCTCTCACATTTGATCAGTGAAAAATTTTGTTTTTGGAGATAAATAATTACGGTTGATTCTCTTTAGAATATCAATTATTTTATTAATATAGTATTGACATGGCAGTTTTGCTGTGCTATAATTTGGCTGTTATATTATGTATTGTTTTTTGAAGAATTTGTTAATGCGAAAGGAAGTTGTTTTATGAAAAAAATATTTGTAAAAATACTGACGTTTGCTTTGCTTTTTGCAGTAAGCTTTACAATGGCTGTTCCGGCAGAAGCGGCAAAAGTTAATAAAGCAACAGCAAAGCAAGCTGCACTTGCAGAACTTGGTATATTAAAAAACGTATCTGGCAATAAACTTAATTTGGACAAGCCTATTTCCCGTTCAGACGCACTTGTAATGATAATTCAGATAATGGGAAAAGAGTCGGAAGCCTTAAAGGGCAGTTGGAAGCACCCGTTTACTGACGTTGAGTCTTGGGCAGATAAGTATGTAGGCTATGCCTATAAAAACGGCCTTATTACGACAGACGCATCAAAAAAATTTGAAACAGGAAATGCAGATATAACCATGTATTTAGATGTAATGCTTCGTGCTTTGAATTATAAGGATTCGGATTTCGTAGATAATTCGCCCAATTTGCTTGCAAAAGCAATTGGCTTATTACCAGATAATGTTGATACGAAAAATTTTAAATATGCTGATGCCGTTTTAATATCATGGGCAGCTTTGGAAACTGAGTTTAAAACTGGTGATCTGAAATTGTCAGAAAAGCTTATTTCAGATAAAATTATTACAACCAAAGCATATGCAAAAGCAGTCAAAACTGCGCAAGAAAAAACCATAAAGGCATCAACGGTTTCATCTGAAAAAGCATTAAAAGAGGCTCTTTCTGATAAGACTGTTAAGTCTGTAGTAATTGATTCAATAGGAAATCCCGTCGTATTAACAGGAGAGGCTTCTATTTCATCAGGAGTCACCTTAACCGTCAATAAAGGCAGCGATTTTTATATTGAAGGTACATTGACAAATAACGGCATTATTAATGTTATGGGCGCTGATTCTGTGACTGATGATTTTATTAATTACTCTGTTATGACTGTTCAGAAGAATGGAAAGGTAACTAATAACGGTATAATTAATTTGCTTTCAGCAACTTTATCCGACGATAAAGATTATGGCCCTATAGGCGGACAGCTTAGAATAAACGGTGGCTCATTTATTAATAAAAGTGCATTAATGCTTAAAAGAGGAAGTGTAAATACCCATGGAGGTATGGCAGTTGTAATCAGCGGCATATTTACTAATTACAAACTGGTTGTCATAGATGGATTTTTCCTTCGCATTGAAAATGGCAAGTTTACCAACAGAAATGGTGCAGTAATTATTAACAATACCACTATTTTTACTCAGAGTAAGGATAAATTTGTGAATAATGGTGTACTAAACGGAGCAGATGCCATTACCGAATAAAGTATACAAGCAGTTTTACTCCGTATTCCTATAAAATGGGAAGTTGTTTTTCTCACAGAATTCATTAAGCCAGAAATATGGGGTATTGTTGTTCATAGGCTCACCGTTCCAGAGACTGAATAAAGAACCGTGTAAATGCCAATAATAGTCATAAGAAAAATTATGGAGGGAAAATGGTATGTCAAAATGTCTTTTTGTGGTGGATATGCAAGAAATAATAGTAGGAAAGCAGCATGCGAAATTTTTTAAGTATGATACAAAGTTGGTTGAGGCTGTAAACCAAAGAATATCAAAGTATGATTCAAATAATGTCATATATATTATTCAGCTTATGAAGCGTAATTTTATTAACTCACTGTTACCGTTTAAGGCGTATAAGGGAACAAAAGAAGCAGAGATTGCAGAAGAAATATTGCGTGTAAATAATACTGTGGTTGAAAAGTATAAAGGGGATGCGTTTTCTAATTCAGAGTTAGTTAATATACTTAAAGCAAAGAATGTAAATGAAATCGAAATTGTTGGAGTTGATGGTGGAGGCTGTGTTTCTCTTACGGCAATTGGAGCAATTAAGGCTGGTTATAAAGTTATTGTCAATACAAATGCTATTGGAACAATGTATGAAAAAAATAAACGCAAATATTTTAAAAAACTAATGGCTCTTGGAGCGGAGTTTATCTGATGGGATTATAAACAAACCTATAGTCAGCTTAATAAAAACAGGCAACCTCCGAAAACCTCTAAATTTCTAAATCTAGCCCTGAAAAGTCACGCAAATACGTTGCTAAATTCTTTGAAAACGAAGTTTTCGGAGGTTGCCAACAGCAGTCAGTTAAATTCTGACTGCTGTTTTTGCACATAAATATCAACGGTTAATATCTTGTTTCAGACAGGAACAAGCTGTATTCCGTAAGCATTTTTATTACTTAGCATTATGCAGCAAAATAGTATCTGCATGATTGATTGTTCCTTTTGCCGACTGAGTCTTTTTTATTTCTTGCTCAAGCTTTTCCTTTTTTTCTCGTTCATCAGCAAGAATTTTTTCGTTCTTTTCAAGCATAGCAGCATCAGGTTTGTGTATAAGGTCATATTTTTCAACAAATTCAATGGTGTCTTCCTCGTTTAGCGGCTTGCTCATAAGGAAGCCCTGAATATAGTCGCACTTCATTTCCTTAAGGAAATTATACTGACCTACGGTTTCAACTCCCTCTGCAACGGTTTTTATCCCTAGATTGTGAACAAGGTCGATTATGGAGTCTGTTATAGTGTAGTCCTTTTTGCTGTTGTAAATTTCATCAATAAAGGATTTGTCTACTTTAAGACATTTTATCGGCATATTCTTCAGATAGTTAAGCGAAGAATAGCCTGTTCCAAAATCATCGAGAGCAAGAGCAATTCCCATCTCGTTAATTTTTTGAATTATATCGTTATCGGAATTAGTAAAATCAATTAGAGTGCTTTCTGTAATTTCAATCTGAATATTCTTTGGGTTTATCTGTGTAATGTCAATAACTCTCTTCACATGGTCAAGATAATCGCTTCTTTTAAGCTGGACTGGTGAAACATTGATTGACATAACAATATCTCTTTTATATGTTTCGCAAAGGCTTTTTAGGAATCTGCAGGCCGACTCGAAAACCCAAGTACCTATTTGAATTATGGCGCCGGTTTCTTCAGCAACCCTAATAAATTCGGCAGGAGGAATTGAACCAAACTCAATGCTGTTCCATCTCACAAGAACCTCAAAGCCGTGGATATCGTTGGTCTGAGTTGAAATGATTGGCTGATAGTTTAAGGAAAGCTCGTTATTGCCAAGAGCAGTTACAAGCTTTTGGGCAATTGAAGCTGAGCTTACCGTATTATTTGAGGATATATTATTATAAAAAGCAACTCTGTCCTTGCCGTTTTCTTTTGCCCTATGCAAAGCCACGTCCGCATCCCTTAAAAGCATATCAGCGGTGGTATCATCATCAGGAAATATTGAAACACCAATGGAAAACCGTATATATATGCTGTCATTGCACACAGAAATAGGACGGTCAAAAGCAACATTGATTTTTTCAATTATTTGGTTTACAGGGTCAAGATTTTCACTGCAGTCTGCAAGAATCACAAATTCATCGCCACTGAACCGGAATACCTTTGCAAGCCCGCTGAGGGTATCTGAAAGCTGAGCGGCGAATTTTACAAGGCAGTCGTCGCCGAATTTATGTCCCAAGGTTTCGTTCATCCATTTGAAGTTGTCAAGGTCTACGAACATCAGTGCAAATCTCCTGCAGTCGCCTTCTCTGCAGGCAATCATATCGTTAATATTTTCATAAAGACTGATTCTGTTTGGTATTTTTGTCAGCGAATCGGTTAAACGAGATTTCTCAATTATATTTTTGCATCTGTGAAGCTCAGTGACAACAGAAACTAATACCTTACCGACGTTCCCTATTTCACTTTCACTATATGAATCTGTTATATTGGTATAATTTCCAAGACTTATTTCCTCACAGGCGTTTGTTATTTTCTTCAGATCCTTTGTTTCTTTTCTAATAATGTTTATATCAAAAATAAACACAAGAACAATAAGGCACACAAGAATAATACATTCCTGCTGGAAAAGCCTGTTCATATTTTTAGAGGTAATGCTTTTATCAAAAAGCACTGTGCAGTACCAGCTTCCGCAGCTGGCTCTATATTGATAAAAAGAGTTTCCGTTGTAATCAAAGGACTCAAGGGTTGATATATTGGAAGAAATCTGTGAAATATCAAAAGTATTTTTAAAGCCTGCATCAGACCGGCTGTATATAACATCGCCGTTTTCAGAAATTATAAAAGGGTAGCTTCCATCTTGAAAATAGTAGCTGTCAACATAATTGAACAAGCTGTCCGAGGATACTTCCATTCCTGCATAGCCTATTATATTTCCGTTTTCGATTACAGGAGCAACAAAAGTAATAACCGACGAATTGTTTTCGATGCTTTTCATTACAGATGATACCCAGCAATAATTATCCTTTGAGTTGCTTATTATTTTTGAGTACCATTGCTGACTGTTCATGTTAAATGACGAGGAATCAGCATAATACTCGGAGTTGGTAAGCAAAAAGCCTTTTGAATCCGATACAATCCATGAAGAAACTACATCGGCATCAACAGCAGAAGTACTGTTTAAAGCTGATATTGCACGGCTGTAATTACCATAGGATTTAATAGGCTTATGAGCATTCTCCGCATTTTCCGACAAAAAGAGTCTGATATCATTGCTGTTTATTATATTGTTCATTACAGCGTACTTGCTGTGTATATATCCATCAGCTATACTGGCAAACATTTCGCCAGTATTCTGCATATTTTTCTGGGTGTCGTCATTAAAAGCAGTTATTGCCAGCACACGCAGTATTCCAAAAAAAAGCAACAGCAATGCGGCATTCATCAATAAAAAAGCAAAAATCAGCCTTTTTTGAAAGCTTTTTTTATTTATGCACTGCTTTAAATTATTAATCATATCGGTTCCTCCGGCATCAAGGACGTTGCCTAACACAATTCAAAAGCCTAGCCGTGTTTGGCGGTTGATACATGGTCCTTGTAATTATACAATATTTTACAAACATTACACCTCATAACATATAACAATTATATCACAAACATTCACAGATTTAAACGCCTATTTGCAAATTTTAAAATATTTATCATTTTACCTAAAAAAACAATTAATTAATTGGTTATTTATATTAATTTTTTTGGGTACTTTAGGGTTAATATATAGTTAAGCTTATTGTATTAAAAAATGTTTGACAATAATAAGCATTGGAGTTATAATAAATAAGTATGCTATATGTGTAATCTGGTTAACTATATTTAAAGGTGGAATAACAATGGGACTTTTAGACGGGCTTTTTGGAAATTACAGCAAAAGGGAACTCAAGAAAATAGAGCCTATTAAAGATAGAGTACTTAATCTTGAAGATGACTATGCCGCCATGTCCGAGGAAACTCTTAAAGGACAGACAGCTGTTCTGAAGCAAAGACTTGCCGATGGTGAAACGCTTGATGATATTCTTCCGGAGGCGCTTGCCACGGTAAGAGAGGCTGCTTGGAGAGTGCTTGGCAAAAAGCCTTTCCCAGTTCAGATAATTGGCGCAATCGTTCTTCATCAGGGACGTATTGCTGAAATGAAAACAGGTGAGGGCAAAACTCTTGTTGCCTGCTGCGCTTCTTACCTTAATGCTCTTGAGGGCGGCGGAGTTCACGTTGTTACGGTTAACGACTATCTTGCAAAGTTTCAGTCTGAGGAAATGGGTAAGGTATATAGATACCTTGGGCTCTCTATCGGCTGTATTCTGCACGATATGAACAGTGACGAAAGACGTGAGGCTTATGCCTGCGATATTACTTACGGTACTAACAATGAATTCGGCTTTGACTATCTCCGTGACAACATGGTTATCTACGCTAAGGAAAAAGTTCAGAGAGGACATCACTTTGCCATTGTCGACGAAGTTGACTCCATCCTCATTGATGAGGCAAGAACCCCTCTTATCATTTCCGGCAAGGGTGACAAGTCTACTGAGCTTTATACTCAGGCTGACAGATTCGCAAAAACTCTCAAGCCGTATATTGTTGTTGAAATGGACAGCAAAACCGATCAGGAGGATATTGCTGAAAACTGCGATTATATAATTGACGAAAAGGCTAAGACTGCCACCATAACAAGGCAGGGCGTTAAAAAAGCTGAAAAATACTTTAACGTTGTAAACCTTTTTGATGCTGATAACTCAACCCTGCTTCACCATATAAACCAGGCTATTAAGGCTAATGGTGTAATGAAGCGTGATATTGATTACGTTGTCAACGAGGGAGAGGTTATAATCGTTGACGAGTTTACAGGCCGTCTTATGATGGGGCGCCGTTACAACGACGGACTTCATCAGGCTATTGAGGCAAAGGAAGGCGTTAAGGTTGCACATGAATCAAAAACTCTTGCAAGTATAACCTTCCAGAACTATTTCAGACTTTATAAGAAGCTCTCCGGTATGACTGGTACTGCTATGACCGAGGAGGACGAATTCAGAGAGATTTACAAGCTTGACGTTATTGAGATACCCACCAACCGCCCTGTTAAGAGAATTGACCATCCTGACGTTGTATATAAGACAGAAATGGGCAAGTTCAGAGCCGTTATTGAAAAAATTGTTGAATGCCACGAAAAGGGACAGCCTGTTCTTGTTGGTACAATTTCCATTGAAAAGTCTGAAATTCTTTCAAAAATGCTTTCAAAGAAGGGCATTAAGCATGAGGTTCTCAATGCTAAGCAGCACGCAAAGGAAGCTGAAATTGTTGCACAGGCCGGTAAATATGGTGCTGTAACAATTGCCACAAATATGGCAGGACGAGGCACCGATATTCTGCTTGGCGGTAACGCTGAATACAAGGCAAAAGCTGAACTCAAAAAGCTTGGAATTGATGAGGAAATCATAAACGAAGCAATAAGCTTTGCAGAAACCGATAATGAGGAAATTCTTGCCGCAAGAGCAAAGTACAGGGAGCTTTATGCAAAATACAACGAGGAAAACAAGGAAAAAGCTGACAAAGTAAGAGCTGCCGGCGGTCTTTTCATTATTGGTACGGAACGTCACGAATCAAGACGTATCGACAACCAGCTCAGAGGACGTGCTGGACGTCAGGGCGACGAGGGCGAAAGCCAGTTCTTCCTTTCACTTGAGGATGACCTTATGCGTCTGTTCGGTGGGGACAGACTTACAAATATGATGAATACTCTTAATGTTGACGAGGATATGCCTATTGAATCAAAAATGCTTACCTCCGTTATTGCTTCGTCACAGAAAAAGGTTGAGGGCAGAAACTTTGCCATAAGAAAGAATGTCCTTAACTACGACGATGTTATGTCAACACAGCGTTCTATTATTTACGGTCAGCGTCAGAAGGTTCTTGACGGCGAGGATATACATGAGTATATCCTGAAAATGATCAGGGATATGATTACTGACGGCGTAAATGCATACATTATAGATGAAAATGTTCACGACGACTGGAACCTTGACGGACTGCGCGCACATTTCATGGGGCTGTTTACTCTTAACAACGATTTCAGATATACTACTCAGGAGCTTGCCGATATTACTAAGCAGGACATCATTGACAAGCTTACAGAAAGAGCGCTTGACTTCTATCAGAAGCGAGAAGAAAAGCTCGGCAGCGATATTCTCAGAGAGCTTGAAAGAGTTATTCTGCTTAAGGTTGTTGACCTCAAGTGGATGGATCATATTGACGCTATGGACGAGCTCAGAAAGGGTATCGGTCTGAGATCCTACGGTCAGAAAAACCCTGTTGTTGAATACCGCTACGAGGGCTTTGAAATGTTTGATGCCATGATTGAGTCGATCCGTGAGGAAACCATCAGACTGCTGTTCACAATTCAGATTAAGCAGAATGAAGAGGCTCCAAAGAGGGAACGTGTTCTTCAGCCTACGGAAACATTCGGCGATGGCTCTGTTCCAAATGAGCCTAAGAGAGTTGGTGCAAAGGTAGGAAGAAACGATCCTTGCCCGTGCGGAAGCGGCAAGAAGTATAAGAAATGCTGCGGTCGTGACCTCAAGTAAAGTCAAAGGGGAGAATAACTATGGCTGAAATAAAAGCATTCAAGGGCATGAGATATGATACTTCAAAGGGCGGCAGTCTGAACTCTTTAGTCTGCCCTCCATATGATATTATTTCCGACACACAGCGTGAACAGTATATAAACAACAACGAGTTCAATATTATCAGGCTTGAGCTTCCCAAAGGCGATGACAGCCGATATAAGGAAGCAGGAAATATTCTTGAGCAGTGGCTTGATAAGGGTGTTCTTGTTCAGGATAAGCAGGACTCCATATATGTTTACGAAATGGAGTTTACCGCCAATGGTCAGCGCAAGTCGGTTAAAGGCTTTGTTTCACTTGTTAAGCTGGAGGATTTTTCAAAGGGAATTGTTCTGCCGCATGAGGAAACTCTGTCAAAGGCTAAGGCTGATCGCTTTAACCTTATGAGCGAAACTTATTGCAATTTCAGCCAGATTTACTCCCTTTACATGGACGAGGACGGCTCGGCATATAATTCTATTGATAAGTGTTCGGCAGGCGCTCCAGATATGCAGATAACAGACCCGGACGGAACCGTTCATAAAATGTGGTGTGTATCAGATGAAGCTGTAATTGCTGGACTTAAAGAAATATTTGCAGATAAAAAGCTTTATATTGCCGATGGGCATCACCGCTATGAAACTGCGCTTAATTTTCACAGACACCTTGTAAATGAGGGGAAGGCTGTCGAGGGAGATTTAAGCGGCTATATTTCAATGATGCTCGTTAACATGGAGAACAAGGGACTTGTTGTTTTCCCTACTCACAGAATTGTAAGAAATCTTGACGGCTTTGATGCGGATGAGGTTATTGAAAAAAGCAGAGAATATTTTGATATTGCTCAGGCTCCCTGTCAGGAAAGAATGCAGGCTGCCCTAAATGAGCTTTACAGTAACGGTAAAAAAGC
>ENA-UOYA01004829-UOYA01004829.1-activated-sludge-metagenome-genome-assembly--contig:-NODE-4829-length-11009-cov-7.913913_pt1 | contig 11009 bp, 6 predicted proteins | sample MGYA00238163_ERZ764804 | MGnify/ENA primary metagenome ERZ764804 (study PRJEB28919, sample SAMN05720223) | activated sludge metagenome | isolation source: Anaerobic digester | place: Hong Kong...
GTTGTACCACTAAATCAGCAGCACAGAAATAATTGACGACTTCATCATCAGGAATAAATCGGGTGTGTAATTCTACTTTATCTTGGATTTTCAATTCTTGGATTAGAGTTTCATACTCCTCTTTGTTGGAATAATACTCGCCGGCAACAATTAGCTGTATAGCTGAATTTTTAAGCTCGGGTGTTGCCATTGCTTTCAATAAAATATCTAATCCTTTATAATCTCTAATTAAGCCAAAGAACAAAATATATTTCTTAGCTGCGGATAAGTTTAATGCTGCAATCGCGTCCTTTTTCAAGAGGGCATCTCCGTAATTATCAAACAAAGGATGTGGGTTTAACAAGCGTGGTTTAAGTGTATCAAAAGTACTCAGGTCATTATAAACACTGTCACTCATCGCAATAAATGCATCTACGCTATTCACAAAATATGTTGTAAATAAAGTATCTCCGATTCTCTTTTCGTGTGGGATGATATTGTCTAAAATAGAAATCACTTTGGTGTGCTTATTTCCTTTTGCAATTCTGCAAATAGTACCTAAGCATGGTGCCATAAACGGCAGCCAAAATTTTACCACCAAAATATCCGGTTTTTGTTTACGGAGTTTCCACCCTACTTTTATCCAATTAAATGGATTGATAGAATTTACAGAAACATGAATGGGTATATGCTTTGGCTTTGGCAAAGAGGAATATTGCGTGGTGCCCGGGAACAAAAACGCAGGGTATTGCAAAGAAAATGTTTCAATGGTAACGTCATCCTTTTCTTGTATAAATTCTACCGCTAAGCGTTCGTTGTACGCTGCCAAACCTCCACGCAAAGGATGTGCCGAGCCGAGAATTGTTACTTTCATTTGATGGTAGCCATTGACGTATTACATACTCCTAAAATGGAAAATATAATACGCATTTTTATATTTTCTTACCCAATAAGTTCCACTATCTTATCGCCAACTTCGGTAGTGGAATATTTTCCGTTATTAATATCTTCGGTAACAAAGCCTTCATTCATGGCTGTTTCTACAGCTTGTACGATGTCTTTACTTTCTTCTATCATTCCAAAGCTATACTCTAACATTAATGCCGCCGACAAAATAGTTGCCATTGGATTGGCGATGTTTTTTCCTGCTGCCTGCGGATATGACCCGTGAATAGGTTCATATAGCGATACTTTTTCTCCGAGTGATGCCGATGGTAACATTCCCAAGCTTCCCGTAATTACGGAAGCTTCATCGCTGATGATATCGCCGAATAAATTTTCGGTAAGTATTACGTCAAACTTTGTTGGCTTGGTGATGACTTCCATTGCTGCACTATCAATAAAATTGCATTCCAGCTCAATTTCCGGAAATTGTTTAGCATACTCCGTCACTACTTCTCTCCACAATCGAGAAGTTGCTAATACGTTTGCTTTATCTAAAAGTGTCACTTTTTTCTTTCTGTTTTTGGCAAATTGGAATGCCTTTTCTGTGATACGCAATATCTCTTCTCGTGTATACACACATGTATCATACGCTATATTTTGGTCTTCGCTTCTGCCGCGTGGTTTACCAAAATAAATTCCCGAAATCAGCTCGCGTACTACCACAAAATCAGCATTTTTTATTCTTTCATTTTTTAGTGGAGAAGAATCCAGTAATGCGTCGTAGCTTTTCACCGGGCGTATATTGGCATACAACCCTAAATTGCTTCTCATTTTCAGCAGTCCTTGCTCCGGGCGTACTTTTGCTGCAGGATTGTTGTCATATTTTGGGTCGCCGATAGCACCAAATAATATAGCATCACTATTTGCACATAATTCATGGGTTTCATCAGGGTATGGGTTTCCGGTTTGGTCGATAGCAGCAGCACCAATTAAACCATAATTGTATTCAAATGAATGATTGTATTTTTTCTCTATTGCTTTTAATACTTTTACTGCCTGTGCTATAATTTCAGGACCAATGCCGTCTCCGGGCAAAACTGCAATTTTTTTCATTTCTACTTTTTATTAATTTACTTTTAGAGAATAACCTATACAATAGGTTTATTTTCCATTTTCAAAAATAATCAACCTCTATTGATAAATTATCTAAAGAGTGTTATTAAATTTATATAGATGAAACACGCCCTGCTAAAGCCGCTACGCTATTTATTTTTGTTTATTCCATTTTTGGGAAAATCCGCAGCGATAAAAGATACTGTTTTAGAACATACTATACTACAAGAACAATATGTAACGGCGTTACAATATACTGCAAGTGCGTTCAAAAATCCATCTACACGGCAGCGAGATTCCTTTTCGTATTACTTATACCAAACGGCAGAATGTTTGTATAAATTGAAAAAGATGGAGCAATTGAGCGAATTGTTCACTGTTTATGATAAGTCAATAAACAAAGTAACGCCTTATTATTCAGCAAAAATTTATTCGCTGCAATTGCTATTAGAAAATGAAAAAATCAACTCTACACGGACAGGGCAATCATTAAAGCAAGCAATCGCTTCATGTCAATATGCCACTATTAAAACCGATTATACGCTTGCTTTAGCTTCTTACTTTTTAACTGTAAATAAAATAGATAGCGGCGAGCTTCTATATCGAACTATTTATTTATCTGCGATTGCAACATCCGTGCAAAAGGCTGCAGCCTGTAATGGTATTGGAGCTTGTTTTTCTTATAATAGTGATTTTGATTCTGCTAAAATATATTACCATAAAGCCATTGATTTATACGCCGAGACCTTAGGGTTAAAACATTCTAAAGTAGCACAAGTAAAGTATAATCTGGCGTTAATTGCAAATAAATTTGGCGAATATTCCGTATCGCAAGTGCTTTTGCAAAATGTGCTTAGCACTTATCGTACTGTTTTTGGAGAGCAGCATCCATCTACGGCGAATGCTTATGGTGCGTTAAGTAGTGTATTTTTATTGCAAGATGATTTAGAAAAGGCACTGTTTTACACTACAAAAGAACGTGATGTAATTTCAAAATTATATGGCCCTCAACACCCTGACATCGCTTACAGCAATTTGAATATAGGAAAAATATATACATCTAAAAATCAACTTAATTTAGCCGAGCAGCAATTTAAAATAGGAATCTCGATTTTAGAGGCTGCAGGTAAGAAGGAAAATGACACGTACATACAACTTGTAATCAAATTAGCATCGGTATTGCAGGACAAATCTGAACTAAAAAAAGCGGAGCTGCTGCTAAAAAATTTAATTACACAACAGCAAATAGATGCAGAATATAAAGCCGATATTTTCTTGGCTTTGGGGAGCATCTATATGTCATTACATCAAGCACAAACTGCCATCGACTATTTTAACAAAGCAGATAAAATGTATATATCTGTTTATGGAGAAAAAAATATTTTTTCGATAGATGCAAATATAGAACTTTCAAAATGCTATTTACAGATAAACCAACTTAATAAGGCCAACTATTATGCACTAAAAGCTCGGAAAATAACCATTACGAACGGTGCAATCATTTTTCCGTACGACCATTGGAGATGCAGGCAGCAAGAGTTGTTGTGTATTAAAGCATTATTGGAGAATAAGGTATTAGACAGAAACAAATCTGCTTATTATATAGATGCAATTAAAGATGTTTTATTAGAAGCAAAACGCATTAAACAAACCTATTATTCCAATGGCAGCCAGCTGAACTATGCAGCACTCATGAGTGAATTGAACAATTTGGGAATTTACTTTTTAACGCATTTTTATCCGAAACGAGATGTTTATTTTATGAATAATTTATTGTTCTTTGGCGAGCAGAAAAAAGCCAATTTACTACGCAATAAATTTTTAGATGAAGCCTCTAATGAATTATTACCATTAGCAAAACAACAGCAATCTAAAGCAATTATTAATCGATTAAACTATTTTATTACGCTAAATGAAAATCAAGAAAAAACAGACTATAACCTCAATGATTCTGTTTTATTCTACCAAGATAAATATGAACAATTTACTAAAACGATAGAAAAAGAGTATCCAAAAATTTATAGCTTAAAATATGGAGAACGGCCATTAACCGTACTGCAAATACAACAACAACTACCCGAAGATGCTACATTTTTAGCATATTGTAATGATGCCGAGCGGTATTACTGTTTATCCATTTCTAAACACAAAATAGAATATAAAGTATGTGGGAATGTAGTGTTTATTGATAGTTTGATAGAACAACAACAGCAATCTATTACTACTAAAAAAGCAAACACCGTCGCTGCCGTGTCGTTGTACAATGCTTTGCTCCCTGATTATTTGGCACATTATGTACTGCTCTCTCCGGACGGTGCCATTCATCAAGTAGCATTTGATGCTTTAAAAAAGACAACGGAAAGTGATTATTTTATTTATAGCCATCCGTCATTTTATGCGTTTTCGGCGGCTACCTATTTTCATCATTCAAGGGCTAACGACAACCAAAAAGTAGTTGCATTCTTTCCTGATTTTTCGCATAGTCAGTATGCTGCATTACAAACGAGTGCGGAGAAAAAGACAATAAGGTCATTTCCGGAACATCAAATTTACGCCACAGAAAATGCTCAAAAAAGTAATTTCATAAATGCGGCCGGCAGTACCGGAATTATACATATTGCTACACATCTATTAATAGACACCACTGCTCCTTTACAGTCGTATCTGATGTTTCAGCCGATTGGTGATTACAAACTAAGCATTAATGAAATTTGGAAAATGAATATCAATTGTCAGTTAGTAGCCTTGGCTTCGTGTCAAAGTAATTTTGGGAAGCAACAAAATGGAGAAGGAATACAAAATTTTGCTTGGGCATTTTATTATGCAGGAGCACACAATATTTTGTCCACCCAATGGAGTGCATCAGACAAAGCCGCTTCAGCAATTATTTGCAACTTTTATAGCAATCTAAAAAACGGAATGAACAAACAAGATGCCTTGCAAACAGCGAAAATTGCTTACCTGAAAAATGCGGATGCAATAGGTATTCAGCCGTATTTCTGGGCTAATTTTCAATTAATTGGCAATTTTAGCGAAATTACAATTGCACCAACTTTTTTTGTTAAAAATTGGTATTTGCCGATATTGTTTTGTGGATTTGTTTTACTGTCTCTGCTTGTATTTCGGTCGATTTACAAGCGAAAAAGGTATGCTTATCCTTAGCAGCGAGAGTTAAAACTTAACAGCCGGATGTATTATAATTAGAAAAATCAACTTTAAAAAATAAAATAAGTTTTACCTTTAAACATGCTTTTGCCTTTAGAATATCACTTTCCGGATAATTTGATGCCTGCAAAAAAGTTGGACAAATTATTAGCAACAGGCTATTTCCGTACCGGAAACTACATGATGCGCACGCGTGTTTTATATTTTAATGAAGAGATATTAAACACCCTACACATTCGTATTGCATTACAGGCACATCAATTTTCAAAAAGCTTGCAAAAGTTATTAACTAAAAACAAAACTCGTTTCACGCACACCATTCAGCCTATACATATTACAGCAGAAAAGGAATTATTGTACAAGCAGCATCGCAAGCGCTTTAAGGGGAATGCTTCGCTGAGCATTTCCTCATTTATGTTTGACAGCTATAACAAACATATTTTTAATACGTATGAAATCAATATTTACGACAACGGGAAATTAATAGGCTATAGTTTTTTTGATGTGGGCATTAATAGCATGGCGAGTATTATCGGAATTTTTGATCAGCAATATGCCAAATACAGTTTGGGTATTTACACGATGCTGTTGGAAATTGAACATGCAAAAACAGTAGAGCTAAAATATTATTACACCGGCTATGTAACGTATGAATCGTCACAGTTCAATTATAAGCTTCGCTTGTCCGAAAAATTTGAGTTTTACGATTGGTATTCAAAGCGATGGATTTCATTTGAGAAACGTTATAAGAAAACAAAAGTAAATGATTTTTTTAAAGCGAAAATGAGCATTGCAAAACAATGGCTTGATACGTTTAAGTTGGAATACAAGGAGCTCTTTTATCCTTATTTTTATATGGGAAGTATGTACCCCAAGTCCGATTGCGTGAAAGGCATGCATCATTTGCTGATTCAAGATTTCGATATCGAAGGATTGTTTTATATTATAGAATTTCATCCCGAAAAAATGGAATTGATGCTCTCGGGTGCTACTATACACAAATATCAATTTGAGGAACATATTGATTTAAGTTTGTTATATGATGCGAAAAAATGGAATCGGGTGCTGCTGTATTTGCAACCGACGATTGTTGTAAAAAATGAATTTGAACTTTATGCGGGCTATATCTTCTTGCAAGACCTGTTTAAACAACATTTACAACCACCACCTCCGCCAAATACGACACTGAACAATCCGAATATAAATAGGTAATCTCTCTACGTTTTTTATTTAGTTTGATTTACATCATTAAATTTATCCATTCAACCTTTATATGTTGTATTTGTTCAACTAACTAAACCTTATCTTAACATAGATATCTTTTTAAAAATCAGTATATTTTAATGCTATTTAATAACTTTACTTAATGGATTTGTTACAATTACTACCAACAGCGCAGCGCGTATTGAAGCATTATGGAATCACATTTTTGACCCCCAATGAATGGATTACATTAGTACAATACGGCTCCATCCGTTCCTTGAAAAAAGGAGAAAATTTCATTACCGCCAATCAGGTAAATACAAAAATAGCGTTTATATTAAAGGGAGCGTTTCGCTTTTTCTACGAGAAAAATGACAATGAAATTACGTGTTTGTTGGGTTTTGAAAACAACCTCATCGGTAGTTTTGAGAGTAATATTTTAAAGCAACCTTGCACACAAACCATACAAGCCATTGAAGACTCCGAGTTGTTTATAATAGACTACAAGGATTTAGAAAAACTATACGATAAAAGTCCAAAATTCGAGCGTGTTGGCCGCATCATTTTAGAATATTATTTAGCCTATTTACAACAAAGAATTACTTCTTATTTATTAGACACTCCGGAACAGCGTTACGTTCGATTAATCAATGAAACACCCGACATTTTAAACCGAGTACCACTGCAATATATTGCTTCGTATATCGGTGTTACGCCTGTTTCACTAAGCCGAATTCGAAAGCGAATTTTAAAGAAATAACGTTGCTTACATTAAACCTCTACGCTGTTATTTTTTGATACTTCTCCTAAAAAAGTACCGGCTTCTGTCATGGTGCGTTTTCCGGTTTCAAAATCCACGGACACCAAGCCAAATCTATAATATTGTCCCAAATTCCACTCGTGATTATCCATGGTACTCCAATGGAAATATCCTAAAATAGGAATACCCTCTTCCAATGCTTTATGCACCCATCCTAAATATTCTTTTATACTTTCAATACGGAGCTTTGGATCGGAGGTGCAAATGCCGCTTTCTGTGATGATAATCGGTTTTTTGGTTCGCTCCCAATATCGTTTAAAAATTGTGTAAAACCCACTCGGGTCGTATTCCCACATCAGGTCAGTTCGCCTGCCTAATTTTTTCAATTGCTCCGCATGATTCATATTGTCTAATGGCAATGGGCGGAACGACATTTTTGCGTAATAGCTTAGCCCTTGGAAATCTTGTTTTAAAAAATGCTTATGACAATAATCCATAAACCACCAATCGAATAGTTTGGCAATGAGCTGTCCCGGAAATACTTCTCCTTTAAATTGGACCGTATTGAAGGAAATACCGATTGGTGCTTTTGATTTTTGTTTGATAATGTCATACGCTTCTTCGTGTGCGCTGCCTATTTCTTTTAACACCCGTCTGGCTAAAAACAATTTTCCTTTTTTAAACGGCGGAAATTCTCCGGTTAGCCAGCCATTAGAAACATATACGTTTGGCTCATTGAAGGTATTCCATGTATCCACTAAATGCCCGAAAGTGTCCACGGTTTTTTGCACAAAATCCAGCCACATTTTTCGGTTGCCTTTTTTTTCCCATCCGCCTTCCTTTTCAAACCAAGTGGGATTGGTAAAATGGTGTAATACCAGCATAATATGTTTCCCTCTGCGTTTTAATTCTTCCATAAAACGCAGGTAATTTCCAACTTCTACTTGGTCAAATGCGGCATACGGTGCTTTTTGCAATTTTGCCCAATCGTGGCTCATCCGATAACCATTACTCAATTGACAAATAAGTTCTAAATCTTCCTCTCGATGCAAATCGTGCTGCGAACATTTATCAAAAACGGTACCGTCCTTGCATTTTACCCCTTTCCAATTATTATCGGAAACTGTTTCAATCTGATACGCTGCGGTAGAGGTGCCCCAAATAAAATCTTTAGGAAATTGTAATTTCATGTTTCTAATTTTAGCCTTTACTGTAAATACTCCTTATTTTTTTTAGTAAAAAAGTAGTAAAGCAGATTTATTTTTTAAAAATTGATAAAACTTAAAGATAGGAATATCTTGCTGTTCTTTTTTGCTGTAGATATTAAAAACAGATTAAATAATCTACGTTAAAAACTTTTTTATCTTAGCACTTATTATGGCGCATACAGCAGCACCTATAAATCGTATAAAAGTCTTTAGCAGAAAGAAATTGTTAGAAATTCGTATTCCTACCAAAAAAAATACACGTGCATTAATTGTAATGATAATAGCTGCCATGTCATGGGTTTTTGCCTTATTAATGCTGGTGCGGGTTGCTCTTTCGTTGCATTATTTTTGGTATAAGGCGGGAATAATATTCGCTATTTCGGGTTGGTTTTTTTTAGGAATGGCGGGTGCAAGTTTTTTTATCTGGCTGTTTTTTGGACGAGAGCGTATTATTGTAACTCCCCATTTTTTGATTACCGACAAGCCTTTAGTTTTTTTTTATAGAAGAAATTTTTACGACCTTGCCTCCATTTCCAATATTCGCACGGATAAGGAATTGTATAAAGCCAATCGCAACGGACAATGGATAGATGAAAGCAGAACCGTGATAAAATTCGATACTTTGGAAAAATTAGTCACTATGGCACGCGGTGTCAATGAAGTAGAAGCGGAAGCTATTGTTTTGGAGTTGGCAAAATCAGACTTTCTAAAAAAAGACCAATTCGCCGTAGAACATAAATTTTAGTTTTGCAGTGTCGCACTAATCAATTTAATCATTTTCCATTTTTTATCATCGTCGGGAGATTTTTTTGATTTCTCGGAGAAATAAAATTCTAAATTTTGCACCACCTGTTTTGCTCCTTGTTTATTATAATCCGATTCTTCGTATTGGTAAATATCTGCCAAAAAGCGAATACCATTTTCCAGTATTACAGCATCCGATTTTTTTAAATATTCTCCAAATGATTTAAAGTTGGAATAAAATGTTCTATTCGTATTGAGCCAAATTGCTTTTTTAAAAAATTCTAAATTATCCGCAATAGTGTCTTTAAATACCGCTGCAATGGCTTGCATTAATTCCGGAGCTTCAGTAATTGAAAGGCGTTTGGCATATTCATACGCTGCGGCTTTATGGTAATAATTTATATTTTCCAATGCCGCACTTAAACATAAAATTGAGGAATCTGCATCCAATACGCGTTTTAAGGTGTTGATACTTTGTCCTTTGTCTAAGTTTACTAATTTATGAATTGCCTTTTCTCTCACTCTTGGTGATACATCGGTTTGGATAGTATTTTGCAAGGCTAAAGACAGTTGAACTTTGTCCGAAAATTTGTCGGGCTGTATGGCTTCTACCGCCTCTTTTCTCAAGTACCAGTTTTTATCTTGCATCGCCTTTAGTAGTACTTCTTGTGCTGCCGGGTTTTCTTTTTGATGAATTGCTAATGCTTTTATCGCTTCTAATTTATCCAAATACAATGGTGCATTATAAAATTTAAAAATATTTTCTGCATCGCTGAGGTCTTCTGTTTTTTCGCAAAGCAGTTTTTTGTCTGCATCAAAATTTATTAATTGTGGTGCTGCTGTTGCCGAAAAATAAAATTTATTGGTACTGTTAGTAATATCTATCGTTTTGGTTTCTTTTTTACCGTTGGTATAAATATCTATTTTTACAGGTATGCGAAAAATCGGACCGAAATCATTTTTTTGGGTTTGAATGACGGTTAACTCTATCGTTTTATTTTGCGCATCATAACGGTGTTGTATGTTTAAAATAGGATGTCCTTTGCTGTACCACCATTGATTAAAAAACCAATTTAAATCTTCGCCGGTTATTTCTTCAAAACATTTACGTAAATCCGATACTTCTGCATTTCCAAATTTGTGTGTAGTAAGATATTTATTTAATGAAGCAAAAAATGCGGCATCACCTACATAATTGCGAAGCATGTGTAATACTGCGCCGCCTTTTTCGTAGCGTATTGCATCAAAAACATCTTTGGGCGCATCGTAATAGAAATTAACCAAAGGTTCGTTTTTATACGTTGAGCTATGTATATATTTTTGATTACATGAGTATAAATAAGCGTCTCCAATATCATTTCCTTCTTTGAAATTATACCACAGATATTCACCATAATTTGCAAATGACTCGCTCAAGGTCAAGTTAGCCCAAGACTTTGGCGTAACATAATCGCCAAACCACTGATGAAAAAGTTCGTGTGCAATAATCCAGTCAAAACCACCATCTATTAACTGCTGGTGGGTGCAAAGCATTTTATCGAAATAGAGAATTGCGGAGCTATTTTCCATTGCACCGGCAGTATAATCATACGCCATTATATTTGCCATCTTATCCCAAGGAAAATCTACGCCAAGTAATTGCGAATAATACTCCATCATCGCCGGCATATTCTTAAAAATTTCTCCTACGTCTTTTTTGTATTTGGGAAATGTATAGGCAATGACCTCTTTGTCTCTCCACTTATCTTTATGTATGTAATAATCTCCGATTCCCAAGAAAAATAAATAGGGCGAATGCGGTTTGTCCTGTTTCCAATAATCGGTTTTTGTACCATCTCCATTTTGAGTAGAACTCATCAATAAGCCATTGGACAAAGATACCATATTGGTGTCGAGTGTAACGTAAATTTCTTCCGTTGTTTTTTGGTCGGTGGCATCTATCGTAGGAAACC
>ENA-UOYA01004830-UOYA01004830.1-activated-sludge-metagenome-genome-assembly--contig:-NODE-4830-length-11009-cov-7.621508_pt1 | contig 11009 bp, 9 predicted proteins | sample MGYA00238163_ERZ764804 | MGnify/ENA primary metagenome ERZ764804 (study PRJEB28919, sample SAMN05720223) | activated sludge metagenome | isolation source: Anaerobic digester | place: Hong Kong...
GAATGGTGGGCGCGACAGGACTCGAACCTGTGACCTCCTGCGTGTGAAGCAGGCGCTCTAACCAACTGAGCTACGCGCCCCTGGCGGGGGGCGAACTTGGGCGCACGCGTCTGCGGCGCGTCGCCAAGTCCGAATTCGCTATTATAGCAGTAATGACCCAGCGGGAAACAATAGACGCTCCCCCGGTCGCTGGGCCCAAGCTCGGGTTGCTCGAAGCGAACCTCGCGCTGGCGATCCGCGGCAAGCCAGAAGTCATGCGTCTCAGCCTGGTCTGCCTGCTCGCTCGCGGCCATCTGCTCATCGAGGACGTGCCGGGCGTAGGCAAAACCACGTTGGCCCACGCGCTGGCGCAATCGGTCGCCTGCGGCTTTCATCGCCTTCAGTGCACCAGCGACATGCTGCCCAGCGACATTCTTGGCGTCACCATTTACAACGCCCACAAGCAGGATTTCGAGTTCAAGCCAGGCCCGATCTTCACGAATTTCCTGCTGGCTGACGAAATCAACCGGGCCACGCCCAAGACGCAGTCGGCGCTGCTCGAAGCCATGAACGAACGGCAGGTCACTATCGACGGGCACTCTCACCCGCTTGCCGAGCCCTTCATGGTGATGGCCACGCAGAACCCGGTTGAGCATCACGGCACGTACCCGCTCCCTGAATCGCAGCTGGACCGTTTCCTGATGCGCCTGCGCATGGGCTATCCCGACGCAGGGAGCGAGCGCGAAATCCTGCGCAATCCGGACACGCCGGGAGCCTTGAACTTGAAGCCTGTGCTGACAGCCGCCGACGTGCTCGAATTGCAGCGGTCCGTTCACGAAGTTCGCGTGGACGAGGCGATCGTCGATTACCTGATGGCGATCGTGGAACACACGCGCGCGCATGAAAGCCTGGCGCTGGGCGTCAGCCCGCGAGGCTCGCAGGCGCTTTACCGCGCCGCGCAGGCGCTCGCGCTGGTGGAGGGCCGCGACTATGTGATCCCGGAAGACGTCAAGCGCCTCGCCGTTCCGCTGTTCGCCCACCGCGTAGTCATCAACAGCCGCGTAGCGCTCGCGCAGCGTTCCACGGAGACCGCCGAGCGCATTCTGCAGGACATCCTCGCCGTAATCGAGGTTCCGCTCTGAGAAAGCCGAAATCGAAAACATGAGAACCGCAATCATCGGCCTGCCCATGACAGGCAAGACATCCTTGTTCACCATCCTCACCGGCGTGCGTGAGACCGCGCGGATGGGGACGCTCGAAGCGCGCATGGGTATCGCCAAGGTGCCGGACGCGCGCCTGGACGCGCTGGCCGAGCTCTATCAACCGCCCAAGATCACCCACGCCACCGTCGAGTATCTCGATTTTCCCTCCGTCTCGAAAGAGGCCCTGCGCGATCCGAGCTACCTTGCCAGCCTGCGCGTCGCCGACGCCCTGGCGCACGTGGTGCGCGTGTTCGAAAGCGACACGGTGCCGCACGAGAAAGGCACCGTGGACCCGATGCGCGACATCGAAGACGTCGGGATGGAGTTGATCCTCAGCGACCTGGTGGTGGTCGAAAAGAGGCTGGAGCGTCTGGAGAAGGATCGCAAGAAGATCAAAGACCCGGAACTGGATCACGAGGCGGCCCTGCTTGAAGAGGCCAAGGAGCTGCTCGAATCCGGCAAGCCGCTGCGCGAGATGACGCTCAATCCAGAGCAGGAAAAGCGGCTGCGCGGTTTTCAGTTTCTTTCACAGAAGCCCGTGTTGTTCGTGCTGAACCTGGGCGAAAACGATGCGCCACGGCTTCGTGAAATCGAAGCCGAATACCGCAACGGACCGCTCGCCGGGCGTCAGGGAACGGCCGTCGCTGCGGTCTGCGGCAAGATCGAAGCAGAACTTGCCGAACTCCCGCCCGAAGAGGTTGGCGATTACCTGGAGAGCTACGGTCTCAAGGAATCCGGCCTGGAACGGTTGATCTCCGCCACTTACGCGCTGCTGGGCCTGATGAGCTTCCTGACAGCTGGTGAAACCGAAGTCCGCGCCTGGACCATTCCGATGAACTCCCCTGCGGTGAAGGCCGCCGGGGCGATCCACACAGATTTCGAGAAGAAGTTCATCCGCGCCGAGGTGGTCAACTGGAAAGCGCTGATCGAGCACGGTGGCTATCCGGGCGTGCGGGAGAAGGGCTTGCTACGCCTGGAGGGCAAAGAGTACATCGTCAAGGACGGCGACGTGCTGGTCATCCGCCACGGGTAGCCTACTCGTACTCAATCCTCACCGCGCTTACGCCCGCGAGCTTGGCCGTGAATGTTGCGTAGCGGCTGCGGTCCATCTGTGTTTGCGAGAATTCGACTGGCTGCCCCCCGACGATTACCGCTTTCGCGCGGCGGCCTTCGGGCAATAACACTCGAAACTCTGCCGATTCTCCCGATCCGGTAAACTCCAGTTCGACCCGTTTCGCCTCCCGATCGAGCGTCATGCGATACGCCGCGTAGCCGTCGCTGGCGGCATAGCGCGCTGTCGCTCGTACCTGCGCCGCGGCCGTCGCGGCCCAGCGCGGCGCGATCTCCACCTTGCGCATTTTCGCGTCCAGGTCGCTGATGCCGGCGAGACCGCCTACCAGCGCGTCCACCCACTGCGCCATGCCCCAGCCTGCGTAAGGGACTTCGTTCGTCGTGCGGAACCCCGGTGTTCCATCAGGCCAGTACCACACCTGCGCGCCGCCGGTTCGCCGCAGGTGCTCCGCGTACTGGCGCAGGAGTTCAACGCCGTAGGATTCGCGCCCGAACAAAAACGCGGAGCGGCACAACTCGCCGCCTACCCACGGCATCAGGCCTCCGTTAGCGTACGCCCCCTGAAGTTGATACGGCTGTTTCCAGTACCCCAGGTGATCGGGATAGCCCGGCTGCAGGCTCCACCACGGGTAGGCGTCGCCAGTCTGCCTCTGCCGCCGCTGATACTCGCCGATGATGCTGCGCGCCTGCGCGTCCGTGGCCAAGCCACGCGTCATGGCCCAAGTGTTGCCCATGGCCAGTTGCGCGCGCTCGTTGAAGTCGCCGTGCTCGATGGTCGAATCCAGGTGCACGTGATGCAGGAACTTGGTTCCGTCCCAGAGCAGCGCCGCGGCGCGGGCGCGATACGCATCGGCCTCCGAGGCCCAGCGCGCGGCCTGCTCGCGTTTTCCGAGCGCCTCGTACATCTTCTGCATGGCGCGGAAGGCCAGGTAATAGCCGCTCTGATCACACGTGGCGACGACGTGGCGGCTTGTGCCGCGATCGCGCGCGCCGTCAATGTCGTAGTCCCAGGTGTCGCAACTGTGCTGGCGTTTGACCAGCTGATTCTTTTCGTCCCAGTGCTTGGGATCGGTGCGTATGTAGTTGAGCGCGCGTTCCAGTTTCGGCATCGCCCGTTCGAGCCAGGCGTTGTCGCCCGTGGCCTGCCAGGTCTGCCACACGCCCAGCGTCATGATGTACTCGACGTCGGATTCGAGGCCCACGCGCCAGGTGCGCCCGTCGCGCTCGATGCCGTCGGGGACCTGCCCGTTCTCTTTCTGCTGCTCCAGAAAACGGTCGATGCCGCAGCTCATCTCGGTTTCCCAGTAGCGGTAGGCGGGCAGCCCGTAGATCCAGTCGCGCAGCCAGATGCCGTCGAAGTGCCACGTGTCGGCCGAGATGTAGCCGACAAAGCGGCCGCGGTTCGATTCATACTGACGCCGGCCGAGCCGCATGGCCTCGCGCGTGAACGGGTAGAGCTTGTCGAAATCCGCATCGCCGGATTCGATGACGGTCTCGGCCTCGAGCTGAAAGTTCAGGTACCGGCTGTAGCGCTTCTCGCCGGGAAACCAAAGGTAGATGTAGTGCGCACCCAGCGGGCCACCGGCCGTGAAACTGGCCTCGCCGCGGTTGTTCGTCAGCGCGGCCTGCGTTTCGAAGTAGACGCGCTGATTCGGGTCCGCGACTTTGATGCGGCAACTTGAGTCGCCCTGGGCGCGCCCTTCGATGCGCACGGTGACTTTGTCGAGCGGGCGGTAAGCGCGAGCGTCTGTCGTCAAGCGGCCATAGGCACCTTCGGTAGCGGCAGGTTGCACTTTCGCGTGCGAGACGGCCAGAAAGATCGCGGCCAAGGCAACGGCAAATCGAAACATGAAGCCATTTTATCGGGGCCGGCGGTAGCGCGGGATCTGGCGATCAATGATGGCTGCGGCAGCTACCAGGACGCAGAGCCATATGAACCAATCGCCATGCTCCGTATAGAAGGTCCTGGCGCTCACGTACGAGTAGCTCGTCCGCGCACTGAGTTCGGCGTACGGCGGCAGATGGTGGACGATGCGCCCCGCCGAGTCGACTGTTGCGGTGATGCCGTCATTGGTGGCGCGCAGAATCCAGCGCCGGTTCTCCGCCGCGCGCATGCGCACCAGGATCAGGTGCTGTTCGCGCGCGGCGCTCCGCCCGAAGTACCCATCGTTGGAGAGATTGACCAACAGTTCCGCCCCCTGGGCCGGGAACTGCCGCACCAGGTAAGGGAAAGCCGATTCGTAGCAGATGAAAACGCCGGTGGCGCGGCCCGCGGCGCGCAGGACCGTCAGCTTCTCGCCGGGCGTAAAGTCACCCGCTTCCTGCGTGATGCGGTTGACCCAATTGAAGAACGGGGGAACGTACTCGCCGAACGGCACCAGATACAGCTTGTCGTAACGGCCTGCCAGATTGCCGCGCTCGTCCACCAGGATCGCCGAGTTAAGCGGCGCTCCGGCCTCGTTGTGCGCCACCACGCCTAAGAGCACGCTCGTGCCGGTCGTCCGCGTCAGGTTCGTCACCAGTTCGCGCGCCCGTGCGTCCTCCTGGTAATAGATCGGCATGGGCATTTCGGGCCACAGGATCAGGCGGGGCCGCGCCTGGTCTGCCGCGAGTGCGCTACGCAAGCTCAACGTCGCCATACGCTGCTGCGCCTCGTAGACCGAGTCCGCCGTCCAGCGTTCCGTGGTAGAGAGGTTCGGCTGCACAACTACCGCGTCCTGGTTCCCGGGCACGGGTTCCGGGAGCGGCGGCAGCAGGAAGGCCAGCGGCGCGGCCAGGATCCAGGCCAGTTCCTTGCGATTCCGCCGCAGTGCGACCAGCGCAACGGCCACGTTCATGGCCGCCACCAGGAACGACACGCCGTAGACGCCGGTGTATGGCGCCAGACGCATCGGTACACCCATATCGACGGCCGCGTCGCCGAGGGTGAGCCAGGCGAATCCCAACGGTCCGTGCAAGCGCTCCACCACCACCCACAACGCCGCCACCACCGGGATGGCGTACCAACGGCGGATGGCGGTTCCAGCCAGCCATGCGAACGCGCCCATGTGCAGCGCTTTGGCCAGGACGAACAGGCTGAAGGCGCCGTAACTGCCCCACACGCCCATCTCGCCGTGCACTTCGAGAACCCAGCGGATCCAGTAGCACACTCCGGCCCAGTAGACGAGACCAGCCGCGTATCCCCACAGGAATCGGAGCGCAGGCCGATCCTCACGCGCCACGGCCACCAGCAACGGCGCAAGGGCGAAGGGCGCCAGCGCGGTCCAACCGGGACTTGGGTATAAAGACACCAGGAACGCGCCGGCGGCCAATGAAAGAAGTAAGTTTAGAATCATGGTTGACCTGCCCTTGTGAACACGTCATCCGCCATATAGGAACTGCGCACCAACGGACCGCTGAATACCATTTTGAATCCCAGGCGCTCGCCGGCGGCGCGATAGGCGTCGAACTGCGCTGGAGCGACATATTCCGCGACCGGCAGGTTATGCCGGGTGGGACGCAGGTACTGCCCGATGGTCACCACGTCCACGCCCGCCCGGCGCAAGTCCGCGAGCGCTTGCTTGACTTCGGCGCCCGATTCTCCGAGGCCCACCATCAAGCCGGACTTCACGATAGTCTCCGGACGATACTCGCGCGCGAAGCGCAGCACTTCCAGCGAGCGCGCATAGCCGGCCTGCGGGCGGACGCGCGCGTACATTCGCGGCACCGTCTCGATGTTGTGGTTGAAAACGTCGGGCGAGGAGTCAAGTACTTCGCGGATGGCGGCGCGGTCGCCCTGGAAGTCCGGCGTAAGGATTTCGATGCGCGCTTCCGGCAGCGCGGCGCGAACCGCCCGTACCGTACTGGCGAAGTGCGCGGCGCCGCCGTCGCTCAGATCGTCGCGCGTGACGCTGGTGATCACCACGTAGCGCAGACGCAGTTCCGCGGCCATGCGCGCCACCTGCGCGGGTTCGTGCGGGTCGGGAGGGAGTTGCCCGCCTCCGGCGGCTTTGGGGACCGAGCAGAAACCGCAACCGCGCGTACATAGATTGCCCAGAATGAGGAACGTCGCGGTGCCGCGATGAAAGCACTCGTGTATGTTGGGGCAGCGGGCCGACTCACATACAGTGTGCAGGCCCCGGACGCGCAGACCACTCTTCAGAACGTGCAGCGATTCATGATGCGCGGCGCGCTTTTGAACCCATTCCGGCAGGCGGACCGGCGTCACGGATCAGTACTTCCGGGCCATGGGTTTGAAGCCCGCGGCCTCCAGATCCATCTTGGTCTTCGAGAGATCCGCTGCATCCTTGAGCGGTCCGACCAGCACGCGGAAAAGGCTCTCGTTCGGCCCCGGCGCGACGACGGCTTGTTCAAAGCCCTTCTTGCGCAGGATGCCGACGATCATCTCCGCATCCACCTTCTTTACGGCCGCGACCTGCAAATACGTGCGGCCGGGAAGCGCCTCGCCGTGAAGCTGTGTTGTCTTCCGGTGGTTCGCTTCCGGCGCGGAAGGTCTTGTGGGAACGGCGGCAGCAGGGGCGGCGGGCTGGGGCCGCGCCGCGACCGGCGCCGCTGCTGGCGGTTCGGCGGCCGGGGCCGGCGCCTGGGCGGGCATGGTCCCCGAAGGCTGAGCGACCGGTTCTACCTGGTTTACCTGCATCTGGCCAGGTGAAAGCGGAGGTTCATTGGCGGCTGGCGGCTGGCTCACCGCGCTGGTGACGGGGCCGCTTGGAGGCACGGCCGACACTACCGGCGCCGAGTTGCGCCCCACGATGTATCCCATTGTGAAGGAGACGCCCAGCAGGATTACGACGATGAAGAACACGCTTAACAACTGCCGGTGCCCCAGCTCCAGAATGAACTCGCCTTCTTCGCTTCTCGGCATACACTTCCTTACTAGTCTTTAGCAGTCTTGCCGGTTTCCGCCAACATCCGGCTCACTGACGAGAATATATCGACGGGAATGGGGAACACAACCGTGGTGTTCTTTTCCGCACCGATCTCGACCAATGTTTGCAGGTAGCGCAGCTGGATGGCGGCCGGCTGTTTCTGAATTACTTCGGCGGCCATGCTCAGTTTTTCGGCGGCCACGAACTCACCCTCGGCGTGGATGATCTTGGCGCGGCGTTCGCGCTCGGCCTCGGCCTGTTTGGCGATGGCGCGAATCATCTGCTCCGCAAGGTCCACCTGCTTCACTTCCACCATGGTGACCTTCACGCCCCAGGGACCGGTGTGCTGGTCCAGTACCGATTGCAGCCGCACGTTCAGCTTCTCGCGCTGGCTGAGCAGTTCATCGAGCTCGACTTCGCCCAGCACGCTGCGCAGAGTGGTTTGCGCGAGCTGCGACGTGGCGTAGAGATAATTGGAGACTTCGATCACCGCGCGTGTGGGTTCGATGACGCGGAAGTAGATCACCGCGTTCACCTTCACCGTGACGTTGTCGCGCGTCACCACGTCCTGGGCCGGCACTTCGAGGGTCTCGATGCGCAGCGAAGTCCGCACCATGCGGTCAATGGGGGCGAATACCAGAATGATGCCCGGGCCTTTCGGTTTAGGCAGCACGCGCCCGAGGCGGAATATGACGCCCCGCTCATACTCGGCCAGGATCTTGATGGCGCTTAGCACGTAAATGACCAGAATAATCAGCGCGATAGTCATTGGGCTGATCGGCAGCATACACTCCTCCTCGATGGTTTTTTCTTAGGGCCGCACGTCGGGCTCGACTCGCAGTGTGAGCCCGTCGACGTCCACGACACGTACACGAGTGCCCGCGTCCAGCTTGGTGGAACAGACGGCGTCCCAAAGCTCTCCGTGGACGAAGATCTTGCCTTCCGGTTCCAGCGCCGTACGCGCGACGCCCCTCTCCCCGATCATGCCGGCCTCGCCCGTCACCACTTTATTGGCGCGCGCCTTCAGCACCAGCGAGACCAGGAAGACGGTAATCAACGCGAAGGGCAGTGTCACGCCGATGGCCGTTCCCAAATGGATGCGCATCTCCGGAGGGCCTTCCACCAACAGCAAAGCTCCAAGCACCATGGCCACCGCTCCTCCCGCGCCCAGGATACCGTGCGAGGCGAATTTCGCCTCCAATATAAACAAGGCGACCGCCAGAATCAGCAGCGCGACGCCGCCCCAATTGATGGGCAGCACCGATAAGGCCGCCAAGCCCAGCAGCGCCAGAATCCCACCGGCCACACCGGGCAAAATGAGTCCTGGATTAGTGAACTCCACGTACAGGCCCAAGGCTCCCAGGATCAATAGAATGAAGGCGATGTTGGGATCGCTGATGGAGGAAACCATGGCCTCCCGCACGGTCTTTTGGTAGACCACGATCTCCGCTCCGGCCAAGTCCAGCTTCACTTTCGTGCCGTCGAAGCGAGTGATTTCGCGTCCGTTCAGCGCATCGAGTAGCGCGCGGTCATCCTTGACGATCAGTTCGATCAGTTTGTTGTCAAGCGCTTCCTTTTCGGTGAAGCTCTTGGCTTCGAGAACCGTTTTCTCCGCCAGAGCGCTGTTACGGCCTCGCTTGGCCGTGAGGCTGCGTATACTTGCTGCGGCATCGCTTTCTATCTTGCGACGCATCACCTGGTCCATCTCAACGCCGATGGCCACCGGCGATGCCGCGCCGGTGTTGGTCCCCGGAGCCATCGCGGCCACGTCGCCGGCTTCGAGCAGGAAGAACCCGGCCGAGGCGGCACGCCCGCCGCTGGGCGTGACGAAAGTAGCTACAGGAACCGGCGAGGCGACGATCCTCTCGATGGTGTGCCGGGAAGCCTCCATCAAGCCTCCCGGAGTGTTCAGGCGGATCAGCACCAACCGCGCGCCTTCCTTCTGGGCCTGGTCGATGGCGCGGGTCACGATTTCCACCGTAATCGGGTGGACCACGCCATCCACGTCCACGGCCACCACCCGAGGCTTAGCGCACAGCATGCCCCCCAGGCACAGCCACAAAGCGGCAATCGTCCAAATCCCTTTCAAGCCACATTTAATATATCACCCGGTGGCCCTCAGGATGCGCCTAAAATGAGGAGGATTCGACTATGCGCATCTCATTCATCTCATTCGGTGCAATGGCTATCCTGGCCACCACCGCTTTCGGCCAGAAGGCTCCCGTCAACTATGATGAATCGAAGGTTGGCAACTACACCCTGCCCGATCCGCTGGCCGGCTCGAACGGCGAACCTGTCCGTGATGCGAAGACATGGCGCGAGAAGCGGCGTCCGGAAATTCTCCACCTGTTCGAAGAGCACGTCTACGGGCGCACCCCCGTGGGCCGGCCGCCCGAAATGCACTTCAAGCGCGTCGAACCACGCGCCAGCGCTCTCGGCGGGAAGGCTGTTCGCAAGCAGATCACCGTGTATTTCAAGCGCGATGAGAGCGGACCAGCCATCGACCTGCTGCTGTACCTGCCCAAGAACGCGCGCGGCCGCGTGCCGGTCTTCCTGGGTCTAAACTTCAACGGCAACCAGGCCATTCACTTCGACCCGGGCATTCGTCTTTCGCGCGCCTGGATTCGCGAGAACCGCCCAATGGGCATTGTGAATCACCGCGCCACCGAAGCCGCGCGCGGTGTGGAGTCCACGCGCTGGCAGGTCGAAAAGATCCTTGAACGCGGTTACGGTTTGGCCACCGCCTGCTATGGGGACATCGATCCTGATTTCGACGACGGATTCCAGAACGGCGTCCAGCCTCTGTTTTATAAGCCCGGCCAAACGAGGCCCGCAGCCGACGAATGGGGCGCCATCGGTGCCTGGGCCTGGGGTTTGAGCCGTTTACTCGACTACCTCGAGACCGACAAGGACGTCGACGCGCGCCGCGTGGCTGTCATGGGGCATTCGCGTTTGGGAAAGACCGCGTTGTGGGCCGGCGCCCAGGACGAGCGCTTCGCCATGGTGATCTCCAATGACTCGGGAGAGGGTGGCGCTTCCCTGGCGCGGCGCAATTACGGTGAGACCGTCGAGATTCTGAATACCAACTTCCCGCACTGGTTTTGCGCGAACTACCGCCAGTACAGCAAGAACGTCGCGGCCCTGCCCGTTGATCAGCACATGTTGATCGCGCTCGCGGCCCCGCGCCCGGTCTATGTGGCCAGCGCGGAAGAAGACCGCTGGGCCGATCCGCGCGGGGAGTTCCTCGCTGCCAAGGCTGCCGATCCCGTCTACCGTCTTCTGGGCGCCGAAGGCTTGGCTGCCAGCGATTGGCCCCCTGTCGGGCAGCCGGTTTTGAGCCGCATCGGCTACCACGTTCGCGCGGGAAAGCACGATGTCACCCTGTACGACTGGCAACAGTACCTCAACTTCGCCGACAAATACTTGAAACGAAGCCGGTAGAATCCGCTTAGGACCATTCGAGTCCGAAATTAACCTATTGATAATGTGGTAAATAATCCGTTGACAGGAGCAGGTGAGCGGGTGTAGATTGAATACAGGACTGAATGAGTCCAATATTAGGATCCGGATGCTGAAACTGACTAAGAAAGCGGACTACGGCCTGATCGCCCTCCGGCACCTGGCGTTGAAGGAGCACAGCGCGAGCGCCAGCGCCAAGGAGATCGCAGCCCACTACGGCATCCCGTTGCCGCTGCTGGCGAAGATTCTGCAGAAGCTGGCGCGGTCGGGATTCCTCAAGTCGGTGCACGGGACTAATGGCGGCTATATGTTGGCGCGCGACGCAGGCCGGATCAACACTCTGGAAGTGATCCGCACCATCGACGGTCCGGTGATCCTGGCCAGTTGTCTGGCCGAGCGGGGGGTGTGCGGCCACACGCAGCGCTGCTCG
>ENA-UOYA01004831-UOYA01004831.1-activated-sludge-metagenome-genome-assembly--contig:-NODE-4831-length-11006-cov-5.857456_pt1 | contig 11006 bp, 8 predicted proteins | sample MGYA00238163_ERZ764804 | MGnify/ENA primary metagenome ERZ764804 (study PRJEB28919, sample SAMN05720223) | activated sludge metagenome | isolation source: Anaerobic digester | place: Hong Kong...
CCCCTAACAAGCGAATTTGGCTATCCAAATTCAGTGCTTGCTGCAACACAAGACAACTGTCTTGTGTTGTCATGTTACGGTTGGCTTAAGATTCTACCAGCCGAAAAGGAAGTCTTGGTCAGCGTTCATACTCGCGGCGCTTTTGGTTCCTGCTCCGTGCTTCGATTTCCTTTTCCCGTGCGGAAAACTCCACACCAGCAAAGTGTTCCGCCTCGAGGATGTATTCTTCATTGTTGTATGCTTCCTGCACCATCGCTTCGGCTTGCTGGGCGTTTTCTGCTTCGATCTCGACGGTCATGCAAAGGGTTTCTTTGATTTCCACCTGATAGGTTTTCATAAAAGCAAAGCCTCCTTTCTTGATTTTTACGCAAAAGAAAAAGGCGCTGAGTTTTTCAGCACCGACATCATTAATTTAGAATAAATTAATATATTAATATTCTTTATTGCATAAAAATATAAAAACTAAGTTTCGATGAGATAGGGTTTATTATATCTATTGAAAACCAATTTCATCAAAAATCTGAGCAATAAAATAGCAGATATCCGTAAAAATCAATTTCCTTATTTTATGGGAATAAAATTCTCTTCACCAAACCAATCCTTCAACCTAATAATTGATTCGTTGCTAAGCGCCGATAAGATAACAATTGCTAAATTATATTTTGCTCGAGAACAAATCACATAAAAAAGATTTTTGGTTTTATTAAATCTAGCCGTTCCTTCATCTGTTTTATCAAAATAATTGTTAAAATTATAGCTGGAAATCCAATCATTATCATCAATAAAACAAACAACGCTGTCATATTCCGCGCCCTTTGTACCATGGTTTGTGGAAAAGGGAGATGTTTTCTTTACTGTATAATATAAATTTCGAAATTGTACATAAGGCAAACACATTAACGTGTAAAAAAAATCGTCTTGCAATCCTTTGTCTTTAAAATATACTTTTAATTTTTCCGGAGCAGGCAAGAGATTTCGATCCCACACAAATTCCAAAACATCTTTTATTGTTCCGCTTCCCGTTAAATCTTTAAGCTCTGAGAGATTTTTATTTAATTGAATTTTATCGTTGAAACAGGAAATCTCATATGTTGTTTTTTTTAACAATAACTGGATTCTGTTTTCATTGAACAGCTCAACCATTTCTTCTATATCATATAAGAAATTTGCGAAAGGACAATCTCTGTTTTCCTTATTCTTAAGAAGCTGATCTTTTCTTTTTTCCCTTCTGTGCTCAATATTTTTGTTTTCTTCATCGTATAATTCATGCAACTCATAATAACCGTTCTTCTTGGCGATGGTTTTAGTAACCAAATACAGTTTTTTTAATTCACTTTCCGGTGCTAAAGCAAAATCTTTTTTTATGTATCTGTCTATAAATTCTTCTGTGTCTGTTTCATTGTTATTCACATAATAACAAATACATTTTCCTCTTTTAGGTTCGCCTGTTTGACGTTGTGTTATATCATTTCTCAATTTATTCAAAAGATTGATAACTTCTATTGAACATCTGTAATTTTCATCTTTAGGGATAACTTCTAAGCCATATTTTGCAGAATCAATTTTTCCGATACTGCCCCAGTAGATTTGTTGAAAATAATCACCGAAAAAACCAAAAACTATATTTGTATTTGGTTTTAAAGTTTCCAAGATTGTTTCCGCAATGTTTTTATCGGTATCTTGATATTCATCTATAAAAATAATTGGGTATGTATCCTCAATTATTTTATGAATAACCGGATAATTTTTCATAATGGCATTCGCAATCCATAAGATGTCGTCATGTGATACGATTCCGCTTTTTCGATTGTAAAATTCCCTGTATTGTATTTCCCCCTTAAATTTTTCAAGTTCTTCCAAGGTATCATTATACTTAGCGAGTGCCTCCGCGGCTTCTTTGTATTTTTTGGTTGTAGGTTTTGAACTTCTTACTGTTTCTGCTTTTTTCAAGGCTTTTTCCTTAATTAAATTGACGAGTTCCGATTTTAATTCCATTTGAAAAGGTTTGATAATATCCCACAAAAAGTCATGGATTGTTCGGACTACCACTAAATCATCCGCTTTTATTCTCTCAATTATTTCTTCTTTTGCTACATTGGTATATGTAATACAAGCAACCCGCTTATTCATTTTTCTTAAATATGTACCTTGTGTTTCAATTATGTAAAACAGAGATTGAACCAGTGTCCAAGTTTTACCGCTTCCCGCACCGGCTTCTATGATAAAGCTTCTTTTATCATCTATACACTTGAAAATACTGCTTTCTACTTTGCCAACCATAACAATCCCTCCTTAATGTATTGCGGGATGTCCCATTCGTCCGGATGAACATACATTAAATCAAATGCAAAGTCAGCCTTTTTGTCATTATCGTCGATATATGAATAAATGCTGTATGAATTGTTTAATATCTCAAGTTCATTCGAATAATCTTTTATATTATTCTTAATACTGCCCAGTTCTTTCTTATGCTCATAAATGTACTTATTATTATCAATAATAAAAGCTTCTTCAAAAGTACGCCCACATTTAACTTTAGTCCGACTTTTAAACAGATTGGTCTGATAAGCCACGGAAATAGTAGACGGATTTTTGAAATCAAATTTCTCGAAAACAAGATCTTTTATTTTCTTTTTTTGGGGTAACCATTGTATTAAGGTTTGATTGGTTGTAACAAGTTTTTCCAAGTGGGCAAATAATATTTCGTGTTTTTCCGGCGATGTCATTTTAGGAGTACATCCATCTTCTTTATAATCAATCGTTCCATCTTCTTTGCGCTTTTCTTCCGTATAACAACAATCAATATCCGTGATTATCAAAGTTTTTATATTCAAAAACTCTAAGAATTCTTTAAATTTATGCATATATGCGCCACCGATTTCTATAACGGCTATGTATTGCTCCGAAAGAGCCCTCAGGTCTTTATATTTGGGTAACATGCGAATTTCTTTGTCTATTTTCCGGATAAACAATGGCATCAGAAGTCTCTCGCACAAGCCTTCAATAAGAATTATTTTATCCGCGAAAAACATGTCGCATTTCACTAAAGTAATATATTGTTTTAAAAATTGTATTGTATCAATATCAAATTCATCATCCGGTTCATCGGTTTTAGATTTGATTTTTGTTTCTGCATTTATCTTAAATTGTAACAGGTCCTTAACAGTTACATTTCCTTCGTTTCTGCTGAAATATCTTATGCTCTCAAAATCGGCGTTTGAAACAATATGCGGAGAATGTGTCGATATAACAATTTGGGCATTTATATTATTCTCCTTTAAAAACTGATTGAGTTTTATTATAAATGTATTTTGCAACTGCGGATGCATATGAGCTTCCGGTTCTTCGATAAAAATCAAATTGAGATCCGTGGGATTTTCCTCCAATTTTGATTTGAAGCATAATATTTCCGAGATAATATAAATTAAGTTACTGTATCCCAAACCGTTATATTTTTCAGGCAATAAATGTTCCTTATCTTTATAAAACAGACGTATCCCGCTAAACAAATTTGTGGGTGTAACATTGGATTTCAAAACAATATCCGCGCCTTCCACGTTCGGATAGCCGAATGTAGAAAAAGCATCTGTAAAACTCTTAAAAAAGTCTCTCAATTTCTTGTCTATATTACTGTTTGCCTTATCCAATTCATCATTGAGCCGTGCAAATTCCACATCCGCAAAGCCGGCGATATTTTTCTTCTGCTCACTGTTTTTATATTCTCGCTGAAAAACGGGGGAAAGCTTCGAGCTTGTTTGAGAACTGCCATCTTCAACATTTCTTTGAGCGGCAATGAAATAATTTCCGATTATTTTATTGACATCCGATATTTTTATTTCTTCTGTTTGAACATCAACGGAAAACGGTTTTATTGTCTTTTTAAAGTATTTGACTAAAATTTTTGACACACATTCGATTATTTTTTCGTTTTCATTTTTCTTAGTGATTCTAACTTTTTGCATATCCTTATCCAGATTTTCAAAGAAACCTTTCGGCTCCTTTATGCCAAACCAAAATAATATTTGCAATATATTGGTCGGTTCCAATGTTGTTAACAACGGCCTGATGTTGCTCCAATTATCCTTTTCGTCATAATGAATATCCAATTTCATGGTTATGGCAGGTATTTTGGAATCAATGGAAATGAAAAAGTCCTCTACCTTTTTTTCATCATTTTTTATTGAAACATATTCTTTATAAGCGGCAATAAAATCAAAATGGCAGTTAATGGTAAAATCGTCAAAGCTAAAATTTTTCTCACTCAAAAATGTCTCAAATATGCATGAAAAGGATGTTTTCCCCGAATTGTTTTTCCCGACGAGCACGGTGGTCTCATCGTCCAAACGAATGGTACATTCCTCCAGCAGCCTATAATTACTTATTTGGACAGTTTTCAATTTCATAAGCATCCCCCATCGCAAATACATTTGTAAGACAGTTAAAGGTTATTTACTGTTTTCAGATAAAAAGTTTTATCTTTTTGTCCAGAATATCTTGAACTATCTCGTCAATCCGCCCCACAATCGAAATATGTATCATCAGCTTATTCATTAAATTCAGCAACGCCGAGAGATCATCTTTATTAAATTCACAATGCGTATACGCAAATGAATTGAACTTCAGCCAAACATTTTTAATGACACCGTATCCCGATATCTTAAATTGCTGCAGGTCTACCGGACAAGGGACCTTTAAAGTTACCGACCCGTCCGACAAAATTATTTGTTCGTTCTCTTCATCCAACTCATAGGAACAAAGTTTGAACGAAGGTCGCGACACTGTGCTCCAGAGGCTGTCAGCGTTAAGCCTCAACACATTTTCGGCAATGTAATCATGTTGTTCCAGACAAGCAATCCTATAACCCAATTCACTTAAAGTATTAAACGTTTCCGCATCGTCAACGACAGGTACTCTGGCTCGTTTATCCGAACGATGAACAGTGAATAATGCCCCTTCAAACGCATCCAAATACCTTTGAGAGCAAAGTATTGCGTATGTGTAAAAAACAATCTTTTTGGCAGCCTCCGTTTCAGAAACCCTTAATAAAGTTGACATGTGCCTTGTCAGATTTGTCTCGATGTTGTTGCGCATAACGATACCGTCGGCAGTTTTTTCTGGATATTGATTAAGATATATATGCGAATTTCCTCTGGTACACATATCATTGTCCGGATAATACCAACAAAACGATACAAACTGCTTTAGCGAAGAGTCTAAATCTTTAGGGGCATGAGCCATTGCAAATCCTATTGTGTTCTCGTTGTTATACGCCTGTATGATTTCCGGCCTGAGTCGCGTCCCTCCACCGCCGACTCTCGCATATCTTCTTAATAAATCATCCCAAAGAATCACGTTTGACGTCAAAAACGGCCTGAAGGAATATTTGAATATTTTCTCGTTCATTAGCTTTTCCAATCTGGAAACATCGCCAATCTCATTAAGTGCATATTGAAAGTGCTTTATTTTATCTTCCGTCGGTATTTTTTGTTGCCCTGCAAACCATTCGTTTGCGCATTCAATTCCGTTTTGTGCGATATCCCGTGTTCTCCGCTTTAAAAACGGTGTCTTAACATGAGTAAACAACGATGTGGGAGCTAATTTTATTCCCGAACAATGATTGATAAAAATTGCTTTCTGATCAGCTTCTCCGCTTACAGGCCAAAACAAATCATAGAAATCCTCATCAAAAGGCTTGGAAGGGCAGAATGCAAAAGTTTCGGAATGTACCGCATATTCGACAAAACGGGACATAATATTATAAATAGGTTGTTGTAAAAACTTCAGTTTTTCAGACTTACTCAGAGAAGAGCAATCCAAATACATATACCTATTTATTGAGTTAGACTCGTTGTGGCGTCTGACAGCTATTATAACCGCTCGGCCTTGAAGAGTGTTAAATAAGCTGTCACTCCTAATACCCGTTCTTGCATCCGCATCTATAGCGACTATCCATGCTTCTGAAAAATTTTCGCACAAGTATTTTCGGGCATAACGATAAGATTCTGCTTCCAAAAACGAAGAAGGTACTATAAATGATAGAACCGAGTGCTGTGAAGAATTTATCAGTTTTTCACATGCCCATCTTAAAAATTGCATATGAGGATTGTTTATTTGCTTTTGTATGTTTTGTCTTCCGTGTCTCATTTCTTCCGGTGGACGAAAATCAGCCATAAGATCGCTTATTATGGAAAACTCGGGTCCCTCGTTTGTTTTTGAAGAATCGGACGAAGGCGGATTTCCGATTATCAACTTTAACGGCAATGAAGAAAGCGTCTGAGCTTTTTTCAATTCCTCACCTTGAATCGTGGATGCATCCACTTCTTCTCCGAATGTATAGTTACTGAGTGTATTTGCCAAAACAATATGCGTTTTATGTTTCCTGACTCCATACTTGTTACGCAAAATTGCCATTCTGTAATTCGCCAACATGTATGGAGCGGGCAATATTTCAAAACCGCACAGGTTATATTTCTTATCTTTTGTGTCATGCAACACAATCTGTTCTAAAAACGATCCTGTTCCGCAACACGGATCTATAATGGTATTTCCCTCATCGAAAACACTCGCTCCGTTAAAACTTTTGTTAACTATTTGCTCGGTTAAAACAACAATAAACTCGGCAAGTTCCTTCGGGGTGTAATATGCACCGTAATCAAATCTGGATTGTGGGTCGAACTTTGATAAGAATGACTCAAACAATTTGTGATAGTCCGGATTTAATATCTGTTTGTCCGTCATTTGAACAAAGGACAAGAATTCTATGCATTCTTTCGTCCAAAGAATAATAAAACTCTTTTCGTCCGCGTTTTTCATCAGAAAAGACAACAAACGCTTAAACGGTTTCAGTTCGCAGTCACCGTCACTGTCTTCGGTTAAGAATTCCTTTATTTTTCTTTCTTTTTCCAACGGAGAATCGGATGTTTCACATATGACTCTGTGTGCATACAATAAGCAAAACATTATCAACTGCGCAACAAAATCCGCGAAAACCTTGTTGTTTCGCAAATTCCTATCGTTATGCGCATATACCAAATCTCTTAAATCCGAAATAATTTCAATGGCTTCTCGTTCATCTTCATAAGCCTCTTCAATCGGCAATGATGCATACTTAAGCAATTCATTTGACAGCAATCTTGTTCTGATTGCAACCAATTCCACCAACCGGCTCTCGTCACACAACTGTGGCGACGGCTCGGCAAAAAAACGCCTCATATACATTTCAAAGCTTGAATTTACAGATAACTTGCTCCAATCTTTTTTGCGCAGTTCGGCCTTATCCACAAGCGAAACAATCACCGCAGGTTCGGAATTATCCATGCAAAAGACAAAATCCAATCCATCCGTAATGATAAGTTTGTGTCCCAACGTAAGATATTTATCAATCTGTTCTTGATAAGGACCTATGTCAAGTTTATCGTTTGACAGCCCTTTACCTTCAATATAACCGTATACGCCCAAAGTTTTTCCGTCATGTATTCTCCAATCGGGCCGTCCCATACGTGCCTGATTTTTTGGTTCGAGGACGATTGTTATACTGTCGCTGCCGTTCAACTCTTTTGCAAGCTCTCTGAAAAGAGTATCCAAGACAGGTCTGTACGACAGTTCAACGGTATGTTGTCCACCCATCACTGCTGCTTGATATTCTTTTTGCAGGTTGGTCAAATATTTTTTTATAATTGACATGTATGACATAGTTCAACACCCTCTGCTTTCAAAATACTCTATGATGCTTCTGCCTATCTTTTCCGCAAGCAGAGGGGGAACCGCATTTCCGATCTGCCTTGCCACCTCCACTTTTGACCCCACAAACATAAAATCTTGCGGAAATGTTTGAAGCATAGCGCCTTCTCTCAGAGAGATACTTCTCAGTTGTTCCGGATGTCCGAATTTTCCCCTGGTAAAGCTGTCAAATCGAGCCGTTATTGTTGGAGCAACGTCATCCCAGGCCATGCGTCCATACACATTTCTGTGTCCGATCACGGAACTGTCTATTCTATGACATTCCGCCAACAGTTCGTAAGGCAAAGAATCTCGGCCCTCACCCGGTTTTAGTGCTTTTAGCCGCCGAATGTTGAGTTCGGACAATTTATCTCGTCTGTGCAGCGGAATATCCGGATGGTCTTTACCGTCTTCCGGAGGAGGCGGTAAAAATCCGATCGTATCCCGGACAGTTCTTTTTTCAGACGCAGCCTCGGGAAAAACATAGCCGGACCCCATGTCTTTTCTTTCGCCCACAAGGAAGATTCTCTTTCTTCTTTGCGGAACACCGTAGTCTTGAGCATCAATCAATTTCATATGTACCGTATAACCAATATCTTGCATATCTTCGACAAGTTGATTCAATATCTTCTTCCCGCGTTTTCCGGTAATTCCCGAAACATTTTCCATCACAAAAAAGCAAGGATATACCTCGCGAACCAGTTGTCCGTATTTCAGAACCAATTCATTTCTGTCATCCGTATCTTCTCCTCGTCGTTGTACCGAAAAGCCCTGACACGGAGGTCCACCGGACAACAAAAACAATTCCCCTCTTTTTAAGTTGCATAACTGCAACATCTTTCCGTTTAACATGTCCGTGACATCGGAAACCATGGAGGGATGGTGGAAATATTTATGATTTCGACGTATGGTATCAATACACTTGTCGTTAATATCAAAACTGAAGATTATATCAAAGCCGGCATTTTGTAATCCCAAACTTAAGCCTCCGGCTCCGGAAAAACTGTCAATACAGGTATACCTCATTCTTTTCGTCTCCTTGTCGCTTTCATCCCCGCAATCACGCTGGAATAAGAACTACTTACAGGCTTTGTTACGGAGGGCACACTGTTATCCAGTTCGTATTGGGTTGGCTCCGTGGAAAACAACTCAATCAAAATGTTTGTCGCAATACCGCATGACAACAAGGGAGGAACGGCCTCTCCGATTTGCCTGAAAATATCATCATATTTACCTTCGAACTCAAATCCAAAGGGAAAACTTTGTAGCAATGCGGCTTCTCTTGCCGTTAAACCTCTGTCCTGTTCGGGATGAGAGTATCGCCCGCTTGCGGGATTTCTCGCATAGTGGGTAATTGTAATGGACGGTTTATCCCAACTCAATCTGCCATATACGTCTGAGAATCCGCTCACATTATCTAAACACTTTGGACCGATACCGGCAGGTCTGTTTCCTCCATCATGCGGTACTTGTCTGATAACCTCTATTGTGCTCTTCTTATGGGCGGCACTCCTGTGAAGATAATCTTTTGGGCATACCTCACCGGCCTGCACGGGAGGAAGATCTCCGATTGCATCTCTTACCGTCTTGTATTCTTCCGGTTTGTAATAACCGGAAGGTAACAAAAAATTCTTTTTCATGCCGATAACGACAGATCGAAATCTCTCTTGCGGAACTCCAAATTCAGCGGCGTTATGGATACATTGCTTTGTTGTATATCCGCATTCTTTAAACAATGCGGAAGCTTTGCTGAAATACTTCCAATACCTCTGTGATAAAAACTCCGGTACATTTTCCATAATAAATACATCCGGTTTGATTTTTTCAACCAAATGAGCAAAAGCTATCACCAAATTGTTTCTGTTGTCGTCTTCTTTGTCCCAATGTTTTTTCCTGTGAGAAGAAAAACCTTGGCACGGAGCACATCCTATCAATACTGTCGGCAATGAATCATCATATCCGATTCTGTCAAGAAAATTGATTATGGCATCGTCGCTGTATGCCACATTCAAAATATCTTCATTAAGCAACGGTGTTGCAAAGTTTTTGCTGTAGGTTTGGGCGGAAATTTTGTCTATATCGCAGCCCCCCAAAAAACGGAAAACAGGTATTACTCGATTGATTGCCGCAAACCCGAGTGAAGTTCCACCCGCTCCGCAAAAAAAATCGATAAGTTGTATCGGATTATTGGCCGTACTTCCTTTTTCAAGCGGCGTGAATTTTTCCAATTCTCTTGCTGTACGAAAAAAAAGTTCCTTTTTCAGACACCTGAAATCATTATCATTTTGTCTGTTGTTCACGACTGCATTCCAAAAATGTTCAAACTTATCCATAATACGGCGCTCCTTATCCTTGATGATTTATATTAACTTGCCCGTATCGAACAGCTTCTTCGATTTTGTCGGCACAACCTTTGGTGTCTTTTTCAATATCCTTTCCCCAGAATCTCAGGACCGTCCAACCTTGTCTCACCAACTCCGCGGTCACTTCTTTATCACGTTGGATATTGCGCTCGATTTTGGGAATCCAAAAGTCTCTGTTTGATTTAAAGTCTTTGCATCTGTTCTCCCAGTCATATCCGTGCCAAAACTCGCTGTCACAAAAAACAGCGACCTTTTTCCCTTTAAAAACAATATCGGGCTTTCCAAGTATTGTCGTAACATTTTTTCTATAACGCAATCCCCGGGACCATAACTCACTGCGAAGTAACCGTTCAATTTGAGAATCCTTATTTTTTACTCTTTTCATATTGTAACTTATTTGTTCGGCTGTCTTCTTACCCATATTTCTCACCCATTATTCCTTGTCGGGCAATACTTCCATAATATCGCCTATATCGCATTCCAGCGCGGCACATATTTTAACCAGAACATCGGTGGTTACATTTTCATTTCTCCCGAGCTTTGCAATTGAAGCATGACTTATCCCTGCTTTTTTACTCAGATCGCGTTTTTTCATATCTTTATCAATCAATAGCTTCCACAGTTTTTTATAGCTAACGGACATATACGTCACCTCGCAATTATTCAAATATATCATACCAGAATATATGTTCGATTTCAATATCAAAATTCATTGTTCGCTGAATTTAATGCAATAATTACGAATTTACTACAGTGATATCAAAATTAGTCCGAAGTATAAACAAGCTTTATCGTGGTATTCGTTAATGTTTTAATTGATAGCATGAAAGGAAGTATTAATATTTCTCTTTTAAAGCAATTCTCTTTCCTGTGGCTGCCGTATTCTTAATACAATTCTCAGATAGTCGTTATAATCCTTTCCGC
>ENA-UOYA01004832-UOYA01004832.1-activated-sludge-metagenome-genome-assembly--contig:-NODE-4832-length-10999-cov-5.357548_pt1 | contig 10999 bp, 10 predicted proteins | sample MGYA00238163_ERZ764804 | MGnify/ENA primary metagenome ERZ764804 (study PRJEB28919, sample SAMN05720223) | activated sludge metagenome | isolation source: Anaerobic digester | place: Hong Kong...
AAACAATTACGGTTATGATGAACATTGATTCAACCATTTCTCTCCCCTTATGAGTTGCGCATAATGATGCCCTCCAGAATGTCAGCCACATCCTCGCAGGCATCTGATACCTCTTCCATCATATAATAGATTTCTTTTCTTTTGATAATTTCAATCGGGTCGGTGCAGGTTGAGAAAAGGGTTTTCAGGCTGTCCCTGAGCAGGTCGTCGGCCACATTTTCGAGGTCATTAATTTTATGGGTGTGCCGGGGCATTTCCTTTAATTTTTTTTCAACAAGGCAATTAATGGCGTAGGCTATCTCCTGAGTGCACATTTCAATATTTCTGGCAAAAAGCTTCATAAAATCGTCAACTTCGGTAACATTAAAAAGGTCAAAGCTCCAGGCGCAGGCCTCCAGCAGATCCAGGACATCATCAAGTTTTATGGTAAGCCCCAGGATGTCCTCCCTTTCCAGAGGTGTGATAAAAGTGTTGTTCAGGGCGCGTATAATTTCATGAGTGTATTGGTCGCCTATGGATTCTTTGCATTTAATTTGAATGGCAAACTGCTCGGCATCTTCCAGGTTGTTCATTTCCTCCCGGAAAATCTGGGAAGTTACCTTTATATTTTCTACCACCTGCAGAAAATACTCAAAAAAAGTGTCCCTTTTCCTTTGAAACATAATTTCACTCCCAAGCTGTTGGTCTAAGCATATTTCTCTCTGATATCATACCATAACCGGAAGTTGTTAATGTTAAAACCATGTTAAGATTTTTTTAATAATAATTTAATTGCTTTTTGGATCAATTTGCGATACAAAGAAGTCAATGAAAAAATAAAGAAAGGAGCGGCTTATGCAGATAAATTTTTCGGAAATTATTTGGATTGTTTTCTTGCTCATGGCCATATTGCCTGTTTTAAAACAGCAGCGCCTGGAAATTATGCGGCTCAGATTGATGCGAAAAATTGAGTTGAGCCGCAAGTCACGGCTGATCACTCTGATCCACCGGCAAGAACTGCTCAGCCTGCTGGGCATTCCGTTATCCAGATACATCAATATTGAGGATTCCGAGGCTGTTCTCCGCGCCATTAGGCTTACTCCTGATGACATGCCGATCGACCTTTTAATGCACACCCCCGGCGGTCTGGTCCTGGCTTCGGAGCAAATTGCCAGGGCTTTGCAAAGACATAAAGCCAGAGTGACTGTGTTTGTGCCGCATTACGCCATGTCCGGCGGTACCATGATAGCACTGGCGGCTGATGAGATAATTATGGACGACAACGCGGTGTTAGGGCCGGTGGACCCCCAACTTGGTGAATTCCCTGCGGTATCCATTCTGGATGTCCTGCGTCAAAAGGATAAGGACAAGATTGACGACCGCACCTTAATGCTGGCGGAAATGGCCGGAAAGGCGATAAAACAGGTAAGAGAATTTGTGTACTACCTGCTCTCTGACAAAATGGAGGAGGAGAAGGCCAGGGAATTAGCGGAGCTTCTATCCAGCGGGAGCTGGACCCATGATTACCCCATAGACAGTGACCAGCTTAAAAAGATGGGGCTTCCTGTGACCGTAGGCCTGCTCGACGAGATATACGCTTTAATGGACCTCTACCCGCAGCCCGCCCAAAGGCGGCCTTCGGTTCAGTTTATCCCGCTTCCTTACGGTCGAAGGGAAGGTGAGCAGGGGGGAAAAAGGTAAGTCAGGGTTGTATTGATAAGTTTATTGCTTTTTTATAAACAATTACTTGTTTGGGGGAGGAGTTTTTTTGCGTACCGGTCTGGTATACGACACGGTCTACCTCGATCACGAAACTGGAAATCATCCGGAAAAAGCCTCGCGACTGTCACATACATACAATGTGCTTAAAAAAGCAGGAGTATTGGAGAACCTGCTCATGATCAAGCCGCGACCCGCCGGCACGGATGAGGTTGCTTTGGTGCATAACGAAGAGTACATTAACAAGGTGAGGGATTTTTCCAACAGGGGCGGGGGCAGCTTTGGGAGCGATAACAGCGGTTCCAGCGGCACTTACGAAGCCGCCATATATGCGGCAGGAGGTACCCTTACGGCCATAGAGGCGGTCTTAGGCAAACAAGTGGAATCTGTTTTTGCCCTGGTGCGGCCTCCGGGCCATCACGCCACACAAGGGCAGGCTATGGGTTTTTGTTTCTTTAACAACGTAGCCATAGGCGCCCGCTATGCAGTAAAGAGATACGGCCTGCGGCGGGTACTGGTGATAGACTGGGATGAGCACCACGGCAACGGGACAGAGCAGATTTTCTACAGCGATCCCTCTGTTTTATATTTTTCGGTGCACAGGGACTGGAGTTTTCCGGCCACTGGTCTCGCTGACAGGACTGGTCAGGGCAGCGGTGAGGGATACAATATCAACGTCCCTCTTCCCAGAAGGTCCGGTGACGCAGACTACGAATACGTTTTCCGGCAAATTCTCGTGCCCGTGGCTGAAGCCTACCGGCCGGAACTGGTTTTAGTATCCGCCGGGATGGACTGCCATGCCAAAGACCCAATCGGGCAGATGAGCGTGACCTCCGGCGGTTTTCTGAAACTGGCTGAAATGGCCTGTGAAATAGCCTGCGACTGCTGCAATGGCGCCCTGGTGGCGGTGCTGGAAGGCGGTTACAACCTGAATGCGCTGGCGGAGGGTGTGTTTGCGGTTATTCATACACTGAACAGGTGGGAGAAGCAAAAAACCAGAGCCCTGGAATCCAACCTCCCGGTAAAAAATACAGTAAAAGGTGTGGTTAATAATGTTAAAGCTATCCAAAAGAAATACTGGCCGGTTTTACTCGTCTGAGGAATAGGTATGGTCATCAGATTGAAATCGAACCTACACCGTTGATTTTCTTCCTCACAAACTTAGGGATGCCCTTAATGGGCATCCCGTTTTTGGCTACCGCGCCCCTGTCATAGACCGCTCGGCCCGTTCGATGGCAAGCCGGACAAGGTTACCGCAGTCTTTTGAGGAGACGTTGCCGAAGTAACCTCCGTCATTGCGCACCACGTTACCAACACCAAGCTCATCGGCTAACTCGTACTTGAGCCTTTCGGACATTACTCCTCCACGCCTTCTGCTCATTAGCCTACCCCCCTTGTTAAATTGGGACGGCAGCCGTTATTATTGTTTGATTAAAATATTTATCATAACCCTGGAAAAATGTAGGGTTAAATCCCCCGTCTATTTAACCCTGGTCTTTTCCGCCAGGTTCAGGCCGGCGTCCCGGACAACCTGAGCTTCAGCTGTCAGCCCGCTGGATATTTCAACATTTTCCTGGTCGCTGATGCCGGTTTTCACCAGTTGGTGCTTAATTCGTTTTTCAATTACCAGCATGACCTCTTTTTGTCCATCTTCTCTGGTCCGCACAGACTCCCTGGGCAGTGTCAGTACGTCCTGACGGCTCATCGTTTCAATGGAGACGCGCACCTCATAACCTGGCTTCAGGTTGACCGGAGCGGGCAGAGTGATAATTACCGGCACCCGCCGCTGAATAACTCCCAAAGCAGAAGTTTTTTCTTCCGCCTGCGGGTAGATTTTTCTCACTTCGCCCACCAGCGCCTGCTGGCCTAATACCGGGGCTGTGACAGTAACTCTTTGGCCTATTTTTATATCTGCCAGGTCATCGCTTAAAATATCGGCTTTAACCTCCAACTGCTCTGACATTGCTACATTAACCAGCAGGTCGCCCTGGTTAACCACCTGTTCCTGTTTAACCGGCAGGGTCAGCACAATACCGTTAACCGGGCTCTTAACTGTCAGCTGACGCTCCTTGGCGCTGAGCTGCTGCAGTGACTGGTTCAGCCCGGTCCTCTGGGCCAGGGCGCTTTCCAGGATGGCGTTCTGTTCGCTTATATTCTGCCGGGCAGTATCAACCTGTAACTTGGCCTTATCAAAATCAACCTGGCTGATTACCCCGGCTTGAAATAATTGTTGGTGATTTTTTTTAAGCTCATTAAAACATTTTCCGGCATATTACCGCACCTTTATATATATTCTGCAAAAAATTTTCTTTTTTCATCATTCAGTTATATTGATTATACATTGGTTTTTCAATTGAAAATAGTGGTTTTACCTGCCTCTGCTGAACCCTTTACCCAGGACCTCACTTGCGTCGGATATGTACATGAAGGCCTCCGGATCGACTTCGGTTACAATCCTTTTTAGCCTGGCCAGCTCAAACCTGTGCACCACACAGTTAACAACATTTTTCTCTTTTTGGGTGAACGCACCGGCGCCGACGAAATAGGTAACACCCCGGTGCAGCTCATTAATAATTCTGCCGCCGATTTGAGAGGATTGATTGGAGACGATGATTACCGACTTGCTGGTGTTCAGCCCGGTGATGACTATATCTATTATTTTTCCTGTTACAAACATGGAGATGATGGTGTAGAGCCCGGTATTGAGGGGGAAAAACAAGAGGGAGATGGTGATCACCAGGAGATTGGAGTAGAAGGTAATCTCCCCGATGCCGAGATTTTTTTTCTTTCTTAAAATAACTGCTACAATGTCGGTGCCGCCGGTGCTGCCCTGGCCTCTGAAGACCAGGCCGAAACCAACGCCGCTGATAGCGCCGCCGTATATAGCCGCCAGGATTAAGTCAATCTGGGGGACAGGCAGGCAGCCCTGTGTCGCAGGCAACTGGGCGCTGAGGGCGATTGTGCCGGCCAGGCTGTAGAACAAAAAACTCCGGTTTATCTCCCTGGCGCCCCACCAGAAAACAGGGATATTTAATAGGATAATACTTAAATAAACCGGGATTTTAAATAAATAAAAGAGGACCAGCGCCAGCCCGGTAATACCGCCCGCCAGCAGGCCGTGCGGGATATAGATGGTGTTGAGGCTGAGCGCGACCAACAGCGTACCCGCCAGGATGAAAAGCAGGTTTATAAATATAGACTTTAGGGCTTCCGCCGGCGGAAAACGACTCCTTAAATTCTGTACAAAATAACCTGCGCTCATTTTAACTCCCTTACATTTGGTTGGCCTCGGCCTCTAAGTAAGGAGCCAAACAGAGGTGTGTCCCCTGACCTCTTTCTCGCTCATCCAATTTCGCAACCCCAGCTTCGCTATTAATTTAGGGATATAGCTTGTTCACAGGGGCAGGCTCCAAATAGAGATGTGTCCCCATTTCTTGAACCGGCGCTTCTTAATAGAGCAGCCAACATGGATCTTATGTTATCAAAATTTAGTTATAAGATACTATTTAATCCTGTAAATCCTATTCAATCCTGTTAATCCTGTCTATTTGTTTAATTCTTTTGTCTTCAGCGGATAATGCTGAGTTTGCCCCGGAGCGCCAAATGGGTAAGCACGAACATGGCGTGCGACCAGTTCAGGGGCAGCACCCAGGCCGGCCCGCCGTGGTTTTTGTCGGCTTGCTCAGGCAGAAGCAGGTGCTGGTTGGCCTGAGCCAAAGACCAGTTGTACAGTTCCTCAGCCCTGCCGCGGCTGCCGCTCATGCAGTGGTAGACGGCCAGCCAGAGGGTTGTGATCAGCCAGGGGTTGCCCCCCCGGTAGCTGTCGCCCTCGTAGCGTTGCAGTCCTCCGACATTGTGATTCCAGAGTTTTTCTTCTATGGCCAGGGCCGTCGCCTGCATCTTTTTGTCCGATGGCCCGAGCACCGCGAAAGGAAAGGCCAGCCCCAGCAAGGCCGCGTCAATTCGCCTGTCTTCGCCGACCCAGTGGCTCTCATAAAGGCCGGTGGGATCCTTGACGGTAAAAGCTTTTTCTCCCCTGCTTAAAGCGTAGTCATAAGCGTCCTGAAAAGTTCTGCGGTTAACCCCGCGGATAAAACTGTTTTGTGCGTCCGACCACTGGTGCTTGATAATAGCTGCCCTGATTGTTTCCGAAGCTTCCTGCCAGCGTTTTTCCTTGTTTTTCTCCTTCCTTAAGGCAGCTGTTTGCGCTGATGCTTTTAACCCGCCGAAAACTGCCGCTGCCGAGTAAGTGCCCTGGGAGAGCTCATCTTCCCAGGGATCGAAGCTGGGGGCGGGCAGCCCGTTTTCTTCAAGGTTGTTGGCCAGGTATTCCGCTCCCGCCTCCAGGGATTCCCAGATGTCAGTCAAAAAGTCAGTATCTCCTGTCAGCTGGTAGTGATGCTGGTAGCCCCATAATACCGAGCCGGCCTGATCTATTTGCTTGCCCCAGAAGGGAGCTACCGCCCCGTCTGTAAAATAGCGCTGCTGCCAGCTCCCGTCCGGGTCCTGGATCGATCTGGCGAAGCTGTAAAATCTGCCGGCCAGGTCATGGAAGCCGGCTTCGTCCAGGGCTGCTGCAATGTACACGGAATCCCGCGGCCAGCAGTAGCCGTAACCGCCGCTGGCCTGGTAATATGGATCAAACTCAGGAGCGGCGATTGAAGCGCCGGTTTCCCGGTCCGAAAGCAATTTCATGGTAAGGAGGGAGCGCCTGAAGGCCGGGTGTTCTGACTTCCCGTTTTGCTCGCCCGGCCTCAGCCAGCCCTGCCAGTATTGTCTGGTTTTTTCAAGCCACTCGCTGCCGGTTTTAGAAGCCGCTTCGGCTAAAAGTGAGCGCACCTGCTTTTCATCATGGCCCGCAGCCAGGTAGAGTGAAAAAGACTTTGTCTCGCCCGGCTGAAGTTCCCCCAAATCCCAGGCCATAGCAGCGGCGCTTTGCAGGATATTGTCACGGGTCCCCCAGAGGAAGCCTTTGGAAGCATCCTGGTAGGGGTCCGAGGGAGTACCTCGCCTGCCGCACTGGTAGCCGGACAGGGGGCAGCCGATCCCGGCCAGGGCCAGGTAAACATTTCTCCGGAAAAAGACCAGGGAGTTGTTGGAAAAGTCCACATAGACCCCGTCATAAAGAGCCGATTCCTCGATGTTAAAGGCGCAGTAAACAAAGAAACTTATCTTTTCGCTCTTTTCCCCTTCGTTTTTAAGAACATAGTACCTGGCCAGGATATCATGATGCGGCAGAATAAAGTCGTTTTGGACCACGTTCAGGTGATGCGTAAGGCTGGACAACGTGGTTTCGACGATATTGGTGTCTTCCAGGTAGCGCTGCCTGGATTCCCAGATGTTTAAGTGAAACCACTTGGTGAAACCCTGCCACTCAGGATAAGCAATCCTGACCCCCGGCCAAAAGTGGCCGAGGTGCTGGCCGTATCCGAGATGCGGCCAGAAAAGCCTGAAGATTTCCCCGTTGGCCCTGTGACAGGCCAGCATTTTTGAATTGCCGGTTACCGCCGCAGGCATTTCAGGAGAGGTTTTTTGGTTGAGAATTTTACCCACCGCCAATTTGCTGGAATATTTCCCTTTATTATATAAGAATTCCGTCAAGATTCAATGAGTTAACATTATTATGCTCTCTTTAACGACCATAAATTTTAAAATATTAAAAAACAAAGCCGCTTACAAGTTATAACAGACTTACAGCGGCTTAATGGTATCTTTAAGTTATGGCTTTGCTTTTAATTTTTATAACAATGCCTGCAGCAGTTCTTCATGGATCAGCCCGTTGGAAGCGGTGATGGACAGGTAGCGCTCCAGCCGGAGTTTCCCGCCCTCGATATCAGTAACTTTACCTCCTGCTTCCCGCACCAGGACAGAACCGGCCGCCACGTCCCAGGGCATCAGCGGATTTTCCCAAAAGCCGGTCAACCTGCCGCAGGCGATGTAGGCCAGTTCAAGCGCGGCGGAGCCAAGCGCCCTCAGGTTTGAGCAGCTGTGGGCCATTTTATGGTAATCTACCCTGCGCAGCAGTCCGCTATAGGATTTGTTTTCAGGATAACCGGTAACCAGCAGGGCCTCGCTGAGTTTTTTTCGTGTCGCGTCGACCCTTATAGGCCCGCCGTTTAAAAAAGACCCACAGCCAAGGGCGGCGCTGAAGCACTCGTCGCGCAAGGGGTCATAAACCACGCCGGCCACAGCTTCCCCGTTATGGATAAGGCCTATTGAAACACTGCAGAAAGGGATGCCGTAAACAAAGTTGGTTGTGCCGTCCAGCGGGTCTATGCACCAGGCGTAACCGCCCTGTGCTATGGCCGCGTTTCCGCTGCTTTCTTCACCGATAATCCCGTGACCGGGAAACTTCTGGCGCAGGATGTTAATAATCAGGGCTTCAGAGGCACGGTCGACCTCAGTCACCAGGTCGGACGGGCAGGACTTGTAGCCCTTCTCAAATTGGCCGCCAAACTTGTCCTTGATTATTTTACCTGCCTGCCTGGCCAGGACGGCTGCGGTTTCAAGATAGACAGCGTATTCCATGTTTGCTCCTTAAAGTCAGCAAGATATATTAAATCTTATCATATTTTTTTCTGAAAGTCCCGTCCGCCTAAGAGAGTAAATCCTGCACCAAATATTCAATTACTATTGCACAAAAAGCCACTTATCCCGGTTTTGCAGCAGGCTGGCGCAGGTGATAATAAAGAAGGCGGCTTCAGCGCAGAACCAGTTGCCTGAGTTGGTGTCGATATAAGCTTCCCGGGCGTAGCGAACCTTTTCATAAGCCTTGCCGAAATCGCCGTGCAAACAGGCGTATAGGCCCAGGATCATCCAGGGGTAGTCAGGCGGCTTGATGGTCAGCCAGTTTGGCTGGTAGCTGTTAAAAAGCTGATAAAGATTGGAGCCTCTAGCCTGGCCCGGTTCAATCAGGCCGTAAATCACGGGGAATATCTGGCAGGCTGCGTCAGGGTAGAATTTTTTCAGGTTCACACCAGGCCTGATCCAGCCAGTTTTACTAGGATGGTAGCAGGAATTCAGCCGGTTCCAGAGCGACCTTTCAATTCCGTTGGCGACAGCCTCTGCCATAGATTTAAAATACGAAGCATCCCGGTCGCCCAGGCTCTCCAGCAATTCGGCAAAATCCGCCAGGCCTCTGTATGCCTCGCAGTTGTCCATCAGGTATTTGACCCTGTAGCCGGCCAGCGCAAAAGTCAAACCGTCACGGTCCATTAAGTTTATAATGGTCCTGGCTACTCTTTTTAAGTCAGGCAAGTTGGCTTTGACCCAGCCTGTCTGCCCGGCTTTTTTGCAATAATTAAAGGCAAGGGAGAGGAAAGTCCCGGCGTAGGCGTCCTCGGAATCAGGCTTGGCCGTCTTGAAATTCAGGTCACTGTCATAACTGTAATCACGGATGGTGCCGTTCTTTTCCAGGTGGCGCAGGTACCAGTCAAGGTAACGCTCTACCAAAGGGAAGCAGGAAGGCTCCTCCAGCATGGCCAGAGCGGCGAAATTTGAGAAATACGGCATCACGCCGGCCTGGTCCGGGTATCTGGCAATGGCGCCGTCCGCCCTGTGCCCCGGTCGGAGGATCTGGCAGCTCTTGAGCCAGTATATCTGGGCAACCATATTACTGCTGAGAGCGTAAATTATTTCCCCCGCGTTGTTACGATGTTTCATTTGAAAGACACCCCGAATATTAATCTATACTATACTATGGCGCCTGGGCGGCTTTAGTTTCCACTCGGCGCAGGGAAAAGGGCAGTATATGAAGAATATTTTTTCCTGAGGGGATGATCATATTATGTCTGATGCAATAAAACCAGCTCTTAAAGAAACAGACTTCCATAAAGCGCTCCGCTCGGCCAGGGGCCTGGTGCTTTACAGGAATATTATTTCAGACCCGGCCTGCCGTGCTTGGCTTCAGTTTATCGAGTCCGTGGCCGGGAACCAGCCGGCTGATGAAATACTTACTATGTATTGCGAGTTATTCTTTTGTCTGGCGCAGCGGGCTGAGCTGGCAGGGAGCGGTTTTACCGGAGACGCCTGGCAGGATCACCTGCTGGAACTGCTCTTATATGATGACAATGCTTTCAGCCGGGGGGCGTCGCAGTGTTCTCTGGATAAGCTCGGGCCTTCACTGCTGGATGCCGCCAGGGGTGACCTGGCGAGGCTACATGCCTTATACAGGATAGACGGCGCTGCTGCCCGCGAGGCCGTATTACAAAAGCTGGGAGCGAACGGCATCCCGTGCGGCGGTTTGCCCCTTTGGCAAAACCTTGCCGCCGCGGATAATTTAAAGGCTAAAAATTGCCCGGGCAGGGGGTTAATTGATTTACTCTCCCGTTCTGGTGACTGGGGCGCGTGCCTGGCGGATTTGTCCCGCTATTACCGGGAGGCGGGAGCGGGGTTGTTTGGGAGGTACCGGGCTTTTCGCTGGTCAGGTGCGGTTGGCCGGGTGGAAGGGATCGATGAGCCGGATCCCGTCCGTTTTGAAGAATTGATCGGCTATCAGGACCAGCGGAAGCAAGTAGTGGACAATACTGAAAAATTCCTGGCCGGTTTCCCGGCCAACAATCTATTGCTTTACGGCGACAGGGGCACAGGCAAGTCTTCAACTGTGAAGGCCTTATTGAACCAATACGGTGAACAGGGACTGCGCCTGGTCGAAGTGCCTAAGAGCAGCCTCGGCGATTTTTCCGAAATCATTACTTTGCTGCGACAAAAGCCACAGAGGTTTATTATCTTTGTGGACGACCTTTCCTTTGAAGAATCGGAAGTCGAATATAAGGAGCTTAAAGCTGTTTTGGAAGGCGGGCTGGCCAGCCGTCCCGCCAATGTCTTAATTTACGCCACCTCAAACAGGCGGCACCTGGTGCGGGAGCGGTTTTCTGACCGCGAGCCGGGGGATGAACTGCACAGCAACGACACAGTCCAGGAAAAATTGTCTCTGGCTGACAGGTTTGGGGTTACCATTTTCTTTACCACCCCGGACCGGGCGCTTTACCTGAGAATAGTGCGGGAAATGGCGGAGCACAAGGGTCTTAAACTTGCAGCGGGTGAACTTGAGCGCAGGGCACTGCTGTGGGCATCCTGGCACAACGGGTGGTCCGGCCGCACCGCGCGGCAGTTTATCGACAACCTCAGCGGGGAATCGCACTTTCAAAGGAACGGGGACACTCCTCTATATTAGGTATTCCTTTTAGGATGAGAAATGTCCCCGATTGCACGGGTATTCCTTTGTTGACGAGGTATGTCCCCAATACCCAAGCTCTTCGGCGCTGACGCGCCTTTGTTCTTGAAATCGAACCTACATTTG
>ENA-UOYA01004833-UOYA01004833.1-activated-sludge-metagenome-genome-assembly--contig:-NODE-4833-length-10998-cov-6.840720_pt1 | contig 10998 bp, 4 predicted proteins | sample MGYA00238163_ERZ764804 | MGnify/ENA primary metagenome ERZ764804 (study PRJEB28919, sample SAMN05720223) | activated sludge metagenome | isolation source: Anaerobic digester | place: Hong Kong...
CACCAAGGCCGCCATCGCCGCCGCCGGCCTGCCGGTGAAGGACGTGGCCGACCTGACCGGCTTCCCGGAAATGATGGACGGGCGCGTGAAGACCCTGCACCCGGTGGTGCACGGCGGCCTCTTGGGCGTGCGCGACGCGCCCGAGCACAGGAAGGCGATGGACGAGCACGGGATCGGGACCATCGACCTTGTCTATGTGAACCTCTACCCGTTCGAGGCGACCGTCGCGAAGGGCGGGGACTTCGCGTCCTGCGTCGAGAACATCGACATCGGCGGGCCCGCCATGATCCGCTCGGCGGCCAAGAACCACGGCTATGTCGCGGTCTGCACCGAGCCGTCCGACCTGGAGGAGGTCCTGACCGCCCTCAAGGCTGACGGCGGCACCAGCCTGGCCCTGCGCAAGAGCCTGGCGGCCAGGGCCTATGGCCGCACCGCCGCCTATGACGCGGCGATCTCGACCTGGTTCGCGGGGCAGCTCGGCGAGACCGCGCCCCGTCGCCGGACCCTTTCGGGCGAACTGGTCCAGACCATGCGCTACGGCGAGAATCCGCATCAGGCGGCCGCCTTCTACCGCACGGGCGAGACCCGCGTGGGCGTGTCCAACGCCCGCCAGCTCCAGGGCAAGGAGCTGAGCTACAACAACATCAACGACACCGACGCCGCCTTCGAGCTGGTCTCCGAGTTCGATCCCAAGTCGGGTCCGGCCTGCGCCATCATCAAGCACGCCAATCCTTGCGGCGTGGCCACCGGCAGGTCGATGGTCGAGGCCTACGAGCGGGCCCTGGCCTGCGACCCGACCAGCGCCTTTGGCGGCATCGTCGCCCTGAACCAGAAGCTCGATGCGGCGACCGCGACCGAGATCCTCAAGCTGTTCACCGAGGTGGTCATCGCCCCGGACGCCGACGAGGACGCCGTGGCGCTCTTCCGCAAGAAGAAGAACGTCCGCCTTCTGGTGACCGGCGGCATGGCCGACCCCCTGTCGGCGGGCGAGACCTTCAAGTCGGTGGCGGGCGGCTTCCTGGTGCAGAGCCGAGACGCCTCGCGCCTGACCCCGGCCGACCTCAAGGTGGTGACCAAGCGCGCCCCGACCGAGACCGAGATCCGCGACATGCTGTTCGCCTTCACGATCGCCAAGCATGTGAAGTCGAACGCCATCGTCTATGCGCGGGACGGCCAGACCCTCGGCGTCGGCGCCGGCCAGATGAACCGTAAGGACTCGGCGCGGATCGCCGCCTTGCGGGCCGCCGATTTCGGGCTGGACCTCAAGGGGTCGGCCTGTGCGTCCGAAGCCTTTTTCCCCTTCCCCGACGGCCTGCTCCAGGCGGCCGACGCGGGCTGCACGGCGGTGATCCAGCCGGGCGGCTCGATCGGCGACGACAAGGTCATCGAGGCGGCTGACGAACGCGGCGTGGCGATGGTGTTCACCGGCGTGCGGGTGTTCCGCCACTAGAAGCCAGGCGCGAAAACGGGGCTTGCGCCGGACCCTGGGTCCGGCCGCAAGAGGTCAGGGTCTGTCGAACCGGAGCCGCGCGCCGTGCCCAAGCCTCGCCAAACCCTCACCGCCGCCCAGACCGCGCAGCGGACGGGCCTCACGGTCAAGGCGCTTCGCGTCCTCGAACGCCACGGCCTTCTCGCGCCGCAGCGAACGCTCGCCGGCTGGCGGGCCTACGGTCCCGAGGACCTGGCTCGCCTGCATCAGGTGCAGGCGCTTCGCAGCCTCGGGCTCGGCCTGTCCGAAATCGCCCGCCTTGTGGGGGACCGCCAGGCCGACCTGGGGCGCACTCTCGCCCTTCAGGAAGCGGCCCTGACCCGCGCCCGCGACGAAGCGGACCGGGCGCTGGCCATCGTGCGCCTCGCCCGCTCGCGGCTGGCCGCGGCGGGGGCTCTGTCGGCGGACGACCTGACCCAGCTCATCAAGGACACGACGCCGATGACAGACAGTTCCGACAAACCCTCGCCGGAGGTCTCCGCCCTGATCGCCCGGCATTACACGCCGGAACAGCTCGACCGGCTCAAGGCTCGCCCCTTCACGGCCGAGGACCAGGCCAACGTCGCCCAGGCCTGGTCCGCCGTCTTCGCCGACGCCCACCGCCTGGCGACGGAGCTGGCCGATCCCGGCTCGGACGCGGCGCTCGATCTTGCGCGGCGGGCGCGGGGCCTGATCCAGGCCTTCACCCAGGGCGACTCCGGCCTCGCGGCTTCGCTCGGGGCGGTCTGGCGCGAAACCCCGCCGCCCCAGGCGCCGGGTTCGGCCGAGGGTCGGGCGTTCCTGGCCGAGGCCGGCCGGCGGCTGGCTGCCGCCGATGGCGGGGTCTAGCGGCGTCGGCCCTTGGCCGGGGCGGCCGAGAGTTCGCGCAGCGCGGCGTTGGCGATGGTCAGCTTCGCGAAGCTCCAGCCGCCGCCTGCCTGCTCGATCTCTTCCACCGTGCGGCGCGCGGCCTCGACCGTCTCGCGTCGCAGCGCCGCCCAGGACGCCACCGCCTTGCGGGCGGTCTCCGGACTTTCCCCGGCGTGGGACGAGCCCGCGAAGTCCATGATCGCCCGCGTCAGCGCGGCCTGCTCCGACAGCAGGTCCTCGACCAGCCGCCGCACCGCCGTCCGTTCGAAGTGATCGCCCGCGCGGTAGGCGCCCACCGCCGCCCGCACCCGGTCGAAGGCGAAGGCCTCTCCCGTGGCGTGGTAGAGCCGCGCCACGGCCGGCAGCGCCCAACTCGAGGCTTCGGCCAGGTCGACCAGATCCGTCGTCAGGGTGAGCGGCTGTAGCGCGGCCACGGTCCGCGCGAGGCGCTCGGGCGCGCCGGCGGCGACGAGGTCCGCGACCTCGGCCTCCACGGCGGCCCGCTCGATCGGCGAGAGTATGGCCGGCGTCAGGGGCGCGAGCGTGCGGCGGCCGGCGCCGTAACGGCTGGCCAGGGCGTCGACCGTCGCGCCAGTCCGCGCCGCCCGGCGGGCCAGCCAGAAGGTCTGACGCCGCAGGGCCGCGGCCAGACGGCGGAACAGCTTCATCTGAGCCGCGGCCGGCGCCACGCCGTCCAGGGCCGCGGTCTCGGTCCACAGGGCGGGCGCGTCGAGCACCGCCTTGGCCGCCTCCCACGCTGTGACAAAGGCCCCGGTGTCGCAGGTCGCGGCCGCCATCAGCCGACTGGGAAAGCTGGGCCCGCAGCGGTTCACCACGTCGTTGGACAGCACCGTCGCGATGATTTCCCGCCGCAGCCTGTGCCGCCGGATCGCCTCGCCGTACTTGCGCAGCGGCTTGGGGAAGTATCCTTCCAGCAGCGCCTCGAACCAGGCGTCGTCCAGCACCGGGCTGTCCACCGCCGCGTGGGCCAGCTCCAGCTTTCCGTAGGCCAGAAGGACCGCCAGCTCCGGACGGGTCAGACCGAGGCCGGCGTGCGCGCGGTCAGCCAAGACCTGGGCGTCCGGCAGGCCTTCGACGGCCCGGTCGAGCCGCCCCTGGGCCTCGAGTTCGGCCATGAAGCGCCCATGGGTCTCCAGTTCGCCCGGCGAGTCCATCTCGAGCAGCGAGAGGGCGAGGGTCTGATCGTAGTTGTGGGCCAGCACGTGCCGCGCGACGTCGTCGACCATCGAGCGCAGGAGCTTGTCCCGCGACTTGCGGGTGAGGACGCCGGTCCGCTCCAGCGCTCCGGTCAGGATCTTGATGTTGACCTCGTGGTCCGAGGAATCGACCCCGGCCGAATTGTCGATGGCGTCGGTTTCCACCCGTCCGCCGCCGAGGGCGAACTCGATGCGCCCGGCCTGAGTCAGGCCGAGGTTGGCGCCCTCGCCGACCACCTTGACCCGCAGGTCGCGTCCGTTGACGCGCACGGCGTCATTGGCCTTGTCGCCGACGTCGGCGTGGGTCTCCCCGGAACCCTTCACATAGGTGCCGATGCCGCCGAGATAGAGCAGCTCGGCCGGCGCCTTGAGGATGCACGAGATCAGTTCGGCCGGCGTCAGGCTCTCGGCCTGCACGCCCAGCAGGGCGCGGATCTCCGGCGACAGCGGGATCGACTTCAGGGTCCGGGGGAAGACCCCGCCGCCCGCCGAGATCGCGCCCCGGTCGTAATCGTCCCAGGATGAGCGGGGCAGGGCGAACATGCGGGCGCGCTCGGCATAGGCCACCTCGGCGTCGGGCGCCGGGTCGATGAAGACATGCCGGTGGTCGAAGGCGGCCAGCAGCAGGGTGTGGCGCGACAGCAGCATGCCGTTGCCGAAGACGTCGCCGGACATGTCGCCGACCCCGACGACGGTGAAGGGCTCGGTCTGGATGTCCTTGCCCATCTCGCGGAAGTGCCGCTTGACCGCCTCCCAGGCCCCGCGGGCGGTGATGCCCATCACCTTGTGGTCATACCCGGCCGATCCGCCTGAGGCGAAGGCGTCGTCGAGCCAGAAGCCGTAGGACCCGGCCACCCCGTTGGCGATGTCCGAGAAGGTGGCCGTCCCCTTGTCGGCGGCGACCACCAGATAGGGATCGTCGCCGTCATGGACCACCACGCGGTCGGGATGGGTCACCACTCCTTCCGGCGTCAGGTTGTCGGTGATGTCGAGAAGGCCCTGCAGGAAGGTCCGGTAGGCCCTCACGCCCTCCGCGCGCACGGCGTCGGGCGTTCCGCCCTTGGGAAGCTGCTTGGGATAGAATCCGCCCTTCGACCCGACCGGCACGATCACGGCGTTCTTGGTCTGCTGCGCCTTGGCCAGTCCCAGCACCTCGGTTCGGAAGTCGTCGCGTCGGTCGGACCAGCGCAGGCCGCCCCGGGCCACCGGCCCGAACCGAAGGTGGACGCCCTCGACATGGGTCGCCCAGACGAAGATCTCGCGGTAGGGCTTGGGCGCCGGCAGGTCGGCCAGGTCGCGCGAGGCCACCTTGAAGCTGATGTAGGGCTTGGGCCGCCCGTCCTCGCCGAGCTGGTAGAAGTTGGTGCGCTGGATCGCCTTGACCAGCAGGGTCAGACGGCGAAGCACCCGGTCCTCGTCCAGGCTCTCGACCCGCAGCAGGGCGTCCATGATCTCGGCGACGACGGCGTCGGACTGCGCGACGCGCTCGGCGAGCGGCGCGTGCAGGGCCGGATGGAAGCGCGTGCGGAACAGGTCGAGGATCAGACGAGCGACGCCGGGATTGTTGGAAAGCGCCTCCTCCTGAACCCGCTGGGACGGATCCAGGCCCGTCTGCTGGCGATACCGGCAGAGGGCGCGAACCAGGGCCGCCTCGCGCCACGAGATGGAAAGCTCGAGCACCAGACGGTTGAAGCCGTCGCTTTCGGTGCGCCCCGACCAGATGGCCACGAACGCGTCCTCGAAGGCGTCCTTCAGCTCGTCGAAGAGAAGATGCTCGCCCCGCTCGTCGACCAGTTCGAACTCGTGCACCCAAACCGGCTCCCGGCCGGCGGGCCGTACGGGATGGCCGGTCTCGACCATCGCCTTGAGGCCCATGTGCTCAAGGATGGGAAGGACCTCGGCGAGGGGGGCTGGTTCGTTTCGACGGTAGAGCTTGAAGCGGAACTGGAGCGCCGTGTCGCCGGCCTTGCGGAAGGCGCGCACCCGGACCGGCTCCTCGGCCCCCATGGCGTCGATCTCGGCCACGTCCGCGAGCGCCTCGGCCGCGTCGTAGGTCTCGCGATAGCCGGCGGGAAAGGCCTCGGCGTAGCGGAAGAGAATGTCGGCCACCGCGGCGGGCGGGCGTTCGTCGTCGCGGACGGCGGCCTCGAAGCGGTCGCCCCAGGTGCGCGCCAGTTCCGCGAGCCGCGCCTCGACCTTTCGCAGATCCGGCTCGGCGTGCAGGCCCGGCGTGAAGCCGATGATGTAGTGGATCCGGGCCAGGGGGGCGTCGGAAAAGCTCGGATAGACCGCGGACACCCGACCGCCGTAGGCGTCGGCCAGCAGCTGGCCGGCCTTGGACTGAAGCCCGGAGTCATACCGCTCGCGCGGCACGTAGAGCAGCGCCGAGGCGAAGCGGTCATACGGGTCGCGCCGGGCCAGCAGGCGCACGCGCGGCCGGTCGTAGAGATGCAGTATGGCCAGGGCCTGGCCGAGCAGTTCGTCCTCGGACACCTGGAACAGCTCGTCCCGGGGATGGTTCTCGAGGATGTTGCCCAGGCGCTTCTCGTTGTGGCTGCCCGGCAGGGCGCCCGCCCGGGCGAGCACGCGGGCCACCTTGGCGCGGATCAGGGGCACCTCGAGCGTCGGGGCGTCGTAGGCCTCGGCGGTGAACAGGCCGACGAAGCGGACCTCGCCGGACGGGCGGCCGTCCTGCCCGTAGCGCTTGACCCCCACGTAATCCATGTAGCCGCGGCGATGGACCCGCGAGCGCAGGTTGGCCTTGGCCACCGTGACGGGGGGCTCGATCTTGAGGCGCCGCTGCAGCTGTGCGGTGAGCAGCGCGGGCTCGTTGGTGCGGCGCAGGACCCTCCGTTCGGGGTCGCGCAGCACGCCGAGCCCGTTCTCCGGCAGGAACAGCGGCTCCTCGGGCGCATAGTCGCCATCCTTGCCGCGCGGATACTCGTAGACCCGCGCGCCGAGGAACACGAAGTGCTCGGCCTGCAGCCAGCGCAGGAACGCCAGGTCCTCGGCGAGGTCCGGGCTCGCCGGCGCGGCGGCCTCGAGTTCGGACAGGGTGCGCGCCATGAGATCGAGCATCGGGCGGAAGTCGGCGACGGCGGCGCGTCCGTCGGCCAAGGCTTCCGCGATACCGCCGAGCAGCTGCTCGGCCCGGTCGGCGCCGACCCGCTCGAGGATCACCTGGATCATGGATTCGCGTCGGGGCTTGCCGTCGACGACCCGCGCGCCGGACCGGTCCCGCGCCACGGTGGCCAGCGGGTGGAACATGGCGCGCACCTGGAAGCCCTGGGCGGCGATCTCGCCCATGACGCTGTCCACCAGGAAAGGCGCGTCGTCCTGGACAATCTCCAGGCGCTCCAGGGCCTGACCGGCTTCGCCCAGCACCGGGGCGAGGCGCATGGCCGGACCCTTGCCCTTGCGCCGCGCGGCGAAGGCCCAGAAGTCGGCGAGGTTCGCCGCGAGGTCCTCCGCGCCCAGTTCGGGAAGCTCGTCGGGCGCGGCGTCCAGGGCCGCCTGGGCGACGAAATCGAGGGCCGCTTCGTCGGCCGCGACGCCGAGGCCGGCGGTGAAGGCGGCGATCAGCGCGCGGGCGTGCGGCGTCGAAGGCTTGGCGGGGCGGCGGTTCATGCGCTCGCGCCCCCTGCGCGAAGAGGAACGGGGACCTCCGGACACGAGAACGCCGCCGGAGGAGAGAGTCCGGCGGCGCCTGGCTTCGCCGTGGGGGGGCGGCGAAGCGCGGGGGGCTCGTCGCGCCCGCCGTCGCGTTGCGCGGGCGCGGAGATGTCCGGCTGCTTGGGGACCGGACAGGCTCTAGATAGGAAGCTCAAGCGCGCGTTCAAGTTGCGGGTCCTCCCGGACTGGGCGACGCCCCGACGGGGCGTAGCGACGGCGGCTCGCCGTCGGCGGAGAGCAGGATGGCCACCCAGCGGGCGCCCTTGAATTGAGCCAGGATGACCATCGCCATGACGGTCAGCGGCGTGGACAGGAACATGCCGACGACGCCCCAAAGGGCGCCCCAGAAGGCCAGGGACAACAGCACGACGACCGGGTCGATGTTCAGGCTGCGGCCCTGCATCCGCGGCTGGACGACGTTGCCGACCACGAACTGGATGGTCTGAAGCACAGCCAGCAGAATGATCGCGGGCCATACCGAGGGAAACTCGACCAGGGCGAAGAGCGGCGGGGCGGCGACGCCGACGATCCCGCCGATGATCGGGATGTAGGAGGCCAGAAAGATGAGGAAGGCCCAGAAGACCGCGTTGTCGAGGCCCACTAGGGCCATCACCGCCCACGAGCCGATGGCGATCATCAGGCCGGTGACGGTCTGGACCCAGAGGTACTGTTCGACCCCGTCGCGAATGCGCAGGAAAGCAGCGGTCGCCTCGCGCCTTTCGGTGCGGTTCGGAAAGAGCCCTACGATCTTGCGTTCGAAGCCTTTGCGCGAAGCCAGGATGAAGCCGAGGTAGATCAGGACGAAGATGGCGTCCGAGGCGAAGCCTTGCAGGCTACGCACGATCTGCCCGACATAGGGCTTGGGATCGAAGTCGGCGATCAGTTCGCCCAGGGTCGGGGGGACGTCCATGCCGACGGCCGCCGCCCCCTGCGCGATCAGGCCGTTGAGCCGGGGGGCGTAGTCGGTCAGCTTGACGGCGAAGGTCGTGGCGTTGTCGCCGACCACGAGGGCGGCGGCGCCGAACAGGCCGACCGAGACGATCACCGCCGCCGGCAGGGCCGACGCCTTGGGCATCCACGGCATGGCCCGGCCGATCATCCGCGCCAGGCCGTCGATCATCACCGCCAGGAACACCGCCAGGGCCAGCGGCGTGAAGATGTCGCCAAGCAGATAAAGCACCGCGCCTGAGGCGATGACCGCCAGGATGACGAGGGCGTTGCGCGAGACGGTGGAGGGCTGGGGGGTCACGACCGGTTCTTTTCTCGGCATGGTCCTATAGCGACGCCTGTCTTGGGCGAACTAAATTTGCCGCAACATTTGAGAAAAAGGGCACAGGATTCCGGGACTCCGCAGGGCCAGGGGGCGGCTGGCCCTTCTGCGACTCACCCGCCGCGAGCGAGTTTGCCCCTGCGGCAGGCGATCTGGCCAGAGGGCGCGTCGCGGGGTTGAGGCCCTTCGCTTTGGGGTCGGACGGGCATTCTGGCTGTGGAACCTGAACCCTTGGGGAGCTAGCTTGGCGGCGCGAAGCACAGGAGCAAGACGCATGGCGGCCGAAGACGGGGTCCTGATCGGCTTTTCGGACCATCCCGAGCAGCTGCTGCTCAATCGGGCCAACCGCCACGGCTTGGTGGCCGGCGCGACGGGGACCGGCAAGACAGTGACCCTGCAGGTGCTGGCCCAAGGTCTGTCCGACGCCGGCGTGCCGGTCTTCGCCGCCGACGTGAAGGGCGATCTCTCCGGCCTTTCCCAGCCGGGCGCGCCCAACGAGAAGATGCTGGAACGGGCTCAGAAGATGGGCCTTGAGATGACGCCCCGCGGCGCGCCGGTGGTCTTCTGGGACCTGTTCGGCGAGCAGGGCCATCCGATCCGGGCGACGGTGTCCGAGATGGGGCCCCTGCTGCTGTCGCGCATGCTCGAACTCAATGACGTGCAGGAGGGCGTGCTGACGGTCGCCTTCCGCGTGGCCGACGAAGAAGGCCTTTTGCTGCTCGACCTCAAGGACCTGCAGGCGGCCCTGACCTTCGTGGGCGAGAACGCCAAGGACATCGGCGCGCGCTACGGCAATGTCTCGCCGGCCACGGTGGCGACCATCCAGCGCAAGCTCCTGGTGCTTGAGGACCAGGGCGGCGCCCACATGTTCGGAGAGCCGGCCCTCCAGCTCTCGGACCTGATGCGGGTCGACGGCTCGGGCAAGGGCTATGTCAGCATGCTGGCGGCCGACAAGCTGATCGCCTCGCCGCGCCTCTACGCCACGTTCCTGCTGTGGCTGATGAGCGAGCTCTTCGAGGAGCTTCCCGAGGTCGGCGATCCGGAGAAGCCGCGCCTGGCCTTCTTCTTCGACGAGGCGCACCTGCTCTTCCGCGACGCGCCCAAGGGCCTGCTCGAGAAGATCGAGCAGGTGGTGCGTCTGATCCGCTCCAAGGGCGTCGGCGTCTACTTCGTCACCCAGAATCCGGCCGACATTCCCGACGTCGTGCTGGGCCAGCTCGGCAACCGCATCCAGCACGCGCTGCGCGCCTACACCCCCGCAGACCAGCGCGGCCTGAGGGCCGCGGCCGAGAGCTTCCGGGTCAATCCGGCCTTCGATACGGCCGAGGCGATCCAGGGCCTGGGGGTCGGCGAGGCCCTGGTCTCGGTGCTCGATCCCAAGGGCGCGCCCACGGTGGTTCAGAAGACCCTGATCCGGCCGCCCGTGTCGCGCCTGGGGCCGGTCACCCCGGCCGAGCGCGCGGCGGTCATGGCCGCCAGCCCGGTGCGCGGTCTCTACGACCAGGCCAAGGACCGCGAGTCGGCCTTCGAGATGCTGAAGGCGCGTGCCGAACAGGCCGCCGACGCCAAGGAGGAGGCGGTCGCCAAGGCGGCTCAGGAAAAGGAAGACCGCGCCGCCGAGGCCGCTCGCGAGCGCGAGTCCCGGCGCACCGAGCGTCTGCCGACCAGCCGCAGCAACGGCGGCGGGCGCAGCTCGAACCGCCAATCGATGGGCGAGGCCTTCGCCAAGTCGATGCTGCGCACGATCGGCAGCCAGGTCGGCCGCGAACTGCTGCGCGGCGTGCTGGGAAGCCTGAAGAAGAGCATGAAGTAGGGCGCTCTGGCGCCGGATGCTCCCGCCCTGGGGAGCTGTCCCTGAGGACTTGAAGGGAGACCTGTCGAAGGTCTCCCTCCCGTCGGCCTTGCCGACGCCTCCCCCGCAGGGAAGGCGCGGGCGTGGCGCGTCTTAGCGCGGGGCCATGCGGATGGCGCCGTCCAGACGGACGTCTTCGCCGTTGAAGTAGCCGTTCTGGATCATGGTCATGGCCAGCGAGGCGTACTCTTCCGGATTGCCGAGGCGCTTCGGATGCGGGACCTGGGCGCCCAGGGCGGCCTTCACGGCTTCCGGCGCGGCGGCCAGCAGCGGCGTGTTGAAGATGCCCGGCAGGATGGTGTTGACGCGGATGCCGTCGCCGGACAGGTCGCGGGCGATCGGCAGGGTCATGCCGACGACGCCGCCCTTCGAGGCGGAATAGGCGGCCTGGCCGATCTGGCCGTCTTCAGCCGCCACCGAGGCGGTGTTGACGATGGCGCCGCGGTCGCCGCAGGGCAGCGGGTCGAGCGTCAGCATGCCGGCCGCCGACTTGGCGATGCAGCGGAAGGTGCCGACCAGGTTGATCTGGATGATGATGTTGAAGGCGTCGAGCGGGAAGTGCTTGATCTCGCCGGTCTTCTTGTCGCGGCTGGCGGTCTTGATGGCGTTGCCGGTGCCGGCGCAGTTGACCAGGATGCGCTCCTGGCCG
>ENA-UOYA01004837-UOYA01004837.1-activated-sludge-metagenome-genome-assembly--contig:-NODE-4837-length-10991-cov-5.175841_pt1 | contig 10991 bp, 9 predicted proteins | sample MGYA00238163_ERZ764804 | MGnify/ENA primary metagenome ERZ764804 (study PRJEB28919, sample SAMN05720223) | activated sludge metagenome | isolation source: Anaerobic digester | place: Hong Kong...
CCTGGTGGTCGAGGCCAAGCACCTGCCGACCATCCAGTCGATCCGCGACGATCTGCCCTCCGTGCGACTGATCCTGTCCATCGGCCTCGACGACCGGCCGCCCGGCGTCCTCGACTACGAGACCTTCCTGGCGGGCGGCGCGGCCGAGGCGCCTGCGAGCCGCCCCGCCGAGACCGACCTCTGCTGGCTGATCTACACCTCGGGCACCACCGGCCTGCCCAAGGGCGCCATGCTCTCGCACCGCAACCTGATGGCGGCGGTCTACAACAGCATGATCGGCTGGGATTCCGCGGCCGACGACGTCTGCATGTTCACCTTCCCGATGTTCCACGTCGCCGGCTACGTCCTGCCCACCTACCACCTGCGAAGCCTGCCGGTCGTCCTGCTCAGGGCCTTCGACGCCGAGACCCTGATGCGCAACGTCGAGACCTGGCGGGTCACCAGCACCGCCATGGCGCCGACCATGATCGCCATGCTGATCGAGTCGCCCGAGGCGGCGCGCTACGACCTCTCCAGCCTGCGGCGTATCGGCTACGGCGCCTCGGCCATGCCGTCCGAGGTGCTGCGCCGGGCCCGCCTGCGCTGGCCGGGGATTGGCTTCTCGACAGGCTTCGGCATGACCGAACTGGCCGGCAACGTCATGGTGCTCAACGCCGCCGACCACGACCGCGCCGCCGCCGAGGGGCTCGACATCCTGGGCTCCTGCGGCCGCCAGATGCCGCTCGCCCGGGTCCGCGTGGTCGACGAGGCCATGAACGACTGCCCGCCCGATGTGCCGGGCGAGATCGTGGTCCAGGGCGACCAGGTTCTGACCGGCTACTGGAACAGGCCCGAGGCGACGGCCGAGGCCTTCGAGGGCGGCTGGTTCCACACCGGCGACGTCGGACGCTTCAACCGCGACGGCTATCTCTTCATCGTCGACCGCAAGAAGGACATGATCCTCTCGGGCGGCGAGAACATCTATCCGCGCGAGGTCGAGGAAGCACTGTTCGCCCATCCCGCCATCCTCGACGTGGCGGTGATCGGCGCGCCCGATCCCAAGTGGGGCGAGCGTGTGGTCGCCGTCGTCTGCCTGCGGGCCGGGGCCGAGGCCGGCCCTGACGAGCTGATCGCCTTCTGCCGCGAGCGGATCGCCAGCTACAAGAAGCCCAGCCGCGTGGTCTATACCGACGTCCTGCCCCGCAACGCCTCGGGCAAGGTGCTCAAGCGCGAGCTGCGCGACCGGCTCGCCGCCGGCGCCTTCGACGCCTGAGGGAGACAGCGGCATGACGCAGCAGACAGTTCTTGTGGCCGGCGCCAGCGGCGTGGTCGGCCAGGCGGCTATCGAGGCCTTCGCCGCCGCCGGCTGGCGGGTGCTCGGCCTCTCCCGCCGCGTCCCGCTCAGCATTCGCGCGCCCGGCTTCACGCACCTGGCCGCGGACTTGGCGGACCCCGCCTCCCTGGCGCCCCACGCCGCCGTCCTCAAGGACGTCAGCCGCCTCGCCTACGCCGCCCTCTACGAAGAGCCGGCCCTTGTCTCCGGCTGGCGCAACGCCGAGCAGATGCGCCGCAACGACGTCATGCTGGCCAACGCGCTCGACGCCCTGGCCGACGCGCCGCTCGAGCATGTCAGCCTGCTGCAGGGCACAAAGGCCTACGGCGCCCACATCCATCGCATCCCGACCCCCGCCCGCGAGCGGGCGCCCCGCGACCCGCACGAGAACTTCTACTGGCTGCAGGAGGACCGCCTGCGCGCCGCCGCCGCCCGGCGCGGCTTCGCCATGACCGTCTTCCGCCCCCAGGTGATCTACGGCGAGGCCCTGGGCGGGGCCATGAACCTCGTGCCGGTGATCGGCGCCTACGCCGCCCTGCGGCGCGCCGAGGGGCGGCCGTTCAGCTTCCCCGGCGGCTGCGACTGGATCCAGGAAGGCGTCGACGCCCATCTCGTCGGACGGGCCCTGGTCTGGGCCGCCACGGCCCCGGCCGCGCGGAACGAGACCTTCAACCTGACCAATGGCGACGTCTATGTCTGGCGCGAGCTCTGGCCGGCCCTCGCCCGCGCGTTGCGTGTCGAGCCCGGCCCCGACGAGCCCCAGTCGATGGTCGCCTACATGGCCGACCGCGCCGGCGCCTGGGACCGGCTTGTCGCGGCCCATGACCTGCGCCCCGTCGCCCTGCCCGATCTGATCGGCAAGTCGGCCCAGTACGCCGACATGCTGTTCGGCTACGGCCTGCCCCAGTCGCCCGCCCCGGCCCTGGTCAGCACCATCAAGGTCCGCCAGGCGGGCTTTTCCGACTGCGTCGATACCGAGGAGATGTTCCCCCGCCTCCTCGCCCGCCTCGCCGAGGACGGTTTCCTGCCGCGCCCCTGACAGGCCCCGCCGCTCACCACCGCGCCCAGAGCGCCGCCTCGCGCGCCTTGGCCGCCTCGGCCGCCGCCGCCTTCACATGCCCGAAGCCGCGGATCTCCAGCGGGACCTCGGCGATCTCGACGGCCAGGGACAGGCGCTCGGCCGAAAGGCCCGCCAGCAGGCGATCGACGGTCTCGACATAGGCTTCGATCAGGGCCCGCTCCATGCGCCGCTCGTCGGTATGGCCGAAGAGGTCCAGGGCCGTGCCGCGCAGGCCCTTGAGCCTCGCCAGGACCGGGAAGCCCCAGCGGAGCATCCAGCCGCCCAGCGCGATCTTCTTCGGCCGTCCCTCCGGGTCCTTGGGCGCCAGGAGCGGCGGCGACAGCAGCACCTTCGCCCGCCCGCCCTTGAGGGACTCGTCGCGATAGGCCGAGAACCGGCCGTCGGCATAGAGGCGCGCGACCTCGTATTCATCCTTGTAGGCCATCAGCCGGTGCAGGCTGACCGCCACGGCGCGGGTCAGGCGTTCCGAACCCTGCGGCGCGGCCGCCACGCGCTCGACCACGGCGCGATAGCGTTCGGCGTAGCGGGCGTCCTGGTAGGCCGTCAGGTCCGCCGTCCGCCGCGCGATCAATTCGGCCAGCGGCTCGGTCTGCGGGGTCGGGACGGCGGGTTCCGGCTCGACCGCGGCGGCCGGGTCGTGGGCCGCCAGCCGGCCGAGTTCGAAGGCCTGCAGGTTCGCCTCGGCGTCCACCCCGTTCAGGCGGATGGCCCGATAGAGCGCGCGGCTGGACACCGGCACGACGCCGCGCTGCCAGGCGAAGCCCAGCATGATCATGTTGGCGTAGATCGCGTCGCCCAGCCGGGTCTCGGCGATGTGCTGCGCGCCGAGCGCGTCGTAGCTCTTGGCCGCCGCCGCGATCCGCCGGCCCATGACGCCGGCGTCGAAGCGCGCGTCGCGATCGGTCAGGAAGTCGGCGGTGGGGGTGAAGTCCTCGTTGCCGAAGGCCCGCGTCCGATCCTTGGCGTAGAGCGCCAGGGCGTCGGCGCCGGCCGCCACCAGCACGTCGCAGGCGATCAGGACGTGGGCGCTGGCGGCCGGGGTCCGTCCGCCGACCACCGTCGTCTCGGTCTCGCCGATCCGCACGTGGCTGAAAACCGCGCCGCCCTTCTGCGCAAGGCCGGTCATGTCGACCACCGACGCCGCCCGCCCGTCGATGTGCGCCGCCATGGCCAGGATCGAGGCGACCGTCGTCACGCCGGTGCCGCCGACGCCGGTGAAGACGATGTTGCGTACGCCCTCCAGCGGCTCGAACGGCGGCAGGGGGGCCGAGTCCGCCGTCAGGGCCGGCAGGGCCGCCCGCTTCGGGTTCTCGGCGCCCTCGATCGTCACGAACGAGGGGCAAAAGCCGTCCAGGCAGGAATAGTCCTGATTGCAGGTCGACTGATTGATCTTCCGCTTGCGGCCGAACTCGGTCTCCAGCGGCTCGACCGATACGCAGTGCGAAGCGCGCGAGCAGTCGCCGCAGCCCTCGCAGACCAGCGGATTGATCAGCACCCGCCGGGGCGCGGCCGCCATGGTCCCGCGCTTGCGCCGCCGCCGCTTCTCGGTGGCGCACACCTGGTCATAGAGCAGCACCGTTACGCCGGGCGTCTCGCGCAGGGCCCGCTGCACCGCCATCAGCTCGGCCCGCGGCCTGACCTCCACGCCGGGCGCGAGATCGGTCACGCCCGCATAGCGCTCGGGGTCGTCGGCCACGACGACCGTCCTGGCCACGCCCTCCGCCGCCAGCTGGCGGGTGATCTGGGCCGGGGTGAAGCCGCTCTCGGCCCGCTGGCCGCCGGTCATGGCCACGGCGTCGTTGAACAGGAGCTTGTAGGTGATGTTCGAACCGGCGGCGACCGAGGCGCGCACCGCCAGCGAGCCGGAGTGGTTGTAGGTCCCGTCCCCCAGGTTGGCGAAGACGTGCGGCTCCTCGGTGAAGGGCGCGGCGCCCACCCAGGTCAGCCCCTCGCCGCCCATCTGGGTCGTCAGGTCGGTCGACGGATCGTTGAAGCTGGCCATGTAGTGGCAGCCGATCCCCGCCAGGGCGCGACTGCCCTCCGGCAGGCGGGTCGAGGTGTTGTGCGGACATCCCGAGCAGAAATACGGCTTGCGCTGCTGGTCGGCGGCCAGGGTCACGGCCGCCATCGAGGCGGCCGACACGCGGGCGAGATAGTCGTTCACCCGCGCCATGTGCGGCCCGGGCGGCAGGCGGTCGGCGATGGCCAGGGCCACCTCCGCCACGGACAGCGACCCCAGGTCGGACAGCAGGGGGTGGCCCTGCTCGTCGGTCTTGCCGACGATCCGCGGCCGGGCGTGGGCCGGCAGGTCGTAGAGCGCGGCCCGCGCCTGGGTCTCGATCAGCGGGCGCTTGTGCTCGACCACCATCAGGGTCTCGAGCCCCGCGGCGAAGGCGCGAAGGCCGGTCGGCTCCAGAGGCCAGGGCATGCCGACCTTGTAGATCGACACCCCCAGGTCCGCCGCCTCGGCGAGGCCGAGGCCCATGGCCGAAAGCGCCTCGATCACGTCCTTGTAGGCCTGGCCCTGGCAGACGACGCCCAGCCGGGGCCGGTGCGAGGCCAGGGCGACGCGGTCCACCCCGTTGGCGCGGGCGAAGGCCTGGGCGGCGGGAATCTTGAAGTCCCGCAGCCGGCGTTCCTTGTCCAGCGGCTGGTCCTTGACGCGGATGCCCAGGCCGCCGGCCGGCATGGCGAAGCCCGGCGGGGCGACGAAGCGGTGGCGGTCCAGCGACACGTCGATGGTCACTCCGGAATCCATCGTGTCGGCGAGGGCGATCAGCCCAACCCAGAGGCCCGAATGGCGCGACAGGGCGTAGCCGAGCAGGCCGTAGTCCAGAACCTCCTGCACGTCGGCCGGCGACAGGACCGGCATTTCGAAGTCCTGGAACGCGTATTCGGACTGCGACGGCAGGGTCGAGGACTTGCAGGCGTGGTCGTCGCCGGCCACCGCCACCACGCCGCCCTTGGGCCAGGTCCCGGCGAAGTTGGCGTGCTTGAAGACGTCGCCGGTCCGGTCGACCCCGGGGGCCTTGCCGTACCACATGCCGAAGACGCCGTCGTAGCGCGCCCGGGGAAACAGGTTGGCCTGCTGGCTGCCCCACACCGCCGTCGCGGCGAGGTCCTCGTTCAGCCCCTCCTTGAACACCACCTCGGCGGCCTTCAGGTGCGCGGCCGCGCGGTGCGCCTGCTGGTCCAGCCCGCCCAGGGGCGAGCCGCGATAGCCCGACACGAAGCCCGCCGTCTTCAGTCCCGCCGCGCGGTCCAGGCGGTGCTGGTCGATCAGCACGCGCAGCAGGGCCTGCACGCCGGTGATGAAAACCCGCCCTTCGGTGAGCAGAAACTTGTCGTCCAGCGTCACCTCGGCATGGCGCATTGCAATTTCTTTCCTTTTTGGGCTCCCTAACAGCGTTGCAAGATCATATAAGACGGCCGCAATTGCTTGCCAAAGTCGTGCCCCGCGCAAAGCTCGACCGCGCAATTTTTTGCCCGCGTTTTGGCATTTTGAGGAGAGGAAATTGTCCGAGACCCTGGACGCCGTGGATGCCAAGATCCTTGATCTCATCCAGCACGACGCCGGCCTGAGCGTCGCGGAGATCGCCGATCGCGTCGGACTGTCCTCTTCGCCCTGCTGGCGGCGCATCAAGCGGCTGGAGGATGCGGGCGTCATTCAGCGGCGCGTGACCATCCTCGACCGAGAGCGTCTGGGCCTCGGCTTCGAGGTCTATTGCACCGTCAAGCTCAGCCTGCCGACCCGCGAGAACCTCGAGACCTTCGAGACCGCCATCGCCCAGATGGCCGAGGTCGTCCAGTGCGCCACCGTCACCGGCGCGGCGGACTACGAGCTGCGCATCGTCACCCGCGACATGCACGCCTTCGACGCCTTCCTGCGCGACCGCATCCTGTCCCTGGGTCTCGTCTCCAACATCGAGAGCCGCATCGTCATCCGCTCGGTGAAGAACACCACCGCGGCGCCGCTCGGCCTCGTCACCCCCTACGTCAGCGCCATCGCCTGACCGGCCCGCGCCCGGCTCCCCCGTGACGCGCCGCGCAACCGCGCGTAGCATCGGCGCGTCCGCCGCCGGGAGCTTCTCATGATCGACCTCGTCATCGACCAGCGCCGCCGCGACCTGGGCGGCTTCGAGCTGGGGCGCGTTCTGCCCTACGCCCGGCGTCGCATGGTCGGGCCGTTCGTGTTCTTCGATCACATGGGGCCGGCCAGCTTCGCGCCGGGCTTTCCGCGCAGCGTCGACGTCCGCCCCCATCCGCACATCGGCCTGTCCACCGTCACCTATCTTTTCGACGGCGAGATCACCCACCGCGACTCCACCGGGGTCGTCCAGGACATCCGTCCCGGCGAGGTGAACTGGATGACCGCCGGCCGCGGGATCACCCACTCCGAGCGTTTCGAGACCCTGCGCCGCGACGGCGGGCTGATGCACGGCATCCAGGCCTGGGTCGCCCTGCCCGACGGCCAGGAGGAGATCGACCCCGCCTTCGCTCACCACGGTCCCGCCGACCTGCCGACCTACGAATCCGAGGACGGCAAGCTCTGGGCCCGGCTGGTGGCGGGCAAGGCCTTCGGGGCCGAGGCCGCCGTGCGCGTCCACTCGCCGATGTTCTACGTCCACTGGGCGCTCAAGGCCGGCGGCCAGGCCCAGCTCCCGGCCGAGTATCCCGAGCGCGCGGCCTACGTGGCCCATGGCGAGGTCGAGGTGGACGGCCATGTCTACACACCCGGCAAGATGCTCGTCTTCACGCCGGGCGAACCCGTCCTGTTCACCGCCCGGACGGACGCCGTGGTCATGCTGATCGGCGGCGAGCCGGTCGGCCCGCGCTTCCTGGACTGGAATTTCGTGTCGTCCTCGAAGGAGCGCCTGGAGCAGGCCAAGGCCGACTGGCGGGCGGGCCGCATGAAGCTGCCGGACGCCGACCACGAAGAGTTCATCCCCCTGCCCGAACCGCCGCCCCCGCCGCCGGCGATGTCCTGAACGATCCGGGCTTGGCGCCGCCACGGCGCCTCCGCCACTATCGTGGCTGAACGGCGGTCACCCAGGGTCGCCGACAAGCTGATAGGGCAGGAAATGAAGTACTACACCTCCGTCGGGCCGAACCCGGCCGTCGTCACCATGTTCCTCGCGCTCAAGGGCGTGAAGCTCGAGGAAGTCCAGGTCGATCTGATGGCCGGCGAGAACCGCCAGGCCGGCCACCTCGCCCGCAACCCGGCCGGACAGATGCCGTGCCTGGAGCTGGACGACGGCTCGTTCCTCTCCGAGATCACCGCCATCTGCGAGTACATCGAGGAGAAGCACCCCAATCCGCCGCTGATCGGCTCCACCCCGGAAGAGCGCGCCGAGACCCGCATGTGGACCCGCCGCATCGATCTCAACATCGTCGAGCCGATGACCGCCGGCTTCCGCTTCGCCGAAGGCCTGCCCCTCTTCCAGAGCCGCATCATCTGCATCCCGCAGGCCGCCGACGACCTCAAGAAGGTGGCGCGTGAGAATCTGGTCTGGCTCGACGGCCTGATGGCCGGCAAGACCTGGATCTGCGGCGACCGCTTCACCCTCGCCGACGTCCTGCTCTTCTGCTTCCTGCAGTTCGGCGCCCAGGTCGGCCAGCCCCTCGACCCGGCCAACAAGAACCTCTCCGCCTGGCTCGAGCGCGTGAAGGCCAAGGCGGCCTGAGGCCGACCTTCAGCGCCGCCGACCCTCTCCTGCGGGGGAGGCGTCGGCGGCCCGCGGCCAACCTGAAGGCGTCGCGAATTGACGCGCCCCTGGGTTGAACCCCCCAACGCCGACCCCGCTATAGCGCGCTCAGATTGTAGTCGGCTAATTTCTGATTACCTGTAAATACTTCAGTCAGCACTGGTACTTACGACGCGTTCTCGAACTGGCCGTCCGTGCGGCGAGTGGAGTGAGCCCGCGTACATGACCCACTTCGCGTTGAACGACCGGACCGTTCGCAGTCTGGTCACCCTCGAGAACCGGGCCTCCACGACCCGGGTGCTCAACCTCGTTCGGGTCTGGAAGCTCCACGGCGAGAGCCCCGAACACCAGGCCGCGCCCTTCTTCAAGACCGCCGTCCTCAACCGCTCGATCATCGTCAAGCATCGCCTGCGCGCCGACGAGCGCGGCCTCTTCCCCACCAGCCGCTCGATCGCCACCAAGGTCATCCTGCCCCTCGACATCACCAATCTGCGGGCGGGGGCCCGCTCGTTCCTGGTGGATCAGATCGGCTTCGAAGAGATTCTGAACGAGCTTGGCTCCGGCTCGCGCGTGGCCATGACCTACGACCGCGGCGTGATGGCCTCGCTGAATCGCCTGCCCTCGCTCGACCCCTTTCTCACCCGTGAGCAGCTTCGCCGCGACGGCTTCACGCCCGCCCGGCTCTATTTCGACATCTCTGCCGCCGACCTCGCCCGCATCCAGGACTTCGCCCGCCAGGAGGTCTCGGCCCTGGTCGCCATGAGCGGCGGCCACGACGGTCGCGGCTTCGGGGAGAAGGCCATGCGCCTGGCCACCCTGCTCCTGACCAACGAGCGGGACTCCGACTTCGAGCCCCTGCGCCAGAGCCTCGGCCTGGACGAGCATCAGTTCATGGAAGGCATGTTCTGCTGGAAGGGCTTCATCTACTACAAGTGGCGGCTGGCCGACCTGTTGCCCCAGGTCGATCCCATCGCCGACGAGATCGAGGGCATACGCGCCTCGGGTCCCGTCGATTCCGACACTCGCGAATATATCGAACGCACCCGCGCCCTGCTCGCCAAGGCCCTGCGCCACGCCTGCGAGACCGTGCGCCTCACCCTGCGCATCTATGACGACGCCTACGACGACCTGACCAAGCGCCGCCACCCCATGGCCTTCAAGCAGTTCCTGCTCGACGCCCCCAGCCTCTTCTTCGAGGTCGGCGAACGGCTCGGCGCGGTCGAGCATATTCTGAGCTTCTGGCGCTACCGCTTCCCCGCCGACCGTCCCCGCCTGATCGGCGTGGACGAGCTCGTCGACCTGTTCCTCGACTTCGAGGCCAGCATCAACCTCCAGGGCGTCAAACTGACCATCTGACGGACGAATGTCGGTCTCGTGGCGGGTTGCTGTCAGGCCATTGACGGGCTGCTGTCGTGGCGGCGGAATGGCCCCTGGCTCACGGTCGGGGCGATCTCCGACGAGGACATGAACATGCTGATCCAGAAGCTTCGCCTGCAAAAGGGCTGGTCCCAGGAACAACTGGCCGAGGCGTCTGGCGTCAGCGTGCGCACTATCCAGAGGCTCGAGCGCGGCCAGCCGGCCAGTCTCGAAACCCTCAAGGCCCTCGCGGCGGTCTTCGAAATCGACCTCGCCCGCCTGCAGGAGCCGCCCATGGACACCCCCGACGCCGCCGTCGCCCGCGACGTTCGCCCCGACGAAGCCCTCGCCCTCGCCCACGTGCGCAAGGTGAAGGGCTTCTACATGCACCTCACCCAGTACCTGATCGTCATCCCCATCCTGGCGGCGATCAATCTGCTGACCTGGGACCGGTATCTGTGGTTCGTCTGGCCGGCCCTCGGCTGGGGCCTCGGCGTCGCCTCGCACGCCGCCACCGTCTTCCGCTTCGTGCCCTTCCTCGATGGCGCGTGGGAACGGCGGCAGGTCGAGAAGTATCTCGGCCGCAAGCTCTGACGGCCGCCTCAGCGCTTGGCGCGGGACGGCTTGTGCGTCTTCAGGGTCATCTGGATTTCCGCGCAGACATTGAACTGGCTGCGGAGCAGCTCCTGAACCTCCGCTGACGTCGCCGCGCCCGCCTCCAGGCGCGCGCGATGGCGTTCGTCCAGAACGTGGACGGCGCGCACCAGTTCGAAGTCGACGGACAGGTGGTGGGCCAGCGGCGTATTGGCTGCGCCCTCCGCCGCCCAGCCGTCGTTCAGACGCGCATCGAAGAGGCTCAGGGTCTGCGGCAGCAGCGGCCGCACGTGCGTGGGGTCGCCCAGGAAGTTGTCATGGCGCGGGTGCGGCACGTTGATCTGGATTTCCGCCCCGTCGCCGCACACGCGGTAAAGCTCGCCGACCATCGCCAGGAACACGGCGGACGATGCGCCCATGTGCTCCAGCGAGTGGTTGAACAGCACGGCCTCGAAGGCGTCGTCGGCCCAAGGCCAAGGCGTCTGCTCCAGGTCCCACACGAGGTCCGGGGCGCACCCGACCCAGGCGTCGACATTGAGCCAGCCGTCGAGCCGGCGGTGACCGCAACCTGCGTTGAGCTTCATGGCTCCCTGCTAGCACCCCGGGCGAGGGCGCGCCATCACGCAGCCCTCCTCGGCCCCAGGCGTTGATCCGGTTCGATGAAGAGGAGATGTCATGTCGAACCCGAACATCACCGCCGCCAAGGACCTTCTCCAGGTCGCCAGGACCGAGGAGACCGAGGGCGTCGTGGATCAGCAGACCGCCGCGGCGGCGGCCGACCTCGAAGCCCAGGACCACAACGCCGAGCGCGCCCCGCAGGAGCGCGCGCCCCAGGAAGGCCGCCTTGGCGCCGCCGCCGACCCCGCCGAGGGCCGCCGCTAGGCCGCTCTCCCGGCGAAGGCCGGGATCGAGCATCGCCGACACGAGCGTCACCGTGCGACGA
>ENA-UOYA01004838-UOYA01004838.1-activated-sludge-metagenome-genome-assembly--contig:-NODE-4838-length-10990-cov-6.155281_pt1 | contig 10990 bp, 9 predicted proteins | sample MGYA00238163_ERZ764804 | MGnify/ENA primary metagenome ERZ764804 (study PRJEB28919, sample SAMN05720223) | activated sludge metagenome | isolation source: Anaerobic digester | place: Hong Kong...
GGTTCAACACAGAGAGAAGGAGTGAAGAGTGATATTGTTATGCCAGATAAATATGAATATCTAAAAATGGGAGAAAAAGATGTAGATAATTCTATGCCTTGGGATAAAATTGATCCAGCTGATTACAAAGTTTGGAATAAACAAAACAATTATGACTTTGCGGTAAAACAAAGCAAGCTTAGAATGCAAAACAATCCTCAAATGCAATTAATTGCCGATAATGCTAAATGGCTTGATGAGAGAAACAAAGAAGATGTTTACAGTTTGAATATTGATAAATTTAAAGCTGAACAAAAATCCTTAGAGGAGAAGAATAAGAAATATAAGCCAATTAGTGATTATAAGAATTCATTAAAATTCTATTCACTTCCTTATGAAGAGGAAAAAGTAAAAGATGATCCTGTTCTAAAAGAGAAAAGAGATAGATGGCACGAAAGTTTATCAAAAGATGTGTACGTAGAAGAGTCGCTACATATTTTGAATGATATGAAAAGCGGTTCTGATAAAGGATTAACTTCAAAAGTAAAAACAGAAAAACAGATTAAGTCATAAAAAAAGCCTCGTTCTAAACGAGGCTTTTTTATTTGTTTTGGAAATGGAATAATTAATTTATTTTTTGAAAAACAGTTATTCCATAACCTTCAGGAAAATCTTCGTCAGTATATTTTACTTTTAGAGTGCTTCCTGATAATTGCATGATTGTTGCTGTTTCTGGACTTTCTGTTCCTAGAGTTATTGTGTTACCACTTCTTGTGTAAGTAGAAGTATAGGTTTCTTCAGAGCACTCAGTATTAAAATAGTGTTCAATATATGTGCCGTCAGATTTGAATTCCATATAATCTTTTTTTGTAGAACAATAATTTTCATAATTGGATAAAATCTCTGCACCACTAACGGCACCACCAGTTTTATAAAATGCCCATTTACCAACTAATGAAGCTCCATCATCATCGCTTGAGCATGACACAAATGTTCCGCTAAATGTAATAGCAGCAACAAATAGTAAAATAACTTTTTTCATAATTAAAATTGTTAAGATTAGTTTGACAAATATAATTATTTAAGAATAACTTAATAAAAAAGCGGAAAAAATTTTTTCCGCTTTTGGTTATCTTAATTTGTTTAACTTTTTCTCTGCCTTAGCAACATCTTCTTCCAACTCTTTTATTCGAAGCTGTTGTTTAGTGATATTGAGATTTTCTTTTTCAATTTCTACTGGTGTCATTTTACCTTTTGCTCTATTTCGAGAGAATTTTTCTTGCATTTTGTCAAGCTTTTTCATCTCTTTGGATTGCTTATCTTTTAGCTTTAAAAGGGATTTTTCTGCAGATGCAATTCGGTTTTGTTCTTTTTCAAATTTTTTCTGTTCTTTTTCAAGTCTTTTTCTCTCTTTTTCAACTTTTTCTGCCTCTTTTTCTCTTTCTTTTTCCTCTTTGTAGGCTTGTTTATCTTCTTTTAATTTTTGCTCAAGTTGTGCCTTTTCAGCTTCTTTTTGTTTTTGCAATTCCATTTCTTTTACTTTGAGCGAGTCTGTCACTGTTGTAACTTCTTGAGCTTTAGCAAATTGAAAGCCAAATAAAATTAGCGTTACTAAAAATAACTTTCCTTTCATCATGTTTAATTTATTAAGATTAGTAATATCTTTACGCGAAAGATTTAAACCATAAAGTTATGAAAAAATGCTTATTTATACTAGTGTTTTCGGTGTTTTGTTCAGTTTTGTTTACATTTTGCAAACAAGGAAATGAAGATAATACTCCTAAAATCTTGAAAATAAGTAATGATATTGGTTTAAATGAGAATGGCTTTTTCGATTTTTTACCTAGAAAAACCCAAAATCAGATTGTTAAACATGATTATTATACATTGTCTTATAACGAAAAATTTGAACAAGCCGATTTGGTAGCTTATGTGCTTAAAGATGAATATATAAAATACAATAGTTTTAAAAGGCCTTTTTTTATTAATGATAAGATGGTGACAACTCATTCGGCAGATTGGAAAAATTATAAAAATTCTGGTTTTGATAAAGGACATCTTTGCCCTGCTGGCGATATGAAGTTTTCAAAAAAGGCATATTTTGATACTTTTTTAACCTCTAACATTTCTCCTCAAAAGCATGATTTTAATGATGGTGTATGGAATAGATTGGAAGAAAAAGTGAGATATTGGGCAAAAAAATATGATAAGTTATATGTTGTTTCAGGTGGTATATTGAATGATAATTTGAGTACAATTGGCTATGAAAAAGTTGCTGTGCCCAATTATTTTTATAAAATAATTGCTAGAGGAAATTCAAATGATATGAAAATAATAGCTTTTTTAATTCCACATGAGGAATCAAATAAGCCACTTTATAAATTTGTTGTTTCAGTTGATCAAATTGAAAAACTTTCTAATCAAGATTTCTTCCCAAAACTACAAGATGATTTAGAGAATAAAATCGAAAAATCTTCTGATTACAAAGATTGGAGTTTTAATTAGTGGTTACCATTCATTAACTTTATTGGCATCCATTTTTAGGAAAATAAAAAGTAGAATTGTGAATCCCCACAATCCTGAACCACCATATGAAAAGAATGGAAGCGGAACACCTATAGTTGGGAAAATCCCAATAACCATTGCGATATTTACAAAAAAGTGAATAAATAATATTCCTGCTACACAGTAACCGTAGACTCGGCTAAACTTTGTTTTTTGTCTTTCTGCTAAATAAATTATCCTAATAAACAAGCTCACAAAAAGAATGATAATGAACATTGAGCCCAAAAATCCCCACTCTTCACCAACTGTTGTGAATATATAATCTGTATGTTGTTCAGGAACAAATCCTCCTTTTGTTTGAGTTCCTTCAAGATATCCTTTTCCAAACCAACCGCCAGAACCGATTGCTATTTCTGATTGATTAGTGTTGTAGCCAACACCTTTCATGTCAACTTCTTTACCCAAAAGAATGTTGAAACGATCACGATGATGTTGTTTAAAGACATTATGAAAAACATAATCTACAGAGAACACAAAGCCAGAAATGAGAACAAAAATAATAGCGCTCAAAATCCAATTTCTATCCACAAATCGACTTCTATAGTAAACAAGAATTATAACTAATAGGGATAATAGTATTAACACAATCGGTTTCAAAATCAAAGCCAATACAAATAGTAGAATGGTTATAAAACCTGTCCAAATATACCAAGCTGGTAATCCTTCACGGTAAAGTACTAATATAAAAACGGAATAAATTAATGCGCTTCCAGGATCGGGTTGAGGAAGTATAAGTAATACTGGTAGAGCAATTATCATTAATGCTTGAACTTGTCTATTGAAGTCTTTTAAATTAACTTGTACGTCACTCAAATACTTAGCTAAAGCAAGAGCTGTAGCAGCTTTGGCAAACTCTGATGGTTGTAGTGTAAAGGTTCCTATGGCGTACCAACAGCGTTGTCCAGCAATAGTTTTTCCGGCAACAAAGAGACCAGCTAAGGACAACAATGAAATTGCAAAAATTATTATTGCATATTTTTCATAAAATTTGGCGTCAATAGCCATAACACTAAAAATTATTGGGATTGTAAAAAGAATGAAAAGGAACTGTTTACCATAAATTTGTGACACATCAAAGATGGAAGTTTCACCTTCAATAGATGATAATGAAGAAGAATAAATGTTTAACCATCCTAAAATTACTAGAATAATATAGATGATTACACTTATCCAATCAAGATTATTTGAAATACTTTGATTCTTCATTTTTCTTTACTCAACTTTGTTTTCAGGAACTATTATTTCTTCCTCTTTTTTACTCTCCTTATTAGCATCAGTTTGATTTAACGCTGGTAATATAATGTCTTTTTTAATTAGTGTATCAACAACAGGTTTTGCGTAATATTTGTTATACTCACCTTGTAAACTGCCTTCTAGCATTCTTTTTTCGAGGTCTTTACGAGTAATTTTTCTTTTGATATATTTTTCAATCATTAAACTTGTTATCGGTCCAGCCCATCTTGCTCCCCAATATCCATTTTCTACAAAAACAGCAATTGCAATTTTTGGATTATCTTTTGGAGCAAAGGCAACAAAAATGGAATGATCTTGAAGCTTTACTCGTTTGCCGTTAATTTTTGCAAAGTTTTCAGCTGTTCCAGTTTTACCACAAATATCTATTCCTTCAACATTTAATCCATGTGCGGTACCAAAATTATAAACATCAAACAAGCCACTAATCACTGGATCAAAATATTTTTTGTCAACTGTTGTAACATGTTTTGTTCTAAACTTTTTATCAATCATTTGACCTTTAATACTCTTGATGATGTGAGGAGTATAATAGTATCCTTTGTTTGATACAGTTGCAATCATATTTGCCAATTGAATAGGTGTCATCAAAACTTCACCTTGTCCTATTGCGTTAGACACAATTGTTTTACTTGACCAACCCCAACCTGGATACATTCGTTTATAAGTTTTAGATGTTGGGATTTTTCCTTTTCTTCCCGTGGGTAAATCATAACCCATGAACTGACCTAACCCAAAACTCTTGAGATGGTTACTCCAAACATCTACACCATCAGCTGGTTTTTTGTATTTGTTTATAGTGGCCATGTATGAACTAGAAAAATAAGTATTGCATGACTCATAAATTCCTCTGTGTAATTGTAATGCTCCACCATGACAATGGCATTTCATAAATCTTCCAGGAGCATAGCTAAAACCATGTCGGCAAAAAAATGTTGTATTTTCATCGATCACACCTTCTTGCAGAGCAACTAATCCAGTTAATATTTTGAAAGGTGAACCTGGAGTGTATTCTGCTAATAGTCCTCTATCATAAAGTGGTTTGGCTATAGAGTCATTGTATAGCATGGTATAATTTTTTGATCTTTGTCTACCTACAAGGATAGCTGGATCATATGATGGTGCTGTGACTAGTGCAAGGATTTCGCCAGTTTTTGGTTCGATAGCAACTATTCCACCGCGTTTGTTTACCATCAATTCCTCGCCATATTTTTGTAATTCTGCATCTATAGTTAGATGAATATCTTTTCCTTGTACGGCTACAGTATCATATTTTCCTTCTTTATAACTACCAATCTCTCTGTTGTATTTGTCTTTTTGGATGTATTTTACGCCTTTTATTCCACGTAATATCTCTTCATAACTTTCCTCAACACCTTGCTTCCCTATCAAATCTCCACTGTTATAGTATTTATTTTTTTTAATAATATTATCGTTTACCTGAGTGATAAAGCCAAAAACATTTGCACCGTAGTTCACTTGATAATCACGCAATGAACGTTTTTGAATATAAAATCCTTGAAATTTTCTTTGTTTTTCTTGGAAGGCAGCATATTCCAGTTTGTTCAATTGAGGTAGAAATACTGAAGGTAATCTTGGGCTGTAAACTTTAGCTTTTGCAATCTTTTTAAGGAAATCTTCTTTAGTAATATTTAGCAATGAACAAAATTCAGTTGTGTCAAGTTCTTTGATGTCTTTTGGTATTACCATTATATCATAGGAAGGTTGATTGGCTACCAATAATTTTCCATATCTGTCATAAATGTAGCCTCTTTCTGGATAATCATATTTTATTTTTATGGCATTATTATCAGATGCCAATTTAAAGCTGTCATCAATTATTTGGAGATAAAAAATCCTTGCCACAATTAAAATTGTAGCAATAAAAATAACCGTTGGGAAAAGCACTTTTCTCATCGTTTACTAGGCTTAATAATATAGATAATAATGATACAGGTAATGAGTGTAAAAAGAGTTGTCAGAACTGTTCTTTCGATAATGTCCCAAATAAAATAAAAGCTAAATATCTCTAGTATGAAAAGGATAAAGTGATGCAGAACTACAGCTATTAAAATAAAAGAAAAGCGTTCAGGAGTCAATACATCATTAAGTTTAACCGTTTGGTATTCATAACTCAGTCCAAATGAAAACTTAAAAATATATGGTCTATAATTTGCTAAAATTAAGCACGACGCCGCATGGACTCCTCCAGAATTACTAAACATATCCATTATTATTCCAAGGAAAAAACTTGATACAAGAAGACCATACCTGTTACCATTCACTGGATAAAGAATAATAAACAAAATGTATGGAAATGGGTTGATGTAACCAAATAAATTGATTCTGTTGAAAATCAATACTTGTGCCATCAACAAAAGGATGAAACGGGCAATATTCCAAATCAGAGCACTATTCATCTTTATTAGATTGTTTTTCTAGATTTATTATTTCTTCCCTGTCTTTACTCTTTATGATGTAAACATAACCAAGGTTTGTCATGTCATTGAATAGTTTTACATCTAGTGTGTAATAGTTTGTTTCATTGTCTATATACACTTTATCAATCGTTCCTATACCAATATTTTCTGGGAAAATATGTGATTGTCCTCCAGTTACAATAGTATCTCCTTTTCTTACTCCTGCAAGTCTTGGAACATCTATAAGCTGGACATAACCAGTGTTTTTACCATTCCAAATCAATGAACCGAAATGGTTAGATTTTTTAATTTTTGCATTTATTTTTGACTGTATGTTCAAAATACTAATAACAGTGGCATAATTTGGAGTTACTTTATCAATAATACCAATAATACCTGCACTATTTATAACACCCATATCAGTTTTCACGCCCGATTTTGAACCCGTATTAATTGTTAAAAAGTTCTCATGAACATTGTATGAGTTATGAATTACTTTTGACACAATTAGTTCATTCTTTTTTACACCAAGTATACTGTCTGGAAAATGAATTTTTGTTGTGTCTTTTAAATTGAATAGAATGGATTTCAATCTAGCATTTTCTTTAGCTAACTCGTCATTTTGAGATTTCAAATGGAAATACTCGTTAATGTTGTTAATACGTTGATAAATTCCACCAGTGAAAAAATTTGCAGAACTTATTATTTTGCTTTTGTGGTAGGAATGCGATTGAACTGTTAAACCCAATGAAAGGAACAATAGCAGCAAAAACAGTATTCGATAACTGTTTTTTAATAGAAAACTAAATATCTGCTGCATTGTAAAAAATTATTTTTTTAACGATTAAATTCCAAACTCCAATGTATAAAAAAATAATGGAATTTGGAATTTATTTTATTAACTCTCGAATCTATTTTATTAAAATACTTCTAAATCTAGGTATGTTTTTCAAAGCCATTCCAGTTCCTCTAACAACGGCTCTCAATGGATCTTCAGCAATAAAAACTGGAAGGTCAGTTTTTTGTGAAATTCGTTTGTCAAGTCCTCTTAACATTGATCCACCACCAGCAAGATAAATACCAGTATTGTAAATATCGGCAGCAAGTTCTGGAGGAGTTTGAGATAGTGTTTCCATGATAGCATCTTCAATTCTTTGAATTGATTTGTCTAATGCTTTAGCTATTTCTCTGTATGAAACTTCAACTTGTTTTGGTTTACCTGTTAACAAGTCTCTTCCTTGAACAGACATATCATCTGGTGGAGTTTCTAAATCATCAGTTGCAGCACCAATAGTAATTTTTATTTTTTCGGCTGTACTTTCTCCAACAAAAAGGTTGTGTTGAGTTCTCATGTAATAAACAATATCATTTGTGAAATCGTCACCAGCAATTTTCACTGATTTGTCACAAACAATACCACCAAGAGCAATTACTGCAATTTCTGTAGTTCCTCCACCTATGTCAACAATCATATTCCCTTTTGGTTGCATAATGTCGATGCCAATACCAATTGCCGCAGCCATTGGTTCGTGGATCAAATATACTTCTTTACCGTTTACTCGTTCACACGATTCTTTCACCGCTCGCATTTCAACCTCTGTAATTCCAGATGGAATACAAACTACCATTCTCAATGCTGGAGTAAACATTTTTTTCTTTAGAGCAGGGATGCTTTTGATGAAAAGATTGATCATTTTTTCAGATGCATCAAAATCTGCAATTACACCATCTTTTAACGGGCGTATGGTTTTTATGTTCTCATGTGTTTTACCTTGCATCATGTTTGCCTCTTTTCCAACAGCAATAATTTTACCAGTTATTCTGTCACGAGCAACAATTGATGGACTATCAATAACTACTTTATCGTTATGTATGATTAGTGTATTAGCTGTACCAAGGTCAATCGCGATATCCTCGGTCATGAAATCAAAAAATCCCATACTTCATTAAGGGTTTAAATATTTTATAAAATTTTAACGCACAAAGGTAAACAAATTAATGTTTAAAATGACGTGTTCCAGTAAATACCATTGCAACTTTATTTTGATTACAATAATCTATGCTCAATTCGTCTTTTATTGAACCTCCTGGTTGAATAACAGCACTTATTCCTGCTTGATGTGCTATCTCAACGCAATCAGGAAACGGAAAGAATGCATCACTAGCCATTACTGCATTTTTTAATTCAAACCCAAATGAATTTGCTTTTTCTATGGCTTGTTTCAATGCATCAACTCTAGAGGTTTGCCCTGTTCCAGATGCTACTAATGTAGCATTTTTTGCTAAAACAATTGTATTCGATTTTGTGTTTTTACAAATTTTTGATGCAAAAATTAAATCTTCAATTTCTTGATTTGTTGGTTCAGTTATAGTAACGTTTTTTAACGCTAATTTATTATCAGTAACATTGTTTCTTTCTTGCACCAATAATCCATTCAAACAAGTTCTAACTTGCATATTTGGTAATTCAACATCGTTTTGTTGAAGAATTATCCTGTTTTTCTTTTCTTGTAGAATAGAAACTGCCTCGTTTTCAAAACTTGGAGCTATTACAACTTCACAGAAAAGGTTGTTGATTTCTCTAGCAGTTTCAGCGTCAATTTTATCATTTGCTATCAAAACTCCACCAAATGCTGAAGTAGGATCACAAGCTAATGCAGAAAGATATGCGTCTTTCATATTATCTCTTGTAGCCAATCCGCAAGCATTGTTATGTTTCAATATAGCAAATGTTGGTTCGTTGTTTTTGAATTCTAAAATCAAGTTTACAGCAGCGTCAACATCTAATAAATTGTTGTATGACAACTCTTTACCGTGAAGTTTTGTAAACATTTTATCAAATTCGCCAAAGAAAAATCCTTTTTGATGTGGATTTTCACCATAGCGAAGAACTTGTCCATTCTCGATACTAGATTTATAATAAGTTTGATCTGTATTAAAATAGTTGAAAATAGCAGTGTCATAATGAGACGAAATATGGAAAGCTCTCGTAGCAAAATGTTTTCTTTGCTCTAAGTTTGTTTCGCAATTTTGGATTGAAATTATTTCTAGGAAAGAAGTATAATCATCCATTGATGGAATGATAACAGTATCCTTAAAATTTTTTGCAGCAGCTCTAATCAAAGAAATACCACCAATATCAATTTTTTCGATAATGTCACTTTCAGATGCACCCGAAGCTACTGTTTTTTCAAATGGATACAAATCAACAATTACTAAATCTATTTGAGGAATTTCAAATTCTTTCATTTCCTCGAGGTCTTTGGCGTTTTCCTGTCTGTTCAGAATTCCACCAAAAATTTTTGGATGTAATGTTTTTACTCTACCACCAAGTATTGATGGGTAAGAAGTCACATCTTCTACTGGAACAACAGGAATTCCTAGGTTTTTAATAAATTCTTCTGTTCCGCCAGTTGAATAAATGACCACATTGTGTTCGTGTAGTTTACGAACAATAGGCTCCAATCCGTCTTTTGAAAATACAGAAATTAAAGCTGAATTGATTTTTTTTGTCATGATTTTTTTGTTGTGTGTTTGGAGGTGCAAAAGTAGTTTTTTTAACACCAAATTTCAAGTGGTTTTTGTAACAAAAAACGATAATCAGCTACATATTAGAATATTTTTTATAATTTCATAAAATCATTAAAATTTAAATTCTCAAAAAACTATAGCATGATACTCTATTTTAGGTTATTGAAAGAAAGTTTCGCCTTTGCAATGAATGCTTTGCGAAACAACAAATTGAGAACCATGCTTTCTTTATTAGGTGTTACCATTGGTATTTTTTCAATTATAGCGGTTTTGGCGGCTGTTGACTCACTAGATAAAAAAATTAAAAGTGATCTAAGTACTTTAGATAAAAACACTATGTATCTCACTAGTCAATCATTTGGACCAACAGATGTGCCACGATGGAAAAGAGAACAATTTCCAGATGTAAATTACGAGGAATTCCAATATCTAAAAACCAATTTGAACAATGTTGAAAACCTTTGTTTTCAGTATTTTGCAGGAACGCAAAGTATAAAACAGGAATCAAAAACAGTCACTGGAGTTAATGTTGTTCCAGTTACATTTGAATTTGCAGATATACAAAGAATGGAAATTGATAATGGTCGTTTCTTTACTGAACCAGAATCAAATAATGGTAGCGCAGTTGTAGTTCTTGGATATGATGTTGCAAAAAGTTTGTTTGATGATTTTGACCCAATTGGCAAAACAGTTCGTTTATATGGACAAAGATTTACAGTCATTGGAGTAACAAAAAAGAAAGGACAAAGTATGGGATTAGGCGATAGCGATGATAATTCAGCTTTTTTCCCTTCAAACTTTTTAAGAAAACTATATGGCGATAATAACCAATTTGTTCTACCAGTAATAGTTATAAAACCAGAAAAAGGAGTAGATATTGATGCTCTTAAAGCTGAAATTTCTCAAAAGCTTAGGAGTGTAAGAGGAGTAAAACAAGGAGAAATAGATAATTTCTTTATTAATATTTTATCTGGATTTACGGATATGATTGATGGAATTATTTCCAATTTAAAAATTGGTGGCTGGATTATTAGTATTTTCTCTTTGCTTGTTGGTGGATTTGGAATTGCAAATATCATGTTTGTTTCTGTAAAAGAAAGAACCAACTTGATTGGGATTCAAAAATCTCTTGGTGCAAAAAATAAATTTATTTTATTTCAGTTTTTGTTCGAAGCTGTTATTCTTTGCGTGATTGGTGGTTTGATAGGACTATTTTTAGTTTGGATTGTGGCCATGATTTTATC
>ENA-UOYA01004840-UOYA01004840.1-activated-sludge-metagenome-genome-assembly--contig:-NODE-4840-length-10986-cov-5.333821_pt1 | contig 10986 bp, 6 predicted proteins | sample MGYA00238163_ERZ764804 | MGnify/ENA primary metagenome ERZ764804 (study PRJEB28919, sample SAMN05720223) | activated sludge metagenome | isolation source: Anaerobic digester | place: Hong Kong...
TCGTCCGTCTCACCGTCTTTGAGCCACTCGGTCAAGCGCACATTGACTTTGGCGGTGAGCTCTACCACGCCATTGTCTAGGGCGCGTTGCACTTCGCTGATGTCGGCAAACACCATGCCTTCACCCTTGCCGTTGGTGCGTTCGCGGGTCGTGTAATACAGACCCAAGACCACATCTTGTGAAGGCACGATAGATGGTTCGCCCGACGCAGGGAAAAGCACATTGTTGGAGGCGAGCATCAGCACGCGCGCTTCCATTTGCGCTTCCACCGACAGGGGTACATGCACGGCCATTTGGTCGCCGTCGAAGTCGGCGTTGAAGGCCGAGCAAACGAGGGGATGCAATTGAATCGCTTTGCCTTCGATCAAAATGGGTTCGAAAGCCTGAATGCCCAAGCGGTGCAGGGTAGGCGCGCGGTTAAGCAGCACAGGATGCTCGCGAATGACTTCTTCCAAGATATCCCACACCACGGGCGTGCCGGATTCAACCTCTTTCTTGGCGGCCTTGATGGTGGTGGCAATGCCCATCTGCTCCAAGCGCGCGAAGATGAAGGGCTTGAACAATTCCAAGGCCATCAGCTTAGGCAAGCCGCACTGATGCAGTTTGAGCGTTGGGCCGACGGTAATGACGGAGCGGCCTGAGTAATCCACGCGTTTGCCCAGCAAGTTTTGGCGGAAGCGGCCTGATTTGCCTTTGATCATGTCAGCCAAAGATTTCAGGGTGCGTTTGTTCGCGCCCGTCATGGCTTTACCACGGCGGCCGTTATCCAGCAGGCTATCGACCGATTCTTGCAGCATGCGCTTTTCGTTGCGCGCAATGATGTCAGGGGCTTTCAGCTCCAACAGGCGCTTCAAGCGGCTATTGCGGTTGATGACGCGGCGGTACAGATCGTTCAAATCCGAAGTGGCAAAACGCCCACCATCCAAGGGCACCAAGGGGCGCAGATCGGGCGGCAGCACGGGCAGCACATCCATCACCATCCACTCGGGCTTCATGCCCGATTTGCGGAAGGCCTCCAGCACTTTTAGGCGCTTGGCGTTTTTCTTGGCGCGCAGCTCAGAGCCGCCGGCGGCCAGCTCGTCGCGGATGCGCTCGATTTCGCTGTCGAGGTCTATGCTTTGCAGCAATTCTTTGATGCCTTCAGCGCCCATTTTGGCGATGAATTCGTCGCCGTATTCTTGGCTCTTGGCTTCAAAGTCTTCCTCCGACATGATGGAGAATTTCTTCAAAGGCGTCATGCCAGGATCGACGATGACATACGCTTCAAAGTAGAGCACGCGTTCGATGTCGCGCAGGGTCATATCCAGCACCAAACCCAAGCGCGAGGGCAGTGATTTGAGGAACCAGATATGGGCGCAAGGCGCGGCCAAATCGATGTGGCCCATGCGCTCGCGGCGCACTTTGGTTTGCGTGACTTCAACGCCGCACTTCTCGCAAATCACGCCGCGGTGCTTGAGGCGTTTGTATTTGCCGCACAAGCATTCGTAGTCTTTGATGGGGCCAAAAATTTTGGCGCAAAACAGACCGTCGCGCTCAGGCTTGAAGGTGCGGTAGTTGATGGTTTCGGGTTTTTTGACTTCGCCGAAAGACCAAGAACGGATTTTCTCGGGCGAAGCCAAGCCAATTTTGATGGCATCAAAATGCTCATCGGGGGTGAATTGTTTGAACAGGTCGAGTAGTGATTTCATGGTGATGGATCCTTTCCTGTTGGCTTAGTTCTTTTCCAATTCGATGTCCAGGCCCAAAGAACGAATCTCTTTGATCAAGACATTGAAGGACTCGGGCATACCCGCTTCGATGGTGTGCTCGCCTTTGACGATGCTTTCGTAAACCTTGGTGCGACCCTGCACATCGTCGGATTTGACGGTGAGCATTTCTTGCAGGATGTAAGAGGCGCCGTAGGCCTTGAGCGCCCAAACCTCCATCTCCCCGAAACGCTGACCACCGAATTGCGCTTTACCGCCCAGAGGTTGTTGCGTAACGAGTGAGTAAGGTCCGGTCGAGCGCGCATGCATTTTGTCGTCCACCAAATGGTGGAGTTTGAGCACATGCATATAGCCCACTGTGGTTTTGCGTTCAAAGGCATCGCCGGTGCGGCCGTCGTGCAATTGCGCTTGCGTGCGTGTGGCGGTCAGCCCTTTGGCGGCGGCAACCGCTTCGGGGTAGGCCAGTTGCAGCATGGCGCGGATTTCGTCCTCGCTCGCGCCATCAAAAACGGGCGTGGCAAAGGGAATGCCTTCTTGCAAATTCTGCGCCATGGAGCGCACTTCGTCGTCTGAGAGGCGGCTTAAATCTTCTTTGTGCCCCGATGCGTTGTACACCTTGTCGAGGAAGCTGCGCAATTCGCTGGCTTTTGCTTCCAGTTGCAGCATATCGCCGATGCGTTGGCCCAAGCCTTTGGCCGCCCAGCCCAAATGCACTTCCAATACCTGACCAATGTTCATCCGTGAGGGAACGCCCAGGGGGTTGAGCACGATGTCGCAAGGCGTGCCATCGGCCATATAGGGCATGTCTTCGACGGGAACGATTTTGGAAACCACACCCTTGTTGCCATGGCGGCCCGCCATTTTGTCGCCGGGCTGCAAGCGGCGTTTGATGGCCAAGTAGACCTTGACCATTTTCAATACGCCTGGTGGCAGCTCATCGCCTTGCGTGAGTTTTTTCTTTTTCTCTTCAAAAGCCAAATCAAAGCTGTGGCGCGTTTGCTCCAGCGAGAGTTTGATGGACTCCAGTTGGGCCGCTACGGCCTCGTCGGCGGGGCGAATGTCGAACCAGTGGTATTTCTCCACGGCTTCCAAATACGCCTTGTCGATTTTGCTGCCTTTGGCCAGCTTTTGTGGGCCGCCATTGGCGATTTTGCCGCCGAGCAATTTGGCCAAACGATCAAAGGCATCGGCTTCTACGATGCGCATTTGGTCGTTCAAATCCATGCGGAAGCGCTTGAGTTCATCGTCGATGATTTGCTGGGCGCGTTTGTCGCGCTCAATGCCTTCGCGGGTGAAGACTTGTACATCGATGACGGTGCCGGCTGAACCTTGGTCCACGCGCAGAGAGGTGTCTTTCACATCGGCCGCTTTTTCGCCAAAGATGGCGCGCAGCAGTTTTTCTTCAGGCGTGAGCGTGGTTTCGCCTTTGGGTGTGACTTTGCCGACCAGGGTGTCGCCCGGCTTGACTTCCGCGCCCACATAAATGATGCCCGAATCATCCAAGCGGTTGAGTTGGGCTTCGGACAAATTGGGGATGTCGCGGGTGATTTCTTCCGCGCCCAGTTTGGTGTCGCGCGCCATCACTACCAGCTCTTCGATATGGATGCTGGTGTAGCGGTCTTCGGCCACCACGCGCTCAGAGATCAGGATGGAATCCTCGAAGTTGTAGCCGTTCCAAGGCATGAAGGCCACGAGCATGTTTTGCCCCAGCGCCAATTCGCCCAAATCGGTCGAGGCGCCATCGGCAATCACATCGCCCTTGGCAATCACATCGCCTTTTTTGACGATGGGGCGCTGGTGGATATTGGTGTTTTGGTTGGAGCGCTGGTATTTGATGAGGGAGTAGATATCCACGCCCACTTCGCCGGCCACGGCTTCTTTATCGTTGACGCGAACGACCACGCGGGTGGCGTCCACATAATCGACCACGCCGCCACGATTGGCGGTGACCACTGTGCCAGAATCCACGGCGGCCACGCGCTCGATGCCCGTGCCAACGAGGGCTTTTTCTGGGCGCAGCGTAGGCACCGCTTGGCGCTGCATGTTGGCGCCCATGAGTGCGCGGTTGGCGTCATCGTGCTCCAAGAAGGGGACGAGGGAGGCGGCCACCGAGACGATTTGCGAAGGCGAGACATCCATGTACTGGATGGCTTCAGCGCCTACGAGGACCGATTCGCCCTTGTCGCGCGCAGAAATCAGCTCGCCCGTGAGCTTGCCGTCTTTATCCAGCGCCGTGTTGGCCTGGGCAATGACATATTTGCCTTCTTCAATCGCGGAGAGGTAATCGATTTGGCTGGTGACTTTGCTGTCGATGACGCGGCGATAGGGCGTTTCGATAAAGCCGTATTCGTTCAGGCGCGCATACAAGGCCAGCGAGTTGATCAGACCAATGTTAGGACCCTCAGGCGTTTCGATAGGGCAAACACGGCCATAGTGGGTGACATGCACATCGCGCACTTCAAAGCCAGCGCGCTCGCGGGTCAAACCGCCTGGGCCCAAGGCGGAAACGCGGCGTTTGTGCGTGATTTCCGACAGGGGGTTGGTTTGGTCCATGAACTGCGAGAGCTGCGAAGAGCCAAAGAACTCTTTGAGTGCCGCAGAAATAGGCTTGCTATTGATCAAGTCATGCGGCATCAAAGGCTCTTGTTCGGCTTGGCCCAAACGCTCTTTCACGGCTTTTTCAATACGAGCCAAACCCGTGCGGTATTGGTTCTCGGCCAGTTCGCCGACGCAACGCACGCGGCGGTTGCCCAGGTGGTCGATGTCATCGACTTCACCACGGCCATTGCGCAGATCCACCAAAATTTTCACCACGGACAGAATGTCTTCGTTCGACAGCACCATCTCGCCTTCGGCGCCTTCGCGGCCGACTTTGGCGTTGAATTTCATGCGGCCCACGCGTGACAAATCATAAGTGTCGGGGTTGTAGAAGAGGCGGAAGAAGAGGGCTTGCACCGCGTCTTCGGTGGGCGGCTCGCCAGGGCGCATCATGCGATAGATGGCCACGCGCGCACTCATTTCGTCTTGCGTTTCATCGGTGCGCAGGGTTTGGCTGATGTAGGCGCCGTGATCGAGTTCATTGGTGTAGATGCATTCGAGGGTTTGAATCTGCGCGGCACGCAGTTTTTTCAAGAGCGCTTCGGTCAGCTCTTCGTTGGCCTTGCCGATGACTTCGCCCGTGTCGGGGTCGATCACATTTTTGGCCAATACGCGGCCTAAGAGCGAGTCTTCAGGCACGCTGATGTGCGTCGTGCCCGATTGTTCCAATTCGCGGGTGTGGCGAGCCGTTACGCGTTTGTCTTTGGCAACGATGACTTTGCCGCTCTTGTCGGTGATGTCAAAGCGCGCCACTTCACCGCGCAGGCGATCGGCGGAGAAGGCCATTTGCGCGCCCGATTCCATCAATTTGAATTGATCGAAGACGAAGAAGTTGGCCAGAATGCTCTCGGGCGTCATGCCGATGGCTTTGAGCAAGATGCTCACGGGCATTTTGCGGCGGCGGTCTACGCGGAAGTAGAGCAGGTCTTTGTGGTCGAATTCAAAATCGAGCCAAGAGCCGCGGTAAGGGATGATGCGTGCTGAGAACAACAATTTGCCTGAGCTGTGCGTCTTGCCTTTGTCGTGCTCAAAAAATACGCCAGGGCTGCGGTGCAGCTGGGAGACGATGACGCGCTCGGTGCCGTTGATGATGAAGGAGCCCTTGTCCGTCATCAGGGGCACTTCGCCCATATAGACTTCTTGCTCTTTGACTTCTTTGACGACTTTGGAAGAGGCCGTAGAAGAGTCGCGGTCGTAGATGATGAGCTGCACGCGCGCGCGCACGGCCGAGCCGAAAGTCAGGCCGCGGGTTTGGCATTCGCGCACATCAAAAGCGGGTTTGGCCAAGTTGTATTCGAGAAACTTCATCTCGACATAGCCATTGTGCGAGACGATGGGGAAGGCGGAGTCGAAGCACGCTTGCAGGCCTTCGTCGATGCGCGCTTTAGGGGCGACATCTTTTTGCAAGAAGGTGGTGTAGGCATCGCGCTGCATTTGCAGCAGATAAGGCACTTCCAAAACGGCGTCGCGCGTGCCGAAATTTTTACGGATGCGCTTGCGTTCGGTGTAGGAATAGTTTGAAGCAGAAGCCTGAGCCATGAATTCTCCGAGTCTGAAGGTTGGGATCAAGGCGACTTGGGGTGGTTGGACACGCGCTGCATCAACGCAGGTCACCACACTTGGCGGCTGGCCACTACCAGCCTTGGCAGACGATCGGCCGCATTGCACGGCGATCCGAACCAAGGTACTTTCTCCAGTCGACTGAGAAAGCACACGGTCAAACGGCTGCGCAGCGGGCGCTTGACGGAATGCTCTCGAAAACGAGATGGTTAGCTATTGTTTTGATAGCTGCTCAGGCAGGTTTTTCAATGAAAATAAAGAAATGACTAAAAATTTGTTTTAGAGGCGCAAAAAACACAAAAGGCTGAGGCCGGATATTCCTAGCCTCAGCCCAGAGCGTTGCGCTGGAATTATTTGAGTTCGGCTTTGGCGCCGGCTTCTTCCAGTTTTTTCTTGGCCGCTTCAGCGTCGGCTTTAGGCATGCCTTCTTTCACTGTTTTGGGCGCGCCGTCTACCAAGTCTTTGGCTTCTTTCAAGCCCAGACCCGTGATTTCGCGCACGGCTTTGATCGCGCCTACTTTGTTGCCACCGGCTTCAGTCAACACCAAGTCGAACTCGGTTTTTTCTTCGGCAGCGGCCGCAGCGCCGCCAGCAGCGCCACCAGCTGCGGGAGCAGCCATGGCCGCGGCGCTCACGCCGAATTTTTCTTCAATGGCTTTAACCAGCTCATTGAGTTCCATAACGCTCATGCTGTCCAGAGCGGTCAAAAATGCGTCTTTATCGAATGCCATTTTGTTTGTCCTAAATATTGAATAACTATCGCTTGTGCGAGCTGCTTAAGGATTTAAGCGGCCGCGCCTTTTTTCTCTGCCAAAGCAACCAACACGCGCGCCATAGACGACACGGGCGACTGCAGCAAGCCACAGACTTGCGCCAACAATACTTCGCGAGAAGGAATGCTGGCGAGTTGTTTCACGCCGTTGGCATCCAGTGCTTTGCCGTTATAGGCACCAGCGCGGATGACCAGCTTATCGTTCGTTTTGGCAAACTCAGCAACGACTTTGGCGGCTGCCACAGCGTCTTCAGAGAAGCTGTAGAGCAGGGGGCCAGTCATTTGCTCGGCCACAGATTCAAAACCTGTGCCTGCAACTGCACGACGCGCCAGGGTGTTTTTCAACACCGCCAGGGTCACCCCTGAGCTGCGAGCGTTTACGCGCAATTGAGTCAGGCTGGCTACCGTGATGCCACGGTATTCAGCCATAACGAGCGTTTGGGCTTTCTCGGCGAGAGCGGTCACCTCGGTGATGACGGCTGCTTTCTCACTACGATTCAGAGCCAAGATACTCTCCTGAAAATGCAAACCCAGCTTGAATATTTCCCACTCATTCAATGCTAGTTTGCGCCACTTCAATTTAGCGACTCAATATAAAGGCCAAAGCCTAAAAGGCTAGGGCTGGGCTATTGCGTGCGCCATCTGCGCTGATTACCAAAAAGTATTGCTACCTTTTAGCGATTAAGCCCCATTACAAGGCATCAGCGGTCTTCGATGACCTGTCAGCTCAAGCCTAGGGCAGTGAAGCTGACAGCCCACGAAATTTTGCCTGCCCTCGCCGGATGCGACAGCAGGACTTTTGTTGTTGACCCTTAGGCGTTGATGGAGGCGACTTCTACGCGCACCCCAACACCCATGGTGGAAGAAACCGCTACTTTGCGCAGGTACTGGCCTTTGCTCGTGGCGGGTTTTGCTTTATTCAAGGCATCCAAGAGCGCGGCTAAATTGCCTTGCAGCTTGTCTGCGCCGAAAGAGCGGCGGCCAATGGTGCTGTGAATAATGCCGGCTTTGTCCACACGGAACTGCACTTGGCCTGCCTTGGCGTCTTTCACGGCTTTGGCCACATCGGGCGTTACCGTGCCGACTTTGGGGTTAGGCATCAGGCCGCGCGGGCCCAAGATTTGCCCCAAGGTGCCCACGATGCGCATGGCATCGGGCGCTGCGATCACGATATCGAAGGGCATATCGCCAGCTTTGACTTGAGCAGCCAAATCATCCATGCCGACCACATCGGCGCCAGCGGCTTTGGCTTCTTCTGCCTTGGCACCTTGCGCAAATACGGCCACGCGTTTGGTTTTGCCAGTGCCATTGGGCAGCACGACTGCGCCACGAACGACTTGGTCGGATTTCTTGGCGTCAATGCCCAGCTGAACCGCCACATCGATGGATTCATCGAATTTGGCGGTGGCGTGTTTTTGTACCAATTCCAAGGCTTCGCCGATGGCGTAGAGTTTGGTGGAATCGACTACGCCCTGCAGCGCTTTTGCTTTTTTAGTGAGTTTAGCCATGATTACAGACCCTCTACCGTAACGCCCATGGAGCGCGCAGAACCAGCCAGCGTGCGCACAGCGGCATCTACATTGGCGGCGTTCATGTCTTTGATTTTGCCCTTGGCAATTTCTTCGAGCTGAGCGCGAGTAATTTTTCCGACTTTGTCGGTGTTGGGGCGAGAAGAGCCTTTGTCCAGCTTGATCGCTTTTTTGATCAACACCGTAGCAGGCGGGGTTTTGATGATGAAAGTGAATGACTTATCCGCAAACGCCGTGATCACCACGGGCAGAGGCAGTCCAGGCTCAACGCCTTGAGTTTGCGCGTTGAACGCCTTGCAAAACTCCATGATGTTCAGGCCGCGCTGACCCAGTGCAGGGCCGATGGGGGGGGATGGATTGGCTTTGCCTGCAGGAACCTGCAGTTTGATAAAGCCGACGATTTTCTTTGCCATGGCAAAAACTCCGATAACGAGTACCAGCGTTGCCCCGCCAACACGGCAGCGCAACTCCTCGGTGAGAGGGCTTGAGAGGAAAATGCGCCAAGCCCAAAAAGCGCAGAACTGCAGATTATAGCTTTTTTCTCAGAACAAGCCAGAAGCCGCTAGGTGGGCGCCTAAGCTGCCAACTTACCCGCCAGCATTTGCCCCACTTTGCGCCCCTCGCGCACGGCGTAGTTGGTGCCACGGTCTTCGGGGTAGATTTGCGCCATGGTGCAGATGTAAAAACCGTCTACGGGCGATTGCTCGGCCGGAATCAGCTGGCTGTAATGCTTGGCCACAATAGGCTGCGAATGCGTGGCGCGCCAGGTGTGGCTTTGCAAAATCCATTCAGTTTTGAATTCAGGGAACATGCGCTGCAGGTGGGTGACGCAAAAATCGCGGAATTCGGTATCGCTCATTTGATAGAGGCGATCGCTCTCGGGCAGGTATTTGGACAAATACACGATATGGCGGCCGCCATAGGTGCTGGTGGGTTCGAAATTGGTGTGTTCGATCACGCCCACGAACGGAAAACCTGGGTCATTCACATTGAGCCAGTAGGTGCTCGATAAGCTGCGGTCCAGCTCCAATACCAAGCAGACATTGGCAATGTATTCAATGCTGCGCAGTTGTTTGGCGTAATCGGCGCTGGTGTGGGGCGCCAGCCAATCGGCAATCATGGGCAGGGCGGGCGTGGCAATCACAGCATCCACAGGGGTAATGCCCGCAGCGATTTTGACCCCGCACACCTTGCCCCCCTGCACTTCCACGCCCTGCACAGGGGTAGAGAGCAGCACTTGGCCGCCGTTTTTCTCGATCGCGGCTACCAGCGCATCGGTAATGGCAGTAAAGCCACCTTTAAAGTAAACCAACTCTTCAGCGCCGCCTGAGCCACGGCTGCCGCCGCGCAGTTTCAATTTATTCCAAAACCAAACAGCAGACACTTTAGAGGCGTAGGGGCCAAACTTGCCATCTAGCAAGGGCTTCCACACCACCTCATACACTTTTTTGCCGCCCAGCTGAATCAGCCATTCTTCGGCCGTTAGATTCTCGAGGCTGCGCCAGTCTTTAACACGGCGCGCCTTCAAAGCCAGCAAGCCCAAACGAATGCGGTCGAAAAACGGCAGGGGCGTAAAGCGCAGCACATCCATGGGGGTGCTGAGTTTGAAGAAGTTTTTATTGAAGTACATGCCCGTGCGCGAGAAGCGCGTCAGGATGCGGTCGCCCAGCCCCAGCTCTCGTGCCAAATCCAGCACATGCAAATCGTTGTTGAACCAGTGGTGGTAAAACTTTTCTAGGCGCTCGCCCTGCACATCAAAAGTGCCGGCCAAGCCGCCCACGGCGCTGTCGGCCTCAAAGACCGTTACGGCGATGCCGCGTTTGCTCAATTCATAGGCCGCGGTCAAGCCGGCGAAACCGCCTCCAATGATGCCGACATGTTTCATGGGTGTTCTTCCTCTAATTGGTGAATTTGTTGGAGTGCGTTTTTGCCTTGGCGGCGCAGGATCAAAATGCCTCCCACCAAGGTGACGGGCAGCCAAACGAGCAAATGCGCCAGCAAGGCCAAGCTGGCTGCATCGGTGCGATTGGCGCCGTACACAGAAAGCCCTAGCACGGCGAAATAATCAAAAGTACCTAAATTCCCTGGCGGGCCAGGCAAGAGGGTGGCCAGTGTGGCCGTGGCCAGAGCAAACAAATGGGCGTAGCTGGGCAAATCAATGGAGAGCGAGAGCGAGGCGGCCCAAAAAATCCCGCCTTCCAGCCCCCAAGCCAGCAAGGAGAGCACGACGAGCTGAATGACGAGGCCAGGCGCACTCAAAAGACCCAAGGCGCGGGCAAATTGCAAAAGAAGTTGTTTGATTTTTTCGACGCGCGGCGATCGCGATTGGCTGCGTTCGATGCGCAGCAGTAGGGGCGGGGCCAATTTGGGAAGCAAAACGAGGACGGCCACCCCCAGCACGGCCAGTACCGAGAAAATCTCGCCCGCGTGGTGGATGTAGCCCATCCAGATGGGCGGAATTTTTTCTGCGGGCATGAACCACAGCCCCAGAAAAAAGATAAGCAGCAGCGTGGCGGCATCTAAGAGGCGCTCGATCAAAAGGGTGGCTGCGAGGGTGGCGGGGGGGGTGTCCAATTCTTTGGCATACATGAAAGTGCGTGCCAGATCTCCTGCGCGCAGGGGCAGGGTGTTGTTGAGCGCAAAACTAGAGACAAAGATGGCGGCGGAGTGGCGGAACTGCACTTTTTGCGAAAAATGCCTGAGCATGAGATGCCAGCGCCAAGATCGAAGCACAAATCCAATGGCGACAGAGGCCACACCCAGTGCGATAGGCCAAGCTTTAGCGGCCAATAGGGTGGTGCGCAGCTGGCCTAAATCAATA
>ENA-UOYA01004841-UOYA01004841.1-activated-sludge-metagenome-genome-assembly--contig:-NODE-4841-length-10986-cov-5.244900_pt1 | contig 10986 bp, 11 predicted proteins | sample MGYA00238163_ERZ764804 | MGnify/ENA primary metagenome ERZ764804 (study PRJEB28919, sample SAMN05720223) | activated sludge metagenome | isolation source: Anaerobic digester | place: Hong Kong...
TTCCAGGCTTTCATATTGTGGAAAAGACAGTACATCCGTCACGCTGTCCCTGCCTCGGTAAACCTTATTCAATTCATGTATTTCTTCCGTGCTGACAAAGGTCACACTGATTTCCACCCGGTCAGGGTCGAGGCCTGCTTCCTGAACGCAAAGTTCGGCGGCCTGAGTCATATGATCGATGACGCCCTGTCCCGGCATATGTTCGTCGCTGAATATCAGGTTCATTCTTCTTCCTCCTGTTCCGGATTCGCCTTTGCATATCGTTCGTACGCAACGATGATTCTTTTCACCAAGGCATGCCTGACGACATCGGCGTCCTTTAAAAAGCAGAATTCGATCCCTTCCACCCTATCGAGTACTTTGATGGCATCCACAAGCCCCGATTTCTTGCCTTTCGGAAGGTCGATCTGCGTGATGTCGCCTGTCACGACAACTTTTGATCCGAAACCGAGTCTCGTCAGAAACATCTTCATCTGTTCTTTTGTCGTATTCTGGGCCTCGTCCAATATGATAAAGGAATTATCCAGCGTGCGGCCTCTCATGTAGGCCAGGGGCACGACTTCGATGACCTCCTTTTCTTTCAGGCGCAAGGCGCTGTCCCTGCCCAGGATATCGTAAAGAGCGTCGTACAGGGGTCTCAGGTAGGGATCGACCTTTTCCTGCAGATCTCCGGGCAGAAAGCCCAGACGCTCTCCCGCTTCGACGGCGGGTCTAGCCAGAATGATTCTCTGAACTTCTTTATTTTTAAAGGCATTGATCGCCATGGCAACAGCGATATAGGTTTTTCCTGTTCCAGCCGGTCCGACGCCGAATACGATGTCATGTTTTTTAATGCTCTGCGCATAAGAGGTTTGTCCGATGGTCTTCGGCTTGATCGGCTTTCCCCTATGGGTGAAGCAGATGACGTCTTTATTGATATTACTGTCTTTATAGGATAAGCCTTTTTGATTCAGGCTGATCACATAGTTGACCTTCTGTGCGTCGAGGATCTCGCCGCATTCCAGGATCCCCAGGAGTTCAACGATGACCTGCTGGGCCTTCTCCGCTTCCTTCCCCTTGATGATGATTTCATCCTGGCGCTGTAGGATTTCAACATCATAGTTATCCTTGATAATTTTTAAATTGACATCAAGATTTCCAAACAGCTCATCCGTGTCCTGTTCGTGATCTATTTTGATCCTTAGTTCCTCAATCAGTGGGGTTTCCAATAAAAATCTCCTTTTCTTTCCCGATTTTTTCCAAAGTCTCCAGCATAACGGCTACTCCTATTATATTTTCTCCGGGGGAAAACTTCAAACTTTTATTTAGCAATTGTGAGTTTTCCGGCACTTTTTCTTTGATTGCCAGTCTCACAAGCCTGTTTGCTTCCCTTTCCACCTCCTGCCGGCTACGCTCCCGCCTGGTCACCGTGACTTCTCTGATGGTTACGAATCCAAGGTAGACCGGGATCGGACGGATCGCAGCAAACAGCTTTTTCTCCGCATAAACCGAATTATCATAGTCATAGAAGATTTTAGCCGTATTGATTTTCAGATCGCCGAATTCGAGCCGGATCCCGTTGATGCTTCTGCCGGTTGGTTCTTTGAAATACCGGTACTTTTCCTGATAGTAGAATAGGCGATAAGGCACTCTGGCGAAGACATCGCCTCTGGCATGGACATAACGCTCCGTGAGTCCGGCCGCGGGAGTACCGTAAGCCGTATTCCGGAGCGGCACAATCCCTGTGATCAGGATATCTCCCGGTTTGACGTACGTGCCCGGCTGCGCGGCCGGCAGCCCTTCCCTGGCGATCGTTCTCGCCACATAGCCTTCCTTATCGGCGACGATATGGCAGGGCTTTGAACGATCGACGGGTTTTGGCGCTGCGCTGCCTTCCGCAATGGAGACTTCTGCCAAATTTCCTATATATTTTACCCCAATCCATGCGATATTATCAAGATCCTGATAAATATGAAGCTTCACCTGTTTCAAGTCGACCCGTTTGCTACACCCCTCGTAAAGCCCTGCTTTCCTGAGGCTGTCTCTGATCTCTGATTCCGTATATTTCTCATATCCCAGGATCCGGATTTCGGACACAAAAGTGCTTTGGTAAAACATGATAAGAATAAAAAGAATCAGCCCTACAACCGTGCTTTTTTTTTGGAATACCTTCCGGACGGCAGGCTTGTATCCGCTTTCCTTAAGGATCGTTATCCGGTATCTGTTTCCGGCAGTTCTTAAGAATTCGGGATAATCCCATTCCATCAGCGTCAGGTTCATTTCGATGTCGCTAACCGTGAGGATGTCCTTCATCGGAATGCCCTTATTCAGGCATGCCGTCAATAGTTTTTCCGGTTCAAACCCTTCCACCCGGACGCGTATGGAATGTTCCAGAAAGCCTCTGCTATTCCTCATTGAGACCACCCTTTTTCCCGGAATAAAACTCCACTGAACGGATTTCTCCCGTTATGATCATTCTTTCCTCTTCGATCAGCAGCACGCGGAGATGATCTCCGTTGATCGCGCTGAACCGGCTGCCATGATCGACAACGATGTTTTCCCCCGTAATGATCATGATTTTCTTGACGTTGTCGAGAATGCCCGTCTTTCCGCTGACCAGGAGTCTGGGCATATGAATGCTGAAATCATATAACAATTCCTCTTTGACGTTCATGGCCACCTCCTGATGATAGGCGCAGCAGAACAAGCTGTTTGCCCTACGGTACAATTTTATGTCTGCCGACATAAAAAATAACCTGGTTGATCAACAACCAGGTTGTAATTTCTTCAAACAAACCGTCTGATATCTTTGATGTACGTTCCGCTAAAGCAATCCTTCGACGATCCTCTTGACAGTTCCGCCGTCGGCAACTCCTTTTACCTTCGGCATCACGGCTCCGATGAGTTTCCCCATGTTCTGTCTGCCGCCTTCGATCCCGAGTTCGGCAGCCGTTGCTTTTACGATTTCGGTAATCTCTTCTTCGGTAAGCTGTTTGGGCAGATACTCCATCAAAATTTCTATTTCTTTGTTATAGGCGTCCATTAAATCCGTTCTTCCCGCTTTTTCAAAATCAGAGAGGGCATCTTTTCTCATTTTGACCTGTTTGGTCAGGACTGCGATAACACCTTGATCGTCCAGTTCTTCCCGATGGTCCACTTCATACTGCTTGATCGCAGCCCGTGCATAGCTTATTGTGTTTTTTCTGATTTCATCCCTGGCCTTCATGGCTTCCTTGAAATCATTCGTCAATCTGTCTTTTAAAGACATAGGGTCCTACACCTTCTTTTTAGAATTTCTTCGCCTTTTTCCTCGCCGCTTCTGATTTTTTCTTTCTCTTTACGCTAGGCTTTTCGTAATGTTCTCTTTTTCGAAGCTCGGACATTACTCCGTCTCTTGCGCAAGAACGCTTAAATCTTTTCAGCGCGCTTTCCAAACTTTCGTTTTCTCTTACGACGACTTGTGCCATTGATCCATTCCCCTCCCTCCATGTTCTGAAATCTCTAAGATGCTAATTAAACGGAATTACCTATAACAAAAGTATTATACATGCTTTGAATGAGTAAGGCAAGTTTTTTTTGTCCCAATTTTGAACGATTCCGGGATTTCCGATCAGCCCGGAGGCCAGCTCATCTTTCTCTTTCCAAGCAGGTGGAAGTGCAGATGCTTTACGGTCTGCAGCGCATCTTCTCCGCAATTGCTGACCAGGCGATACCCGTTTTCCAGTCCCAGTTCCTTGGCGATCTCCCTGATCTTAACCATGAGATATCCGATCAGTTCCGCATCTTCCTCCTTGAGGTCATCCAGAGAAGCGACGTGCTTTTTCGGAATGATCAGAACATGAACCGGCGCCTGGGGCTCCAAATCATGAAAAACGAGAATCCTGTCGTCTTCATAGGCCACTTTCGAAGGAATGTCCTTGTTTGCAATCATACAAAAAATACAATCTGACATGTTATCACTCCTGTTCTTTTGACTTATGTCCGGCAAATCAGAGCTGCCGGCATCGTCTTTCCATATTAAACTGCTCCTGTTGTTTTATTTTATTCCTTTGCCAGGCTCTTCGGCGGCGCGGGAAACGACATTTTTAAGAGCGCATTCGTTCTGCATGCCGAAAGACACGCTCCGCATCGGATGCACTCGGCGCTGTTTGGATTCTCGCTAACACATATATTCATCCGGCATGCTTTTTGACAATCTCCGCAGCTTGTGCATTTTTTTCTGTCGACTCTGTATCGAACCATCGAGATCGGATTGAACATGCCGTAGATTGCGCCGAGGGGACAGAGATATCTGCAAAACGGCCGATAGACCACGATGGAAAGTACGATCAGGACAATCAGGATCATGCTTTTCCAAGCAAACAGAAAACCGACGGCCTGGCGGATCCCTTCATTCAACATAACCAAAGGCCATCCCGCCATCAGTGTTCCCGACGGGCAGATCCATTTGCAGAACCACGGCTCTCCCTGACCTGCAAGGTCCAGCACAAACATGGGCAGCAGGAGAACGAATAGGAGAAGGATCCCGTATTTCAGCAGGCGAAGGAAGCGGTCTCCTCTGACCTTCAGAATCTTCTCTCCCAACGGTATTTTATAGAGCAGGTCCTGAACCAGCCCGAAGGGGCATAGCCAGCCGCAGACAAATCTTCCAAGCAAGGCTCCGACTGCCAGGAAAAACCCTGTCATGTACCAGGAAAAGCTGAAATTTCTTGTCGCGATCACAGCCTGCAATGCTCCGATAGGACAGGATCCGAGCGCGCCGGGGCAGGAATAGCAGTTCAGGCCGGGAACGCAGAAGGCTTTTGAGGATCCGGTATAGATGCTCCCTTCGGCAAAGCCTTTCGCGTATCCGTTTGTAACGGCAGTAAATCCGATTTGAACCCAATGGCGGATCCGTGCCGAAACGCCTGTCAGTCCCCTATCCAATCCCGATACACTCCAGACATAGATTGATTGCTTTCCTCAATACCACATCCATCTCGCCCCGGTAGATTCCTGCCAGCATGAAAACGGCTCCCGCAAACAGCACAACAGCAGGCGCCAGGCGCTGCCGGATCCGGTTGACCGCCGCCCGCTCGTCATATGTCTTATTCTTGGTTGTTTTTGTTTGCTTCAATGATCTCAATCCATTCTTCCTTTGATCGGGATCCGATATACGTCTCGCTGACGATGTTTCCGCTGCCGTCTACGAAAAAGCTGGCCGGAATGGCGTCAAACTGACGCAGCACCGGGAGCATCCCGGTTGACAGAAGCAGATGCGTATAGTCGGCGCCCGTCCCTTCGGCGATATCCTTCGCCAGTTCTATCTGCTCGCTAATGATTTCGAGATTTTCATCCTGAACATCCACAACGATGCCGACGATATTGACTCCCTTTGGCTCATATTCATTCTGCAGTTCCCCCAGATCCGGCATTTCATCCAGGCATGGGCCGCAGAAGGTTCCCCATACGTTGACCATCGTCAGATCATACCCTTGAAAAATTTCATGTCCGACGTCGGCGCCGTAGATGTCCTTTGTTTGGAAATCGGTTAGCCCCGCAGATTCCATCTCATCAGTAGTCCATTTTTCGGTCTCGCAGCCTGCCATGAACGTCATCGCTGCGAGAAGAACCAGCAGGAACATCGATTTCAGGATCAGATTGATCGTTTTTCCTTTCATTGGCTATCTCCCTTCAGCAGTTCTCATGCCTGCCGATCTCTCATTCTCCCTTTTACCCCGTCACGATAAAGTTCAGTCAATTCCACGTCACCAAATGAATTGCAAAGCACTTCGCCGCCTTCACAGTAGACCTTGATATAATTGTCCGAAAAGCCTTCCAGCAGGCCGGTCTTTGGATCATACTGCTCAAACAGGACTCTTCTCGTCAACCCGAGATTCCTCTGAAAAAAACGAACGGCCTCGGCGTCTGCGATCCGGATCAGTTCTTCGCTCCTTCTCGCCTTTACCTCCGGCGGGATTTGCCCCTTCATTTCCGCGGCCTTTGTTCCTGCCCGCCTGGAGTATTTGAACACGTGGACCTTGCAGAATCCAGCCCGCTCTACCATTTTGCAGCTCTCACGAAAGTCTTCTTCTGTTTCGCCCGGAAAACCGACAATGATATCCGTTGTGACGCCGTAGCCCGGATCATGTTCCTTCAGCATTTCGACCAGCTGCAGATAATCGCCGCTGCTGTAGCTGCGGTTCATTTCCCTGAGGATCCGATCGCTTCCGCTTTGCAGCGACAGATGAAGATGGGGGCATAAGCGTTGATATTTCATTAATCTTTTGGCATATTCGATATCGATGACATTGGGTTCCAGAGAACCGAGCCGGATCCGGAAGTCTCCCGGCAGTTCATTCAGCATTTTTACAATAACTTCTATTCCGTAAACCTCTTCCCTTTCGCCACAACAGCGTCCGATGCCCGTGATCGTATCAGTGATCTCTCTTTCCAATCCGTATAAAGCCGTGTTGATCCCGGTCAGGACCAGTTCCTTGAATCCCTTGCCAATCAGGCTTTTCGCCTCTTTGAGGATATCCTCCTTCGCCCTGCTTCGCACGGCGCCTCTGGCATACGGTATGATGCAGTAGGAACAGAATCGGTTGCAGCCTTCCTGGACTTTGATAAAAGCCCTCGTCCTGGAATCCATGGAAGTAATAACGCCGGTCTCCTCATACTCCGTAAGCTGGTCCCATTTTTTGATATGACAGTCCACGCCTTTTGTCTTCACATATTCTTCGATATATTCGGCCAGCCTGTTTTTTTCGTTTGTACCGGCGACGATGCTGACACCCTCGATGCTCTTTGCCTCGTCCGGGCTTACCTGGGCATAGCAGCCGATCACCGCCGTAATGCTGTCGGGATTGATCTTTCTTACTCTCCTGATGAACTGTCTGGATTTCCTGTCCGACAGGCCGGTTACCGTGCAGGTATTGATCACATAGACGTCGGCAAATTCGTTATCATCGACGATTTCATAACCTCTCTCCAAAAATTTTTCTTTCAGCGCCTGCGTTTCATATTGATTCACCTTGCACCCCAGGGTGTGAAATGCGATTTTCATGTCGTTCTCCATTTTCGGATGTCTTTTACTATCTTTATATTGTAACAGCTTCTGCTTTTCCTGTAAATCTGATTCACGAATACAAAACAAGCTAAAATTAGTCAGTAATTTAAAATTGTGAACTTGGAAAAGCCGTGCTAAAATAAAGCTGTAATCAAAATTTTCCGGGAATTTCCATTTTCGGGTTCCCAAATCGAAACTGGTAGTAAGGAGGTAAAAAAATGAAGAAACGGTTAGCAATCAGTATTTTGCTAGTTACGGCCCTTATTTTCAGCAGCTTCGGTTTTTCATTCGGGGCAAATTCCTATACTGTTCAGGCGGGAGATGTGCTGTGGAAGATTGCCGAACGGTACAATACGACTTATCAGGAACTCGCCGAGTATAATCAGATCAAGAATCCCCATTTGATCTATGTCAATCAGGTCATTAAAATCCCGGATCAAGCACCCCCGGCGCCGGCGGCGGAACCTTCCGTCATAACTCCGGATCCGGGAGTTATCGCAGATACGATTCTGGAAAACGGTACGATTTACACGATGGACGGCAACAATACCGTCGCTAAGGTTATCGCAATAAAAGACGGCAAGATCCTTTATCTGGGTGACAGCAAGGCGGAAGCGGATCAATACAAGGGCAGCGGGACGAAGGTCGTTGATTTGAAAGGTAAAATCGTCATGCCCGGCTTTATAGACGCCCATGTTCATGCGCCCGGCGCAAAATTGACCGAGCTGTTTGACATCTATCTATATGAATCGCTGACGAAAGAAGAGACCCTGGCCGATATCAAGGCATTCATCGACGCCCATCCGGATATGACGGAATACTGGGGGTCCGGCTTCTCCATGGGAATCGCAGAGGATTCCAAGGGACCGAAAGCCGAATGGCTTGACGCCATCTGCAAGGATAAGCCGATCATACTGACGTCCAACGACGGCCATAACAGATGGTTGAATACAAAGGCGTTTGAAATGAACGGAATCACGAAGGATACGCCGAATCCCATGGGCGGATTAATCCATAAGGATCCGGTAACGGGCGAACTCTGGGGCACGCTCACGGATGCTTCTTCACTGATCACCATGACGCAAAGCTATACCGCCGAGCAGGAAAAGGAAGCCCTGGCTGCATTCCAGGAAAGCATGAACGGCTGGGGTTATACGTCGATTATGTCCATTTCACCCATCGATGTGGACCCCGTCAGATATCAGGAACTGGAACGCGATGGGAAACTGACTCTGCGTGTCAATCTGGCGCAGACGATGGATCCCGAAAAGCCGTTTGACCCGCAGCTTCAGTCTTTGATCGATATGAAGAAAAAATTTGAATCCGATCTGATCGACGTCAGCTCCGCAAAATATTTCGCCGACGGCGTTGTGGAAGGGACGACGGCTTACCTGCTTGAACCTTATGACGCGGCAGCAGGCCTCGCGCCCGATTATGTTGCGGAATTCTATTGGGATCCCGACGAACTGGATCGGTATTTTGACAAGACCATGAAAGCCGGATTCCAGATCCATGTCCATTCCATAGGGGACGCTTCGACAAGGCTTGTTCTGGATTCCATAGAATATGCCCAGAATCAAAACCCGACTCTGGACAACCGAAATGTGATCACCCACCTGCAGTTGGTGGATGACGCCGACAAGCCAAGATTCGGCAAACTGGAAATCATTGCGGCGCTTCAGCCTTACTGGCATCTGAAAGAGCCGGAATGGTGGGATTATGTGGATAGCGTCAATCTCGGAGCGGAGCGCGCATACAAGGAGTATCCGGTAAAATCGCTGCTCGACAACGGAGCGATCCTGACGTCCTCCGGCGACCACCCGGTATCCCCGGTCAACAATCCGTTCTGGGCGATTGAAGCCAGCGTCACAAGAAATCTGAACAATGCCGAGTATTACGGCGTCGATGACATCACCGACATCGACGACCCGACCTGGCTGTTGAATCCCGCCGAGCGGATATCCGTCATGGACATTGTGAAAGCTTATACGGTAAACGGCGCATATCAGCTATATCGCGAAAATGTCATCGGCACTCTGGAAACGGGCAAATACGCCGATATGATCGTAGTTGATCAGGATATTTTCAAGGTAAATCCTCTTGATATCGATAAAACGGAAGTTCTGACAACCATCTTCAACGGTAAAGTCGTTTATGGGGACTTCGAGTACTGATTCATTTTTCCATAGACTTGAAACAACGAAAGAGCTGCCGGCAGGCGGCTCTTTCTTATCATATCCCCAGACTATTTTGCATATCCATGTAATATTATGATGCTGTCGCGGGGGTATATCCATTGAAGCTGAACAGAAGAAAGCTGAGGTTATTCAGATACCTGCATCCGGGATTCATGAAGCTGATCCTTCTCTTCATCGTCATTCTGGCTGCGGCGCTGTCAGTTTTTTTGTTCAGGACACTGCCGGTCCATCTTCCGGTCCTTCAAACCGATGTGAAGGAAGAAACCATAAAATGGGTGGATTTCAACGTGCCTTATCGTATCCTTGAAAAAACGATGTACATGGATATCGAATCCTATGATACGGAGGTCCATTTGAAATGGACGGAGATCCTTGCCTATCTGAGCGCCAAATACGGCGGAAATTTCCGTTACTATAAAGAAAAGGATCTGGAGGGGCTTGTTGAACGTCTGAATAACGGTGAGGACATTGAGATCTTAACGAAAGACATGAAGCTGTACGACTACTATAAAGAGGCCTATACCGCTGTTTTAGGAGGGTTTTTGGGAGAATTCATGGTTCAGGTCCCCGTTGAATCAGAAACGGGCGGCGATATCGTGTGGGAATCAAAATACGGCCTGAAAGCTTTTTCGCCCATCCCGGCGGGATACTGGTACAGCGATTCCGATGATTTCGGGAACAGCAGAAGCTACGGCTTTAAAAGAAGGCACCTCGGTCATGACCTGTTTGTCGGGACCGGTACTCCCGTCGTCTCCATCGAAAGCGGCATCGTGGAATGTCTGGGATGGAACCAGTACGGCGGCTGGCGCATCGGGATCCGGAGCTTCGACAAGAAACGGTACTATTACTATGCCCACCTGAGAAAGGATCGTCCGTACGCGGCCGGTCTATATGTCGGCAAGGCGGTGAAAGCAGGCGACGTCATCGGGTATACCGGAAGAACCGGCTACAGCCGGAAAGAGAATGTAAACAATATCGAAACACCCCATCTGCATGTGGGCATGCAGCTGATCTTCGATGAGAAGCTGAAGGACAGCCCAAATCAGATCTGGGTCGATATGTACGCGATCTGTAAGCTTTTATTAAAAAACAAATGCAAGGTTTATAAAAACGAAGAAACGAAGGAATATTACAGGACTTATGAGTTCACGGAGCCAAGTTACTTTCTGCAGTTGGAAAACATGAAGGACAGCGCAAAAAAATCGGAAGCAGCCCTCATGTCGTCAGCCGCTCCGGAAGGAAGCATTCCCCTGCCGATCGTCATGTATCACGGGCTGCTAAAGGGATATCAAAACAAATTTTTCATCAGTCCGAAGCAGTTTGAAAAAGACTTGAAATATCTGAAAAAAAACAACTATACGCCGGTCTTCGTCAAGGATCTGATCGACTATGTTGACAACGGCACGCCTCTTCCGGAAAAACCGATCCTCATCACCTTCGATGACGGATTCTACAATACCTATGTCTACGCTTATCCGCTGTTGAGGGAATATAACATGAAAGCCGTTATTTCCATCATCGGCAGGCTGACGGATAAGCATTCCCTGCTCAAAGATAAGAATGCAAACTACTCCTATCTTACCTGGAACGATGTGAATGAATTGATTTCCTCCGGCTGCTTTGAAATACAGAACCATTCCTACGACATGCACGATCATGATGACCGGCGCGGCGCAATGCAGAAACCGGGCGAGAGTCAGGAGCAGTACCGGCTTGCGCTGATGGAAGACGTGGGCTATATGCAGGACAGAGTTTTTGAAG
>ENA-UOYA01004843-UOYA01004843.1-activated-sludge-metagenome-genome-assembly--contig:-NODE-4843-length-10981-cov-6.842760_pt1 | contig 10981 bp, 10 predicted proteins | sample MGYA00238163_ERZ764804 | MGnify/ENA primary metagenome ERZ764804 (study PRJEB28919, sample SAMN05720223) | activated sludge metagenome | isolation source: Anaerobic digester | place: Hong Kong...
TACAGCGGGCCTTACAAAATAGAAACAGGAAAATACCGCGTAGGAAAAATGCAAGTGGTTTCAGGAGCAATGGGCAAAGAAAAAGTGCATTACGAAGCCGTAGCACCCAAATTGGTTAAATCCGAAATGGACAAGTTTTTAGATTGGTTTAATAATGATAAGCAACTCGACCCCGTACTGAAAGCGGCTATTGCCCATTTTTGGTTTATCATTATTCACCCATTTGATGACGGGAACGGACGCATAGGCAGAGCCATAACGGATATGTTACTTGCACGTGCTGAAAGTAGTGGAGAACGTTTTTACAGTATGTCAAGCCAAATTTTAATAGAACGTAAACGCTATTACGAAGTGTTACAAAAAGTACAACACAGTACAGGCGACATTACCGAATGGCTCGATTGGTTTTTGCATTGCCTTAAAAATGCAATGCTTGCAACCGAACACACAACACAAAGAATTTTGCGTAAAGCTGAATTTTGGAAACTACACGAACATACGTCAATCAACGAAAGACAACGAACTATTTTAAATATGTTATTTGATAGATTTGACGGAAAATTACAGACAAGTAAGTGGGCAAAAATCACGAAAGTTTCGACAGATACAGCATTACGTGACATCAAAGACTTAATAGTAAAAGGTATTTTGCAAGAAACTAATGAGGGCGGACGAAACGCTAATTACAAATTAAGCGAATATAGATTTGAATAACCACAGCCGAAAGCGATAAACTTAGATTATGTATGGTTTATTTTATATTTTACAAATAGATTGGGCATAAAAAAACTAATTAATTTTTATTATTTTTGATAAAAATAAAAAGACTATGAAATACATTTTAGGGTTACTATTTTTGAGTTTGATAACATCTTATTCTCGTTCACAAGAAACCTATAATCCGGCACCGCAAACATGGACCGTAAATTTTGAAACCGTGCCTTGCGGAGAATCAGGAGAAAAATCTTGTTTATTAGTGAAATTTCCGGGCAAAAAAGAATTTGAAATTTATTCGGATAACATAGAAGGATTTACTTTTGAAAAAGGAAATACATATATAATCTCTGTAAAGCAAGAACTGAAACAGCCACCAATAGCAGCCAATGAGTCTATATTTAAGTATGTATTGGTAAAAGTAATTTCTAAAAAACCTATAGCGCCCATTACGCCTACGGTTGTGTCTCCCACACCAAGCCCTACATCAAAAATAATTTTTGACGTAAATTTTGAAACGGTTCCTTGCGAAACGAACAGCAATGGCTGTTTGCTTCTAAAAGAAAGAGGGAAAAAAGAGTTTGAAATATATCCGGGAAGTATAGCCGGATTTGATTATCAACCGGGATACAATTACACCATTGAAGTAAAACCTACCATAAATGGAAATTATTATTTGGTAAGCGAGCTAAATAAGAAATTTGTAAAATCATCCTCTACAGCAACAAACGCTCCGGTTGCAAGCAGTAATAACAATGGGAAAATTATTCAACCTACCAATATTCAAACGTCTTCTGCTTTAGATGGTAAATGGTATTTGCGAAAAATGAAAGAAGCGGAAGGCTCCAGCTTTGTAATGGACGACAATACGATGTGGATTTCCATTAATACCTTTAAAGATAGGTTAGATGGATTTGGAGCATGTAATAAATTTTCTGCTGTTGTAAAATCAGATTTATCTACCTCGTTTGAAGTTTCAAAACTCACTCCTGATTACAGTAATTGCGGCAATAAAAAAATTGAAGAATTGTTTTATGACTTATTGCAACAAGCAGATCGTTTTGAAGTGCGAAATGGGAATTTAATTTTATCAAAACAATGGAAATATTTATTGGCATTTACTTCTAACCCTAATAATAAAGAAGAAATACAAACAACCTACGTACCGCAAACTATTGTTAAAAATGAAACCGGTAAATATGCTACTGATGCACCAATAAAAAATGAACCGGTTGCTTTCAATACTACCTCTACCCCACTGGCTACTAATTCCAGCAATACTACTGTCAATACATCGAGCAGTTCCGTAAATACTACCACTACTTCACCGGAGTTAGAGGCAAAAATGAGAGAAATTGAAGAGTTAAAGAAGCAATTAGCAGCACAAGAACAACAAGAAGTACTAAAAAAACAAGCGCAATTAAAAGCACAACAAGACGCTGAACTTGCCGCTTTGAAAAAACAATTAGACGACAAGAAAAAAGCAGAAGCACAAGCAGAAAAACAGAAAAATAGTGTAGCTTTGAAACAAACGCAATCTGCCCCTCCTGCTCCTGCTCAAGATCTAAAAAAGCAAACAGAAACATTTATTGTAAAAACAAATGATAATACACAAACACCATTTGCAAATGTGCAACCAACCTCAGAACCAGTAAAGCAAATTGATAATTCTATATATCCGAACCCAAATTACAAAGATATAGTTTACTATAGAGATGGAAATAAATTAATCCCAACAGAAGCAGAAAATGCTATTTTTAAGGGAAGTGATAGAAATGTATATTTAGAATTTAGTACAGAAGAATCAAAATTACAGTTTAAAAAAAATAAAATACCTAATTTGATAATTAAAACAGATGGTATAAAACCTACAAGTGATTATTTTTCACTATATACTGCTGACATAAAAAAAGGTAAAAGAGTAATTTATGTACGTCCTTATAAAAATCGAGTACTAACAGCATATAGTGAAATTGCACCAAATACGTTTGAAATTATTCTTCCTGAAAATTTAGGAGGTGGAGAATATGTTTTTGTACTGCAAAGTGATATAAATGTGCCAATTGTATTTAATTCATCTTCAGTTAAAGTATATTGTTTTGGTGTAGATTACTAATAATCAATAAAATATAATAAAAATGGTTGGGATTTTCCCAAACATTTTTATTTAAAAGGCAAATAAAGGAATCAATAAATACTCCTCATTCCTAAACCTAATCCCAATCCCAATACAATAGTAGAAATTAGTGTTGAACCTACAGCCCAACCGATTAACTTGCGTTTTCTCTTCTTTTTTGCGTCTGCATCCTCTTGTGCATTATGTGCATCCTCTATTGTTTTTTGAAGAAAAGAAGTCGTTTGGGATGTCTTATTACTAACGGATTCATTATTTTTTACTATCAGTGATGGCTTAAAATATGTTGAGTTACGCAATTCTACAGAATCAGCTTTATGTATATTTAAATACTTACCAAAAAAACCTGAAACTTCTGATTGTATTGTTATTTTAGTATCTCTACCATCATTATTTGATATATTAATTTTAAAAACAGGATCCACTACAACATCAGCCCCAGAGTTGGTTACGGCATTGTATAAAGAAGCTTGTTTGGTATTCTCTAATTCATATTCGCTGTAAATATTTACCTGCCTAATAGAAGAACCGGATACTTTTTTTTCTAAGTCAACTTTTAAATCTGCAATTACTGGATTATAAGGTAAAGCACCCTTTTGAATATCTTGTTGTCTTGTTTCATAAATAGTAGTATTCAATTTATTTAATGAAACAGGGGAACATGCAGTCATCAAACCAGCAGAAAGCAAACTGAATGATATCTTATGAAATAGATTACTTGTTTTCATAATTATTTGATTTTCAGGTTTTGAATTTCATTAACATCCGCTTTGTGGGCATTAGTATATTTTGCAAAAAAACCAGAAACTTCCGCTTGTATAGTAACTTTAGTATCTCTTCCTTCGTTATTAGAGATATTAACTTTAAAAATAGGATCAATTACTACATCGGCACCAGAATTATTCATAGCATTGTACAAAGCAGCTTGCTTAGTATTTTCTACTTCTTCTACACTGTACATGTTTACTTGTCGTATCGATGAACCTGATATTTTTTTATTAATATCTACGCTTAAATCAACTACAACAGGATTATAAGGAATTGAATTTCTATTTATAGTCTGTTGTCTCGTTTCATAAATAGTAGTATTTAATTTGTTGAGGGAAACACCTGAACAAGACATCATTAACATAGAGCCTCCTAAAATAAGAAATTGGTTTTTGATTTTTTTCATAATGTATGTTTATTGGTTAAAAAATAGAAATTACTATACTACCCATTTCCTAATGCCTTAGCTAAGTCATTAAGTTGGCTTTTCCAAAGTTCTTTGGAACTGTCGATATCTTCTTTATAGGCGTAATCCGTTACAGTAAGTATGGTTTCTTTCGTTATGTCGGTTACTTTTATTTTGTATTCAAAATAGGCTTTTTCATCTTCTTCATCTTCCCATCGTAGTTTTATAAATTCGTCTTCTTCATACGCTAATACTTCTGCTATTTGCTCCTCTCCGTTCCACTCAAAGGTAAATACTTCGCCATTGGGGTCTAAGTCCACATAATCTGCAAACCACTGCACTAAGCCGGATGGTGTAGTTAAAAAATTATATAAAATTGCCGGAGATGATTTATAGGTTCTTTCAACGGTGAATGGTATTTTTTTTGCCATGATTCTTTAATATTTCCACAAATTAAACAAAAAATTGAATTAAGCAACTCTTTTAAATATTTTTTTCAAAATATCTACGTAATACACTAAAGCGACCTGCTATGTCATTGCGAATTGTGTTTACAAAATTTCACTCACTACAAAAAAACTACCCATGATTAGAATTAAATCCTCCTCATTAGCCTGTGATTTTGCCACTCCCAATGCATCTTTTGGATGAGGATAAACACTGCCTTGCAATCCATGTTGGAGTGCTTTTTCATGTAATTGCTGTGCGTCTAACTTGCGCGGCATTTGCGGTTCTGTAAAATAGTAAATTGCATTTTTAGGTAATAATTCCAATATGTTCTCTACTTCTTTATCCTTTACCGCTCCGTATATAATATGCAATTTACGATAACGTTCTGTTTTAAGTTGCTCTTTTATTTTTCGTATCCCATCTTCATTATGTCCTACATCTACAACTATTTTAGGGTGCTTTGCTATCCATTGCCACCGCCCTAATAAATGGGTGTTTTTGCGAACATTGGAAAATCCCAATTGTATCGCTTTGCCTTTTATTTCAAGTATTTTTTTAGTTTGCAATAGGTGTATCGCTGCTAATGCTGTTCGTATATTTTCGGTTTGGTAGGTAGCATTCAAATCGCTACAAATATTTACCGGCGTATCGCCCATCTTTGCATCTACAAATAAAAATCGGTCGGTTAGCGCGGATTTAATCTGCGTAATGCTGTCTTCGGCAAATTCTAAATGTGCTTGTTTATCTTTTGCTTTTTGTATAAATATTTCGTCTGTTTCTGCCTGATGTCTTCCAATGATTACCGGGGATTCAAATTTTATTATTCCCGCTTTTTCTAGAGCAATCTCTGCAAGCGTATTGCCTAACAAATATTGATGATCGTAACTGATATTGGTAATTACAGAAAGTACCGGATGTATTATATTGGTGGAATCCAGCCTCCCTCCTAACCCTGTTTCAATAATAGCAATATCTACTTTTTTTTTAGCAAAATAGTCAAACGCCATTGCTACGGTTATTTCGAAAAAAGAAGGTTGTATTTCTTCAATTTTTGGCTTTATTTTTTCGGTAAATTGTACTACAAATTTCTCCGGACACATTTTCCCATTTATCTTTATTCGCTCCCGAAAATCTAATATGTGCGGGGAGGTATATAATCCGGTTTTATAGCCTGCTTCTTGTAATACAGAAGCTAAAATATGTGCGGTGGAGCCTTTGCCGTTTGTGCCGGCAATGTGTATTGTTTTTATTTTTTGTTGAGGGTTTCCCAAAAAATTACAAAGAGAAATGGTATTGGTTAAATCCTTTTTTATGGCAGCCTCTCCAATACGCGAAAACATCGGTAATTTAAGATAGAGATAGTCCAACGTTTCAGCGTAAGTCATGCGAGAAAATAAAGGGGTAAGAAATTATTGCACACTAAATTTAAACGTAATAGTACCAAACTGCTCTTCATCGGCATTGGTATCTGCGCTAAATTTTGCTTTCATGGCGCCTTGCTCTGCCAACTGTATTAAATATGGATCGGTAGTGGTACTTCCTTTTTGTTGGTATTTAGCGTAAACTACATTTCCAAATTTATCCACTTTTATCCCAACGACTACTTTTCCTGTTTTTTGTGTATTATCGAACACTAACGGTTTTTGTCGCCATGTTCTGCCTTTTAAATCATAGCTCATACCGTCGCCACTGCCGGGGCCATTGCCTTTAGTGCCGGTGCCTGTACCGTTAGGATCGCCGCCGGGAGTTCCCCACTGCGCACCTTGGTTTCCGCCGGGTTTGGTATTTCCTTGCCCATTCCCCGGTCCGTTGCCGCTTGAATTTCCGGTGCCATTTCCTTGTCCGTTTTTACCTTTAGTAAATACACCTGCCATCTGGTCGCGTATTTTCTTTTCTTCGGCTTCTTTTGCCAAGCGTTCTTGTTCGGCTTTTTTTACCAACTCTGCTATGCGTTGTTGTTCTTCCAATGCTTTTTGCTGCCGAATTTTTTCTTCTTTTTGCATTTTAGCTATTGCTACTGCCTGCGCATCTTCGGCAGTTATTGTAGTGTTCTGCGGTGCTTTTATCGGAGTGGTTACTGTTTTCACCGGTGGTGTCGGCGTTGGTGGAGTTGGATGTGGCGGTGTGGGTGTAGAAGGTGCTTTAGATGGCACCGGAGTGGAATTTTGTCCACCTGCTTCTCTTAAATTATCGTCGCCTAAACCATCTTTATTATCACCAAAATCTATCATTACGCCGGAAATTGCATCTTCAACAATAGGATGTTGTAGTTTAATATAGAAGAAAACAATTAATAAAATAGCAATGAGAATAGAGGTAATGACAAAGGATTGCCGATTGGATTTATGTTGTTGAATTTGTATGGCTTGCGACATGTATATTCTTTATTTGTGCGTAGGCATTTTAAAAGACAAAAATAATAGATGTATTTATTTTCTCTATCGGTAAAATACCCACTACTGTTATTAAACTCAAAAATTGAGCCATTATTGTATTAAAAAAAGTTAGTCACCAATACTTTATCTACCTTTTCAATAAGTTCGTGTGGGGTTAATGCTTCTCTTTCTAATATAAATTTATTGATGAGCTTATTGGGTACTTCTTCAATATGATTAAAGACTACTTCAATATTTGCAGGCGGATTTTTCCAAATACCCTCACTTGATTTCTCTTCTTTTCCTATTAAAGTGCCTAATACCGATTGTGGAAAGTATTTTTTATTTAATATTTTACGACTATCTGCCAATACAAACACCGGAATTTTATAATATTTAGCGGCAGCGGCTATTAAATGAGCTCCTGATTTTGCGATAAATGTTTCATGCATAATGATATCGCATCCTAACAAAATGATATCTATGGTAGGTAAAAATTTTCCTAATCCGGCATCGTCTATTACTTTTACTTCAATGCCCTTGGCGGCTAATGCCGTAGCTTGTTTTTTTCCAAATTTAGCTTGCATTGAGATTAATTGTATTACGCTGAATTTCTTTTGGTTAACGACAAGTATATCTATCAATGATTGAACATTAATGTCTTCTCCGTGTAATAATATTACTTTATGCTCAAAATCAAAATTTTGATTAGCGACCTCGGCGGTTTTTCTATCTACATTTTTCCAGCGTTCGTGAAATACTTCTAATAATTCTTTGATGACAATAGGCTGCCCTTCAGGATCTATTTTTAGCAAGAAATGATTAATATAATGATTAATAGAAGTTATATTGGGTTTTTCCAAAATTACGGTACGCAAACCGGTGAGCATATCTCGGACGGAATTAGAAATTTTATTGTCGGAGATTAATGCAATCAAGTTATTCACCGTCTTTAAGGCATTTTGAAATGCTTTAGCACTTTCGACGATTGGATTTTCCTTTATTTTTCTAAAAATACTCATGGTTATTTCCACTTAATATTACAACCTAAACTTGGTATTTGTTTTTCGTTTACAGGGATACCGGCTAAAATATTGTCTAATGCAGCTCGTATATCTTTTCCGTCTGAAACACTATCGTTTTTCGGGCGAGAATCATCTAATTGTCCGCGATATACACAATGTAAATTGGCATCAAATATGCTAAAATCCGGTGTGCAAGCCGCGTGATAGGCTTTCGCTACTTCTTGCGTTTCATCGTATAAATACGGAAACGGATACCCTTCTGTTGCTGCATTTTCTTTCATTAGCTCGGGAGCGTCTTGCGGGTAGTTAATTACATCATTGGAGCTTATAGCAATAAATGAAATCCCTTTGGACGTATAATCGTTGGCTAAACGTACTAATTGTTTATTTACATGTTTTACATAAGGACAGTGGTTACAAATAAACATAATTACTGTTGCGTGCGCTCCTTTTAATGTTTCTAAAGAAAGAACTTTATCCGATACGGTATCGGGTAGTGCAAAATGTGGTGCTTTGAAGCCCAGCGGTATTCTTAATGTTTCGGTAGCTGCCATATTATCTTCTATTTATTTTGCAAAATAGCATATTTTCTTTATGTTTTTATCGTTTTAAAAATAGACATTTTCAGCTACACGAGAGCTGTTTTATTCCGATACATCACATTTCCAATCGGAAGTTACGCTTAGTTTAAGAACATTTCATTTAACAAAAGATGATTTATATTTTTTGTATTTTCATCGGGTAATATGAAAGTTATTCTGCAACAGGCATGGAAATGGGTAAAACGAATTATAGTCGTTTTTTTTATTTTCAGCATTTTATCCGCATTGCTTTTTCGATTTATACCTATTCCTGTTACGCCGCTAATGCTTATCCGCTGTGTAGAGCAAATTGCAGCAGGTGAGCCACCAAAAATACACAAGGAATGGGTTTCATTACAAGAAATGTCGCCGAATTTAGTGTTGGCAGTAATTTCATCTGAAGATCAAAAATTTTCAACACATTTTGGCTTCGATTTTGATGCAATAGAAAAAGTAGCTAAACAAAATATTAAATTACAAAAACGAGGAAAACCTATAAAAGGAGGAAGTACCATCAGCCAGCAGTGTGCAAAAAATGTATTTTTATTTCCCCAGCGTAGTTATTTGCGCAAAGGATTAGAAGTATATTTTACTTTTTTAATAGAATTGTTTTGGAGTAAAAAACGCATTATGGAAGTGTACTTAAATGTTATAGAGATGGGAAATGGCATTTATGGAGCAGAAGCCGCTTCGAAAGATTTTTTTAAAAAAGATGCTAAAAATTTAACGCCTTCCGAAGCAGCAACACTGGCGGCGGTGCTGCCTAATCCGAGAAAATGGAATGCAGGCAAACCGAATGGATATATTCTAAAAAGAAAAAATTGGATCTTGAAACAAATGGGACATTTACGGGGAACCGTAGAACTGTAATTGCTCCATAGATAAATTATAAACAGCAATAATACTTAAATGCAAAGATGGTTTTTTTAGACGCAACACTATTTTATTCTCGATTACGAACGCATCTGCGTTTACTTTATTTACAATGTATTAAGCATTTCTCTATTCGTAATTTTTTGATTGGCATCGGATATTTTCTTGTTTTATTTCTTGTAAGCCTTATCAATATTATTATCCGATTGTTAGATGAACTTTTATTCCCAAATTATAAACAGATATCCATAAAGCAACCGGTTTTTATTATTGGAAACCCTCGGAGTGGTACTACATTTTTGCATCGTTTAATGTGCATCGATGAAGAAAAGTTTGTATTCAATTTGATGTACCATACTACATTTCCTTCTATCACACTTTATAGAGTTATTCAATTTTTTAAAACTATTGACGATAAAATTGGTAAACCCTTAAATAAAACTCTTGAATGGATAAATAGTATAATGTTCAAGGGTTGGGACGAAATTCACAATACAGGATTCAATAAATCGGAAGAAGACGAAGGGTTGCATTTTATTTCAGGTATTTCACCGAGTATCGGCTTAGTAACCCCTTTCTTAAAAGAATTTAAAGATATTTATATTCCCGATAAATTAGCCGAAAAAGAGAAAGAAAAAATAAAAAAGTACTATAAAGCCACCATTCAACGGTGGATGTATGCCTTGGGCAGCGACAAAATATTTTTGAGTAAAACAGTAATGAGTTCGGGCAGATTGGAAATGTTACAAGAATTATTTCCCGATATAAAAATTGTTTTTTTAATTAGAACACCTTACCAAGCGATACCGTCTTTTACTTCCATGTTTGCAGGGCCGTGGAGTATATTATATCCTCAAATACCAGAAAAATCGGACGAGTACCGCGAATGGGGCGAATTAGGAATTGATTATTATAAATATTTCAATGAAAGAAAAAAAATGTTCAAAGATGAAAATTTAATTACTATTCCATACACCGATTTAGTAGAAAAACCCTACGCTACCGTTTTGAAAATATACGAACAGTTGAAATTAGCAACTACTCCTCTGTTTTTACAACAATTAGAAAAAGCAACGTCTATCTCTAAAAAATATAAAAGTACACACACTTACTCTTTAGATACTTATGGTTTCGAAAAAGAACACATTTATTCCGAGCTAAAATTTATTTTTGATGAGTTTGGATTAGAGCGATAATACATTACATTAAAAACTGTATCTTTTATAAGGCAACGTCCAACGCAAACTGAGATCAAGAAAATGTGTTTGCAAATTGCGAGTTACATCATCGCTTTTCTTCTTTCTAAATACATAGGAAAAATCTATAAACACATTGTGCCAAGGCTCATACGTTGCTACAAAATCTAAATAGAATGTTTTAGATTTTACGCCTTGTCCTGTGGTATTTCCAAACTCACGAACAAATGTACCATAAGGTTTCATTGGGTTTCCACCCCAATTGGTAGAATCTGTGTCTTCTCCTTTGTTATCATAAATAAACCGAGAAGAGAAATAAAATTTCTGAATGGGTTGATAATTAACTTGGAAAATCAGCTCTTTGAAATTTGCGCCGAGCGGGTGCGCCAGCGGTTGGTTGTAATGCGTCCACGAGGTGGTAGTATCATCGTGCGAATAGGTGTATGGACGAGCGATATT
>ENA-UOYA01004844-UOYA01004844.1-activated-sludge-metagenome-genome-assembly--contig:-NODE-4844-length-10981-cov-4.926048_pt1 | contig 10981 bp, 8 predicted proteins | sample MGYA00238163_ERZ764804 | MGnify/ENA primary metagenome ERZ764804 (study PRJEB28919, sample SAMN05720223) | activated sludge metagenome | isolation source: Anaerobic digester | place: Hong Kong...
TCTCTTATTTATCATTCTTGCGTTAGCCATGTTTGACCTCATTATCATTGATTTCTCTCGTTTCCAAACTTATATTGGAGTTCGCAAAAATCCACGAGGAAGTTTTTGGGTAGCCCTGTTTATGGGAGGGGTTTCAGCCTTGTTGGCAGGTGCCTGTGTTGCACCGGTGGTTATATCAACCATATTACAGGCACAAGACCTATATAGTCAGGGATACAAATCGGCTCTACTACTTCCTTTCCTATTGGGTGTGGGTATGGCATTGCCCTGGCCTATATTGGGCGCAGGGATGAGTCTCCTACCTAAACCCGGCAAATGGATGGAATATGTCAAATACACCTTTGGAATTTTCCTCCTTTGTCTGGCTGGATACTACGGCTACACTACTTACACCTTATTCAACGCTGAAAATATTGAAACAGAACAACTTGTTGAGGGCTGGCATACCTCATTAGCAGATGGATTGGCCGAGGCAAAATCAAAAAATCAACCTGTAATTATTGACTTCTGGGCTACCTGGTGCAAAAACTGCCTTGTTATGAATAAAACCGTTTTATCTGATGAAACCGTAAAAGAAAAACTCCAAAAATTCACAAAAATAAAATATCAAGCAGAAAATCCTGACGCTCCCGGGATACAAAAGGTCCTTGAACATTTTGAAGTATTAGGATTACCAACATTTGTTATATTAAAACCAAAAGAAAACAAACAATAAAAATAGCGATTTAACAAAACTACGATATGGGACATATTCTATACCAATTTTTAGTTGACTACATTTTTACAATTATCGGTTTTTCATTAGCCATTTTTCTTATGGTAAAGGTTATCAGGGAACACCATTGGCCTGGGGGTGCAATTGCATGGGTTTTAATAATTATATTTGCACCTTACATAGGCGTCCCTCTTTACTTCATTATCGGAAACAGGAAAATAGCAAGGGGAATAAATCGAAAGGAGCCTTTGTATACTGCACCAGATACAAAACCCAATCAGCCTATCAGAAATCCCGTTGAAAATGTTCTTCTCTCCTCAGGAATGCCACCCATACGACGCGCCTCTTCAATCGAGTTTTCCTTTGACGGCGTCGAGGCATACAATAAACTTATCAACATCATAAAAGAAGCCAGAGAATATATCTACTGTACTACCTTTATTCTTGGCAAGGGCGAAACAGGCTCAGGTATTATTAACGCATTGGCAGAAAAAGCAAAACAGGGGGTCCGTGTCTGTCTACTATTGGACAGTCTGGGATGTTTAACAATTACCAAAAAGAATCTTGCCCCTTTGACTCAGGCAGGAGGCGAGGTCGGCTTCTTCTTGCCTATGCTACCTTTCCGTCGTAAATGGTCAGCCAATTTGCGGAATCATCGGAAAATAGTGATTGTTGATGGAAAAACTGCCATGATAGGTGGTATGAACCTCTCCGACCATTTTATGGGACCTCGACCTTCTCCTACTCGATTTTTAGACAACGCCGTATTTCTTAAAGGGGAAGCCATCTACGATATTGAGCAAGTATTTTGCAATGATTGGTATTTTACCACTGAAAAGGAGTTACCCGAACCTGAATTTCTTTCATCCACAGATGAAACAACTTCTCATTCTCTTTCAAGCCTCGTTCAGGTTGTTGCCAGTGGACCTGATGTCCCTGAGGATACCCTTTACGACGCTATCCTGACTGCGTGCATGGAGTCACGCGAACGAATCTGGATTGTTACCCCCTACTTTGTGCCTGATGAGCCCATATTAAAAGCACTTACCTTGCAAGCGCGCACAGGGATAGATGTATCAATCGTTTTGCCCAGATACTCTAACCACCGAGTTGCTGACTTTGCTCGTGGCTCTGCCCTTCGCCAACTTATTAAAAGCGGAGCACATATCTGTTTTTATGAAAAGAGCATGGTTCATTCAAAACTGCTTGTGTTTGACCGTTCCCTGGCAGTTACTGGCTCTCCAAATCTTGACATACGCAGTATGTATCTGAATTTTGAAATTGCACTCTTCCATTACTCCCCAAACGAAATTGACTGCGTTGCCGGATGGATTTACCAACTGATAAACAACTCACGCATTATCAACTCACTTCCTGATACAAAATTACAAATCTGGCTGGAAGACCTCAGCCTACTTATTGCCCCATTGATTTAAAACATCTTATTTTTGGAACAGTAAAAAAAATAAGACGGTGAGTTGCCATATTTAGCATTTTTCACTCACCGTCTTTCTCAAAATTTTATCGCGATATTACACGATTAATTATTCTTGTTTATCTTCCACCAAAGAGATTGGCTAATGTACTTCTAATTCCATCATAAATTGTTTCGTGGAACTGCACAACAACATTATTTAAGTCACCATATTCTTTTACTACAGTAACTTTAACTTCTTTTGTCAGGTCATTTGTAGCCTTTACCTTAATTGATGCCTCTATAGAGTCTATATTCGCTAAACTTTCAAGGACTGAAGTAGAAACCTTTACATCAATGCGGTCACGGTCCCATGGACCCACACTAACTCCGCTATTAGGGTTCACTTCTACCCATGCTTCTGATGGTTCAACTGTAAATGCCAAATCTCCTGTAAATATGTCTCTGTCCCATACCCAAAATGGCTCAGACACACCGTCCTCTACCTCTTTTTGGGTAAATATTAGGTTTTTGGGCTGAACACCCATCTGCAAATCAGCCAGCCGCTCACAGCCTTGTGCTAATAAAAGCACACTTACACACAAACCGACAAACACCATACTTCTTTTCATAATCGTTCTCCTTCTGTTAATTGTTGTTTTTTACCTTTACTTACCACTAAATCTATATATAAAAATACAACAAGGAAAAAGAATCATTACATATTATTTTACAAAAATATACAAATTTTTCCAATATGTGGATGGTGAAATAGACAAAAAAAACACTCATCTTAGAATAAAGCAAAAAAAAATTAAAGGAAGAATTGAAAAAAGAAAGACTACTTATATGCCCAAACTTGCTTAAAAAATATACTGTCTTTTCTTCGGTTGAGGACAACTTATCAGAGGCTCTGAACGAAAATAGTTCATTTTATAAAAAATAAGTGAATATTTGTGGTTTTCAATAGCAAATAAAGGATAACTTAATGCCTTTTTGCGGAGGACATGGCATAGAAGGCAATACTGGCACTGACGCTGGCGTTAAGTTGATAAATTTTAGGTCCCGTAGGAATAGAGACAAGATAATCGCACTCCCGTTTTAACAGGGAACGAATACCTTTCCCCTCACTGCCAATGATAAGAACACTTTTGTCTTGCCATATCAATTCGTTAATTTTTTTATCTCCCTGAGCGTCAAGAGCATATATTGAGTAACCAATTTCTTTCAATTTTCGGACACTCTGTAAAGTGCTATTGACCTGCACAATTTGTGCATACTCTATTGCACCTGCACTTGCTTTTACGGTTACAGGAGTAATGGGGGCACTCCCTTCATGCGGAATAACAATCGTGTCTACATTAAACGCCACTGCGGAACGGATAATTGCACCTAAATTCCGTGGGTCTTCAATATGGTCAAGAACGACAATTTGTTTTACTCCCTCTGCAAAATTTTGCAGCCATTCGTTCCAGGATAAGATATGCAAATCTTCAACTTCCGCAATAATACCTTGATGAACTGCATTTTTAGTTATGTGGTCTAAAAAACCTCGCGGCTTCATCTCAATAGGTATACGATTCTGACATTCTTTCAATTCGGGAATAGATACACCTTCCTGCAGATATATTTTGTAAACTGCACGATTCCCTGCTTTGAGACAGGTCAGGACAGGAATACGGCCATAAATGATATTTTCTTTTTCCATAAGAAAGATTATTTATTTCAATTCATATAATTCTTTAAGTTTTTGTGACCGCAGATTAAGATTGTCATACTCAGGAACGCGGTTGTCGTATTGATGTGCATTAATTTGAGCCAGGTCTCTGAGGATATTATATGCTTCTTGATAGCGTTCTAACTTCTCATAGCATCTGGCAAGACGATACAGATTATACCAATAATTAGCCCCCGAATCTCCATATCGGTTGATAGTAAGTTCAATCACATTCTTTGCACGCTCCCAGCGTAGAAGTGTTATAAGGTATCCCGCAATTCGTGATAATCCTGCTTCATCGGCTTTGTCGCGTTGAATATCCTGCCCCGGTGTTGCCTTCGTAAAATTTTTAATCATGTAGTTTACCCCACCACTGGAGGCAAGCCAGCCTATACCTATAATAACAAGTATAATTAAAGGCCATTTTAATCCACTTAAATCCATATATAACCCTCCTTAATTATATGTTTAAATGCCTAACCACGCTCTAATGTTAAAGATTAATTGCGATAATACAGGTATGTAGAACAAAGTCCCTATTACACCCAGAACAGCAAAAACCATAATAACTACTATGATAAAAGAAAAAAACTGTCTTAACTTGACCCCAATGTTCCACCGCGTTTGAGTTGTATTGCGTTCTAACTCCTGAGCTCGTTTTGCAAATGTTTCAAACTTTTCTCGACACACATCTGAACAAAATGAGCCAAAAGGAGAAGAGACCACACATGCCCCGCAGACGGGTTTTCCGCATTGCTTACATCTTGCTGTTGCCGCAACGGAAGGATGATTAATACATGAGGATAACCTACCATCTAACATATTAAACCCTTTTTTATTAATAAATTAAACTAAAAATACCTATTTTTATTATTATATCAGATATAATGGGTATCTACTAAAAAATCAGGAAGACAACTATTTATTATTTCATAACGGATTGAGTGAAAGTGAGAAGGAAAAATATTTTGCAGGCGAACTAAATGATTAACTTTTTAAAATAATTATTTTTGATTGAAAATATTCAGTGTTTGACCCCGATACCTTTATCCCATTTTTGAAAAGATTACAATAAGTATTCATTTTTTATCTCACATATATAGTAATATTGTAATTTTGGCTACTTACAATTTATTTAAAACCATTATTTAGAAATGGTAGAATGATAGCATTGAAAAAAGGAGATAGTTGAATATTTTTAACAATCCTAATAATTTGGGCTTTGTATTAATTTTGCAATTGATGTTAAGGATATAATAGAGTAGTAAATTGTTGACAAATGTTTGTAGGTAGATTTTGTATTGTAAAAAAAGTTAGTTAATTTATAGGTTAAAATCCGGATAGAGTAGGATGTCCGAACCAAAAGATACGGAACTGAGAATATATTGTATTTGTGGGCAGAAGATGCGCGTTCAACCGGATATGTATGGGAAACCGGGGCGATGTGTTGCTTGCCGACAAAAGATTCGAATACCAAATAGAGATGAGATACCACAAGGCGTTACTGAAATTTATCTCAAGGACCATCCCGAATATCTTCGGAAAAAATCAACCAAAGAAAAATTAGAGACGCCAAGTGACTCGGGTATAGAAGAAATAGAACATGTTTTATCTGACTTTGGGAATCCGTATTCGCTTCCTCTTGAACCACTTGAGTTTTTGCAAATTTTGATAAATGCTGAATATAAGGCACAAAAATATCTTCAAGCCTTTCGACATAAAAAGCCTCTGAGTAAAGAAACAAAAACCGATTTATTGGGAATCCTTTCTAAGATTCGTAGAATGAGGGCAAGTTTAGACGATAAAATCAAAATGCGTCTTGCAGAGGTATTGGAACAATCAAAACAGTTGGAACAAGAAATCGGGAAGATGCTTGTGTCTTTTCGAACGGGAGATGTAGATTTTGCTCATTATTGGAAAACGGTTGTTCTGCTGAGAATCAGGAGGGAACGGCTTGCTCGTCGAAGAAAGAACTTAGAAGGATGGCTTTCTGTCGTTAGTCCGGAATTAGCCGGGGGTTATATAGATGTAGATTTTTCAGAGTTGCCCGGAAAAGTCCCTGATATTGTTTTTCCACTGGAAGAGGAAGGGGAAACTTCAGTTTTAGCCGTATTAATAAAGGGACTTCAGGAAATTATTTCTTTAAGGGAAGATGCAGAGCATCAATTATCTGAATGGAAAAGAATAATTGAGTCAGGAAAGGTAAGTCCAGAAGCAGGAGAGAGGGGTCTTTCAGAATGCGAATCTCGGCTAAAAATAATACAAAGCGGGATTTCCTTCTACCGTGAACGGCTTGAGCAATTGGTTTTAGATTGCGATTTGGATTTGGAGTCTATTGAGAAAAATATAAATCGGATTGATAAACAAAAAGAGGCACACATCATTGACACGCAAACAGCCCGGCATTTAGAAGAGGAATTGTTTCAGGCCAGGTTAGATTTGAGTCGGACAAAGGATACTGCACGCAGAGCAATTAGTGCCAACTCCCATCTGGATATTCCCTCGCTTCAGGGAACCTTTGTAGCCCGAATTGGCCCGAGTAGAGGGGTAATGGAAATTGGGACAGATTCATGGATTGTGTGGTTCTGTTCTGCATTGTTGATTATGTTAATTATGGTTCCAATGACTCAAACTCAAGGATTGGTTTCTCCAGGAGTTTTAATGATAATGGTCGCAAGTCTTTTTGGCTCTGCTATACTTCTGGCGCTTGTCGGCTCTATTCCGTATCGAAAATGGAGAGGGATAGGATTAAGTATTTTATGGACAGTTTATGTCATTTCATATACCATTTTTCTTAATCTTACATGGTATAGTTTGACGCCTTATGGAGGAGTTTTAAGGCTTTCGCCCCATGGATTTCTCTCTTTTGGGGTTATCTCTGGATACCTTGTATTGATTTTGATTGGGGTGGCTATGTGGGTATCTCTCTATAAGGTAGGCTCCCTATGGATAGCCTGGATTACTACTATTGCAAACATTTTCTTTGTCATTGCAATTTTGTCTAATTTTTTTGGCACATTTCGAGGAGAGGCCGTATTAGGTGCTACGGAAAGAATGAATTATGTTCCCAGTTCTGCTAAATATCAAGTAGAGGTATCTATATATAATAGAGGAATGCGTTCAGTATGGTTAGGGAACAATTTGAATTATGTTCCTGCTCCTGTATTTGTTCGTGTCTTTCCGGAAGGGAACGAGGAACAATCACTGGACCCGTATGAAATAAAGACGGAAGAGAAAACAGTTGAACCCTTCCAATCCGTTTTTAACAAAGAAGGTGGAGAAATTGGTCCGAGGGAAACGATGATACTTTACTACCAACTTCCCCCAGGGGTTTATACCATTAAATTAGAAGGGAAAGGTAAGTATTATAAAGCAAAACAAATTCGTTTAGTTCTCCCTGAACAAAAAAAGGAGAATACCCCGAAAAATCAAAATGCAGGAACAAAATCTGAGACTGAAAATAAAACTGAAGGGGAAGACAAGGGAAACACGGAAGTAAATCAGACCCAGAAAGAAAATATAAAATTTGAAGAAATAGAGAACGGAGATAAAATTACATCTATACCCTTAAAAGAAGGGGAAGTGCTTGTTTACTTTCATGGGTTTGGGAATATCCGTAATGAAACAGAGGGAAATGCAACACCCAAATTCCGTATTACTTTACGGAGTCCCGACGACAAAGTGTTTGAACGATTTATTAATTTGGGTGAAAAAATTGTTGGGGACTGGGTCCTCGCTGAGTTTAGTCCGCAAAGAGAAACGATAACCTTAAAGTGTCAAGAAGAAATATATATTGCCCAGAGAGGAAAATACTATAAACTCAAAGTATAGAATCTCTCATTTCCATTCCTAAAATTACAGACGAATGAAATGGAACGCCAGGAAAGAGGGTAACCTTCAATTAATGTAAAAAGATATTTCTCAAAATAGAAAGAGTCTTGTTATTTCAGGTGTGTCCTATATCAATCTCAAGTCTATCTACAATATTCCAAATCTACTCTTTTGTTGTCCAAATGTCTTTCTTTGCCATTTCATCCTCTTTCTTATTTCACTCCCCCTGTCATTTCAACCCCCATTTCTGTCATTTCGAGCGTAGCGAGAAATCTTCCTCTTAATCTTTTATCTGGCAGAAGTAGAGTAAAATTTTTCAGGAGTTTTTTTTCTGTAGTATTTTTAAAAAACAATCTAACAAGTTGAAAGAGGAGCACATAAATCTCTATATTAGTTAGAAAATGTTCTTAACTTTAATATCATCACGGAGAGTTCAACCATGAAAAGGAAAATTTTATTTTTATTTCCTTTACTATCTTTACTTGTGTTTCTTTTTGTTAGTTGTGGAGGCTCACAACAAGACACTACCGCAAAGGGGTCTGTGTCCACAGGAGAAAAGCCTATTGAACTGACTTACAGTATTTTTTTCCCTGCTACGCATACACAATACAAGTTGGCTGAAAGTTGGGCAAAAGAAATTGAAAAGAGAACGAATGGTAAAGTGAAATTTATTATGTATCCGGGTGGTTCCTTAACAAAAGCGGAACAGTGCTTTGAAGGCGTAATAAATGGTGTGTCAGACCTTGGAATGAGTTGTTTCGCATATACCCGCGGCAGATTCCCGTTATTAGAAGTTTTAGATTTACCTCTGGGCTATCCCAATGGTAAAGTGGCTACTCGGGTCGCTATGGATATTATAAAAAAATATCAGCCTGCGGAATTAAAGGATGTTCAGGTTCTTTATGTCCATGCACACGGTCCCGGCGTTTTAGCCTGTAAAAAGCCTGTCCAAACTATAGACGAGTTAAAAGGAATGAAAATTCGTGCAACAGGTTTATGTACAAAGGTAGCCGAGAAATTAGGAACTCAACCGGTAGGTATGACTCAGTCCGAGACTTATGAATCATTGCAAAAAGGTGTGGTTGATGGCACTTTCTGTCCACTGGAAACGCTACAGGGATGGAAACAGGGAGAAGTGATAGAGGCCGTTGTGGATAGCCGTTGTATCGGATATACAACTGCTATGTTCGTTGTAATGAACAAGACAAAATGGCAACAGTTGCCTCAAGAGATTAAGGATGTAATTTTGAAGGTTAATGAAGAATGGGTTGACAAGCATGGTCAGGCGTGGGATGATGACGATAATAACGCAAGACAATATATTGAAGGCATGGGAAAGAAAATAATTTCCTTATCTCCTGAAGAACAAGAGCGATGGAAAAATGCGGTCCAACCTGTTATTCAAGATTATGTGTCCGTAAATGATGGTTTGCCCCGTGCTGAGGTTCTAGCCGATACGCAAAAACGAATTCAAGAGCTCAGTCAAATTAGTCAATAAGGTCTTATCCTATTGAAAACAGATATTGTAAAATGGATAGAAAATTACGGGAAGGCTATTCGTGCCCTTGTATATATTATGGCTGCCCTATCTGCCGTATCGTTGCTTTTTATTGTTGTGATTGTCATGGCGGATGTTATCGGCAGGTTTTTAGGAAGCGGGATTCAGGGCAGTACTGATTATATTCGTTTAGCCGGTGCTGTGGTAATGGGTGGGGCACTTCGCTATACTACTGCGGTCAAAGGACATATCGCGGTTGAATTAATATTCCGACGGATAGGGAAATGGGGAAAATTAATTGTAGATACTATTTCCCGTATTTTAATGCTTTGCCTTTTTATCTTTATTGTTATTTATTTAGTAAAATATGGGCAATCCCTTTACCGTTCTGGCGAAGTAACACCCACAGTACAATTGCCAATTTATTGGGTTCCCTTCTGGCTCGCTGCCTCCTTCGGAGTTACTTCATTGGTAAAGATTTACCATATACTTCGTCCGGGAAAGGAACTAATTAAGCCATGAGTCTAACAGGTTACGGAATTGTCGGAATTATTGTTTTGCTTTTCTTGCTTCTGGCGAGTATGCCTGTGGCTTTTGCAATGCTGGGCGTAGGGTTAGTAGGCTTTGCAATGGTGGTGAACCAGGACGCAGCTTTTACCATGCTGGCAAGTGATTTAATTGATACATTCTCTTCTACAAGCCTGGTAGTAATCCCCTTATTTGTTTTAATGGGACAGGTAGCGTTTCATTCGGGAATTAGCAAACGATTGTTTAATTCGGCTTATCTCTGGGTGGGTTCTTTGCCCGGCGGATTGGCAATGGCGACCGTAGTTGCTTGTGCTTTCTTTGGTGCTATATGCGGTTCAGGTCCTGCGACAGCAGCAACCATGGCCGCTGTGGCTCTTCCCGAAATGAAACGATATAAATATGACGACGCTTTAGCCAGTGGAACAGTTGCTTCCGCAGGAAGTTTGGGCATGATGATACCGCCCAGTGTAGTATTTATTGTGTATGGCATATTAACACAACAATCTATAGGAAAACTCTTTATTGCAGGCATTTTGCCCGGCATTTTTATTGCTATCTTATTTTGCATAGATATATATATTCGTTGCTTGAAAAACCCAACATTGGGTCCCGCCGGGGCAAAGGCTACGATGAAAGAAAAGATTACCTCATTAACGGGTATTATAGAAACCCTCATATTATTCATTATTGTTATGGCAGGTATCTTTTTTGGACTTTTCACTCCAACTGAGGGTGCAGGAGTCGGAGCCGGTGGAACAATTCTTCTATCTCTGCTGTTACGGCAGATAACATGGAAAAGTTTTGTCCGTGCACTAATGGAAACGCTACGAACATCGTGCATGATATTAATTGTTATCGGAGGTGCTGTAATTTTAGGGCGGTTCTTTGCAATTACACGGCTACCGATGACTATAGCTAATGGACTTATCACCTTGCCGATACCTAACTGGGCAATTTGCTTTTTAGTTATGGTGTTTTACATGGTAGGAGGTTGTTTCATTGATGCCCTGGCTCTCGTGCTTTTGACCGTACCTATTTTCTATCCTGTTATTCAGCAGTTAGGCTATGACCCCATCTGGTTCAGTGTAATGATAATCGTTCTAACTCAGATAGGTGTTATTTCACCCCCCGTGGGGATTAATGTTTATGTGGTCAGCGGAATGGAAAGAAATCTTTCTTTAGCCACAGTATTTCGTGGTTCCCTTCCTTTTTTATGGATTTTGGTGGGTGTAAGTATTTTCTTCCTTATCTTCCCCGATTTGGTTATCTGGTTACCAA
>ENA-UOYA01004849-UOYA01004849.1-activated-sludge-metagenome-genome-assembly--contig:-NODE-4849-length-10971-cov-8.511543_pt1 | contig 10971 bp, 8 predicted proteins | sample MGYA00238163_ERZ764804 | MGnify/ENA primary metagenome ERZ764804 (study PRJEB28919, sample SAMN05720223) | activated sludge metagenome | isolation source: Anaerobic digester | place: Hong Kong...
ATCGGTACCAAATAGGGGGTAGTAAGAATTAATGTTCCTCCTTTTTTTAAGAGACGGTTAGCTTCTTTCATTAGTTCTCCAGGTTCAACCATGTCTTGCAGTACTTCTGTACATAGTATAAAGTCAACACTTTCGTCAGGTAGAGGGACATTGGTTGCTGTACAGTAAATGTCAATCCCTTTTTTGGGGAATGGTAAATCTGCCATATCAGCACCAATTGTTTTGGAGAATTTGTCTTTGTATAAATCGTAATAAGGCCTTGGGCCACATCCTAGATCCAATAAAATGCCATCAGAAAACTTGTTGTTTGCAAAGTATTCTTTCAAGTAATTATATCTGTAGGTGTTTTCGATGATTGCACCCGGATTTTCTAATAGCATAATTAAACTAATTTTGACATTAAACTTGTTGTCAGTGAAGCAAAATGAGGAAAATGTTCGCTGTTATACGCTTTCATTTCTTTGAAGAATTCAATTCTTTCTTTTAGAATGGAATGATTTGCTTTGTTTGTTATTGGGAATTCAAATGTGTACGAATTTAGTTTGTTTTGTACTTTGGTATATGTCTTTCCAAGAAATGTAGATAATCCAGCTGGTGCATTAATTCCCTTTCTACTGTAATTTAACTGAGTTGATGAAATTAACTTTATACTTTTAGAGAATTGATAATTGTGTGACTCATGTAGATATACTGGATATTTCTTTAGTATTTCTTTCAAGAAGAGCTCATAGTCTCTTTCAAATTCTGTAAACCAATTAATTATTTCTTGATCGCTAGGGATTTGTAAGAACCAATTGTGAATCCATTTTTTGACTTTTAGAATATAATCGCTAATTGTTTTATCACTAATGTTTAAATACTCTAGATCATATACTAGTCCTTTTGTATGTTGTAACAGGTCTCTTAGTTTAATTGTTCTATTTTCCTTTTGAAGCTTTAGATCAATATAATTGACTACTAAGAATTCAATAGCAGTTTGAATTTTTAATGCCTGTTTGGCTTCGTCTGAAACAGTCTTCTCTTCTGAAATTGGTTCTGTGCCAAATATGGTTTTTTGATTATCCCATAATGCATATTTGCGATTGGAGTCCCAATGTTTTTCATTTAATGCCATTACTCCATGAGTAAAGAGGTAATGAAGATGATCTGGAATTATGTTTAGTAATTTATCATCGCATTTATATTGGTCTTTGAATACTATCAATAAGTCAATATCGGAGATGCCTGGCTTATTGATGTTTCCAAATGTGCATATGCATTTTATGTTTTCATTGTCGCGATAATGGTTGACTACAATATCATATACCTGTTGATATTCGGATGTGGAATATTCAATTGGTCGTTTTATGATTTTCAAATTCAACTTTTTCATCAGAATCTAATTGAACCTATTTTAAATCTCTTGTATTTGTAATCAATTACGGTTCTGCCACCCATTGATGCAATAGTATGTATGCCTTTGATATGTTTTCTTTTCAAATCTTCGGGCGTAATACTGTCTATCGTTTTTTCTTCAAATTCTGTTTCGCTTAGCTTTATTATTTGGTTTAATTGAATGCTTCCACCGTATGTTAGTCCGCTGTTTTGACTCGGACGTATTAATAATTCTTCATTTCTGAAAATCGTACCTGCCGGTCTTGAATGAGTGATGGATGTTAATACCGGATTTAATCTATGAGGTAAAAACGGACCTTCAATATTATCGGAGTAAAAGATGTTTAAACTTAGATCTGCCAATTTACTATTGGCGTTGTTGCTGAATAACCAATATTTTCCATTATGTTTAACAATGGAATTATCTATGCCGTTAAATCCTTCTAAAATTTTATTGATAAATTGAAATTCTTCAGCAACTCGATCCCATTTGTATAATGAAATTTCGCCTGATTGATGGCATTCTGGTATCATGTAAATTTCCCCGTTTTCTTCATAAATATAGGGGTAACTTAAATGTTCGCTTTTTTCTATTTTGGAAATTGGCTTTTTGAAATCGCCTTTGCGGATTTCTAATAACCCTTTGTTTCTACTGCGATCAAATCTTTCGTAGATAATGTAGTCATTTCCTCCAGATTGAAATCCAAATGGATCTGCAATGAAATCTTTTCCGCCTGGATTGGGAATGGATTTCAACTTTAATAGTAATTCTTTGTTTCTACAGACTTCTTGAATGGTGAAGTCACAAATGGCTACTTTCCAATGATCATAGGTAAATACGACTTTTATAAAATGTAGTATTGTTCTGAAAAGTAAAATTGTTTTATATTTGATTATTGGTATTTCTTTTGGGTATTGATTATCGAATATACTTCTTTTTTCAATCTGGTTGAAAAATAGAATCGTCGCGTCTTTAATAAGTCCGGGAATCTTTTGAATAATGCTATTGAACGATTTAGTATAGGAGTGATGAAATAAATAATATGTACTGTTCGTTACAATAAAACTTTGTTTCCCGGTATTAGTTTTAGTTACCGAGATGTTTATTCCATCTTCTTTTTTTATAATTGCTTGGTATAGTTCTCTCGAAATCCCCGATTTTATATTCTGAATAAAAGGAATTTGAATGAGATTATCTCCTTTATAGTTTTTATTGTGGAAAGAATGACTTGTTAGGTTAATGTATAAATCAACTTCGGGTGAGGCGGTGAAGTTTTTTCTAAATGAACTTGACCAACTTAAAACTTGAATTTTGTAATTATTGCATAGCATAAGTTCTCTCATGCATGATTCTGTCGTTTCATGCATGAATTTTTCTTCTGTTATGATTACAATATTTTTCAAATTACTTGTCTTGTTTTAATTCTGAAATGTACTCTTTTATAAGATAGCTATTGGATTCAATCCATTGTATATACTCTTTTGGCGTTCGAGCTCCTTCTGACTTTAATATCGGAATTCGTCCGTATACTTCTGCTTTAATTTGTTTTTCTATGTCTATTCCGCTTTGATTCCAATTTGCTCTTAACTTTTCTATTTCTTTTAATGTTGATCTGCTTTTGGCAGAAATGTGTTGGTCGATTAAATTAAAACTATTCCTTTTGCTGCAATTAATTAACTTGACGGATTGTAGGAATACGGCAGGTGTCAATAATAACTCGCTTATTAAGTTTTTGAAATAATAGAAGTCGTGTAATTTTTCTTTGTTATTTATTTTGATAACGATGCTATTGATTAATGAATGGAAATTTCTACTATTCGCTTTCGCTTGGGATATGAATATTTCTAGGTTGCTTTCCATTTCAGGATACAGCATTTTTGAATTGCTGAATATTTCTGATGGCAAGTGATTTTCATTATAGTTGTTTAATTCTTTTTTTTCTATAATCATCCACCCATGATGCTGTAAGGCATCTTGGCTTTTCATTAGCAGATTGCTTTCTTTTATTATTTTGCGTAATGAAAGTATGTCTGATTTGTTGGATAATTTATCGATATCAATAATCAATATTCCGTCGAAATCACTATATCCGTTTTCTGTGTTGTCTGCTATACTTCCAACAACAATGGCTTTGCTGATTGCCGGATGTGTATTTTTGTTTAGGTATTCTCGAATTTTAATTGCAGTTGTATTTTGTAATTGATACTTTTCAATTTTGTATTCTTTCTTTTTGTTGCTAATTGTAGTGTCATTGCTGAAAGATACTTTCGGACAATTTAATTTTTCGCCAAAGCTTCCAAGCATCAATGCTGTTAAGGAAGTTAGGCGATTGTAATAGCCGTTTGTTAAATATTTTCTAAGTTCTTCTTTCATTTTTCTATAAAATCAAGAACTTGTTTTACTTTTTGTGTAAAGGTGTTTTTTAGTACAATTTCTCTTGCTAATTGAGCCTTTTTAATTGATTGCTCTTTGTTTTCAATAGCAGTTTTTAATGTCTTTGTAAGTGAGTTTTCGTCTTCAGGTGCTGCAAACCAACAGTTTTCTTCTGATAGCAATTCAGAAGTAGGAGGGTAGTTTGGCGTTACTATTACATTGCCTGTTAACATGTATTCACATATTTTATTTGGCAAATTGTATTTTATATCGTGTCCTTGTTTGGTGTAATATGAAATTAATACGTCGGCACTACGTTGATAGTGTTTAATGATTCTGTAGTCCGGTATGTATCCCGTGAAGATAGTGTTGTCAATACCTTGCTTTGCACATTTTTCTTTCCAATATTTTACTGCTTCCGGTTTCCCTCCAGTGAATAGGAAGTCGTAGTCTTTACATTGTTGCGCAGCTTTAAGGATGTATTCTGTTTCTAAATTGTAATCAATCGCAAGTTTTCCGGTGTAAACTATTAAAGGTCTCGATTGACTTTCTAATTTGACTATTTTTCTTGATTCACTTTTGTTTACTTCTTCTAATGATTGCTCTTCGGTTATCGGATTTGATGTAGTTAATGTACGACTAATAGGATATGAACTTTCTTTGCATAAATCATTTAAAATTGACTGATTTGTTGCAAGTATGTAATCACATTTTACATAGGCTTTTAAATAGCTTTTTCTCTTTTTGAGATCATGTGCCCAGTAAATTGCTTCTGTTTTATTACTTGATTTTGAGAATATTGAATTGTATTTCAATACTGGATATAACTGTGGTATGCTTCTTGATATTATTTTAACTTTTGTGCCTTTGGGTAGTGATTTAATTATTTTTCTTATCTCCCAATATACTCGCACTGCAATTTTTATCGTATTCCATTTGCCGCTTACATCACTTTTAAGTCCAGTTGGAATATAATGTATGTTTATTTTATTAGAAATGCCGTAAATACTGAATACGTCTTCTTTTTTGATATTATCTTCTCTTTGTACAAATGGGACAATAAGATGCAACTCGCGATTGTTTTGTATAAATCCATCGCAAAATCGGACGTCACTTACCTGATTCGTTCTTGGACGAAGTATGTCGTAGGGCGATATGTAGATGTATACAGGATTCACTTATTTTTTAATTATTGCTGCGCCACCTTTGTTGAATTGAAGTGCTGTAAGTTTATTTTTGTCAACATGTTCTGCGAATGCCGCATTCTTATGTACATCATCACTTAATAATAGTCCGCCATTTATAATAAATGGATGTGATGTTTCGAATTCGTATTTCATATGTTCATAGCTATGGTCACTATCGTGGAAAAAGATACTTAGTTCACCGATTTCTTTTAGAATAGCCGGTAGTAAAATTTTTGCATCTCCCAGATTTAATTTCCACCGATCTTTAAGCGATTCAGGTACCATCCATCCTGTTGTTGGTTGGTCTTTGAAGTTATAATCGCTATTTGTATCGTGGTTAGGTAAGTCGATACTGTATAAAATGCCTTTGTTGTTTTTCTTTAGTGCATTCAGCATAATCCATGATGAATATCCATGAGCAACTCCGGTTTCTATAATTGTTTCAGGTTTAGTAACTCGTATACAACAATAGATCCATTTGCCAAACGTGGTGTTTAAGTTGTTACCAACTATTGTTTGGAATTTATTTTCATTTGCTGCGATCAGCTCATTGTTTTTTAATTCTGATAGCGCTTCTTTCCATGGATTTAAATCTGCATTGTTGCCCCATAAATGTTTTACACTGTCAAGAATTATCGCTTCATGCATAGCTGATTTATCGCCTAGCTTGAATTTTAATGCTGCTAGAGGATGTCTTATTGCTGCTGATGATGCACTTGAGTTTTTGATTGGCATATGAATTAAATTGAGGAAGTTGATAATCTAATTTCCGAATTGATTTTTCTTTGTGAGTAGTATACGAAGTAAAAAGTCGTGATTAAATTCGCTGCAAGTAGTCCGATGGCAACTCCGTTGGCTCCATATTGAGGCGTTAACTGCCATGCAAGAATTATATCAACTACTATGGCTATGAGATAACTTTGAAGTCTTAAATATGTTAATCCTAGTCCTTGAATAAGTGGCAAACACCAAAAGAATAATGATCCTTGTGCTGCTCCAATGAAGTGGATAAAGAATGTTCCCGCTGCTGCTCTAAATTCTTCTCCATATATGAAGGTTATTATATGGCCTTTTAAAATGAATACAATTAAAGTGAATATAGAAACTGGTATTAATGCTAGCTTGGTTATTTTACTAAGCATTAATTTTAGTTCTGCAAATTTTTTCTGCGAGACTAAATGTGCTAGCTGCGGATAAATAGATGTTACCAACGGATCAGTAACAGTAAGTATGGCATACGCTAGTTTTTTTGATACACTGTATAATCCTACAGCGGCATGACTTCCCCAAATGTTTAGTAATAATACATCTCCCTGATTCAAAAACGTTTTTAAAGTGTTCCCAAATGAATTGCCAATAATAAAGTTGCTTATTTCTTTGTATTGGTCTTTGATCTGATTTATTCTGGTTCCTAAGTGATTTTTAAGTTCTTTTCTTAATTCATAGAATACTGCCAAATTGCAAATCGTTGAGTTGATTAATTTGGAAAAGACTACAGAGTAAAAGAAGTAATCGAGGTTGTTGTGAAACAAATATATGCATGTTGTGATAGTTATAAATTCAAATGTGTCCATTGTCATTTGTACAATAGAGTTCAATCTGAACTTATAGTAAATTTTCAATGTCGCTCTTCCTATATTATCTAGAAAGGCGATTCCATTGATGATTGAGTAAAGTATTATAAATTTCTCTAATCCCGGTATGTCAAAAAAGTGCTCATAGGTGAAATGGGTAAGTATGCTAATTATTATAACAGAGGCAACTGACGATAGCATACTGGCAGCAATTCCGCTTTTTAATAAGCTTACTAATTTGTCGTGACGATCTTCTGAAATAAAATGTGCGCCGTATTTTATAATTCCAAGCGGGACATTTAATTTTAAGATTTCTTGAACAGTAACTACAAAAGCAATTATTACGGTGTAGATACCAAGTATTTCGGCACCTAAACCACGAGCAATTACAATTGATCTAAGAAATGCTAATCCAACTCCATAAGTATTTGCAATAAATACCCAAGAACTGTTTTTGAAAAGTGTTTTAGATTCTTTATCGAATAGTTCGCTAATTTTCTTGCTAAGTCGTTTTTTCATCGACTATGAGAGGTAATATCATCCTCAAATTATGCTTTTGAGGATGACTTTTTAAAGATCCTTTTAAATACGCCTTTTATTCCGCGTTCTTGTTTGTCTTCTTCGTAGTAGCCGTAGCCATATCCATAGCCGTAACCATATCCGTAACCATATTCATAGCCATAGCCGTAGTTTCTGTTAACCGCTTTAATGGCGTTGAATACTATACAAACATTTTTTAGTTTGCCTTCTTGGTAAATTTTATTTACGTAATTAAGGTGATGCTTGCGCGTTACTCTTTGTCGTACTACATATACGTTTATATCCGCATATTTTGATAGTACCATCGCATCGGTAATTAACCCGATTGGTGGTGTGTCCAAAATAATATAATCGTAGTTAGCTTTTAGATATTCGAATAGCACGTCCATCTTTGGTGAAATCACAAGTTCTGACGGATTCGGTGGCTTCGGTCCTGATAAAATAATATCAAGATTTGGTATCGTTCCGGAATTTTGAATTACTTCTTTTTCTGATGCAATTCCAATTAAGTAATTACTTAATCCTACTTCACTCACAAAGTCAAATCCAATAGTGATTTTCGGTTTTCTTAAGTCACATCCAACAAGAATTGTTCTTCTGCCCGACATAGCCATCATTGCTGCTAAATTGATAGAGCAGAAACTTTTTCCTTCTGATGATATCGATGAAGTAATCAAGATCGTACTTTGTGTCTTTCCTTGATTGAAGTATTGCAGGTTGGTCCTTATCGATCGGAAGGCTTCCGAAATATGTGAATTTGGTTTTTCTGATACTACTAAGCTCGATTTCGATGCACTTAATCCAATCATTCCTATTACTGGAATATTTGTTTTGGCATCTAAATCGTTTCTGTCAACGATGCGGTCGTTCAGTGCTGATCGCAAGTAAATAATTACTGCTGGAATAAGTAATCCAAGTATAATTGCTAGCGAATAACTTAAACTTTTAACCGGTTTTAATGGTTTGATGAATGTTCTCGCACTATCTATTACTCTGTTATCTGCAGTAGTTGATGCTAATAGAATTGCAGTCTCCGCTTTCTTTTGTAATAAGTAGGAGTATAGTTGCTCTTTAATATTTGATCCGCGAAGCATTGATTGTAGTTCGCGTTGAGCACCCGGAAGTAATCGTAGTTTGCCTTGTACTTCTGATTTTTGACTAATGGCTTCTTGTAATGAAGCTCTTAATCCGCTACGAAGTGATTTGATGTTTTCTAGTAATGCAGCTTTGGTATTTGCAATTTCTGTATTTAAACTCACCATTATCGGGTTGTCAGCTTTAGCTAAATTTGATTGAGACTTTTTCTTGTTCTCAAGTTCATTTAACTTTAAAACTAAACTTTGTAATAATGGATCTTTTACTAGAATACTCGCAGGTGATATATTTCCTGTTAGATTTTTATTGTCGGTTGTTACATACTTTTCTAAGTAATCTAAGAAGCTTAATTGTACTTGTAATTCCGAAATTTGTATGTCGAAGTTTTTTACACTTTCTAAGTATGAATTTGCTTCTATTGATAAGTCGGTAATTCCTCTTGTAACCCTAAAGTGCTCTACGTTATTTTCATTTGCGTCGATTTCTCCAGTCAATAGGCGAAGTTGCTCGTCAATGAAACTTAAGGTGTTTACTGCATATTCGTTCTTGACTTCAATTCCTTTTTGCACGTAGAGCTGACATAGCTTATTTAAAAAGGCTTCGTTTTTCGATGGCGTTGCTCCTTGTATCGATAGCTGAAGCATCGATGCTTGCTTACTAATCGGTTCTGCTTTTAACGCTGTTTGATATAAGTCTGTTAAAACATCTTTGTCAGATATTCTTATAGAGAATTTTCTTTTAGTGTAGCGTGCATCATTATACGGATTGTTGTGGAAATACGAAGTAGCATCGATCGAGAATATCCCTAGCTTGTTGCTGATTTTTCTTCCGAATAAATAGTATCCGATGTTTTCTGTTGCGCCACTTCTGTATGTTAGCTTGTATTTTCTTGAGTTGACTATCTCAAGTTCTATTTTAGTATTATAGGCTAACGTATATAGGGTGTCTTCTTTTAATCGAATCGGATTCTCCGCATATACTTCTGTCGTTTTTACATCTCCTACTAGTGAATATGATTTGTAAAGTTCCAATTCTTCAATGGTCTTTAATATTAGAAGTCGCGATCTTAATATCCCAATTTCATTTTCAATTCCACCTTCATTGTTAAAGGCGTTTAATTGAGTCAATAAGTCGGTACTGTTAATTCTCTGCTTATCGTCCTTAATTAATACAGTACAGCTAGTGTAGTAAACACGATCTGCATACCAATTGTAAAAATAGGATGTTACTAAGGCTAAACTTAATGTGTATATGTATAAGTACCAATAGCGCAAAAAGTATTTGTTAAACAATTGTCCAAAGTTAATTTGACCGTTGTTTTCATTTTGCTGCTCATTCGCATTATTCGGATTCGAGACTTTGTATTCGTTCGGATTTGTCTCTTGCTGTTGATTCATTTTACGCAGTATATAGTAGGACAGAAGTGAAAATTAGCGATTGATTAATACGAATGCTAATAATGTTCCTAAGCTGATTAACATTGGTGCTACTCGATAGAAATTGTCTGATTGTGCCAGCTTGTCTTTTACTGGTGGAATGTACAATATGTCGTTCGAATGCAAGTAGTAATATGGAGCTACGAATAAATCACGTCGCGTTAAATCAACTTTTGTGTATGTTTTTACACCGTTTTCTTCTCTAATTAATAGAACGTCTCTACGGTTACCATAAATGTTTAAGTCGCCGGCCATACCAATAGCCTCTGGTATCGTGATTTTTTCATTCGTCACCGAAAATACTCCCGGATGCGTTACTTCTCCAAGTATTGTTACTTTGAAGTTCTCGAAGTATAGTCGTACGTTAGGCGATTGAAGATATTGCTCTAAGCGCTTTTGTAATGTATCGCGTGCAACTGTTGTTGTTAGTCCCGCAATCTTTACTTTTCCAACTAAAGGCATTTCTATGTATCCGTTTACGTCAACCATATATCCTACATTGGGACGAGTGGAATAGCTGTCGCCAAAATCCGGTCGTTCCGATTTCGTGATAGTGTTGAAGAAACTACTCGCTTCTTGACTCAAACTCGATACGTAAATCGAAAGAATGTCGTTTGGCTGAATTATTGCTTCGTATAACGAAGTTTTATTTTCATGACCCTTATCAAAGTTTGGGTACGTTACTCTTTTGCTCGAAGTGTCCCTTGATGCTTGGAAGTAAGTTACATCTTTGACATGGCGACAAGAGCTTATTAGTAAAGCTAATGTGCTCATAATCAATAGATAATGCGCTTTTCTCATAGTTGCAATTTTAGATAACTAAATCGTTTTCAGGCGATTTAATAAAGTTTCTCGATGTGTTTATACTGATTTTTATGTCTAGTTGTTACATAAATTCTCTCGGTACTTCATGAACTTTTCCATTCAATTTTCTGTTATTATCTGATATTACTCATTTGCTCATGCATTTTGTAAACCGTAATTTAGCCAACCCCAAACAAACCTCAAATATAGGTATGGAAACAACTCTATCAGTAGAAGAATTAAATAAACGTGAAGCTGAGTTCGATGCTAAAATTGCCGGCGGCACAACGATCGAACCCAAGGATTGGATGCCAGAAAGGTATCGTAAGCAGTTGTTGAGAATGATGTCGCAACATGCTCATTCTGAAGTTGTTGGAATGCTTCCGGAAGGGAATTGGATAACCCGAGCTCCTTCTCTGGCGCGTAAAGCCGTTTTATTGGCTAAGGTGCAAGATGAAGCGGGACATGGTCTATATATCTATAGCGCAGCCGAAACTTTAGGCATGGATCGCTCCGAAATGATCGATCAGCTTCTTTCCGGTAAGGCAAAATATTCGTCAATCTTTAATTATCCAACCTTGTCATGG
>ENA-UOYA01004850-UOYA01004850.1-activated-sludge-metagenome-genome-assembly--contig:-NODE-4850-length-10971-cov-5.646207_pt1 | contig 10971 bp, 7 predicted proteins | sample MGYA00238163_ERZ764804 | MGnify/ENA primary metagenome ERZ764804 (study PRJEB28919, sample SAMN05720223) | activated sludge metagenome | isolation source: Anaerobic digester | place: Hong Kong...
TGGGAGGGGTCGGAAAGTTCACGGTGGACTTTTTCGATGGCGGCAAGCTTATGCTCATCGCTCTACTTGTCTGCCTGCGCCGAACCTTCGGCAGGCAGGTCTTTGAGTTCAGGAAGATCGTTAAGGTGCTTGATGACTTCACATTCGGCGGCTTTGATCTCTTCGGGAAAATAGAGTTTGTAGGCAATAGCTTTAATCGTCTTCATCATCATTTAACCTATATTTAATTTCATAATTTTTAATATATTCAATTTCTTCCGGGGTGAGACCATATAGCGGGCATATTAAATCGTCGATTTTGTCAATTATTGGTTTACTCTTGCCGATTTTGTATTCCTTAAATGATTCGATGTTTGCGTAGCGCGTGCTTTGTCGAATGTTTGCATTTTTTTCAATATCTATAAGGTATTCTGAATATAGCTTTTCTATGTTGTCAATGATTTCGTTGGATAATTTGTAGTAGGGGATCTTAAATGTTTCAATTTCATAGGATTTCAAATCTAAATTGTTCGAAAATATTTGATAAAACCAAAAGAATAGATTACTGCTTAAAATTGCACCGATAGTATTGCAATATTTTTCATCAAGAAAAAGTGGTTTTTCTTTTGTTGAACCAGTCTTATAGTTAGTAATAATTTTGAAATACCGACCGCCCGTAGTTCTGTAAAAGATTGGCCGACCACTTTCCTTAATCATTTCTTTGATAGCTTTATCTTGTTTAAATATTTTTCTCAAAATGTTCTTTTCAACATAGTAGCTAATTTTTGGGTATCGACCCCTTAGTTTTACATCGAGTACATCGATAAACTCCAAATTATCAACAAGCTTATGTAAGTCCATTTCCTTGTTTTTTCGATATAACTTTGTCGCAAATATGTGTCTACATTTTGTATCAGTACGTATAAAAAATAGAATCGATGTGTTCACAACTGCATTCTCAAAAACTGGCTGAGGTCGAACCGCGTACGAAGATATTTTTATGATTTCACAGTTTTCTTCAAGCAGGTTATGCAGTGCTGTTATCGAATCGCTTGACGTTATTGAAATAGGAACTATAAAACACAAGTTGCCATTCCTTTTCAAACTTCTATAGCCACGTTCAATAAAAAGTGTAAAGGTATCCAATGATCCTTTTTGGATACCTGGGATAGATTTGGCTGAGGAGTAATTTTTCAGATAGTATTTTTTCTGCATATCAGAATAGCTTGCCCCGTATGGTGGATTGCCTATGATCACATCAAAACCGCCAAATACTCTCGGAAAGAAATACTTTTTATCGAAAAATCCCACAGATTCCTGTTTAAAGAGATTTTTGTAACTGTTCCAAAGCTTGATTTCCTGTTCTTTTTCCCGGATAAAGTCTTTGTGCTTTTCCTTCAGCGCTTTAGCCGCCTGCTCATTGGTGTGCCATGTCCTGCTTTCTATTTCTTTAATTTTTTCATCACATTTTTTGGTTATCAGTGCGGCAATCTGTTCTTTGATTGATTTCTTCTCTTCAGGCAGGTAGGTAGAGAAATATTGTTCGGTTAGTTTTTCAAACTCGACAGTAAAGGTATCCGCAAACAAACCGTCGCCGGGTGTATCCGTTTCCGGTGGTGAAATAAGAGTATTGGCTGCTACAAGCTTAAAATCGAGGTTGGGCAGAGGTTCAAAACCCCTGTTATCCATATCGGGTTTTTCTTTCTGGTCAACAAGCAGGGAGATAAAGAAGCGAAGCTTTGCAATCTGGATGGCAATAGGCTGGATATCAACTCCATAGATACATTCCTGAATAATACCAAGCTTGCGCACATAATCCCAGTTTTCATGCTGAAGTTTATTGCGCATTTCATTTTGCAGATATACCGGGAACTTGGCGATTACCTTCTCAAACCACCTCTTGTTTTCAGGGTCAATCTTACGGAGCAGGTGCAACATTTTTTGCAGTATGCCCATAAGAAAAGCACCGGAACCGCATGCAGGATCAAGGATTTTCACGTTGTCAAAGGCTTTAATTAAAACGTCAACTTCCTTATCATCGAAAGGGTGTTCTTTTTCCGTATATGAAAGTATCTCCCGAAGCACCTCTTTTAAAGAATCCATTTCCTTAAGTTCCGGAATATGATCCTTCATCTGCTGTTCCAGATAAGCAACGAGTGATTCGTCCACCATATAATCAACAATCTCGCGCGGTGTGAAAAATGAACCTGTCTGTTTTCGTGCCGTTGTCTTTGTCTCGGGGTTGTAGCTGGCAAGCAGGTTTTCAAAAACCTTACCCAATAGTTCCGGGTCCAGGGCAATTTCTTCTTCAACGGGTGTATTTTCCTCAATGGTGAATTTATATCTGTGCAATATATCGATCAGCCCGTGGATTGTCTGATTTGACTTTTTCTTATCGTCATATTCTCTGCTTAGATCAATGTTTTTATGCTCGCCGAAAAACAGTTTATCAGGTACGACGGGCTGTTTTGATTTTTTGGTTGAAAAACCGTCCAATCTGATTTCTCCAGGGTTATCCTTGTCTTTACGCTGGTCAAGACAGTCGAATAAACCGCCATTGAGAAAGGGGATGTTACTGAAAAGCTCAAGAATATTTACACCTGTATTGAAGAACTCAACATATCTGTAAACCAGTTGATCTCCGTAATGTGGGTTGGGAAATCGGTTTTCTATAAGTTTTCGTTCTTTTGCAGGTTTGCTCAAAGTGGCAAAAAACAGATTTTGCAAAATAGCCTTGTAGTAGATGGTTTCATCCGAGCCTGCCCCTTGAAAACCCCTTAGAATTGTTTTGATATAGGCCGGATTGAACAGGTCACCTCTTATCAAACCCTTTTCTTTCATGAACCAGCAGAAAAGGAGTCTTGTCAGGAGACGAATGAGCGATTCGCTCTGGTAAGTTTTGTCGTCAATGATATCTTCCTTTGGTCTTATCTGAGGGAATTTTACATTGCGCAAAGCCCAAAGATACCAGTTAAACAGCTCCTTATAAAATCGCCTGTTCAGCTCCTTGATATCAAGGGTCTTCTCCCATGCTTTATGGAGTTCAGGAAAATTGGCAAATTTGTGTTTCTTGAGAAGCTCATCAAAGGAAAGATCGAAAAGAATCTCGATATGCGCACGATGGGGATTGGCAATATTTATATCCTTGATAAGGGTGACTTTTTTAAGTAGAACATCCTTTCTTTCATCCTGTTTGTTGAGCCTGCGACCGATAACGGACAATGTCAGGGTCTGTCCATACTTAAAGAGAATCATGGCAGGCATAGGAAAAAGCTTGTTGATCTCACGGGTGATGCTGCTCATGGCCGTGCGGGTGTAAGTGGAACATGCAAGTTCTACGGCAAAAAACAGGTATGATTCCATAGCTATCTTGGAGTCGCCGGAAGTGACCACCCCTTTCGTGTCAAAAAGGCTGTGTTGCTGCCTTATTTCCTCTTCCGAAAGTTGAAAAAGCAAATCAACATATTTCCAGTCGGTTACAAGGGCCTTGTCTTCATTAAAACGGGGATTTGCCTCCGCATAGGTTGCCTTGAAACAGGCATAGTCCTGTGAATCGAGCGGCGCCTGACGGTCAGTGTTATAACCGAGGGTATCGAATAATTTCAAAGCATTCTTTGTCAGATCGCCGCCGGAAAATGCCTGAATAGATTGGAGTATCTTTTCTTTTATGTCTTTCACCGTTACACCATCTTAATCAATATAGTTCTTTACGAATGCCTTGGAGGCTAAGTCTTGCAATCATACATTTCCCTCCACCTTCAGTCTGCTTTAAATTCTCAATTCAAAATTCACAATTTTTATCTCCCCATTCCCCATAGTCACTCCAAATTTTAGATTGTTCCCAATTTTGAGGAAAGCCCATAAGTTCTAAGGGTATTTCAGGATAACGAATAAACAATCCTTTAAGTCGGTTATTCCATCCGCTTGTAGGGGCTATCTTTTTTCGCATATATTCGAGAATGGTCAGGATAGCGAAAAGTCGGTTATTTGCCACCTCAACAGGCTCATGCCACTGCTTATGTTTATGCCCGCGAGGTATCATGGGTTTAAAGCCAAGCTCCCGGTTCCATAGGCGGCCATGATGGGCACAGATGTTGCGTATTACGTTTAAAGCACCGAGCCAGGATTGGAGGACTTTATCCTCAATACTATATTCGCGTGCAATGACGCGGCGCAGTTCATCATCGACACCATTGAACAGGGTGAGCATCTTGCCAAAACTCATAATCTCGGCCAACATCCACAGAGGAGGTAGTTTGTGATAATCACCGTATTTCTTGTTGAAGTGGTTTATAAAAGTCTCTTTGCTACGGCTTATTTCTTCCTTCATATCTTCCAGCCATTTATTAAACCTTTCTTTGTCCAGCTTTGGAAGGTTCACTACGTCGGCATATCCGAAAATCCCATGTCGATGAACAAAGTGATAAATCAATTGCGTTCTCACCGCTATCTCAACCCGCTCAATAGCATCCATTACGACAAGACGTAGTTGCCGGTCAAAGGTGTAATATTTCCATACGAGGTCAAGGGTGGTTTTTCCCTGGAAGGTATCGCCTCCGCGGGCACGGAAGGGATAAAGATATGCGCTCAGACGATAATAGTTGACTGTCTTAAGGCGAAAAACCAGACGGTTTCTGTCTGCCTTGATGCCCCGCGAAAGAAGAAGGTCTGCTTGTTCTTCAAAGGTAAGCGGGGGTTTAGTATATTCCATCTGAGCCCCCGGAAAAGAAAAAACCCACCGAATTTCGCATGTCATACAGAGGCGCGGCAGGTTTGCTGATCATTATATAATTCTTTTTTTCATTAATTGCAACAAAATTTATCATCACTTATCCATTATTTTGGTTACAATGTAGTTTTTGATAATTCTACTACTCTTCAGTTGTTAAAGTGGTTAAATTTGACCACTTTAAATTACTTTATCACCAACCAGGTAACAAGCTCAAAGCTATCCATATCCCCAGGTTGTTTAGACTTCGGAATAATTAAGGCGCTTCTGTCGGATGTTAGTTTCTGCGCCGCACGTCTCTTAAAGATATGGGCAATCCCTTCAACGGCCTTTTTCAAAAGGTCTGTATATTTATCCATCTCTTCGCCGTTGTTTGTCTCTGCATTGAAAAGTTCGCAGAGTTTTTCATATGGTTCCTTTCGTCCTTGGCACATAAGGCGATATATTTCCAGTATCTGCTTTGCATTGACATAATTGAAACGCACCGTTCCATCATTCCGGATATAGACAAGAAAATAGGGTTGAAGAGGGTTCAATGCTTCATTGCCGTCTGTGTCGCCGATCTGTTTCAGGCAGAAGACAGCACCCGGTTTGATGATATCCTTTTCGGTAGAAGAGAATAAAGACGGTTGTTTTGAATCGTCAAAATCCCCCAGAGGCGATGGAACCACCGCATACAGTCCGAAAGGCGCCGCCTCCAGTTTTCGTCGATTGGCCTCAATATAATTGAGAAGCTCTACACGAAAATCGTCGAGGGTAAAATCCGTCAGAGATACAGTTTCATCCATGTCTTCGAGGTCAAGCACTTCATCTTTGAGTTTTTTCAATTGTTTATTTCTGTATTTTAAATCCTCTTCAATGAGTTCTTCTATCTTATCGGTTGCAAGTATATTGTCCTCTGCTGTAGCCGTGACATCTACCAAAGCCATGCGCGCCTCGACCCGTTCTTTAAGGTTGATGTAATTGTCGAGGTCTCTGGTAGGCCAGAAGTTTACCAGTTGAATCTGTTTGTTTATGCTGCCAAGACGGTCAATACGACCGAATCTCTGAATAATGCGCACCGGGTTCCAGTGGATATCGTAGTTGATGAGATAATCGCAATCCTGAAGGTTCTGTCCTTCACTGATGCAGTCGGTGGCTATAAGGATATCTATCTCGCCTTCATTAGGAGTTGATTTCATTTTTGCCCTGTTTTTTGATACAGGAGAGAAGTTTGTCAGTATGCTTGAATAATCATTTTTGCCGAATGTGGTTTGTGTTGCATTGCCTGTGACAATCGCTATATTAAGCCCCAAATCGTTCAAGACCCAGTCTTTCAGGTTTTGATAGAGATAAAAAGCGGTGTCGGCAAATGCTGTAAAAACTAACAATTTTTTATTGCCGTCGTTTATGGTATTGTTGACCTTGCTCCTGATAAGATTCTTAAGATCTCTCAGCTTTGCATCCCTGTCGGGTGTAACGGCAGAAGCATTATTGTAAAGGTCGATAAGCGCTTCTTTATCCTTTTTTAAATCAACTAGCCAGTCGTTTAATTGAAGGTCTGCAAGGTCAAATTTCAGTTTCTTACCAACCTGCCATTGCTCTATATCGTCCGGGTTTTCTTCCAGTTCGTCTTCTTCCGGCTCAAGTGTTTCAAGAATTTCTTCCTGTGATTTGGAATGTAACAAGAGAAAACCATTGATTTTTTTCTCAAGGTCCTCTATCTTTTTTATTGTTCTGTCCATAGAAATCTCAAAGGATTCTATTGAACTTTCAAGTCGTTTGAGAAAATTTACTTTCATCATTCCGATGAGTATTTCTTCACGCTCAATTTGTTTGAATGGCAGCATCTCGGTCGCAGAAATTTCTTCATATTTCTGTTTAAATTCATCTTTTACATATTTCGATGGGTTAAAAACAGAGAGCTTATATTGCAGTATTTTTTTATTTAATGCGTCGTATGTAAAGAAACGGTTTTTTGTGTCAATGTCGGGGTAAACGGAAATCGGTTTTAACCTTTCGGGAAACTGTCCGATGGATACAACATTATAAAAATTCTTAATATGTTTACGTGAACGTGCTATGGTTAATTCATCCAGCAATTTAAAAAATGAAGAATCAAGCCTTTCTATGAGCTGTTTGACTGTTCTGTTTGGGTTTTTCTTCGGATCAGCCCAGACGGTGAAGTGGGTTTGGGCATTTTTCAGTGTTAACCCTATGTCTCCAATCTGGGTTTTTTCAAATAAGGCGTCATCTTTTCCTTCTGTTATCAGATAAATCTGATTCCTTAAGTCGCGGAGATTATTGTTTACAGGTGTAGCTGAGAGCATCAAGACCTTTGTTTTCACGCCTGACTTGATGATTCTTTCCATAAGCCATTTGGCGCGGTTCATTCTCACCACACCGTTGTCTATCGTCTTATCCATCGGATTACCACGAAAGTTGTGGGATTCATCTATTACAACAAGGTCGTATGCGCCCCAGTTGAAATTCTCCAAATCGATACCATCTGCATCGGATCTGCCCGAAGTTCTGCACATGTCTGTATGATAGAGAACCGTGTAGTTGAACTTGTCTTTGACAAAAGGATTAAGCATGTTGTTTTTGCCTACCTGATATATTGTCCAGTTGCTGCAGAGTTTTTTCGGGCAAAGCACAAGCACACGGTAATTGAGCAATTCAAAATAGCGGATTATTGCCAACGCCTCATAGGTCTTGCCCAGACCCACACTGTCGGCAATGATACAACCGTTGTGCTTGAGGATTTTGTTGATTGCGCCTTTTACGCCGTCCTTCTGAAAATCATAGAGTGTATTCCATATTTCGCTGTCAAAAAAACCTGTCCTTTCATTTAGCAGGCCGCCTTTTTGCTGTTCGTCAAGATAATCTCCGAAGATGTGGAACAGGGTTTTGAAATATATGAATTCTGGTTCATTTTCTATATAAAACTGTTCGAGGTATTTGAGTACTTTGTCTTTTACATCTTCAACAAGACCTGTTGTATCATTCCACAAGTTGTCAAACCATTTTCTTAAATCCTGCCTGTCGCGATCGCTGTCGATGATTATATTCAATTCAATGTTGCGGCTACCTCCTAAACCAAGACCATTGACGGTAAAATTTGAACTGCCCACAATAGCTTTTTCAACACCATTTTCCTGCATTATGTGATACAACTTGCCGTGTAGGAAATTTGGTTTTACCATAGAGCGGATATCCACTTTATCGTGTATCCAGTTATAACATTCTTTGGCAATGGATTTCTGATTCAGGCGGTTTTCTAAAGGGATAACAAGTTGGTCATCTTCTATCCTGAAGGTTCTGCTATTTTTCTTTTCAGGATCGATTGACTGAATAAAGGAAGGTTCGCCGAATAAAAAACGCAAGCGGTTGATGCCGTTTAGCTCGTCTTTAAGTCTATGGTATGCATATATCGTAAAATAGGCCGAAACAATAGAAAGGTCAGCGTGTGATTTTAAGGCATCGGTGAGAAACTGACCTACCGAACCATGAGTGTAATTGTCTCTAATCGATGACAAAATCATTTTTGTTTATGCATTGTACGTATAAATATCAGCATTATGCAGTTTATGCATTGTCCGCTACAAAGGTTTTATATTAAGCTTCTCTATGTATTGAAAATATTAAAACTATAAAAAGTATATTGCAAATACTTTTTTTTGCAAGAAGAGACCAAAGGTGTTGTAATAGTTAGATTTGATATCGGGATGTTTTTTACCTAACCCTTGACCAGCCTATGACCCAGATGTATAATCAACCGTCTATTTGAAATATCGGGAGGTATCCCTGAAATGAAAAAATTGGCATGGGGATGCGTATTAATAAGCATATACATTTTTATGTTTCCCTTTACTTCTGGTGCCTGTTCCTGTGCATGGGAAGGCCCGTTTCTTGTCGTAGCAAAACATGCGCCGCTTATTGTTTATGCGAGGATTACCAGACACGATCCCGGAAAATTGCCGACCATGATTGTCCGTGTTTTTGAGACATTGAAAGGGGCAATACTCGATTCGGGCATGGTAGTTCAGATGGGAGACGGGATGCACTGCCGCCCGACAATGGAAGGTTTCCCGGTTGGCAGTGAATGGATTCTGGCACTCAACGGACCAGGCTCTAAACCGGGAGATGGTTTGGCGCTTTCGCAATGCGGAGAGTATTGGCTTCAGGTAGAGAAGGGGGAAGTTATCGGCAGCATCGATGGAACGCAATCTCAGGTAAAACGGATGCCCTTGGATGAATTAAAACGTAAAATTTGCTATCCGCATTTTCATATAACCTTCGAAGGAAGAGTGCCACAGGGTAAACGATTTGAGCGCCCATTCGGTGAGAGGTTTGTGTTTTTCCTTGAACCCATGCTGGACGGATGGGAAATTGTGATAAGAGAGCTTGGACGTGATGAAAACCTGGCACGTCTTACCCCTCCCTTACACTTTGTACCCAACCCAAGATATATAGAAGGCTGGCATCTCTTAGAGGATCCTACCACATGCACTACACGTGAATATCTTGCCGAGGTCGGTCCTACCAATCCAAGGGAGTTTATCTTTTCGCCTGAAGTGGGAAGGTCTATTGACCATAATGAATCAAACCGCAGTGTGGAGGTTCAAGATATCGAAGAGATTCAACGTTTCGGCCGCGGGACGCTGACCATCGAGAAATTCAGGCTTCATCCTGGTGCAAATGGATGCCCTGTAATAGAATGGATGCAGTTTTCAGTACGTCTGGAAGGTGGTTATTAAAGGATTGCCGACAACGTGAAAGACAGAGTTGGTAATTGCGCCCGAAATATCCAAGACATTCACAGCAACAGAGAGAGTGCTTCATAACAGCGAAGAAAGAATGGAAAGCATATTATTCAGTTGAAAAATCTGGTATAATACAAAATCGAGAAGGTAGGCATGGAAAGTAACTATAAAAAAGAACTCGTTAAAATAATTTCGGCAGATATTAGAACTGAAAACAAAAGAAACAAGGCGAATCTGACCATCACGATGGATTTTCTATTGGAAAACAAGGAGACAGAACACATAACAATTGATTTTATTAACTCTAACTTAAGATTCTTCAATTGTGTCAACATACTAATGCATGTTGTCGAGGTAAAAAGGTGGTCTCAAATGGCCGGAAAGAGGGTTTTTGTCTATTATGATAAAAACGCTATTTATCGTATCGGCAACATCAAAGACGATAGACTTTTTCTAGATTTTTCATCCTTTTTCCATGTCGATTGTTAGAGGCCTTTTATGATGCATATAATTCGTTGAACGAAGGTTGAAAGTATTCAGCATTTGAGGATAATTTCATATAAAAAAATCCATCTTGATTAATCACAAATAAACAGTATATATTTGTTTGGTCTACTGCGGGCAAAACTTCTCTTTAAAAGATGCGCCTGTAGAAGAATAGAATCTTTTTCAGATAATAAAAGTCTAATAAGCCAATGAAAAAAAACGTATTTCTATCGAGCTTCTTTTTTCTTATTGTGTTGTTTTCTCTTGTTGGGTTTTATCCTTTCTCTTCTTTTTCCTACGTGACTGAGACGGTGGATGAGGACGAAACCGAGGAGATAAACGTAGAGGATTCGATAGAATTTTTTTCCTCATCGGAGATGCGCGATAAGATAAACTTCAATATCTTTGAAGATATAGAAAAAGCCAAGACGCTTCTCGAGAATGAACATTGTGATTTCAATATTGTGAAATTAAAACAGGTTGTGAAAACAAAAAAGACGGCAAAAGTAAAAAAAGGCACAAAGAAGAAAAGGGTTTCTAAACAAAGGATAATCGAAAAGAACGAATTGGGTGAATTTAACATAATTCTTGCCATTGAAGATGTAAACACGAGAGAGATTAAGATTGTTAAGGTTCATCCTAAATTCGGTACACGTTCAGAAGGTATTATTGTTGAGCCTGGAAAACCCAATGGCGTCAATACAAGATTTACAATTGTGTATCCGGAGCAGCATATTGTACTTGCAATTAAAAGACCAGTAAGGTCAGGTGTCTCTTTTAAAGAGGTTATCTATACTCCGTATTCAGAAAGTCTGGATATTCCCGAGGTTCGAGAGGCAGGGCTGGAATACCTTAAAAACACACTGAATGCTGCAAAGAAAGACCTTATTGAAAGAAGGGTTAAACCGATATCTTCCAATGAATTTGTGGCAGACGATGTTTCGCTTGTGCTTGCAATTATAGAGCACATCGACCCACAAAAATTTCAAAACGGAAGATATACAACAGAAAAGCTTATCAACGAAACACTCG
>ENA-UOYA01004856-UOYA01004856.1-activated-sludge-metagenome-genome-assembly--contig:-NODE-4856-length-10967-cov-4.728464_pt1 | contig 10967 bp, 6 predicted proteins | sample MGYA00238163_ERZ764804 | MGnify/ENA primary metagenome ERZ764804 (study PRJEB28919, sample SAMN05720223) | activated sludge metagenome | isolation source: Anaerobic digester | place: Hong Kong...
CATAGACAGTAGGAATTCCCGATTTATCCATTTGCTCCACAATATTCCGAACAATTGCCTCGTCAGGTCCATCTTTAAACCTTCCCAACGCCGTAGGCTCAGCAATTACTGTCACCTGCACAAAACCAGGCTTTAAAATTCGACTTCCGAAAATAACTCGAGCAGGTATTGTTTTATCCATTCCTATAAATTGTGCAATTTTTTCCACATTCCCAAGTCCATTCTGATATGAACAAACAAATACATTATCCGTCATAATAGGGAGAACATCCTGCACGGCTTCTTCGGTATCATAAGACTTAACAGAAATGATAATTAAATCAAACGGCTCTTTCCATTCGGAAGAAACTTCATAAAATGTTGGCAATCCCGAAATATGGTGATTTCCCCAAATTCCTGAAATATATAAGCCCTCCGTTTGAATAGCATCCATCATTTTTTGCCTTCCCACAAGAGATACTTCGTGGCCCGCTCTTTTTAGGAACCCACCAACAACACAACCCAGCGCACCTGCCCCTACAACTAAAACTCGCATTTAGAATACTCCTTCATTAAACAGATTATAACCATTAACAATATTCTTTCCATGCTTTTTCCACAGAACTTATTATCGCACTTGCGAGGCAGGGTTTTCGAAGAGAATCTACGACCAAGTCTTTATATTCATAAGCGATTTCTTCCATAGGTAAACCACTACAAAGAATCACAGGTATCTTTAATCCCCTTTTCCTTATTTCTGATAGAAATTCCTTGCCACTCATTCGAGGTAAACCTAAATCAAGAATAATTAATTTAACGATATATTCTAAAGAAGAAATTGCTTCTATCGCCTCAAGCCCATCATTAACAGCCACTATGTCAAACCCCCGTGATACTAAAATCTTCCTCATTAAATTTTGTTGCATAGAATCATCTTCTACCAGCAATACAACTTTTCGAGCAACCTCTTTCTCCTGTTTCGTCTCTTGAGTCGGGAGAGTCTGAGAAGGAGTATCTACCGGGGCAAGAGGAAACACCACCTGAACTTTTGCCCCTTTACCCAATTCGCTTTCTATTTTCATCCCTCCTCGATGGCTACGGACAATACCTAATACCGTAGAAAGTCCAAGTCCTCTTCCTAAAAATTTAGTGGTATAGAATGGGTCAAATATCTTTTCTATTTCTTGAGGGTCAATTCCTACTCCATTGTCCTCAATAATTAACTCTACATATTTCCCCTCATGCAAATCTGCATTATTGACATTAAAAGAAGAGAAGATATCTCTTTGAAAATCTATAACCTGTGTGTAAATTTTAATCTGACCCTGTCTATTCTCAATTGCCTCTACAGAATTGGTTACAAGGCTTAATATCACTTGACGAATTAATATTTCATCACATTGTATCCCTGTGGTTTCCTTGCAAAGACGGGTAGTTAAAGTAATCTTATTCGTTATTGCCGCTTCTAACAAAGGCAACATCTCCTTTATAATAGCATTTAATTCTTTCCACTTTTTCTGAATAGCAAAGCCTTTCCCACCGTAAATCATCATTTGTTTACATAGGTCTGAAGCCCGATTCAAAGCCTCCTGCATCTCTATATGGTGAATTGCGACCTCAGGAGTTACTGAACCCAGTATCCGGTGAAATTCTACCTTTTCTAAATCTAAGTGCCCCTGTATAATCATAAGAAGATTATTAAAATTATGTGCAATCCCACCTATCAGGGCACCTAAACTTTCCCACTTTTGAAGTTGCACTAATTGTTCTTCTCGTTTTTTCCGCTCGGTAATATCTCTAAGCATTCCAGAAAAGCCTACTACTTCTCCCCTACGATTGGAAATGGGTATAAAAGAACATTCCACTATTTTTTCTACCTTACCTCTATTTAATTTTATTCTCCATACATACAATCCCGTCTCCTTTTTCTCGTGTTGTGCATTCTCCAAAAGACTTAAAAGTTTCGAGTGTTCTTCTGATTGCACAAAATCCAATAAATTTTTGTTTATAACCGATTGCAAATTATCTTTCCCCAATATTTTGATAAGGGCTGGATTAGCAAAACGGATATATCCTTCTAAATCAATTTCAAAATATCCTTCTATCAGATTTTCTATAATACTTCGATAACGCAACTCACTTTTTTCTAATGCCTCTTGTGCCATCACTTCTTCGGTAACATCCCGAATAAGACTATCATATCCAACTAATTTGCCTTCCCTATTATAGATAAGGGAACAGGTATTTTTTATCCAACGGACCTGCCCATCTTTTCGACATATCCGATGAAGAAGTGGACCCCGAACCTGCCCGTTAATCAATCCATTTGCAAATTTTAATACCATCTCTTTATCGTCGTCGTGAACCATTAAATACCATAGATGTGGATTTTCTTTAAACTCCTGGGGTGTATATCCAGTTACCGCTTCACAACTCGGCGAGTGGATTGTTTCAACCACTTTCCCATCTTCTATTCTTACATGATAAAAATAATCGGTTATGGCTTCAACCATACGACGGTATCTTTCTTCTTGCTCTTTTAGTTCTCTTTCTTTTTGCATCCGTTCCTGTATGTTTTCTCCGATAGACACAATCCATACCCGATTAAAAACCCTTAATTCTACTGGAACATCCAACCAACGAATGGAAATTTCTCGACCCCCTTTTATAAGCAAGGGATGCTCTCCTGAATAAGACTTCGGATTTTTTCTCATTTCTCTGATATATCTACTTACAGGGACTTTCCATGTCTCAGGAATCATCCATTGTAAAAAATCTTTTCCCAATACTTCTGAAGAGGTATAATTTAAAATCTTTTCCCCTTCTTTATTTATACCTAAAATCCGCGTTGTAAAGTCCTCATTAATTTCCCAGAGAAAGTATAAAAGGGGTATATCTTGAAAAATAAAATTCATTGTATCTTTTAATATTTCAATCAATTCATTGTTTGATTTGCTACATATAGGTGTTATATCAATCCATATCCAACCAGATATAACTGTGTTACCTTCTTCCTTTAATGCCCACCCTTCTATCTTTGCCCATTTAACTTCTCCCTTATATGTAAAATATGGAAATTCATAAACCTCAATATGACCCAATTCCTGAACCTGTCTTAAAAGTTCATTGATAGAGTTTATTGGTTTAATAAAGTCTGTTATATTTGCACCTTCCATTTTCTCTGGATACTCTTCTGGAGAAATATATCCCCAAATAGTAAAAATATCATTATTCCTTGCTACGATATTACCGTCCTGGTCTAAAATAATAGCCCCCAATGATACATTTGAGCATAGTAGATTAAACCAATCATCTTTCTGCAATTTGCTAATTTTAGTGTTCATAATCTTTTTCCTAAATACTTGCCGAAAATTCCTTTTTAAATTTTGATTATCTATTATTTATATTATTTTACTAATACTGCTACTATTTTCAAGTTTTTTTGCATAATTTAATAGTAATGGTATAAATTAGGGACTAACATTTAAAAAGAAGTAATTCTCTATATCCTTTGTATATTCAAAAAGTAGAACTGCTAAGGGCAATGATAAAATCACTACGAACAATATACTCGTGCTACAAAGCGACCACAACCCTTTCTTCTTAGACATATTATCTATATCTTCCATCTTAATCTATTTTCCACAGAAACTATCATTAAAAAAGAATTTCTATTCAGGAAAAGCGGTATATAAATAATAAAGATATTTCTGTTTTATTATTTCTTCCTATTCAATTTTTAATGATTTTTTTCTAGATATAAAGGGGTATCAGATGTTTCAGACACAGGAAAATAGACCTTAAATGTGCTACCTTTACCGGGTTTGCTATATACGCTAATAGTTCCTTTATGTCCATGAATAATCCCGAGAACAGCAGCAAGTCCCAACCCTCTACCTGCAAATTTTGTTGAAAAGAAGGGGTCAAAAATCTTAGATAACATTTCCTCAGACATTCCGACACCTGTATCGGAAATTTCAACATATACATATCTACCCGGAGCAACTGATTCTAAAAAATATTCACTTTTAATTTGCTCCTCGGACAAATTAACTGTATTTGTTTGTATAGTTATTTTTCCTGAGGTATCGCCAATTGCCTCTGACGCATTTGCAATAAGGTCCATTAACAACTGATAGATTTGGGTTGCATCTCCATATATTGATGGCAATTCTGCAGCACAATCAAATTCAATTGTTGCCTTCTTAGAAATAACCGCAGAGAACAGAGGTATCATCTCTTCAATTAATTTAGATAAATTTATGAGTCTTTGTGTTATAACCTTCTGTCCAGAATAGGCTAACATTTGGTTCGTCAGTTCGGCAGCACGCTGTGAAGATTCTTCAATTTTCTTTAAGTAGTTGCGTATTGGAGAATCTTCTGGCAAACGGGCAAGAGCCAATTCCGCATTTCCCATAATCCCAACAAGGATATTGTTATACTCATGGGCAATCCCAGCGGCAAGAATTCCTAAACTTTCTAATTTTTGAGAATAAAGGATTTGTGCTTCTAATCTTTTTCGTTCTTCTTCTGCTTTTTTACGGTCGGTGACATTACGACCAATTCCCTGAATAGCCACAGGAAGCCCTTTTTCATAAATAACCGATGTATTTACTTCAAGGGGAATCCTTTTACCTTCTTTGGAGACAATCTCTATTTCATATTTTGTTGAATGAGCCCCATTAAGTTTTTCGCAAATCTTTTTTTTCACTTCTTCAATATATTCAGGGGCTATAACATCGAATATATTAAGATTTAATGCTTCTTCCAGGCTATAGCCTGTAGCATTTAATGCGGCTTTATTTAAAGAAGTAAATCTACCTTCTAAATCATGGGTATAGATAATATCATTCGCATTTTCGAACAAATCTTTATACAATTCTTCTGCTTGCTTTATTGTATCTATTGCCTGCTTCCTCCACTGAATATCTCGCAAGAAAACCATGTAGAAGGAACGACTGGCAAAGGAAAAGTGCCCAACAATAAACTCCACAGGAATTTTCTGTCCCTTGAGTGTCATTATTTCAATCTCATGAACACTCCCATTTCTCAACTCTTTTTCTTGCCCTAATTTGTTAATACATTGCTTCCAATCAGGTATAAACTGCTGAATCTCGCAATTTAATAAGTCCTCTTCACTATCTGCCTCCAATAAATTGATTCCACCCCGATTACAACTTACAATGACACCCCCTTCGTCCACAGAAAGAAGTGCATACGGAAGCATCTGTTCTAACAATTCATATTGAAGACCCCGCCTTCTTTGTATTTCCTGAATGTTATACCACAAAAACATCCATCCTATCTCACAGGCTATTGAATACAACAGAGGAATTATTTCTTCTTCTAACATATCATCTCGTGTTGTTGCCAGAGCAAAAAAGCCAACCGGCTCCTCTCCAATTCGAATGGGAACTGCAAAAACCTCTACAAACCCTTTTTCTTGTAAATTAATCGGAAAACTATCCATCAAAGAAGAAATCTCTATAACATCATTACTCGACATAATCGTGTCAACAACTTTATTATCCAGAGATATTTCTTTTAAGGATTCCGTAATCTTGTCTTCTAAACCTTCTGAGGAAATTAATACAACCTTTTTTGATACCACCTTAAACACAACTCCGGCTTCTAAAGAAGTCATTTCGACTACATTACGGACAACCTCTGAAAATACCTCCTCTTCAGGTATTCCTCGCACAAGTTCTTCATAAATCCATTGTAACTGATTCTTCAATAAACGGATACCCCGCGTTAAGAATTTTGTCCAGCGAGAAGTATTCAACTCCTGACCCAACATGAGCAACAAATTTGAGCCTTGCCCTTCTCCTTCAAGCCCAAGACAAGCCCAGAGTATTAAAAGTCTTTGCTTATCTCTGGTCAGAATTTCCCCTTCAAATGAAATAGCAGTTCCTATTTCTTGTTTACCCACCTGAAGAAATTGTATCATCTCTTCTCGAATCTCCTCAGGAACAAACATCTCAAACCAATTTTTCCCTCGAACTTCCAAAGGCAACCATCCTGTTAAATCCTTTATGCGGTCATTCACATAAACAATATTTCCCAAAGAGTCAATTTGAAGGACAAGCAAAGGCAGTTCTTTTATAACCTTTAATAGATAGGATACCCCCGGTTCTTGAAAACCTGTGGATAATGACTCCTCCCTGCTTATCGGAAAAATTAGAAATAAAACTTTATCCAAAACATTTTCGCCCTGTTTAATCCGTACCCCTAGAGCACCCAATTCCCAGGTCTGCTCCTGTTCCCATTTTGTCCCTCCGTGTCCGACCGTTTTCCAGATTTGCATCCAACAATTCAATGACTCTGGAATAATATCCTCAGAATGTGGATATACCACTTCAATATATTGCCTTAGCAAAGTATTGTCTAACTTTTGTCCTCGTTTAAAACCAATCAACCATTTTCTCGTTTCCTTATCACAGTATTCAATAGTCCCATCTACTTGTGATATAAGAAAACCCATACCAGAATTTTTTAGTAACTTGACAACCTCTCTTATGCCTATCTTTAACATCGGCTTCCCCCAAATCGACATTATATTATTAAACTATTTTTAATTCTACGCTCTTACTATATCTCATTCTACTTATATTTTAAACAATATCCATTAATTTTGTAAATACTTTTTGTATAATTCTTATTTATTGTCAGAGAAAAGGAATGGGGTATAAGAACTGGGAGGATTTAATCCAAAGTGTTTATAGGCTAATGGAGTAGCGACCCTCCCCTGAGGTGTCCTTTTCAAAAACCCAATTTGAATAAGATAAGGTTCATGCACCTCCTCAATAGTCTGCCGTTCCTCTCCAATTGCTACGGCAAGTGAATTTAATCCCACAGGTCCTCCAGAAAATTTTTCTATCACTGTCTTCATTAATAGTCGGTCCATATCATCAAGTCCCAGGTCATCAATACGGAGCAGTTTGAGCGCAGAATTTGATAAAGAGAGGGTAATCGTTCCATCTCCTTTAACCTGAGCATAATCTCGAACACGCCGAAGAAGCCGATTCGCAATACGCGCAGTCCCACGCGAACGGCGTGCAATCTCTAACGCTGCATCCTCGTCAATAGGCACATTCAAAATTCGCGCAGAACGAAGCACAATTATTTGAAGTTCTTGCGGAGAGTAAAAATCAAGACGGCACAAATCACCAAAGCGTGCCCGTAGCGGTGGTGTTAATAATCCAGCACGCGTAGTAGCACCAATTAATGTAAAGGGCTTTAAACCCAACTTGATTGAGCGAGCCGTCGGACCTTTACCCAGCATAATATCTATCTCAAAATCTTCCATCGCAGAATAAAGTGTCTCTTCTACTGCACGATTTAAACGATGAATTTCGTCTATAAATAGAATATCAAACTCGTTCAATGCCGTAAGTATCGCCGACAAATCTGCCTGCCGTTCTAATACGGGACCCGAAGTCTGATGTATTGACACATTCATCTCATTGGCTAAAATGCGAGCCAGAGTTGTCTTGCCCAAACCAGGAGGTCCATAAAGCAAAATATGGTCCAATGGCTCTTTCCTCTGTTTCGCTGCGGAAATCGAAATTGATAATTTTTCCTTTACTGGCTCTTGTCCCGGAAAATCCTGCAATCGTTGAGGACGAATCTGCTCATCAAAAATAGTTTCATCTTCAATTGGTTCCGGTGCAAATATATGTTCAGAACTCATTATGGAGAACCTCCTTTCAGAAATTTCAAAGCAGTGCGAATCAGGTCTTCAATGCTGGCTTGTTCCCCTAATTTTTTCCTTGCATAAGACACAGCACCCTTTGCCTCTGCCGCTGAACAGCCCATCGAAATCATCGCCTGATAAACTTCATCCGCATCCGAAATCTTTTCTTCCGGCGGATTCAGTAATGCAGACAGTTCCGTGTCTTCTCCCATTTTATTACGAAATTCCAGAATTAACCGCTGTGCCGTTTTCTTTCCAATGCCCTGTGCCGTAGAAATCAAATTAAAATCATTTTCCATAATAGCCCGTCGAAATTCGCTCACAGAAAGTGTAGATAAAACCGCTATAGCCGTTTTTGGACCTATTCCACTTATAGAAATCAATCTTTGAAAAAGCAATTTTTGCTCATCATTTTCGAAAGCGTATATATCTACTGAATCTTCACGCCAAACAGTATACACAGGCAATAAGACCTCATCCTCCAGATGAATCTTACCTAACAAATTCAATGGTGCACTTAACAAAAAACCAATACCATTTACATCCAGAACCAGTGTAGTTGGATAAATCCTTGTTATTACCCCGTGAAGGTAATCAAACATAAACACCTCTTTACAAAAATTATGTTTTTTATTATAGAAAAGTATAAAGTATTATTATAAGATAATTACAATTAAATACCTATTTCATTAGCCAACTTGTAAAAAAGGACTAACGAAAATTGTTATAATTCAATATTCTGTCCCTATTTTATAATTTTTCTCGTTCCGAACATATAAAATTGTTAAAAGTGGTTATTGTATATGAAACACGACGAAACTAATATTCTATTCTTTTTGGCTTTAATTCTGATTTCGAGCACCATTTTAGCCTTTGCTGAATCGGAAGGTGAAAGTCTACAATTACCCAGTGTAGATATACAAGAAGCCCAGGAAAGTTCAGATTTAAAAGAGCCTCCCACGGTTGAAGTGCAAATCAAAGACAACAAGACACAGCAGACCTCAACTTTATTTGTAAATTCTAATGAACAATTATTCCGTGAACTACAAGATATGAAGGTTGCTTTACAACAAATTCAACAAACATTAGATTATTTAGTAAATCATGTTATTGCTGATTTGGAAACAGAGAACCAGCAGTTAAGAGAAACCTTACAGAGGTATGGAATGAGTATGCCTCCGGCAACAAATGCAGACAACCTGAACCCAAATACAAGGTATATTCCAGGAGGTTCGGTAGTCAACAATATTACTCCATTTATTCCTGACACTGATTCAACAAGTGAAATGCCAGCCGATATAAAACAAGGAGAAAGACCTGCTATCCCCCCACAAGAATTCTCCTTTCGTGTTGTAGAAGAATGGGGCAGAAACCCAGAGGTAGTAAAGGAACTCAATACAAATGCGCCATCTATAAAGGGGGTGGTAGGAGTTGTTCCACCAAACAGCCCTCGTGAAAAACTTCAGGAACTCGCAAGAGAACTTCGACAGAAATATGATGAGTATGACAATATCAACATTGAAGTCTTTGATGATGAGGCATCTGCTAAGCAGTATGTAGAAAAGAATCTTCTCGATAAGGAACATAATGTTTTAAGCATATCAAAGCATAAAGAAAGTGGCAGAGATATAATCACCATTTATGGTGTTACGGAACCTTCAAGTATTAATTTATCCCCACTTCCAAACCCAGACACTAATCAAGGAAACTAAAACCACCTGCTTTTTTTCACTAATTAAAAATTGATTTGACAATACTTGTTGGAATATGGTATTACTTTTTTGGTAATTAGTAATACTGAAATGTAAAAAAATAAATACAGGATGAGTCTTCATGAGGAAAAAAGGATTTACTCTTATTGAATTATTAGTTGTCATTGCTATTATTGGTATATTAGCAGCAATACTACTCCCAGCACTGGCAAGAGCCCGTGAAGCAGCAAGACGCTCCAGTTGCCAGAATAACCTAAAACAGTTCGGTTTATCATTCAAAATGTATGCGACTGAGGCAAAAGGGGAACGATTTCCTCCTCTTCAACCCTTTACAAACCCCAATGGTGCCCCTCTTTTTGCTGCGCCTGACCCCGAAGGTTTTTATCCTGAATACCTAAATGACTTAAATATTGCGAAATGTCCCTCTGATACGGGGATAGACGCCGAAGGACAATTTGTAGTGTCACGGATTCCAGATGGCTCAATAGAAGAACATATCAAAGCTGTGGAGAAAAAAGGAGACCAATTAAGTGCCCGCTATTTCCGTGCCGCTGCTTTAGGCCGTTCTTATTGGTATCACGGCTTTGCTATTTCAGGTGTTGAAGAATTTTATGGTATGTGGAATGCAACAGGTTCCCTTCCAGAAATGGAAACTCTACTCCCAAATACGATTGTTGGTGTAAATCCCATTACCGCACCTGTAAAAATAAAAAACTTTGACGATGATATTTCTGTTGCAACAAAACTTCCCTGGACTGCTATTTTAGGCAAAGGATTTGCCTCTATGGATAAATGTGCACGCTTACGCGAAGGGATTGAACGATTTGCAACCACTGATATTAATAATCCTGCTATTTCTGCCCGAGCCCAGAGTGAGATTGTAGTTATGTTTGACACTTTTGGCAATCCAACCGACGCACAGACTACCGCAGGTGGCATTGTTTTCAATCATATACCCGGTGGCTGTAATGTCCTTTATATGGATGGACATTGTGAGTTTGTTCGTTATCCAAACAAATTCCCTGTTGTTGACGATAAGGAGCATAATTACGGGATTCCTCGACAGGTCGGACATTTTGGATTGCAATAATAGGATTTCACAATGATTTATTATAATTATCAAAAATTCCTAATTGTTTTAGTACTACTTATAAGTATTTGTTGTGGCTTTGCAATATCCCATCTATACGCTGATGAAACCATTGTAGTTGGCACTTCTGCTATTCATTCTGCTATTAAAGACCTTACAGGGAAAGACACAGACCTGGCGATTGTTGTCCCACCGGATTTATGTCCTGGACATTTTGACCTCAAACCCGGCGATATGGAAAAATTTCTTAATGCCAGATTGATTATCCTACATACATGGCAGAAGGAACTTCCGTCCATCAAGAGCCTAATTCGTGGAACAAATCCACCCAAAGAAAAGGTTGCATATATTCAGGTTGAGGGCAATTGGCTTGTTCCACAAAATTATATGCGGGGTTTAGAAGAAATTGGTAAGACACTAATAACAGCGGGACTTCTCACAGAAGAGGACTATAAAAAACAATTTGAAAAGCGTAAAAATGAAATTCTTG
>ENA-UOYA01004857-UOYA01004857.1-activated-sludge-metagenome-genome-assembly--contig:-NODE-4857-length-10965-cov-5.991567_pt1 | contig 10965 bp, 8 predicted proteins | sample MGYA00238163_ERZ764804 | MGnify/ENA primary metagenome ERZ764804 (study PRJEB28919, sample SAMN05720223) | activated sludge metagenome | isolation source: Anaerobic digester | place: Hong Kong...
ATGTTCTCATCAACAACGCAGGAGTTGGAATTACGGGACCTGTAGACGAAATCCCAATTGATGAAATAAAAAATAATTTTGAAACTAATTTTTTTGGACCTATTGAAGTGATAAAAGCTGTTTTGCCTCATATGCGTAAACAACAAGCGGGTTTGGTTATTAATATCACATCTATCGCTGGTTATATGGGTTTGCCATACAGAGGAATTTATTCAGCCTCAAAAGGTGCTTTAGAAATTCTAACAGAGAGCATCAGTATGGAAGTTAAATCATTTGGGATTAATGTTGTGAATGTTGCGCCAGGCGATTTTGCTACAAATATTGCTGCAGGAAGATATCATGCTCCAGTGATTAATGGTTCTGCCTATGAAACTACTTATGGCAATACATTAAAGCAAATGAATGAACATGTAGATAGTGGTAGTAACCCAACTATTATGGCTCAAGCTATATTTGAAATCATCAATAACAAAAACCCGAAAATTCACTATAAAGTTGGGGCATTTATGCAAAAATTTTCAATTGTGTTAAAAAGAATTTTGCCTGATAGAGTTTATGAAAAGATGTTGATGAACCACTATAAACTGAAGTAACTAGTGAATAGTGAAAAGTAATTAGCCAATAATTGGATTTGAATTCATAATTTTGCACTTCAATTATTTAGAAAACACAACAAAATAATATTATGAAATTTTTTATTGACACTGCCAATCTTAACGAAATTAAAGAAGCTCAGTCTCTAGGCGTTCTTGATGGCGTTACAACCAATCCTTCGTTGATGGCAAAAGAAGGAATTACTGGAAAAAATAACATTCTAAAACACTACGTTGATATTTGTAACATAGTTGATGGTGATGTGAGTGCAGAAGTTATTGCAACTGATTATGAAGGAATGATAAAAGAAGGAGAAGAGCTTGCTGAATTGCACGAGCAAATCGTGGTAAAACTTCCTATGACTAAAGAAGGTGTAAAAGCTTGTAAATTTTTTTCTGATAAAGGAATAAGAACAAACGTTACGTTAGTTTTTTCTGCTGGTCAAGCATTGCTAGCCGCAAAAGCTGGTGCGACTTATGTTTCTCCATTTCTAGGAAGATTAGACGATATATCAACAGATGGATTAAATCTGATACAAGAAATCAGAGATATATATGACAACTATGGGTTTGAAACGCAAATTTTAGCAGCTTCTGTTCGTCACACTATGCACGTAGTAAATTGTGCAAAAATTGGCGCAGACGTTATGACTGGACCATTGTCTTCTATTTTAGGATTATTAAAACATCCATTAACGGATATTGGCTTGGCGCAGTTCTTAGCAGATTATGCTAAAGGGAATAAATAATAAAAAAAAGGCTTTCAAATTCTGAAAGCCTTTTTTTATTTTAAATTTTCAAGAAATTTTGTGTCAAAAATATTGGTAAAGGCATTTTTAATTTTTCCATTTTGATCAAGAATAATTGTTCTATGGATTTTATTGATTGCCCATTTCTCTTTAATGTCTTTAAAATCATCACATCTTAATTCTGTAATTCCAGTCAAATTATAAGTTTTTAGAATCTTCTTCCATTCACTTTGCGTGTCATTAAGGTTTATAGCAATAAATTGATAATCTGGATATTGTTTTTTGAATTCAATAATTTTCTTGTGAGCTGCTTCAAAATGAGTGTATGCTCTTGCTGTCCAAAAGAAAATCACAGTTTTTTTATTTGCAAAACTATTAGATGATACTTTTTTATCATTTTGATTAAGTAGGATAACTTCTGGTAGATTTCCACCAACTTTCATCTTTTGAATAGCATTGCTTATCTTATTGATTTCATTTTTACTACTTTTATCTGTTGAATATTTATGATAAGTATCAAGAAAAGTTTTGTTGTTTATCATGTTTTGGTCTTCTAATAAGTAACCAAAAGCAATGTTATTTAGGATAATATTTTTTAGTTTTTCATTTTTGATTAAAGTATCTGCAATGTTTAGTTTGTTGATATTAGTCTTTAGCGCAATATCTTCCTCAGAGAAATGATTGTGATAATTAATGCTACCCATATTGTTCAACATGTTGTGTAAATACATTACAAAAGGAGAATAACTCGATAGGCTTTCGTTATTATAATCTATATTTTTTCTGAAATCATAATATCCGCTTGGAATTACTTCATAGACATCAATTCCTGTTCTAATTTTGTGAATGGTTGGATAAAGTTCTTTTTTTGAATAGTAATGAAAATCCATTGCGGCTTTTGCATATTGATCAAAATCATCATCCCATTGAATTTCTTGTTTTTTCTTTTCAAAAAACTTCTGAGTTGCTAGGTATGTTGAATCTATATTTTTATTGAATTTATTGATGTCATATTCAAAAACTTCAAACATTTTATTCTTGTCTTTTTCGTTTTTTAAATACAAATCCATCAAGAAGTTATTTTTCAAATCACCTCTTCCACAATACATCAACGAATTGTCAAAATCATTAGAGTTAACACGAACCATTATGCTATCATTTTTATCAAAATAGACATATTGATATTCTGGTTCATGTTTAAAAGAATACATTCCTGGAGCCAAAGAGTCAAACTTGATGAAGAAACGGTTGTTTTTGTCGAGTTTGATAGTGTCAATAACATTATCGTCTTTACAAAATAGTACAACACGACTGTTTGGATTAACGATTTCTCCTCCGAAATACGCTACATACTCGCCATCGTTATTTTTCTTTTTACAACCAAAAATTGTAATCGATAAACAAGTGTAAAGAATAAATTTAATAAAATTTGGGTACTGCATTTAATTCAAACTAGAATACAAATTTATAGACACATTTTAAAAATCTCTGTTAATCATTAGTTAAATGTAGATTTAATTAAAAATTAAGCGTTCAAATATAATTTTTTTAATGAATTTTGTGAATAATTTGAAAAATTTTCAAAAAAATCATGAGATACAATATATTTATCTTTTTTACTGTCTTGTATTCTTTAAGTGGAGTTTGTCAAATTTCTGATATTCAGAATATTCAAAATGATTTCACAACATGGAGTAAATATCAAAAAGAGCAAATTTTTCTGTCAACAGATTTTTTACCAATAGATGAAAATTCAAAAGTTATTTCGAAAGAAAGTTTTTTAACGATTTTAGCTGAAGGAAATTTTATTCCAGTAAAAATTTCTGATGAACAAAATCAAATCAAATACCAACTTTATAAAATTTTACCTTCTTCAGATACAAGCATCAGAGCTACAATTGCTCAAATAGCTTTTGACGAATTACATAATTACAAGATGGAAGGTAAAAAGTTTCCTGATTTTGATTTCAAAGATTTAGAAGGAAATTCCATAACCAACAAAAGTTTTTTGGGTAAAATTACAGTCATAAAATGTTGGTACATTCATTGTACATTTTGCATAAAAGAGTTTCCTCAAGTCAATGCATTGGTCGATAAATACAAATCTAGAAATGATATTCAGTTCATTAGTTTAGCAGAAGATAACCCGCAACAGTTATCAACTTTTTTAAAAAAGAAACCGTTGTCATATAGTGTTGTCCCCAATATGAAAACCTACATGAACGAAACTTTGAGTTTAAATGCATTCCCAACACATTTTATCATTGACAAAAATGGTAATATTCTAAAGGTTTTAACCAATTTTGAAAGTCTTGAATTGGCGTTAGACAAAGTCATGAAAGAATTATAGATTAAAAGAGTTTTTCACCACAAATTATTAAACTCAATTCACTACTTTTGCACCGAATTTTATAAGATTAAAACATGCTTACAGTAAGTAATTTATCTGTACAATTTGGTAAAAGAATTCTCTTTGATGAGGTAAACACTACTTTTACACAAGGAAATTGTTATGGAGTTATTGGTGCAAATGGTGCCGGAAAATCTACTTTTTTAAAAATATTAGCAGGCGATATTGACCCAACATCGGGAAGAGTGATATTAGAACCAGGCAAAAGAATGTCTGTTCTGAACCAAAATCACAACATGTTTGATGAACACACTGTGTTGGAAACAGTGTTGATGGGAAATAAAGTTCTCTTTGCAGTAAAAGCTGAAATGGATGCGCTTTACGCGGATTATGATGATAAAAATGCCGATAGAATAGGCGAGTTGCAAGTGCAGTTTGAGGAAATGAACGGTTGGAATGCCGACTCTGATGCTGCCGCATTACTTTCTAACTTAGGAATTTCTCCAGATTTTCATTACACACTGATGAGTGAAATGGAAGGAAAAATGAAAGTTCGTGTGCTATTGGCACAAGCTCTTTTTGGCAATCCAGATGTTTTGGTAATGGATGAGCCAACGAATGATTTGGATTTTGAAACTATTTCATGGCTTGAAAACTTCCTTGCCAATTATGAAAACACGGTAATTGTGGTTTCTCACGACAGACACTTTCTAGATGCTGTTTGTACGCATATTTCGGATATTGATTTTGGAAAAATAAACCACTATTCAGGAAATTACACTTTCTGGTATGAAAGTAGTCAATTAGCAGCGAAACAAAGAGCGCAACAAAACAAAAAAGCCGAAGAGAAAAAAGCTGAATTAGAGGAATTCATTAGAAGATTTAGCGCAAACGTTGCAAAATCAAAGCAAGCAACATCTCGTAAAAAAATGATTGAAAAGTTGAATCTCGAAGAGATTAAACCTTCAAGCCGAAGATATCCAGCGATTATTTTTGACCAAGAAAGAGAAGCAGGTGATCAAATTTTGAATGTTCAAAATCTGTCGGCTTCAATAGATGGCGAAGTCTTGTTTAAAGATGTTGATTTGAACATGGCAAAAGGAGACAAAATTGTTGTTTTCTCCAAAGACTCTCGTGCTACAACTGCTTTTTATGAAATATTGAACAATAATTTAAAACCAGATAGCGGAACATTTGACTGGGGAATTACAACCATTCAGTCCTATTTGCCAAATGATAACAGTGATTTTTTCAAAAGTGATTTAAATCTTGTTGACTGGTTGCGTCAATGGGCAAAGACAGAAGAGGAAAGAGATGAAGTATATGTTAGAGGATTTTTGGGTAAAATGATATTTTCTGGTGAAGAAGCTTTGAAAAAATGCAATGTTTTGTCTGGTGGTGAAAAAGTACGTTGTATGATTTCTAGGATGATGATGCTTCGCGCTAACATTTTGATGCTCGATGAACCTACAAATCACCTTGATCTAGAGTCGATTACAGCGTTCAATAATTCATTGAAAAATTTCAAAGGTTCAGTACTGTTTACAACTCATGACCATGAATTTGCTCAAACAGTTGCCAATAGAGTGCTGGAATTAACGCCAAATGGTTGTATTGATAGATATATGACATTCGATGATTATCTTGATGATGACAAAATTCAGGAATTAAGAAAAAAGATGTATGCATAAATTTATAACCGTTTCTATTTTTGAAACGGTTTTTTTTATGTTTTTTGCTTTTAATGCATTTTAAATTTTAAATTTGTACAAACAACACAACAACATGAGTCAAAAAGTATTGCTTACTTCATCAGAAGTCAATATCATCCTGCATAGATTGGCTTGTCAATTAATTGAAAAACATCTCGATTTTAAAAATACAGTTCTCATTGGTATTCAGCCAAGAGGAATATTTTTAGCTGATAGGATTACTTCAATTTTGACAAATGAGTACAATATTGAAAAGATCAATTTAGGTTATTTGGACATCACTTTTTTCAGAGATGATTTCAGGAAAAAAGATAAACCATTAGAGGCAAATCAAACTAAAATTGATTTCCTCGTCGAGGATAAAAAAGTCGTGTTCATAGATGATGTTCTCTACACGGGAAGAAGCATAAATGCTGCTTTAACAGCGCTTCAGTCTTTTGGCAGACCATCAGAAATTGAACTTTTGGTTTTAATCGATAGACGATTTAGTCGTCATTTACCTATTCAACCAGATTACAGAGGTAGGCAAGTAGATGCTATAAATGAAGAAAAGGTTAAAGTCTATTGGAAAGAAAAAAATGGCGAAGACGTGGTTTACCTAACCGAAAACTTATAACAAACTCAACACAACAATTACAAAATGTCTCAACTTTCAGTCAACCATTTGTTAGGAATTAAATACTTGAATAAAAATGATATCGATTTGATTTTTGAAACTGCGGATCATTTCAAAGAAGTTATTAATAGGCCTATCAAAAAGGTTCCTTCATTGCGTGATATCACAATTGCCAACATATTTTTTGAAAATAGTACTCGAACAAAACTTTCATTCGAATTAGCCCAAAAAAGACTTTCAGCGGATGTAATCAGTTTTTCTGCAGCGCAATCCTCTGTGAAAAAAGGCGAAACGCTTATTGATACTGTGAATAATATCCTTTCAATGAAAGTAGATATGGTAGTAATGCGCCATGCTAATCCTGGAGCAGCTTATTTTTTATCAAAAAATGTGAAAGCAAGTATTGTTAACGCAGGCGATGGCGCACACGAACATCCAACTCAAGCATTATTGGATAGTTTTTCAATCAGAGAAAAACTTGGTGAAGTTGCAGGTAAAAAAGTAGTGATTGTTGGTGATATTCTTCATTCTAGAGTTGCATTGTCTAATATTTATGCTCTTCAAATGCAAGGTGCAGAAATTAGAGTTTGTGGTCCAAAAACACTAATTCCGAAACACATAGAAAGTCTTGGAGTGAAAGTTGAACCAAGTTTGCGTAAAGCGTTAGAATGGTGTGATGTAGCGAACATGCTTAGAGTTCAAAATGAACGAATGGATGTTAACTATTTCCCATCTACTCGTGAATACGCGATGCAATATGGTTTGGATAAAAAATTACTCGACTCTCTCAATAAAGAAATTTTGATCATGCATCCTGGACCAATCAATAGAGGTGTGGAAATAACCTCTGATGTGGCAGACTCTACGAGTTCAATAATTCTCGATCAAGTAGAAAATGGAGTAGCAATTAGGATGGCAGTTATTTATCTTTTGGCTTCAAAAATTCAATAAAAAAACCTCGAAATTTCGAGGTTTTTTTGTTATTAAGCTGAAATATTTCTGAGTTGTTTTAGTTTTTCTTTCCAAGTAGCCAATTCTTCTTTTTGACGTTCAATATTTTTAAGAACTTCTTTCACCATTGGATTATCAGATTTTGCATTTGCAAAAAACTGAATGTTGTTTTCTAGTTGGAAAATTTCACTTTGTACTTCATCTATTTTTCTAATAATGAAAACTTTTTCATTGTCAATTTTTCTAACATCAGAATGAGCTAAGCTATCAAGTTTAGATGCGTATCTAGCCATTTCACTATCTTTTTTGCTAGCGCTAAGTTTCTCGAATAACACATCTAAAATTTTGTTGAATTTGCCCTCAATATGCCTTTTTTGAAAAGGAACTTTACCGAATGATTTCCAATTTTCGATATGAGCTTTTATTGCATCTAAATCAGTTTTGTGCTCACCTGTTAATTCAAAAGAACGAAGTGTTTCAAGATAATTTTTCTTATTTTCAAAAGCTTCAACTTCTTCAGAACTCATAACGTTTCTCTGCTCTTTTACTTTGTCAAAATATTCATTGCAAGCAGCTCTAAATTCTTCCCAAAGTTTATCCGAAAACTTTCTAGGAACATGACCGATGCTTTTCCATTCCTCCTGAATTTGTTTCATTATTGGAGTTGTCGCATTAAAATCTTCGCTGTTTTTTAATTCTAATGCTTTAGCAAGAAGTGCTTGTTTTTTTGATAAGTTATCTGTTTGATCTTTTTTGATTTCCTTATAGAAACTATTTTTTAATGCATTGAAACTTCTTACGGCATTTTTGAATTCTGTCCAAGTGTTTTCATTCACCTCTGCAGGAACTTTACCAGTACTAAAGAATTCATTTCTCAACGCTTCAACTTTTTCAATTTGTCCACTCCATGCGCTGTGAGAATTCATTTTTTGAGTAGCCAATTCTTCAATTTTAGCAATAATTTCTTTTTTCTTAGCTAAATTATTGTTTTCAATTTCCTTGAATCTTTCTTGAAGACTTTCACGTTTATCGTGCATTTGTTTGGTCAAATCACTAAAGCGATTCCAAATTTCTTCACGGTGTTCCTTAGAAACAGGTCCGATATCTTCTTTCCAAATTCTGTGAAGATTTTGTAATTCTCTGAAAGCTTTTGAAATATCTTCCTCGTTGAGTAATTCTTCTGCACGAGCAATTATTTTTTGTTTTTGCTCTAAGTTATTTTTAAAATCTAAATCTCGAATTTCTCTATCAAGATGTAAAATATCATAAAAATTTTCGAGATGAAAATGATAGTTATTCCAAACATGATTGTATTTGTCTTTTGGAATAGGTCCAGCAACTTTCCATCTATCTCTAATGTCATTGAATTTTTTTAGAGTGATAGAAATGCTGTCTTGACTGTGAATAAGATTTTTTAGTTCTTCAACAATTTCAAGACGTTTATTCAAATTCGCTTTCAAGGAATCTTGTAAACCTTTGAAATGATTGTTTTTCTTTTCTCTGTAATTAGAATATAAATGGTCGAACTTATTTTTTAATGGAGAATGATAATGAAAATCTTGTGTACTATCAGGATTTTCATTAAGAAACTCCTCTTTCTTTTCATCAATAAAATGGTAATATTTTGATAAAAATGCCTTTTTTATCTCTTCAACATGGTCTTTAATAGACATGACTTTATCCGTAGAAACTAGAGTTTCAAGCTCTTCAACAAGTCTTTCCATTGACAATGTTTCATAGTCAAGCATTGGGATATCATGACGTTCTTTAAGTGTTTCATCTTCACTTTCTTCAGCGTTGTAGTCATGAATTGCATCAACAACCGATTGATTGTTTTCATTGTTTAATTCAAGAGTATCATCAGCAACTTGCTCGTCAGTTAACTCTACAATTGTTTCATTTTCAATCACATCGTTATCAGCGATGTTTTCAATTACTTCTGGACTTTCCGCTTGAACTAACTCAGTATTTTCGTTTGTCAAGTTTCCATCTGCTTCTGGCAGGTTATCATTCTTTTCTTCTAACATTTTTGAAATGTATTAAAGGTTACACGTTATAATATGGGCTAAATATACTAAAACAACTAGAAAACATCAAGTAAAATCTATCTTTTCTGCCTTTTTAAATCATTTGAAGTATAAAAAAACTCCGATTTTTTTCGGAGTTTTGATTTAGTTTACAGTTATTTTTTTAACAGCTGTTTGATTTTCAGTACTGAACCTTATGAAATAAAACCCTTTAGGTAAGGAATTTAAATTATAGTTTAAGTTTGTTTTTTCAAGATTTTTATATTCTTTAATAATTTGCCCATTTACAGAGATAACATCAATTTCACTTAAGTTTTCTTCTGTAGAAATAGTTAAGTTTCCGTCAAAAGAAGGGTTAGGGAATACAGATATTTTTGAAGCAAAATCAAATCTTGGAGATGATAAAAATATCGTTGGCCATCTATTCTGAGCTACTGGTCCGCCCCAAATTACCGTTGCTAAGTATGGATTATCAATAAAAGGATTTCTATTTCCTTGCCCATATGTGTTTGAAGCATTTCCTAAATAAGTGTTTCTGTTATCTTCATTTTGAGAAACTGGATCTTCAGCATTCCATTGTAATAGAATTTCAGGTACATTAGAGTCTGTAGATATTGTAGTTCCTGTTGCAACATATGTAGGAAGGCATTGTGAACCATATCTCAAGTACATGTAAAGTATTATTCTTGCTACATCTCCTTTCCATTCATCACCAGGATACCAATTATTACTACCTACAGCTGCCGCATTACCACTTCCGCTAGTATATAATCTATTTCCTCTTGAGCCATTTTTTTGTACATCACAAGCTCTTAGCATTTGAGCGTCTGCGCCAGGACCAGTTTGACCTAAATCTGGATTACCTAGGGCTTGAGCAAAAATGTGTTCTCTGTTCCATTGCCCATTGCTACCGCCGTTATTGGTTTTAGCTCTTGTTCTATCATTGGTTACATCTGCATCAGTTCCGTTCTCCCATCCGTAAACTAGTAATACATTGCTAGAGTTTGCAGGGTCTAAATCTACAATTTTTAATGCTTCCCAAACTTGTGAATAAGATAGTTCTTTGGTGTGAGTGTTTGTAATTTTTGTTGCTAATGCATCTTTTAAAGTCATTCCTGTTTGTGACCAGTTAAATCCATTATAATATGGAGAAGCTGGAGCACCATTTTGTGCTTGCGAAATAATTGATAAAAGAGCAATTATTAATGTTAAAATTTTCTTCATTATGATTTGTTTTTTTCAAGTAGAGCCATATAAAATCCGTCAAAACCAGTGTTTTGTGACAAAATTTTATGATCTTCTACAAAGGTAAAGTTTTTGCCTGCATCTGTACTTAAAAAATGCTTAATTTGTTCTTGATTTTCAGACGGTAATATAGAACAAGTTGCATAAACTAGTTTTCCTCCAGGTTTTAAAATTTTTGAATAACTTTCTAAAACTTCTCTTTGTGTTTTTTTAATATTTTCAATAAACTCGGGTTTTAATTTCCATTTGCTATCTGGATTTCTTTTTAAAACGCCTAAACCGCTGCATGGTGCGTCAATTAATACTCTGTCCGCTTTTTCATGTAGTTTTTTTATCACTTTAGTGCTATCAATGATTCTATATTCAATATTGAATGCACCGTTTCTTTTTGCTCTAAGTTTTAATTGTTTTAATTTACTTTCATATAAATCCATAGCAATTAATTGTCCTTTGTTTTGCATCAGAGAGGCAAGATGAAGAGTTTTTCCGCCAGCACCAGCGCATGTATCAACAACTCTCATTCCTGGCTTTACGTCTAACAATGGAGCAACAAGTTGTGAAGAAGCATCTTGCACTTCAAAAAGTCCTTCTTTGAATGCTTCAGTAAGGAAAACGTTAGCTCTTTCTTTCAAAACTAAAGCATCCGAATAATCTTTGAGAAACTCTGTTTCTATACCAATATCCATTAAGATAGCTCTCAATTTTTCTTTGGTAGTTTTAAG